>Ga0210405_10000417_pt1 | contig 57987 bp, 62 predicted proteins | sample IncBWH11MmetaG_FD_155492 | JGI IMG/M metagenome (GOLD analysis project Ga0210405, IMG submission 155492) | Forest soil microbial communities from Barre Woods Harvard Forest LTER site, Petersham, Massachusetts, United States - Inc-BW-H-11-M | ecosystem: Environmental > Terrestrial > Soil >...
TTCGTGAGAGACGCGACTCGCAATTTTTTTTGCTCGATCGCTTCGCGATAACTTTTCGAGACGAGCTTCTTGGTCACTTCTTCCTGAATTTCTTTGCGAAAACGTTTATCGATCACCGCTCGCGGCACCTTTCCCGGCCGATATCCGGGGATTTTGGCAAACCGCGCGAAACTATTCGCGATCGTGTCCCATTCTTTCGAAACTTCTTCCGCGGGCAGTTCGATCTTCAACGTCGAGACCGACTCCGGCTTTTTCTCTACCTGAACCTTCATGAGAGCAGCCACGCTACGCCGCCCACAATTGAAGGGCAACCGGTTCGGCCTATTTCTTATTGAATGTCGTAAGTTGCGAGAAGACGCATCGCCAGCGTCCATTTCGCCTCACAAAAACATCCGTCGCTCGTTCCTGGGTCGTAAACTCTCGTCCCGCGAATTTCCCCTTCGACTTCGTTAACGCTGAGACCACAGCACTGTCTCCGTAGTTGCGCACGATCATATCTTCCGACTCCATCAGCTCGTGAGTTAGCGTCCCAGATTTGATCACGCCCAGAAAGCGCGCCTTATCGATAATTTCACCGTTGGGATCGACAATTACCCAGTCGTCGGCCAAAAACTGTCCGATGGCGTCGACATCGTTGCTGAAGACCGCGTTCTCAAAATCTTTTTCGAGATTAATGAGTTCTTGTTGGACGTGGCTGTTCTTCATCTGACACGACATAGTCAGAGCAAACGTTAGCACCGCGAACGCTTGTTTCACATTCGCTCACCCCGCACATAAACGGCGTGCGTCTGCGGGATCCCGAACCAATACGCGAGTTCGCGGTAATCTTCACAATCGAACACTGCGATGTTCGCAAGCTTGCCGCGCTCGATCGATCCAATGTTTTCGCCGCGATTTAGCGAACAGGCGGCGTTGATCGTCGCCGCTGAGATTGCTTCAGTCGGCGACATTTTCATTTGGGTGCACGCGAGCGAAAGAACCATTGGCATCGATGGCGTCGGCGATGAACCGGGATTGAAATCGGTTGCGAGCACAACTGCTAAACCAGCGTCGATCATTTCCCGCGCTCGCGGGTAGGCTAACGACCCAAGCGCATAGACCGAGCCCGGCAAAAGAACTGGCTGGACCTTTGCCGCCTTCAACGCCGCAATCCCCTGCTCATCCGTCTTTTCCAAATGATCCGCTGTCGTGGCACCAAGCTCTGCCATCAACTTCGCGCCGCCTGAATTTGTGAGTTGGTCCACGTGACCCCGCAAATTGAGCCCGAGCTTTTTTGCTGCGCTCAATATCTCTCGGGACTGCTCAAGGTCGAAATAACCGCGTTCGCAAAACACGTCACAAAACTCCGCCAACTTTTCCTTTGCAACGCAAGGCAGCATTTCGTTGATCAACAGGTCGACATACTCGCCGGCAGCTACGTTTCGTGGAATGGCGTGAGCGCCAAGAAATGTCGGCACGATTTCCAGGTGCGTCTCCTCATTCAATCGTTGCAACACTCGAAGAATCTTCATTTCGTCTTCCGGCGTTAGTCCGTACCCCGATTTCGCTTCGATTGTCGTCGTTCCGCATTGGAGAAACCAATCGACTCGTTTCTTCGATAACGTGAAAAGTTCTTCCTCACTTGCGGCGCGCGTTTTCTCAACAGTCGACCAGATTCCACCACCGGCTTGCGCAATCTGTTCGTATGTTTCACCGCGAGCGCGACGTTCAAAATCGCCCAAACGATTTCCGCCGAACACCAAATGGGTGTGGGCATCGACGAATCCCGGCAACGCAACGCGGCCGCCAAGATCGACAACTTCTGGCTCGCTTGTTCCTCCTGAAACTTGACGGCTTAAAGCCGTCAAGTTTTTCTCGATCTCGTGGCTCGTTCCGACGATGTCGATCTTGCCGTCGCGAATCAGGATTCCGCCGTCGGGAATGATTCCAAGCTCGGAAAGCTCTTTGCCGACTCGCGGCCGCTTTTGTCCTGCAAGCGTCACCAGCTGAGACGCGTGAAGAAGAGCGAGCGAACTCATGGGCCGGATGATCTCACAATGTTTTTGATCGGATGAAATAGCCCAGCGCTTCAGCGCTGGGACCGAATAATTAACAAATACAGAGTCCCGTTAGGGACGAAAGAAGATTTCTGCCGCCCCTGCCGGGGCCTGTTGTTTATTTTGAGGGCCGTTACCCAGCGTTAAAACGCTGGGCTATTGTCATCCGATTTTCGCCTGCACGACCTGGTCGATCTTTTTGAAATTCGATTCCGACTCAGCTTTCAACTTTTCGACTTTTTTCGAAAGATCGGCTTTCACCTTTTCGTCCTTCAATTGGCCCAGGTTAATTCGAACGTTCAACGCCGCGCCCTCCACGCATGCGCGCGTCGCCAGCGCCCCAACGCCGACATCGGAAATCGATGCCGGATTTCCCTTCTCTGCCATCTCAGTAAGCAGTTCGTAGGACCTGGAAGCGGTCTCCATGACTTTGAGAGGAATCTCCGCCGCATATTTCGTGGCTGATTCGATCGCACCAGCGCGAGTCTTCTTTTCTGCATCGGACCCTTTCGGCAGGCCAAACGCGTCCATCACCTTGTTGAATGCGTTCGTGTCTTCGTCGACGAGAAAGAGAAGCTCGTCTTTGAGCTTTTGTGCTTTGACGCCCCAATCGCTAAAGAATTGAAGCTTGTCGTCCCAACCGCGTTTGCCGGCCGAAAGATTCGCCACCATTCCGCCAAGCGACGCACCGAGCGCGCCCATCAACGCGGCCACCGATCCGCCGCCGGGCGCGGGCGAATCGCTCAGGGTTTCGTTACAAAATTCGCGCAGGTTCATTTTCAACAGCGATTTCGAATCGCTTTGGATCTTTAATTCAATCACTTTTTCTTTCGGATCAAAAGGCTTCAGCTCGCTCAATCCCATCGAACGGACCGCGATGTCGATCAATTCTTCATCCGACACGCCTTCCGAGCATTTTTGCTTTCGCAGGAAATAACGACCGGCGTCGGTGAGACATTTCTTCGGCACCATCCCGACAATCTCCGAACCTGTGACGCGCATCCCGCGCTTCGTCGCCGATTCAACGCAGGCGTCGAAGGCCGCGTGCAACGGCGTTTCCTCGATGTTGGTGAGATTCATCGAGACCTGCGCGATCCCATACTCTTTCACGAACCAGCCGATTGCTTTGACGTGCTTAAGCATTCCGGGCTCGCGGACCGGCTCGCCGTTTTTATCTAGAATCTTTTTCCCCGTGGGCGTTCCGTCCTCGGTTTTGAATCGACCCTGCTCGCGAACGTCGAACGCGACGGAGTTCGCGCGATGAACTGATTTCGTGTTCAGGTTCACATTGTAAGCGACTAAAAACTCTCGCGCACCGATCGCGATCGCGCCGGCTTTATCGTTCAATTTCGCTGGGCCGTAGTCCGGTTTCCACTCCGGCTTTTTGATTTTCTCGGCGAACGCTTCGTACTCACCGGCGCGAATGACCGCCAGATTACTTCGTGATTTGTCCTTTGCGGCTTTTTCGTAGAGATAGACGGGAATTCCAAGTTCCTCGCCGACGCGCTTTCCTAATTTGTTCGCGCATTCGATCGCTTCCTCCCAACTGACGTTGCTCACCGGGATGAACGGACAAACATCGGTCGCGCCCATCCGCGGATGCGCGCCCTTGTGTTTGCGCATATCGATCACTTCCGCGGCCTTTTTAATTCCACGAAACGCGGCTTCAACCGCGGTGTCCGGACTTCCGACGAAAGTCACGACCGTGCGGTTTGTCGTCGCGCCAGGATCGACATCGAGCAGCGACACACCGTCCGTGGACTTAATCGCGTCGGCGATTTGCCGAATAACGTTTTCGTCGCGCCCTTCCGAAAAATTCGGCACGCATTCGATCAGCTTTTGCATGCTCAATCGCGCGGCTTGGGCTGCATCGGGATGTCGATTTTGCTTTTCGCCGCGAAATCGATTGCGCGTGAGTAACCGGCGTCGGCATGGCGAAGCACACCCATTCCGGGATCGCTGGTGAGGACGCGCTCTAATCTTCGTTTTGAATTTTCGCTGCCCTCGGCAACGACGACCATTCCGGCGTGTTGCGAGAAACCGATGCCGACGCCACCGCCGTTATGAATCGAAATCCAGGACGCGCCGGCTGCCGTGTTGACGAGCGCGTTGAGCAAAGGCCAATCGGCGATCGCATCGCTGCCATCGATCATTCCTTCGGTTTCACGGTTCGGTGAAGCAACGGAGCCTGCATCGAGATGATCGCGTCCGATAACGATCGGCGCCTTAATTTCGCCCCGTTTAACGAGCTCGTTCATCGCGACCCCGAACTCGGCCCGTTCGCCGTAACCGAGCCAGCAAATTCTCGCTGGCAAACCTTGAAAATGAATTCGTTCTTTCGCGAGCTTCATCCAGCGCGACAGGGTTTTGTTTTCGGGAAATAATTCTAGCGCGAGTTTATCGGTGCGCGCGATGTCACCCGGTTCGCCGCTCAACGCGACCCACCGGAAGGGACCTTTTCCTTCACAGAAGAGCGGCCGAATGTATTCCGGAACGAAGCCCGGAATCTCGAACGCATTCTTCACCCCGGCTTTTTGCGCCTGCGCACGAATGTTGTTGCCGTAATCGAAAGTGATCGCGCCTTTCTTTTGCAACGCCAGCATCGCCTCGACATGGGTTGCCATCGATTGCATCGAGTGTTCGACATATTCGTCCGGATTTTTTTTGCGCAACACGAGCGCGTCTTCCAAAGACATCCCGTTTGGCACGTATCCATTCAGGGCGTCATGCGCGCTGGTTTGATCGGTAAGAACATCGGGAACAACGCCGAGCTTCATCATCTCAGGCAGGACGTCCGCACAATTTCCGACGAGGCCGACCGAAAGCGCTCGTCGATCTTTGCGCGCAGCATCGATCATTTTCAGCGCTTCATCGAGCGAATAGGCGATCTTGTCACAGTAGCCGCTCTTCAACCGCTTTTCGATTCGCACTGGATCGACGTCGATTCCGAGAAATACCGCACCGTTCATTGTCGCGGCGAGCGGTTGCGCGCCCCCCATTCCGCCGAGACCGCCGGTAAGAACGAATTTTCCTTCGAGCGATCCGCCGAAATGTTTTCGACCCGCGGCGGCGAAGGTCTCGAACGTTCCCTGCACAATTCCCTGGCTGCCGATGTAAATCCACGAACCCGCGGTCATTTGGCCGTACATCGTCAGGCCGAGTCGTTCGAGCCGATTGAACTCAGCATAATTGTTCCACTGGCCGACAAGATTCGAATTCGCGATTAGAACGCGCGGCGCTTCATCGTGTGTCCGGAATTTTCCAACGGGTTTGCCCGATTGAACGAGCAACGATTCGTCGTTTTTCAATTCGCGCAGCGACCGGACGATCGCATCGAAAGCTTCCCAGCTGCGCGCGGCGCGACCGGTCCCACCATAAATGATCAACTGGTCCGGATTTTCGGCGACGTCGGGATCGAGATTGTTCATCAGCATCCGCATCGCGGCCTCCTGATGCCAACCTTTGCAGCTCAATTGAGTCCCTCGCGGCGCTCGGACAATTCGTTTCCCGCTCATAACTTGTCGAACCTACCTGCGCGAATCTGTTCGGCCAGTCGTGCAATGTCGCCGGACAGCGAGCGATCATGGGTCAACGCGGGCGCGATTTGCCTAACGAGTTTAAGAGCGCGCTCGACGCCTTTTCCGGCTTTCAATGGGCGGCGATACTCCAGAGCCTCCGCGCCGGCGAGCAGCTCGATCGCCAAAAGGTTTTCGGCAAGCTCGACAATCGACCGCAACTTGAGCGCGCTGGTCATCCCCATCGAGACGTGGTCCTCTTTTCCACCCGACGTCGTCACGTTATCGCTGCTTGCCGGATGCGCGAGAATGCGCGCTTCGTTGACCAGCGATGCTGCTACTACCTGGGCAACCATGAAGCCGGACTCTACTCCAGGCTTGCGCGCGAGAAATGCGGGAAGTCCTTCACTCTTATCCGGATTTGTGAGCCGATCGATCCGCCGCTCGCCGATATTCATCAAATCCGTCAGCGCAATAGCGGCGTAATCAAAGGCCATCGCCAGCGGCGCACCGTGAAAATTTCCGCCGGAAATCACATCGCCGGTCTTGACAAAAACAAGCGGGTTGTCAGTCGCCGAGCCGGATTCGATTTCGAGGATTTGTTCGCAATGCCCGAGGACGTCGCGCACCGCACCATGAACCTGTGGCATGCAGCGAATGCTGTAGGCGTCTTGGACGCGCGGGTCGTCTTTTCGATGCGATTCCCGGATCTCGCTGCCTTCCAAAAGCGAACGCAAATGCGCCGCGGCTGTTTTTTGGCCAGCATGGGGCCGCGCATCCTGCAATCGCGGATCGAAAGCGGCCGGAGTATCACGCAAGCCCTCGAGCGTCGTCGCACCGGAGACATCGGCCAGATTCGCCAAACGCTTCGCCCGCAGGACCGACAACCCCCCCACGGCGTGCATCGCCTGGGTGCCATTGAGCAAGGCGAGGCCTTCCTTCGCTTGCAATTCAATAGGCGCCACTCCGGCGGCCTTTAATGCCTTGCCACCGGACACACGGCGACCATCAGCGTAGACTTCGCCTTCGCCGATCAGCGTGGCCGCCAAGTGCGCCAGCGGAGCGAGATCGCCGCTGGCGCCAACAGAACCCTTCTCGGGAATGACGGGGTGCAGACGATGGTTCAGCATTTTGCAAAGCAGCTCGACGACCTCCGGCCGGATGCCGCTGAAGCCAAGAGCGAGAACGTTCGCGCGGAGCAACATTATCGCGCGCACTTCCGGTTCGGAGAGGGGATTTCCAATTCCGCAGGCGTGACTCCGAACAAGATTTAGTTGGAGTGCTTCAATTTGTTCGTGCGGAATCCGGACATCAGCCAGTTTTCCAAAGCCTGTGGTGACGCCGTAAACGACACTGTCGCGACCGACGATGTCGTCGATCACTTTGCGGGACGCAGCCATTCGTTTTCGCGCTGCAGGGGCGATTTGAACGCGGGTATCGCCAAATGCAACGCTTGCAATATCGGACAATGACAACGCCTGGCCGTTTAGTTCCATCGATTCGATCTTAGCGACAACTCAGCCAAATAAAAGGCGCTGACGCGTCAGGTTTTTTGACGGACGGGCGTTCGCTTTGGCAGCGGCTTCGGTGGAAGCGGCGACGGCTGAAGCGACGCGGTCCCCTGCAGGTCTTCTTTCCAGGCAGTAATCCCGGTACGAGCATGACCTCCCAAATGCCCCAGGAAACCGTGGCGTCCGGATTCGTACTCTGCGTCATCTTTAACGTGAACCCAGAATAAGCGGCCAGCCCGACGCCAGCCGTCGAGAACAATGCCGTCGTAGAACGACTGATTTCGTGCGGTCACGATCAATGCATTGTTCTCTTCTGATTCTTTTTCCCAAGCGGTGCCCCAGTGAACCACGAGTGTCTTGAATCGAAGATCTCGCAACCGCGCTCCGATGTCGTGCGTATAATCAGCGCAGATTCCGCGCTTTTTAACGCCGATGTTGATCAGGTAGTTGTGAAACGCCGGGTCTCCGGTTACACCGTACTCTCGTGCGAGCTGACGCGACGTCGTGTACGCCGTCGCTGACAAAAGCTCGGCTTCACGATGATCAACCGTTTGCGGGGAAAGAGCGACCAGTGCGGCGCTCAAATCCTGGATCGACTTCTCATCCTGGGCCCACACCGGTATGCCGCAACAAACGCCGACAGCAACAGTCAGAACGAGCTTGAGATTCACGACCGCAATTTATTCACGTGGTGGACTGTTGCAGCACCAAAAGATCCGGCCGTTGAGAAATAAAAAAGGCCAGGCCGCAACCAGCGACCCGGCCTTTTTGTCAAAGCTGTCTCAGAATGAGACAACTTAGACGAAGGGGTTATTTGCCGTAGTGCGTAGCACTCGTTGTCGTTGTAGCAGCTGCCTCCTTGTGCTGAGCGCAGGCTCCCAAACTTAACGCACCGGCCAAAACTGCCATAATCATGATCGCTTTTAATAGTTTCAATCTAATTTCGCCTCCTTTCCGTGCAGGTTGCTTCGACGTTCTAGGCGATGAACATAATAGACGCAACGCCTTTTTTGAAAGGGTGGTGCTACAAACTATTCGCGGATGACGACCGGCGTGGTTTCATCAACCAGCTCAAATAGTTCGACCACGTCCTCATTTCGCATCCGAATACAGCCGTGGCTGGCCGGTATGCCGATCTTGTCCTCGTGCTTGGTCCCGTGAATGTAGATGAACCGGTCGCGGGTATTCGCGTTGTGGTCGTCCAGACCATCCAACCAGAGAATCCGCGACATCACCAGGTCCTCGGTCGACGGCAGCGGATCCTCGCGGCCCAGAGCCACCCGGCTGCGAAAAATCGTACCGCTTGGCATTTCACCGCCGATCTTTTGAGCAATGCGGAAATTTCCCGTGGGCGTTTTGAAACTACCTTCGACAGTCCCGATTCCGAAGCGCGAGCTGGAAATCGGATACGAGCGGACAGTTTCCCCGTCTCGAGTCAGGATGAGCTTTTGATCCCGAATTGAGATATCGATGCTGGTTCGTGGACTTTGCATGAGTTAAGACCGGCCTTACAATCCGGGCGGCAGTGAAAAAAGAATATCACATTGCAATCGCGGGGGCCACCGGGGCTGTGGGCGCCGAACTTTTGCGGGTGCTGGAGCGCAGAAATTTTCCGGTGGCAACGATTCGCGCGCTGGCTTCTGGAAAATCGGCCGGAAAGAATGTCTCATTCCGAAACCAGCCCGTTCCGGTCGAAGAACTCAACGAGAATTCATTCGATCAGATAGACATCGCCTTTTTCTGCGCCGGTGGAGAGAGATCCCTAAAGTTCGTGCCGATCGCGCGCGACGCGGGTGCGGTCGTTGTCGACAATTCGTCGACCTTTCGAATGGACCCCGGAGTTCCGCTGGTGATTCCGGAAATTAATCCGCAGGATGTAAAACAGCATCGCGGCGTCATTGCGAATCCAAATTGCACTACTGCGGTCGCATTGATGGCGCTCTATCCGCTGCATCGTGCTTTTGGAGTACGGCGCGTATTTGCTGCAAGTTATCAAGCTGTCTCGGGCAGCGGCGCTCGTGCGATTGCAGAGCTGAAAGAACAGGTCCAAGCCAGCGCGGATAATCGGGAAACCTCGCCACGAGTTTATCCTCATCCAATCGCGTTCAACGTGCTGCCGCACGTGGATGTTTTTCTCGAGGGTGGCTATACCAAAGAGGAAATGAAAATGCAGGAAGAAGGCCGCAAGATCATGCACCTGCCCGAATTCCGGGCCTCGGTCACCTGTGTGCGCGTTCCGGTCTATCGCGCCCATTCCGTCGCCGTCAGCGCTGAGTTTGAAAATCCCGTTTCGGTCGAACAAGCGCACGAGGTCCTCGCAAAAGCCCCCGGGCTGGAGCTTGTCGATGAACCGCAGAAGAATCGTTACCCGATGCCGCTTCACGTAGCCGGGAAGGACAATTGCCAGGTGGGACGGGTGAGGCGCGATTGCGCGCTCGAAAACGGTCTCGCCTTCTGGGTTTCGGGCGATCAACTGCTCAAAGGCGCGGCACTCAACGCGGTTCAGATCGCTGAACTTTTGTAGCCACGAGCCTACGGCCCGTCTTTATTCCAACACCGCAGAGAGGCTTCGTTACAATAGTGTACGCGAAACGGCCCCGAGAAAAATCGGGGCCGTTACAGTAAACAAATTTATTGCGGAGTTGGCGCGGGCGATTCGGCGCCCTTCTTTTTTCCTTCGTGCTTGCCGCCCTGCTGTTGGGCACCGCTCTGTTCCCCGGCGGCAGGCCCGTTCGCTGACTCGGCTTTCTGTTTCCCCCGACCCTCACCAGGGCCAGAAGGTCCGCCCTGTGGACCCATGCTCGCGTTTGAAGAAGCTCCCGGAGCCCCTGTTTGGCTGGAAGGCGGCGGACCACCTTGCTGTTGCCGCTCAAACTTCTTTTTCTGGTTATCGGCGCTCGGTTCGTCCGAAATCCCTTGCGGAGTGGTTCCACCGGCAGGCGTTCCATGGTTTTTCCCTCTTTCCTTCTGTTTCATTTCCGGCGCGGTCGTCCCTTCAGGACTTGTCGCAGGTCCTGTTGGCGGCGGAGTTCCGCCAAATTGCTCGCCCCGACGATTCTTGCCAGCCTTACCCGGTTTTCCGGACTCCGGCGTGTTGCCCGGTGACATGTCAGTTGCAGCGCCGGCTCCAGGCGAAGTCATTGCACCTGGCTGACCTTGTTGGCCTCGTTTATTCTTTTTCTTTCCGCTTGCCGGAACTGCCGGACTTATTCCGGGCGATGTTGCTGCGCCCGGGCTGGCAGTTTGCATTTCCTCAGCCGCCTTATTTTTGTTTTTGCTCTTACCTTTTCCTTTTTCAAAAGGAGAGGTGGACATTCCCGGTGGTGAGGACTGGCCCGGCGCCAGTGAAGCATTGGGCGCCGCAGACGCTTTTGCTGCGCCGCCGCCGAGCGTCGGTGGCGGAACGTTCTTCAAATCCTGTGTCTTGAGCTTTTCCTTCAGTTGCGTTTGGGCAGTCGCGTCTCCTACCTCCGACCAGCCTTTCTCAATCTTCGGTTGCGCAACTCTCGTCTTCACCGTTGGCGGGGCAATTTCTTTTGCCGGCTTATTGAGTCTTGTCGGAACAGCGACGACCAACGCGTTGCCCTGGACCTTCGTTAGGCCGCCAGATTTTGCGGCACCGGAAACATCGACATTCGCCTGCCGTTCAAGCTTCAGTTTTTGAATTGGCCGGCTGGAAAACCGATTTACCACGTTCACGTCAGGGCCGTAGTTGTAAACGGTTTTGTTCTTATAAGTGATGTTGGTCACGTTCACCGTTTGAGTGATGTAGGTGACATTCTGTTGGTATGGAACCAGCCTGGATCGAAGCACCGGCTCGCCGATGTAGCGGATGTCGCAGAAATTGTAATAGGCGGGACCGATGTCGAACTCGACGTCGAGGTGGCCGGTCAGCGGCCGGCTTTCATAAATGGTCTCGGTTTCCGGCGGTAACGGCGCCCAGCCGATGTAGTTGCCGCCCGTGCGCCAGGACACCCAGGCCGGACCCCATTCGTAACCGGGCTTCCAAACCCAGCCGTAATCGGCCAATTTCACCCAACGACCGTACTGATAAGTCGCCCACCCGAAATCTTCGTACGAAACCCAGGTCCAACCTTCGTCAGTGTATGCCCAGTAACCGTCGGCGTACGGTCGCCACGTTGAATCGTTAAGCGCAACGTCCGGCTGCCAGCAATAGCCGTAATTCCCGACCTCAAACCAGTTTCCTCCGTTCAGATTGTCGTAGAAGAAATTTACCGAGACGTCCTGGCTGCGCACCTGCGGGACGACGCAAAGGAGAACGGAAGTCAGCGCAAAGAGAGAAAGAAGGTTTTTCATACGTGGTTCAATGTTCGGAATTCTTGGACTTTGTCGGGCGCGACTTTATTCAGCGTGTTCTTGTCTCGGAAGGTCCTCTTTGCGAGGGATATCGCATTTGCGGCCGTCAGCGCGGGCGCAAGACCAGGAACGACCGAGAGCGATGCCGGCAAACAGAAAGCACTTGCGGCTGGTTCGAATCGAGCGAGCTGATGATTTTGTTGTAATCGGACACCGAATTGATTGGCTGCTGATTTACTTCCTCAATCACATCACCCTTTTGGAGCTCCGCTCCGCCGGACGCCGTGTCCACGTTAGTCACAACGACACCGTGAATGCCGTTCGGAAGATCGAGTTGACGGGCGAGCGCGGGGGTCAATTCCGCGACCTGAATTCCGGAAAATCCGGTCGATTCCTCGTTTTCCTCATCAGGATTTTGCGGAGCGGGGGTCTCCTGCGGAACCACTTGCCCTGTTTGATAGCCGGCCGGCTGTTCTTTGATCTGAGTGGAAACCGTCATCGGTTTTCCGCCGCGCACAATTTGCAGGTCTACTTTTTTATTCAGGTCGGCTTGGGAAACCAGCCTGCGCAGGTCGGTGAAACTTTTCACATCGTGACCATCGAACTTGAGGATCACATCGCCCTTTTGGAGATGAGCATCTTCCGCCGGAGATCCGGGAACGATTTCATCGACAATAACGCCTTCATCGGACGGCGCCGGCTGACCTGGCTGAGGGACACGCATTTGCACTCCGAGATAGCCGCGAATAATTCGGCCTTGTTTCAATAGGCTTTCCAAAGCCATGCGAACGGCATTTGAAGGAATGGCAAACCCTACACCCGCCGACGCGCCGCTCGTAGATATGATCGCGGTGTTAATTCCCACGACTTCGCCGCGCGAATTGACGAGTGGACCGCCGCTATTGCCTGGATTAATCGCAGCATTCGTCTGCAACAGTTGTCCGATGTCGGTGGCGCGACCTTGGTAGCTGATAATTCCGTCCGTTACCGTTTCCTCGAAGCCGAACGGATTGCCAATCGCGAGAACAAAATCGCCCACTTGGACAGAGTCGGAGTCCGCCAAAACGAGCGGCTTAACCGAAGGATTGTCGATCTTGAGCACTGCGATATCCATCTGCGAGTCGGCGCCGATTAGCCGCGCCTTTTCAGTGCGCCCATCACTCAATTGCACCTCGATCTCATCCACCTGCGCCACGACGTGATTATTCGTGACGATGTGACCCTCGTTAGTCACAATCACCCCGGAACCGAGCGAATTCTGGACTAATGCTTCATCGCGACCGCGATATTGTCTTCTCGGATTTCCAAAGAAAAATTCGAACGGATCCATTCCTTGCCGGCGAACGCCGATCTTCTTGGATGTCTTCACCGCCACGACCGATGGAACGACGCCCTTAACCAAGGCGCGGCGTTCCTGGTTCAGGGCCTCCAATGAGGCGACCTGCTTGGGATCGACATTTGGCGACTGAGCGAGTGTGTACTTTTCAGGAGCGCGTTGCAGCGCGCCTAGACCGCCTCGCTTCAAGCGATAATCGTACAACACCGAGATCGCGAGGCTAAGCAACGCCACAAAGACAAAGAATTTGAAAAGGTTTTTCATCAGCTAACGTTCGAAAACGTTCGTCCGTGTTGTTCGACAATCAACTGCTGGAAACGTTGATTCTGGGGCAGCTCCAGCTTGGGATCGTCGGCAAAGATCGACATGGCGGCCCCACGCGCACGCTGCATTAGCTCCGAGTCGCGCTTGAGGTTTCCTATTTTCAGCGCCGGCAGGCCGCTCTGAGCTGTGCCGAGCAAATCACCCGGGCCGCGCATTTCCCAATCGGTCTCCGCCACTTCGAAACCATCGCTAGTTTTTTCTAGGACTAACAACTTCGCGGCCGCCTCGGACGAAGGTTCCGATGTGAGCAAGATGCAATAAGACTTGTGCTCGCCGCGCCCAATCCGTCCTCGCAGTTGATGAAGCTGGGCCAGGCCGAACCGTTCCGCGTTTTCGATCAGCATCACGCTTGCGTTTGGAACATCGACCCCAACCTCGATCACGGTCGTGCTGATCAGAACCTTCGTTTCGCCGCGGCGAAATCGCTCCATGATCTCTTGCTTCTCCGGTCCAGGAATTCGGCCATGGAGTAACTCACACGGGAAAGGATTCACTCGTTCTCTCCACCGCTCAAATTCCGTTGCGGCGGCCTTCGCTTCGAGCTTTTCGCTTTCCTCGACCAGCGGATAAACGACGTAGACCTGGCGCCCGCCTTCGAGTTGCGTCCGTAAGAAACTCAGAACTTCACCGAGTTTGGCCGAATCGCGGACCGCCGTGATAATTTTCCCGCGACCGCGCGGCATTTCATCCAATGTCGAAACATCAAGATCGCCATAAACCGTCATCGTGATGGTGCGCGGGATCGGAGTCGCAGTCATAACGAGCACGTCGGGAGCGGGTTCCCGGCTGGTTAGGCGCGCGCGTTGCGCTACCCCAAATTTATGTTGCTCATCAATCACTACGAGACCGAGATTTGAAAACGAGACCTTTTCATAAAGCAGGGCGTGCGTCCCGATAATCACGTCGGCTTTTTCATCGCCTTCCACCAACGGCAAAAAGCTCTCCTCCTGACGCGTGGCGGTGCGAATCGATAACTTCACCCCAAGCGGCTCGAGCCAGCGCCGAAGAACAGCATAATGTTGTTCCGCCAAAATCTGGGTCGGCGCCATAAACGCCGCCTGATAGCCGGCCTCACTAGCAAGAAGGATCGCCGCGATCGCAACAACGGTTTTTCCCGAGCCAACGTCGCCCTGCAACAAACGGTTCATCGGACGTTTCGCGCCAAGACCGCGTCGGATCTCCGCGATTACTTTTTTCTGCGCGGCGGTCAGATCAAAAGGTAGCGAGCACAGGAACTTCTCGAGCAAGGCGCCTCGTCCACTGTGCGACGCACTGATGCGCAAGTGCGATTCGCTCCGGCGAGACGCGATCAGCATTTGCATCGCGAAAAACTCCGATAGCACCAGGTGTTCGCGGGCGGCGTTCAGCGATGCCCACGTTTCAGGAAAATGGATGGCACGGATCGCTTGTCCGCGATCTCCACTCTTGAGTTTATCGGGGAGCAGCGGCTCGATTGGTTCTGTGTCCAGCTCTTGAAGGAGCCGATAGATGATGCTGCGCAACACGCGCTGAGACAGACCTTCAGTCGCGGGATAAATCGGTGTGATTCGCCGCAAATGGATAGAGCGCTCCTCATCATTTTCAATCACTTCAAACTCTGGATGGTCCATGCACATCCGCTTTCCTCGCAGTCGCGGTTTACCGAAAACGACGAGCTGCTGGCCGGTCGCGATCATTTTCTGGATGTAATGCAAATTGAACCAGCGACAGACCAGCGGCTGGCTGAGCGCATTTGCGTCCGGTTCCTGCAACGTCGCTTCGAAGATCTTTTTCCAACCGCCAAATCGCCGCAACGACGTCTTGATCACCTCGCCCGACAAACAAATCGGCGTATCGTTTTCCTCGCGCGGGAATCGAGGAAATTGATGCCGGTCTTCGTGACGCCGCGGAAAGTGCGTCAGCAAATCTTCCGCCGTCGCAATCCCGAGCCGGCGCAGCGCCAAAATCTTCGGGCGTGGAACCCAGTCGAGTTCTTCCAGCCGTCGGGAGATTTCCATCAAGTCCTCGGCGCGGATTCGCGCACTGCTTCCACCCGAATTTGCAAGCGCGTTTCGCCTTCGTAATGATCCGGTCGAACGCGAAAAGCAATGTCCCACGGCTGGGGCGGCAATGGGTTGAGTGCGGCGCCGAAGAAAATCGCGCGGCGCTGATAATTTTGTTGTCGCAACACTAGCGAAAGATGGTTTTCACCAACAACCCGCGGCGCGACCGGCGAATCTATCCCGCGGGCGAGAAAGAGCGGTTGGGAATTGCCGTTGCCAAACGGTTGAAGCATTTCGTGCCAACCCAGGAAATCGAGATTCAATTCGGCAAAACTAATCTCGTCATCGAGTCGAAGCCGCGGCTGCAAATCGCCGTCCGACAAAAGGTCACGGGCGATTCCGCGGAATTGCTGCGCAAAAAGATCGACATCCTTTTCGTGAATCGTCAGACCGGCAGCCATTTCGTGTCCGCCGTATTTCTCGAGCTGGCCCTGGCAACGACTCAACGCCTCTACCAAGTTAAAACCCTCGATGCCGCGGCCGCTTCCTTTGCCGAGTCCATTCTCGTCAAAACCAATCACGATTGCCGGGCGATGATACCTGTGCACAATCCGCGACGCCACGATGCCAAGCACGCCCGAATGCCAGCCGCGCGCCCATACAACGATGGCTGCATCACGCGAAGGATTGAACTCTTTGGCGATCTTCGCTTCGACCGCCGCGAACATCTGCTTCTCAACTTCCTGCCGCTCGCGGTTTTGTTTATCCAGAACTTCCGCAAGCTCCGCCGCTTCGATCTCGCTCTTGGTCAAAAGCAGTTGAAGCGACTTCGCCGCGGTGCTTAAGCGACCGGCAGCATTCAATCTCGGACCAAGCCGATAGCCGATGTCCTCGGTAAAGATCGGCGGCTTTACCCCGCTGACTTCGATCAACTTTTTCAAACCCGGCCGATTCGATCGCGCGATTTCAATCGAGCCGCGTTGGACCAAGGTCCGGTTTTCCTCACAAAGCGGAACAATGTCTGCGACGGTTCCGAGCGCGACCAAATCGAGCCGTGATTTCAGGTCAAACTCAGTCGGTCGCGCTTTTAAAAGCGCGTGGCAAAGTTTGAAAACGATTCCGGCCGTGCACAAGTAGTGGAATGTGGACTTGGGATCGATCTTCGGATTCACAATCGCAGCGACTTCCGGCAACGTCGACTTTGGTTCGTGATGATCGACCACGATTACGTCCACGCCGCGACGGCGAAGATCGGCAATTTCGGCGACTGACGACGTTCCACAGTCCAGGGCAATAAGGAGCTGCGGACCATATTGGTCGACACAGCGCTCAACGCTTTCGCAACTAAGCCCGTAGCCCTCTTCCATTCGCAACGGCAGGAACAAATCGGGCGCAGCTCCGTAGGCGCGTAGGGTTTCGGCCAAGAGCGCGAGCGACGTGACTCCGTCAACATCGTAGTCGCCGAAGAGAACAATTCGCTCGTGCCGATCGAGCGCGGAAAGGATCCGCGATACAGCTGTTTCCATGTTTGGCAGCAGGAACGGGTCGCTCAGCGTTTTGAGCCGAGGCCGCAAGAACGCCTGGACTTCGTCCGCAGTGGCAAAACCCTTTCGCGACAACAATCGCGCAATGCATTCGCAGCCACAGATTTCGCTCCAGGAAATCGGTCCGCCGTTGAGTTCTTCAGAGGGAGCAATGATCCAGCGAGTCCGCCGCGTAAAAACTGAGGGTTGCTCTTTCTGGTGGGATTGACCTTCTACGCGGCTCTGCACTAATTATTTTATCCGCCGGACATTTCCTGACAACTCCTGGCAATGCTTTGATAATCAGTTGACTTGTAACGGAGAATTCAAATAAGAGAGAGCTGTGAAATGGAACGTTTTGGCAATTGCGCTGTTGTGCTTAACCGGTTGCCAGGTGGCCCACGTCATGATGGAGCAGCCGAGCGACCGAGCGAACCGACTCAATGTCGATCAGACACAGACATTGAGTTCGGCCAAGCTTGAAAAGAAAACCGAAGTCTTCACCGGTAAAGTTGTTATGATCGACGGCGCGTATCGTTTGCGTCTGTTGAAAGACCCCGACGCGGTCTTGCGTTTGACCCGCGCGCGCAAAGAAAACGAATTTGCGCAGCAACAAATTAATTTGCGGAAGTACTACGAAAAAACGATTTCCGTGAACGGAACGCTCCACGATGAATGGATTTTCGGCGCCGACGTCGTTGGTCAATGGACGCCGCCCGGGGGCGACACGGGCCCGAACATGAGTGCTCCGAAACAGACGAGGCCTTAGCCGCGTAGGTTTTAGGCGTTCGACTAATCGAACGGCACCAAAGCCCACTTGCGCCTTGGCAAGCCTAGACCAGCTCTTGGACGAGATCGCGTTTTGGCAGCAGCCGGTGCTTTCGACATAACTCGGCGAAGGCGCGCAGGCCCTGCTTCTCTTCCTCCCCAAAACTGAATCGGAGATACTTATGGTAATACTGGCGACAAAACTCGGCAGGAAATTCACGTTGCGACGCGATGACGGTGTCAAGGTTGCGAAGGTTATCGTCGCGCACCCGTCGGAGGCGATCCGCGATTGATTTTGCATTTTCAACCTCCGGACGCACGAGCCAGAGCGCGTAAACAAATGGAACTCCCTGAAGTTTTTTCCATTGTTCACCGAGATCCCAAAATTCGAAGTCGTCGCCATGCTGTTGCCGAAAACAAATCGCCTGGTCGCCTATGAGCAGGCGCGCAGATTCGCCGGAATTGGAAGGCGCAGATCCAACGCTCGGGTTCAGGTTCAATTCTCCAAGCAAACAACGAAGCAGATTGCCGGAAGTCTGCGCTGCGGGATCGAGCGCAATTTCTCTTGTGTTAGCAAATTTTCCGCGATGGGCGACAACTACACTGTAAACAAGGCCGTCCGAAGCAATGGAGACGCCGTCGACAATCCGGTAGATTGGATTGCGTAGGAACTCAAAGCTGGAAACGAGCGCGACGTCCAAATCGCCCCGCGCAAGCTGCGCGCAAAGCGCGGACGGATGATCGAGAACGACTTCGCCCTCCCAACCGTGAATTAGCGGCCGGGCATTGAGATATTTGACGCAGCCGATGCGTAGGGCACTCTTCCTCTTAATCTTCATCTTCTCACAACCAGAGTAAGATTAAGCGGAAGAGGAAGAGTGCTCAGACGCAGGCAAGCTCAGCTTCGGGACGCGGCTGAGATGTCGATCCGTTTTTGCCGTTTGTCAGATGGCGATAATAACTATCACGCTGAACCGGAACGCGTCCGGCTTCGCGAATGGCGTGCTCGAGCGCAGCGATGGTCTGCTGCTGCGGGGTTGTCGCGCCAGCCATGTGAAAGATTTTTTCCTCCATGATTGTGCCGTGTAAATCGTCCGCCCCGTAACTAAGTGAGATTTGCGCGAGCGGAAGGCCGGTGCTGACCCAATACGCAGTCAGATGGTCGATGTTATCGAGAAAAATCCTGCTCACTGCTAGATTGCGCAATTGTTCGATGGCTGAGGCGCGTTTGATGTGGGCCAGCACGGTCGTTTGGGGCTCGAACGCGAACGGAACAAAGCCGCTGAAACCGCCGGTTTCGTCCTGAAGTTGGCGGAGTTGACGCAAATGATCGACCCGCTGCTCGAGCGTTTCAATGTGTCCGTAAAGCATGGTGCAGGTGCTGCGGCCACCCATCCGATGCCAGATCCGGTGAACTTCGAGCCACTCCTCGGCCGTTTCCTTGCCCCGGCAAATGCGGTTTCTCACGCCTGCATCAAAAATCTCCGCGCCGCCACCTGTGATCGATCCAAGCCCGCGTTCGCGCAACAGGTTTAGGGTATCCGGGATCGACATCTTGAAAATTCGCTCTGCGAGATGGCGAACCTCGATCGCAGTGAAAGCCTTGATGTGCAAATGAGGATCGAGCGCGCGCAGGCCGTCCAACAGTTCCAAGTACCACTCCTTTTTTAGACTCGGATGCAGGCCACCCACCATGTGCACTTCAGTAATCCCCAGCGGAAGGGCGTCGGCGACTGCTTGAATAATCTCACTGGGGGCGTGCTCGAACGCGTGAGCGTCGCGCTTTTTAGCCGCAAACGCACAGAACTGGCACGAAAGGACGCAGATGTTTGAATAATTAATGTACCGGTTATGGATATAACTGGCAAAATTACCGTTCTTCCGCTCGCGGACGACGTTCGCCATTAATCCGAGAGCGTTAAGATCGGTCCCGCGATAGAGGACCAAAGCGTCCGCTTCTGAAACGCGAGTGCCTGCCTCGATTTTCTCAGCGATCGGCCTAAGTTCCTTTGGAATAAGTGAGTAATTCATCCGGAGCCGATGCAGAAATTGATGGCTTTACCATGCACAGACGCCTCGCGAGTTGCAACAAAAAGCACTGGATGGGGTCTGACGGTAAAGGCGTGGCCAGACTGCGCGCGATAAGATTCGAATCGGGGCCCATCCATCCACGTCTTTTTATCAATGGCCGACCCAGAAGCACCGGCGCGATCCGAAGATGACGCGGAAGACATTCGCCTGATGCACTTGGTAGCGGGCGGCGACACCACAGCCTTCGAGGCGTTGATCGAGCGGCATCAGGCGCTGGTCGCTGGGACCGTTGCTCGGATGCTTGGGAGCAATTCCGACGTGGAGGACATCACTCAGCAGGTTTTCATTCGCGTTTGGAGAAGCGCGGGACGGTATGTCGCCCGCGCAAAGTTCACGACCTGGTTACTGAAAATCACCCGCAATCTCGTTTTTAACGAAATGCGACGGACCAAGCGTCATCCGCATGTGCCGGTGCAGATCGATCCCGAGGCGGAAGAGTTGCCACTAAAAGACGAGACGAGCGAGACTCCGGATGCCACTCTTCTCCAGGCCGAATTGCAACGGGCCATTGAGAGCGCTATCACGCAACTTCCCGAAACGCAGCGCATGGCGTTGGTGTTGCGACGCTACGAAGATCTCAGTTACGAAGAAATCGCGGATATCCTGGAGTTATCGTTGCCGGCGGTGAAAAGCCTGCTTTTTCGCGCGCGAACGGAGTTGCGTGAACGGCTGAAAGGCTATCTCAACCCTTGAAACAAAGAGGGCGGGCCCCTGCGCGGGTACCCGCCCCCTCTCAACCCCACATTCCCCTAAAACTTATTCGTTGCGATCCTTAACGTCGCTCTTGAATTCCACCTGAGGTGATTCTTCCACGGCAGGAGGCGATCCAGGTTTGGCGTAATCGGCCGCGATCTGTCGGTGCGCGGTCGGAATCAGCCGCACTGCGCCCTTGGCGTTGTTTCGCCAGCCGTTTGGATCGGCATATTCTTCACCGGTGTGACGAAGCCCTGAAACCTGATCCTCCAATCCGGTACCGTAATGCTGATCAATGATCGTTGGTGTTACGAAGATGAGCAGGTTGCGTTTGTGCCGTTCATTGTCATGGCTTTGAAAAGCGTTTCCGAGAAACGGAATGTCTCCGAGAATCGGGACCTTTGTTCGCGCTTTCGAGACCTGGTCCGAAAGCAAGCCGCCGATGGCGAGGGTGTCGCCGCTCTTGATTAGCACGTTGGAATCAAGCGACCGCTTGTCGATGATCGGACTGGTAACGTTGGCACCATTGAAGGTGAAGGTGAAATCGGCGACCTTGTTGCTGATTTCCGGTTTCACCGAAAGAGTGATGTAGTTGTCTTTATTAATTGATGGACGCACGACTAGCGTGTTCCCGAACAATTTGTCCTGGAATCCGCCGAATACTGCCGTGGCGGTTTGCTCGTTGAAGTTCAGCTGGGGGATCGGCTGGTTACGAAGCACCTCGATCTTCGCCTGCTGATTATCCGCCGTGACTACACGAGGATTCGCCAGGAACTCCGCGTCCGAATCTTCGTTGAGAGCTGATAAAGTCGCAGAGAATTGAGGGGCCGACAGAATTGCGAATGTGCCCGGGAGCAAGTGACCCAGACTGCCAAAGAAGTTAGTGTTGTTTGGATTACCGAGCGCGAAGCCTTGAGTCGGCGGGTTAGCGCCGGGGACCGGACTTGCGCCGGCCGAAGGCATTCCGTAGCTAACCGTCTTCGGAGCCGTGGCGCTGCCAACAGTGCCCGCCCAGTTAATTCCGTAAGCCTGGACCGGGTCTGCCGTCACTTCCACCAGGCGCGCTTCAATCATGACCTGCTTGGTCGGCTTATCGATCGCCAACAGTACCTTGCGGATGTTGTCGATGTTGCTGCGGGTCTCACTGTAGAACATCGTGTTGGTTCGCTCATCGATTTGCGGCGGACTTTTGCTGGAGAGCTGTGATGCGATCAACGGCGAAACGTCTTTTGCGCGGGCGTAGCTAAACTGATAACTGTCGCTTTCAGTCGGCTCGGCGGTCTTTTCCGCGGGGGTCTTGATGTAATAAACGTTGTCCAGCTTATCCATGAAGAGCCCTTTGGCTTTCACAATGATCGAAATGGCTTGGAGCGCGGTTACATCTTCCAACCGCATCGTTACAGTTCCAATAACGGCTTCACTTACCACCATGTTGACTTTGGCCTGACGAGCGAGCAGTCGGAGCACTTGGCCGACGTCGTCGCCTTGAAATTCACGAACTCCCACACCGCCGCTTTCAATATTTGCATCCGCTTCGGTCAACACCGGCGCTTGGGTCGTTGCCGGTAGATTGGTGTTCGGCGCCGGAGTAGCGGCTTGGACTGGAGCCTGGACCATCAACATGGGCGGTTGGTCGGCGGGTTTGGTTTGATCTGGCGCCTGACGTCCAGCGGCTGGGGCTGGATTGGTTTGCGCCTGTGACAGGGAAAGCACGGTCAGAAACGCCGCCGCCACGACGCATCCCCGTTGCTTGAATGAAGTAGCCATATATGTGGAAGTGAGATAAGTGCTGGCGGTTGAAAAGCAGGAAGCAGACCAGCCCTGAACGTTTCCCCCAGCCGCGCGGTCCAGCCTTGCTAGGAAATGGTTGGCGGCTTTCTATCGAGGCGCGCACCGGGCAGCCTCAATAAACGCTCTGACCAGGCGATGGTCTTTCTGGCCGGGGCTTTTTTCGACTCCGCTCGTCACATCGACGCCGCGTGGTCGAACCACCGCAATGGCTTCCGCTACGTTTTCTGTATTCAAACCACCCGCCAGGATCACGTTGGTTTTGGGGTGATTCCGCACAAACTCGGGGGCGAATTTCCACGGAAAAGTCTTTCCGCTTCCGCCAAACGTCCCGCGGGCGCTGGAATCCAAAATCATCGTGTCCGTGAAATAATCTGGAAGGTCAGCCAGAGATTTCGAACCGGTTACCGGCACCGCTTTGGCAAACGCGATTCCGGCATCTCGCAACCGCCGGCAAAACTCGGGGGATTCCTGCCCGTGCAATTGCAAAGCGTTAATGAACGAAAATCGCCCGATTCTACACGCGTCCTCCCAGTTTGGATCGGCCGTGACGGCGACTTTCCAGACATTAGTTGACAATTTGGAGATCCACACCGACGCGGCGTCGAGCTCGATGCGGCGCTTACTTCGCGGAACGATATTGAAGCCGAGCGCGTCAGCTCCCGCTTCAATGGCTGCAACGGCGTCGTGCTCGTTCGTGATCCCGCAGATCTTGACGAAAAGGCGATCGCTCGACTTTAGTTTGCCGCCAAACATTGAGAAAAATCACTCGCCCGGTTCGATTACTCGACCTCGAACCTGCTTGATTTGGGCATGATGAGTCAGGATGTGGACCCGGCCGTCGCTGCCCCGGAAAAACGCGCTCAACAGCCAGCTGACAAACGAGATGATGATCGCGCCGAAGATCGCGCTCCAGAAGCCGTGGACTTTGAAACAGGGCACGATCTCGCTAACGAATTTCAGCATCAGCGCGTTGATGATCAGAATGAACAGTCCAAGCGTGACCAGGATCAGCGGGAAACTCAGGAAAAGCAGTATCGGGCGGACAAACGCATTAATGATTCCAAGAAGCAGCGACGCGCCGAGCAGACAGCCGATTCCCGTATAGTCGATTCCGACGATCGGCGCCGCTACAAACACGGCAAACGCCGTCACGAACCATCGAAACACGAAGTGCCGCATGGCTCACATTATGATCCTCCAATGAGATTTGCACAAATAAACGCGCAGGCGGTTGCATCTCCTCGTCATCGCGCTAAATCGTAGACCAGGGAGGAATTTGATTGTGGCAAGGAAAGGCAAGACTGAGGCGATCGGTTCAGACAAAATCCGAAAGACCAAGTCAACCGGAAGGTCGACAACTGCGAAGGCGAAAAAGTCTTCGTCGCAAAAGAAGCAAGCTCTGGAAACTGTTGAAATGGAGGCGGCGCCCGTACCCGCAACGGCGTTCGATCCAACGGACGAGCAGATCCAGACGCGCGCCTATTTTATTTCCGAGCGGCGGCGGCGATTCGATTTGCCTGGCGACGCCAACTCCGATTGGGTGGAGGCCAAGCGTCAGCTGCTTTCCGAAACCCGGCACTGATTGGTGGATCGCGTTCTCCGACGTCGATATCGAACGCGTTAGGGACAACGCGTTCCACCTTACAGCGGCATCGAAAACTCGGCCCCCGGCAGACACTCTTTGACCGTTTCGCGTAACCGATTGATCGCGAACGGCTTTGCAATTAAACCGGCGACGCCCGGTTCCTTCAATAATTCCTGCGCGCGCCTTTCGTCAGCTTGGCCGGAAACGAGAATCAGCGGCGGTACTTCTCTGACCGGTTGAACATTTTGGTAAACCTTGCCGATTAGGAAAAATAACATCGCGCCGTCGATCATCGGCATTTGAAAATCGAACATGAAGAGATCGTATTTCTTCTTCAATGCGAGCTCGAACGCGTACTCCGGTTTCGGCGAAGTATCGACTTCGCACTGTAACGACGCGACCAACGCTTCCCGCACCACGCGCAGAAGCGCGACGTCGTCGTCCACCATGAGGAACCGTTTTGGTTCAGCCGGCACGGGTCTGTTTTAACCGCAGAGAACGCAGAGGTCACGGAGGATTTAATTAGGAACCCAGGAAAATTGGAGGTTACTGTCTCCGCAATCTCTGTGTGCTCTAGCGAGCGCGGCGAGCGGGTGATAAACTATTAGCTGTGCAAACCCAAACGTCCGATCTTGCCGCCGCACTACGCGAACGCCTCGCCATTATTGGCGACGAAAACAGCCGTCGCGATCCGGAGCGACATCTAGCGCGCCTCCGCGCAGTTTCAGCGAAGATCGACAACCTCGCCAGTGCGCTGCCAAAGCCGATCGATCCGCAACTGGCCCACTTTCTTCAGCGCACAAGCTACGACAAGGCGCTGGAACTCTTGGAGGGACGCGCTCCGTCGCGTCCCTAAAACCCATCTCAGTGCGGCTCGTCCAATATTTTGAAACGGCCAATTTGGCCCGATTTCATCCGCAGGAGAAGAAAACGTCCTTCGCGCCGCCCGAAGGCAAGTTCTTCGGCCACATTACCATCTTCGTAGAGCACGACGTGGTTGCGGATAAATTTCCATTCAAGGGCTGGATTTGTAGTAACACGACGTGAATCGCCATTCCGATCTGTCCACGCCTGTCCCCACGTTGTAAGCACGATCCTTTTCTTTCCCATCTTGCCGAACTCCAGGTACTCGATCTTTGTAGGATCGTTCACCAGCTTGATGGTCAGCTTCGAAACCGTTTCCTCCGTCCACCAAGTGTGCTGGCTCCCACGCAACGTCGTGCAGCTGATAAAGAGCAATGTCGAGAGCAAAAGGAAGTGTAGACGGAGCATCGTCGCTCCTTGCCGAACCTCCCTTATCGCGAGTACAACTCGACGATCAACTGTTCGTTGACGATCGGTTGCATTTCTTCGCGGGACGGGATGTGGGCGACTTTGCCTTTGAGGCCGTCGCGATCGACGGTCAGCCAATCAGGAACCGGAACGATTTGGGTAAGCTCGAGATTGCGTACTGCGAGCTGGCGCGATTTCGGTTTGTCCTTAACCGCGACCTCGTCGCCGGCCTTCACGTTGTAGGAAGCGACGTTGACGTTGCGGCCGTTGACCTGCACGTGTCCATGCGACACGAGTTGCCGTGCTGCATTGCGCGTGTTCGCGAACCCGAGCCGGTAAATGACGTTGTCGAGACGTGTTTCGAGCAGTTGGAGCAGCGTTTCACCGGTCACACCGCGTTTGCGCAATGCGTGTTGGAAAATGCGGCGAAACTGACGCTCGAGCAGACCGTATTGATAACGAAGCTTCTGTTTCTCGCCGAGCGCGATCGCGTATTCGGATTGTTTCCGACGCGAGCCTTTCGGGCCGTGCATTCCGGGCGGATAATTTTTCCGCTCGAGCGATTTCGATGGTCCAAAAATCTGCACGCCGTAACGGCGGCTGATCCTCGTTTTCGGGCCTGTGTACCTTCCCATGGGATTCGTGAATTCGTTAAATCGCTAAATAGATTACACGCGGCGCTGTTTCGGTGGCCGGCAACCATTGTGCGGAACCGGCGTTACGTCACGGATCAAAGTCAGATCCAAACCAATCGCCTGAAGCGCGCGCACCGCTGATTCACGGCCAGCGCCGGGGCCTTTGACGAGAACCTGAGCTTCTTTGAGTCCGTGGCCCATCGCCTGGCGCGCCGCATCCTGCGCGACGAGCTGCGCCGCGTAGGCTGTGCTTTTTCGTGAACCTTTGAACCCAACCTTACCGGCGCTCGACCAACCGATCACGTTCCCGTTCAAATCCGTGATCGTGACGATCGTGTTGTTGAAGGTTGCGTAAACGTGCGCGATGCCGCTGTGAATATTCTTGGCGCCTTTTGCCTTAACAATTTTCGGCGCCTCAATTGAATCCGCGTCGAGGGAAAGATTTTCTGAAGCCGGCGCCGCAGGAGCGACTCCTTCTTCCTTCTTGGCCTTGGCCGGTTGTTTTTTCGGCTTGGCCTCTTCAGCTGGAGCAGGCGGTTTCGGGGCCTCGGGTGTACCCGCGTTGGCCTCTGGTTTCTTCTCTTCTTTTTCCGCCTTCGGCTTCTCGTCCTTTGCCTTTGCTGGTTTCTTCGATTCAGCCATGATTAAACTTTTCCTGCTTTCGCGTCAGGGTTGCGGATTACGCCTACGGTCTTGCGCGGACCCTTGCGCGTGCGTGCGTTCGTCGATGTTCGCTGACCGCGCACCGGCAAACCGCGGCGATGACGAATCCCGCGGTAACAATTGATCGCCTGCAAGCGTTTCAAGTTTCCTTGAATGTCGCGGCGCAGATCGCCCTCGATCTTAATTTTGTTGTTGGTAATCGCGTGAATGATCTCGTTGATTTGTTGAGGCGTCAGATCCTTCGCGCGGGTGTTCGGGTCGATGTTAGTTTGCTCGAGGATCCGGCGCGAACTGGCGAAACCGATCCCGTAAATATAGGTCAGCGACGCTTCGATGCGCTTGTCCGCTGGTATTTCAACTCCGAGTAATCGTGGCATTTATCAAATCGTTAATTCGTTAACCAAAAATCATCCCTGGCGCTGTTTGTGACGCGGATTTTTGCAAATCACACGCACCACATTCTTGCGCTTCACAATCTTGCAAGCTTCACAAAGTCTTTTAACTGAGGGTCGTACTTTCATTTTGGTCGAAACAAAAAACGCGGAGTCATATCCGCGTTGTCACTTCTGGCGGAAGGTGATCCGCCCCTTCGACAAATCGTAGGGAGATACCTCTAGCATAACTTTGTCGCCGGGCAAGATACGAATGAAGTGGAGCCTCATTTTCCCTGAAATATGGGCCAGAACCTGGTGGCCATTCGGCAGCTGGACCCGAAACATGGTATTCGGAAGCAGCTCTACGACAGTGCCTTCTACTTCAATTGCGTCTTTCCGCGCCATGTCAGGATATCCGGCCCATCTTTCGTAATCAGGACCGTATGTTCAAAATGGGCTGATCGGGTGCCATCAGCGGTGCGCACTGTCCAGCCATCTTCGAGCAAGCGGACATCGGGCCCGCCAATGTTGATCATCGGTTCGATCGCCAATGTCATACCAGCCTTCAATTTCGGACCGCTTCCGCGACGGCCGTAGTTCGGGATCTGGGGCTCCTCATGCAACTTGCGACCAACACCGTGTCCGACAAACTCACGCACAACCGAGAAACTGTTGCGCGAAGCCTCGTGTTCAATCTCCGCACAAATGTCCCCTAGCCGGACGCCTTCATCGGCGACGTTAATCGCCCGTTCCAACGCCTTTTCCGTCACCCTCAACAGTTGATCTGTCCGTTCGTCTACGACGCCGACTGGAATGGTTTGGGCGGTGTCTCCGACCCAGCCATCCTGGATTACGCCAATGTCGAGTTTAACGATATCGCCGTACTGGATCCGTCGCTGGCTCCCAATTCCGTGCACGACTTCGTCGTTGAGCGAAATACAAATATTTCCCGGAAAAACGCGATGGCCTAATCGGTAACCGAGGAACGCGCTTTTCACTTTGGCCTCGTTCATAAAATCGGCCGCGGCTTCATCCACTTCCTTTGTGGTGACCCCGGGCCGAACCAGCTCGCTCACCCGATCGAGAATCTCACTCGCGGTCCGGCACGATTCCCGCATTTTCTCAATTTCCTTCGCGTTCTTGATTGGAATCATACCAACGCTTTGTCTTCGATTATCCGCGATATTTCCCCAAACACAGTATCCCGGTCGCGGTTGCCATCAATCTTTCGCAAGATCGACATCTTCCCGTAGAAATCGGCCAACGGTTGCGTCTTGGTGTTATATTCGCGGAGGCGCTGTTGCAGCACGCTCAGATCGTCGTCGCTGCGCCGCTCGAGCCGGCCTTCGCAATACGGACAGATCGGACGGTTGGCGAACTGCGCGCTATCGACGCTGGTCGTGAAACCGCAGGTGCGGCATTGAAGGCGGCCGGAAATTCGCGAGTGGACGGTGTCTTCTGATACGTCCAGCCAGATCGCAGCATCCAGTGAGGCGTGCACACTTTTCAGGATCGAGGCGAGGCTTTCCGCCTGCGGCAGGGTTCGTGGAAAACCGTCAAACACGAAACCGTAGCCGCCGTGCAGATGCAGCCAGTCCTCAATCAGTTTCACGATGATTTTGTCGGAAACCAAATCGCCACGTTGCAAAATTTCCGCCGTCTCCAAACCAAGCGGCGTTTCAAGATCTCTTTCGCGTCGCAAAATCGCGCCGGGCGACGTGACTGGAATACCAAAGTGGCGGGTGATCATTTCCGCCTGAGTTCCTTTTCCGGAACCGGGAGCGCCCAGGAGAACGAGTCGCCGCTTCACTTCGACGCCAAAAACGCGGCAACTCCGCCAATCACGATGATGGCAATGCCAACATAGAGCCACATCAGCGTCCGTTGCGCCGCCGCTTCGCCGCGAACGTAAGCGGACCGGCCGGTAAATCCACCGCGAACGCGCCCCTTACGCAAGAAGCCGTCGTAATGCCGCTGGATCAAATGCGTTTCCACCTGCCGCATGGTGTCGAGAATGACGCCGACGATGATGAGGAGGCTCGTGCCGCCAAAAAACTGCGCCGTCACCTGCGGCACATGTAGACCCTGACTCAATAAACTCGGAAGGACCGCAATCAGGGTCAGGAAAATCGCGCCGGCGAACGTCAGCCGCGTCATTGTGAAATCGAGAAACTCGGCCGTTGGTTTACCGGGGCGAACTCCTGGAATGTAGCCGCCGTACTTTTTCAGATCGTCGGCGATCTGCGACGGCTGGAATTGAGTGGCGACCCAGAAGTAACTGAAGAAGAAAATCATCGCCGCCAAAACGAGGTAATGCAGCCAGCCGGTGGACAACATTTCCGAAATCTGGCGTGCAGTGGGACTGTTCGGGAAAGCCCAGCTCACGATCTGGTTCGGAAACAACAACAGCGCCCACGCGAAAATAATCGGCATCACGCCGGGATAATTCACCTTTAACGGCATGTATTGCGTGTTACCGCCGTACTGTTTTCGGCCAACAACGCGTTTGGCGTATTGCACCGTAATTTTCCGCACGGCCTGGGTGATCGCTATCACGCTGGCAATAACCAAAAACAAAAACGCCACCATCAACACCAGGATTGCCGGGTTGACCTGACTCGTGCCCGTTTCCGATGAAGGCACGAACGTTTTCCAGGCCTGGGCAAGTGCGGCGGGCAGGCGCGCGACGATGCCAATCGTGATGACGAGCGAGATGCCGTTACCGATGCCGCGCTCAGTGATCTGGTCGCCGAGCCACATCAACATCAACGTGCCCGTGGTCAGGGATATGACCGTCACCACGCGAAACACCCATCCGGGATCGTCGACCAGCGGAATTCCCAAACGTGCGATGGTTTCCGAAATTCCGGGCAGCGCGACACGATACGCTTCCGGATGTTGGAATGAAATCGCGAGCAGATAGCCTTGAAAAATGCAAAGGCCGACGGTCATGAACCGGGTGTATTGCATGATCTTCTGCCTGCCGCCGTCTTCGCGCGCGAGTCTCCCAAGCTGCGGAATGACCGCTGAAAGCAGCTGCATCATGATCGATGCGCTGATGTATGGCATGATGCCGAGTGAAAAGATCGCGCAGTTCTCCAGCGCGCCGCCGCTGAACAAGTTCAGCAACGCCGCAAGATTCCCCCCGGATTTTTCAGTCAGCGCGCTTCGAAACCATTCTTGCAACACGGCTTGATTGACTCCCGGCGTGGTAATCGCCGCGCCAAGTCGAATAATCACTACTACTGCCAGCGTGAAAAGAATTCGGCGCCGCAGCTCGGGTATTTTGAGCGTGTTGAGAAAGGCCGAAACCATCGGTTATTTCCGGGAACTTTTCTTCTTCGCCTTGGAGGCCGCTGCCGATTTTTTCTTCGGCGTCGCGTCTTGAGGTTCCTTTGCCGCTTGATCGACGTCCTCTGCGGTCGGCGGGTGCGTCGCTGGTTCACGCATGGTGATTGTTCCGCCGGCCTTCTCGATTTTGGCCTTGGCCGATTCACTCACCTTGTCTGCTTCAATCTTCAATGCGTGTTTCAATTCGCCGTCGCCGAGAATCTTGATCCCAGCCACCTCGCCCCGAACGAGGTTCGACTCCCGAAGTAGCCGTTCGTTTACAACCGTGCCGGCCTTGAATCCGTTGAGATCGCTCAAATTAACGATTGCGTATTCTTTATGGAACGCGGTGTTGTTGAACCCTCGCTTGGGCAAACGTCGAATCAGCGGCATTTGTCCGCCTTCGAATCCGAGGCGAAGACTGCCGCCCGAGCGTGCCTTCTGGCCTTTGTGGCCTTTGCCGCTCGTCTTTCCGTGACCGGAGCTCTCGCCACAGCCAAGGCGCTTCACCCGATGACGCGCGCCGGGACGTGGACGCAAATTATGTAAGCGCATCATGACCGGCCGCGGCCGCCTTTCCATCGCCGCCTTTGATTCCGCGCACTTTGAAAATCTCATCCTTGCGCCGCAAAGATTTCAGCGCCGCGATCGTCGCCTTCACCACGTTGGCGTGATTGCTCGAGCCGAGCGACTTCGCGAGAACATCGCGAATTCCGGCTGCTTCGACGACCGCGCGCACTCCGCCACCCGCGATTACACCGGTTCCAGGTGACGCTGGGCGCAACAAAACGCGACCACCACCGAACTGACCAATCGTTTCGTGTGGGATGGTGTTTTCATAGAGTGAAACTTTCTCCATCGATTTCTTCGCGTCCTCGGAAGCTTTTCGGATCGCCTCGGAGACTTCGTTCGCTTTTCCAAATCCAACGCCGACCGAACCGTCGTGATCGCCGGCGACGATCAACGCGCTGAAACTGAAACGCCGTCCACCCTTCACGACTTTGGCGCAGCGATTAATGAACACGACTTTCTCGGTCGTATCGCCTTTTTGCGCCGGCGCTTTATCGGCGCCGCGTGATTCGTGTCGTCTGCCTGTGCCTGTGTGTGCTGCCATGAAATTAAAACCTCAGTCCGCCTTCGCGCGCCGCATCCGCCAGCGCCTTCACTTTTCCTTGATATTGAAACCCGCCGCGATCGAAGACGACGTTCTCAATTTTTTTACCGCGAGCGCGTTCGGCGATTGTTTTGCCAACAACTTCAGCGCTGGCACGATTCGCGCCGGGCTTGCTCTTACCAAGCACATTCTTCTCCGCGGTCGACGCGGCGATCAAAGTCTTGCCCGCGTCATCATCGATGACCTGGGCATAAACGTGCTTGCCTGAAAAATATACTGACAATCGCGGACGCGAGGCTGTCCCCGAAACTTTCTTTCGTATCCGCTGATGCAATCGCTGCCGAGCTGCCTTTCGATTAAACGCCGCCATAGATTATTGGACGGTCTTGCCTTCCTTGCGGCGGATTTGTTCGCCGACGTAACGAACGCCTTTGCCTTTGTACGGTTCCGGCGGGTAGTAACGACGAATGTCGGCAGCCACCTGGCCAACCACTTTCTTGTCCGGACCCTGAATCGAAATCTTGGTGTTGTCGGTGACGGTAATTTTGATGTCTTTCGGAATCGGGAACAAAATCGGATGCGAAAACCCGAGACTAAGATTCAGATTCTGACCTTGCACTGCCGCCTTGAACCCGACGCCCTCAATCTCGAGATTCTTCGTAAAACCTTCGCTCACCCCCACCACCATGTTGTGAACCAGTGCGCGGGAAAGACCGTGCAACGCTTTTACGCTGCGGGTTTCCGCGCCGCGCGCGAGCGAGACGTGATTGTCTTTCATGCTGGCTGTGATTTGCCGCGGCAATTTCCAACTCAGTTTGCCCTTCGGTCCTTCCACCGAAACAGCGCCGTCATTGGCGATGTTGACTTTGACCTTCTCGGGAATGTCGACCGGCTTATTTCCAATTCGCGACATAAATTTTACCAGATATAGGCAAGCAATTCGCCCCCAACTTTTTGCTTTTTCGCTTCGCGGCCCGACATCACGCCGCGCGAGGTCGATAAAATCGACGTCCCCATTCCGCCGAGCACTCGCGGAATCTCGTCAGCCCCGACATAACGCCGCAGGCCTGGCCGGCTGACCCGTTTCAAACCGGTGATCGCACAAGTGTGATCGACCAGTTTGTTAGTGATCTTGATCCGCGGATGGGCCGCTTTGGTATCGACTTCGTAGTCGCTGATGTAGCCTTCGTTCTTCAAAATCCGGATAACTTCGGCTTTCAGCTTCGAGTACGGGACAAAGATCTCCATCTTCTGCGCGCGCGCGCCATTGCGCACCCGGGCGAGCAAATCTGCAAGTGGATCTGTAACGGTACTCATTAAATTCAGGCGGCCTGTTCTCGCCCAGCCGGTCCGCCTTCGGACGGACTCGCCGTGGCGAGTTTCTTCGCGCGGTCAGCGAACGGCATCCCCATTTCGCTCAAGAGCGACTTGGCTTCTTCGTCCGTCTGCGCGGAAGTGACAATGGTAACATCAAAACCGATGTTGCGCTTGATTTTATCAAGCTCGACCTCGGGGAAAATCGTCTGATCCGTCACGCCGAGCGTGTAGTTGCCGTGTCCGTCAAAGGAGCGCGGCGAAACTCCACGGAAGTCTCGAATTCGCGGCAGCGCAGCCTTGATCAGACGTTCGAGAAATTCGTACATCCGATCACCGCGCAGCGTAACCTTGGCGCCAATCAGCTGGTCCTTGCGCAATTTGAAATTCGCGATGCTCTTCTTCGAGCGCGTTTCGGCGGGCCGTTGTCCAGTAATCAGCGCCAGCTCGGCCTTCGCTTCCTCAAGCGCCTGCTTCACATCCGGCTGGGAGCCGATCGACGTGTTGACGACGACCTTCTCGACCCGCGGAATCTGGTGAACGTTCTTGTACTTGTGACGTTCCCGCAACGCGGGCACCACTCGATCCTTGTAATGACGGTAAAATTCGTTCTCCATTACGCCGCCTTCTTCTCAGCCGCTTTCTTTGGCTTCGTCTTGGTTTTCTGTTCCGACTTCTTTTCGGTTTCGAGCAACTTCACATTCGAGATATGAATCGGGCCTTCGCGCTCGGCGATTTTCCCCTGCGGATTGTCCTCCGACTTACGTAAATGCTTCTTAATGATCCGCACGCCCTCGACCAGCACCTGCTCTTTGCTCGGAATCACTTCGAGAATCTTTCCGGACGAACCTCTGAAGTTTCCCGAGATCACCTCAACGTTGTCGCCTTTTTTAACGTGGAATTTAAACCGGCTCATAACACCTCCGGCGCCAGCGATACGATTTTCATGAAATTGCGCTCGCGCAGTTCGCGAGCAACCGGCCCGAAAATGCGCGTGCCTCGCGGGTTTAAATCTTTATCGATGATGACGATCGCGTTGTTGTCGAAACGCAGAAACGAACCGTCATCGCGACGGATCGGCTGCCGGGTGCGAACCAAAACCGCCCGCACCACTTCACCTTTTTTCACCGTGCCGGTCGAGCTCGCCTCTTTCACGTTTGCCGTAATTACATCACCGATCCGGGCGTAAAGCGTGGCCTTGCCGATCACGCCGATCATCGTCGCCATCCGCGCACCGGTGTTGTCCGCTACGTCCAGTCTGGATCGAATTTGCACCATAAGTTTACCTCTGGAGTACCTCCACCAACCGCCAGCGTTTCAACTTGCTCAGCGGTCGCGTTTCCATGATCCGCACCGTGTCGCCGGTCTTCGCCTTGTTCTCTTCGTCATGGGCGTAGAATCGGCGGATTTGCTTGACGATTTTGCCAAACTTTGGGTGCGGTACACGCGTGGTCGTCTGCACCACGATCGTCTTGTTCATCCGATCGGAAATCACTTCGCCCACGCGGGTTTTCCGCGCAGCGCGAGTGTACTTCGCCGGTAATGGGGGCGGTTGCGGTACTGGTTGTGAAACTTGCTCGGCCATAAATTACTTTTTCTTTTTCGCCTTTGGCTCTTCGGCAGGAATGGTCTGGGGTTGTCTTGAGCGTTGGGTAAGAATCGTTTCGATCCGAGCTACGTCGCGACGGATCAAACGCAACCGGCTCGGTTGTTCGAGCTGGCCGCTTTGCTGTTGCAAACGCAAATGCAGCCGTTCCTGACGAAGATCGCGCCGCTTGGTCAGCAACTCATCCGTGCTCATCTCAACTATTTCTTTGATTTTCATGTTCGTTAGGACGCGGCCACGTGGTGCCGGCTGATAAATTTCGTGCGCACCGGCAATTTGTCGGCGGCGAGCCGGAGCGATTCACGCGCGACCGATTCAGTAAGACCATCGAGTTCAAACAAAATGTTTCCGGGTTTCACCGTCGCCACCCAAAATTCCGGCTGACCTTTTCCTTTACCCATTCGGGTTTCCGGCGGACGCGCGGTCACCGATTTGTCCGGGAAAATCCGTATCCAGAGCTTGCCTTTGCGTTTCATGTTGCGAGTTAACGCAACGCGCGCAGCCTCGATCTGTGTGTTTGTGATCCACGCGCGTTCAAGCGTTTGCAGCCCAAACTCGCCGAAACTAATTCGGAGATTACGCGAAGCAGTCCCCTTGCGGCTTCCCCGCTGGGATTTCCGATACTTCACGCGTTTGGGCATCAACGGCATAAAAAATCTCCTAGGCTTCGACCGGCTCCGGTGCGATCGGCGGTGGCGGAGGAGGAGCCTGTGTTTCGGGCGGCGCTTCTTCCTTCTTACAAATCCAGCATTTCACGCCAATTTTTCCGTAAACAGTGTTCGCTTCGGCAAAACCGTAATCGATCGGCGTGCGAAGGGTATGGAGCGGAATTTTTCCTTCGCGGTACCATTCGGAACGCGAAATTTCCGCGCCGTTCAGTCGACCCGAGGAGCGGAGCTTGATTCCCTCAGCGCCAAAATCCATGGCAGTTTGCACGGCCTTCTTCATCGCGCGGCGATAAGCAATTCGGCGCTCGATCTGCAACGCGACATTTTCGGCAACCAGCTGAGCATCGAGCTCGGGCGTCTTGATCTCCTGGATGTCGATTTTGATTTGCTTGCCCTGGGCCATCTTGGAAATCTCTTCCGTCATCTTCTCGATCTCCGCCCCCTTGCGGCCGATCACGATTCCGGGACGCGCCGTGTGGATGGTCACGCGAATTGAATTCCACGCGCGCTCGATCACAATTTTTGCAACCGCTGCGTACTGAAGTTTTTTCTTCACGTAAGCGCGAATCTCCAGGTCGCTGTGCAAAAAGTCCGGCAACTCCTGAGCGGAGGCGTACCACCGCGAACGCCAGTCACGGTTCACGCCGAGCCTGAATCCAATCGGATTAACTTTTTGTCCCATAAAATTATTTCTTCGCCGCTTTCGCGGTCTTCTTTGTTTTCTTCGGCTTCTTCTCAGCCGCCGCCGTTGATTTTTCTTCGGATTTCTCCCCCATCGCCTGCTTCTTCTCCGGCTTTTCGTCAGTCAAAACGATCCGAATGTGACTCGTCCGCTTCAAAATTCGGGCTCCGCTTCCGCGGGCCCGGGTCGCCATCCGTTTGAAAGTCGGACCTTCACCGACGACGGCCTCCTTAACGACCAAACCGTCCGCTTTCAAGTTCAAGTTGTTCTCGGCGTTCGCGATCGCGCTCTTGAGTGTCTTATTAATCAAGAACGCGGCCTTCTTCGGCGTGAAAGCGAGAATGTCCAGCGCCGCCGATACCGGCAAACCCTGGATCTCTCGCGTGACTTCCCGCACCTTAAACGCCGAAATCCGCGCGTACTTATATATCGATCTAACTTCCATTTATTTTAAACTCACTTTGGACGCATCGACCCGGAGCCGATCGCCCACTTTAATTTTTTCCTTCCCAGAATCCTCAATCACTGCACCGCAAATCCGCTGACGCACGTCCACCACTCGCAAAGTCGCGATCGTCTGATCACTGCGCATCACGCGAAGCGGCATTCCGATCTTTACACCGTGTTGCTCGCCGATGTTTGCGACCACAAACGACCATTCGTCCTTCACGCTGAGCACGCTTGCGTCCATCAAACTCGGTTGCGGCTGTTTCGAGGCGGTAGATGTCGATCTTCCCACCAGCTCGTTTGTCTTGCGCAACTGCGCTTCAACATCCGCTCGCGCCTGGGCGTCGCCCCCTTGCGACGTTTTCAAATATCGCAAAAGCGTTTCGTTCAAACCAAGCAGCTGATCGCGCAATTCATCGCGCTCTTTCAGCGCGATTCGGAGGTCGCTCACCGCCGCGAGCAATCGTTGCTCAAGTTTTGCGCGATCCTTGCTCGCGGATGCCAGGCCCAGCGCTTCCATCCGCGATTCCAAATCCGCAAACTTTCGCCGGAACACTTCAGCTTCCGCGTTCGATTCCGCCAGGCTCGCCGTCAAAGTCTTAAGCGACTCCTGTTGGATCGACAATTGCTTGCGCAATTCCTCATTCTGCCGAAGCAGCGTCTCCGCGGTCACCCCGCCATCGCGGGGTACCGCGTCTTCAATTTTGGATTCTGTCAAAGAACTATCCTTTTGCGCTTGCGCGCCAAACCCAATCGCAAATTGCAGATTTAAAATTGCAAACGTCAGCAACCGCCGCTTTCGCCACGACTGCCGCAATCTGCAACCTGCAATCTTCAATCTAAAATTACTTCGCAACCTTCGCCGTGTGCGAACCGTGCTTCTTAAAGATTCGCGTCGCCGAAAATTCACCGAGCTTATGTCCAACCATGTTCTCGGTGATAAAAACGGAATTGAATATCTTTCCGTTGTGCACCAAAAATGTGTGGCCGACAAAATCCGGCGTTACCATCGAGCGGCGCGACCAGGTCTTGATCGCCTTTTTCGAGCCCGAGGCATTCATCTTGTCGATCTTCTCGAGAAGATGCGATTCGACGAAGGGTCCTTTCTTTAGTGATCTTCCCATAAAAATCAAACTTTCTTCTTTCCGCGGCGCCGTTCCATAATGAACCGGTCGCTCGGTTTCCGCTTCGCACGGGTCTTAAATCCTTTGGCGAGTTGTCCCCACGGACTGACCGGGTGATGACGTCCGCCGCCACCTTTCGATTTACCCTGGCCGCCGCCCATCGGGTGATCGATTGGATTCATCGCCATACCGCGCACGTGTGGACGGCGTCCCTGCCACCGAGAGCGACCTGCCTTTCCGCTGGCCACGTTCATGTGATCAACGTTTCCGACCTGACCGACGGTCGCGAAACAGTTCTCGTGAATCCGGCGGACTTCGCCCGACGGCATTTTCACAAGCGCGTAGCCGCCTTCGAGGTTGTTCAAGATTGCCTGTTGACCAGCGCTGCGGGCTACCTGGCCGCCGCGGCCGGGACTGAGCTCGATATTGTGGATGCCTGTTCCGAGCGGAATCGCGCGCAGCGGCAATGAATTGCCAAGGACCGGCGCTGCGTCGTTACCGGCGACGACCTTCGAGCCGACCTGAAGTCCATTCGGAGCGAGGATGTAACTCAACTCGCCGTCGGTGTACTTAATAAGAGCAATTCGCGCGGAACGGTTCGGATCGTACTCGATTCCGACTACTTGCGCGGCGACACCATGCTTACGGCGTTTGAAGTCGACTTTGCGATAATGCTGTTTGTGCCCCCCGCCGATGTGCCGCGAAGTCAGGCGCCCGTAATTATTGCGGCCACCGCTTTTCTTCTTTGGCTCGAGCAAACTCTTCGCCGGACTCCATTTTGTGATTTCATCGAAAGCCGGCGTTTGCTTGAAACGCTGGATCGGCGTGAGTGGGCGATAACTTTTGAGTGCCATACAATTAAACCAGTTCGATCTTCTCGCCTTCCGCGAGCGTCACGATCGCTTTTTTCCAGTGGGCGCGGCGTCCAAGCGGTCCGCGGACGCGCTTTTCCTTTCCGGCGTAGTTACACGTGTTCACACCGACCACTTTCTTTTGAAACAAGCGCTCAACCGCGTGCTTGATTTGGATCTTGTTCGCGCGCGGACTGACTCGAAAAACGTACTTGTTATGTTTTTCGCTCAGGAGCGTCGATTTCTCAGTCAGCGACGCAGTCTCGATAATTTCGTGCGGCTCGCTCATTTCAATCTCTCCGCTAGTTTTTCGAGCGCCTTCGAGGTCACCAAAATTTTGTGAAACGCCAGCAACTGCTCGGTGTTCACGTCTGCAGCAGTCGCGAGCTTAACCGGCTTAACATTGCGCGCCGATTTATAAGTCTTGTCATCGAACGAATCGGAAACGATCAGCACTTTCTCAGCGTCGGTTTGCTTCCGAACAAGGTCGACAAACGCCTTGGTTTTGATTTCGGAAACCGCGAATTTGTCGATCGCCAGAACGTCGCCGGCTTTGATTCGTTCGCTTAGCGCTTTTTGAAGTGCGAGGCGCCGCACTGATTTCGAGACTTTCTTGGAATAGTCGCGGGGATGCGGTCCGAATACGACGCCGCCACCACGCCAAACTGGTGAAGAAGCGTAACCCGCCCGGGCACGGCCGGTTCCTTTCTGCCGCCATGGTTTGGCGCCGGACATGTCGACCGTCGCCTTTGTTTTCGTGCTCGCAGTTCCCGATCGCCGTGCCGCACGCATCGCAGTCACCGCGTCGTGGACAGCTTGGGAACCACGACCATCCTCGATGATGTCGATCTTCGCCTCCTTGGCTGCGGCTTTGGTTAAAACTTTCGCGCTCATTTCCTCGCGGCTTCCTTCGCTTGAGCCTTCTTCTCTTCGGCCAATTCCCCTGCTTTCTTCGGCTTCTTCGCATGCACCGCCGCGTCTGCTTTCGCGTGTTGCTGATGCAACGCGAGTTGCGCGGCCGGATCCTTGATCGCCGGCCTAACAACGACATAACTACCGTTGCATCCCGGCACTGCGCCGCTTACTAGAATTATTTTCTCGGCCTCGCGCACCTGCATGACCCGCAGGTTCTGCACCGTCACGCGCTCATCGCCCAAATGACCGGGCATGCCCATGTTTTTCCAAATTCGTCCCGGCGTGGAACGGTTTCCGATCGCGCCGTTGCGGCGATGGGTCTTCGAGCCGTGGGCAGCGCCTTGTCCATGGAAATTGTGCTTCTTCATCACACCCTGGAACCCTTTGCCTTTGGAGCGGCCAATCACGTCCACGAAATCGCCTGGTTGAAATTGCGTCACGCTGAGGTTCACGTCGCCTTCCGGCAGATCAGCCCTTAATCGAAATTCGCGAACGAACCGCTGCGGCTCGACGCCCGCTTTCTTGAAATTGCCAAGCTCCGCTTTGCTAACGCGCGATTCATTTTGCACACCAAATCCGACCTGCACCGCAAAATAACCGTCGTTCTCTTCCGTTAGGCGGCGAAGAAGAACGTTATCGCCAGTTGCGATCACGGTCACAGGATGCAGCCGACCGTTGGCGTCGTAGACGCTGGTCATGCCGATTTTTTGTCCTAGTAAACCGATGCTCATGTTGGCGACGTGGGAAAATTCTCAAGCAGCTAAATCTTAATCGTGATATCAACGCCCGCGGGCAGGTTCAGTTTCTTCAACTCATCCACCGTCTTCGCGGTTGGCTCGATAATATCGAGTAACCGTTTGTGCGTGCGAATCTCAAATTGTTCCATCGATTTTTTGTCAACGTGCGGAGAACGGTTCACGGTGAACTTTTCGATCAAAGTCGGCAGAGGAATTGGACCGGCCACGCGGGCGCCAGTGCGTTTCGCGGTCTCAACGATCTCAACCGCGGACTGATCGAGCATTCGATGATCGAACGCCTTCAGTCGAATCCGAATTTTTTGTCCGTTTGCCATTACTTCTTCTCCTTCTGATCGAGAATGGCGGCGACGAGATTCGCCGGCACCTGTTGAAAGTGCGACGGCTCCATCGAGTAACTCGACCGGCCCTTCGAAAGCGAGCGGATCGCGGTGGCATAGCCGAACAGCTCTGCCAACGGAACTTCAGCGTGGACGATGGTCAGGTTTCCGCGCGACTCGATGCTGTTCACCTGACCGCGCCGCCGGTTTAAGTCGCCGATAATGTCACCCTGATATTCTTCCGGAGTGATGTTTTCGACCTTCATGATCGGCTCGAGCAGGATCGGTTTGCCCTGCCGGAAGCCGTCCTTCATCGCGAAGATCGCCGCCATTTTGAACGCGAGCTCGCTCGAATCGACTTCGTGGAAGCTTCCGAAAACAATGTCCGCCTCAATATCGACAACTGGGTAGCCGCCAAGCACGCCATCGAGCACTGCTTCTTCGATGCCTTTCTTGACCGCCGGGATGTACTCGCGCGGAATGATGCCGCCTACGATCTTGTTTTCGACGACGAGACCTTTGCTGCGCTCGCCAGGCCGTAAATCTACTTCAACGTGTCCGTACTGACCTCGACCGCCTGACTGTTTGATTAGCTTGCCAACGCCGTGCGCGTTGGTCGTGATTGTTTCGCGATACGCGATCTGCGGTTTGCCCGCGTTTGCGTCGACTTTGAATTCGCGGAACATGCGGTCGCGAATGATTTCGAGATGCAACTCGCCCATGCCGGCGATGATCGTTTGGCCGGTGTCTTCGTGCGTGTAAACGCGGAAGGTCGGATCTTCTTCGGCGAGTCGTTGCAGTGCCAATCCCATTTTTTCCTGGTCCAACTTCGTCTTCGGCTCGATTGCCATGGAAATGACGGGATCAGGAAACGTCGGCGGCTCGAGCAGGATCGGATGGTCTTCGTCACAAAGAGTGTCGCCAGTCGTGATATTCTTAATTCCGACGATCGCCGCGATGTCGCCAGAGTAACAAGTTTCGATGTCTTCGCGTTTGTCGGCCTGGATTTGAATCAACCGTGAGATGCGCTCGCGTTTGTTGGTGCGCGGATTGTAAACGTTGTCGCCTTTACTGAGCGTGCCGGAGTAAACGCGGAAGAAAACGAGTTTGCCGACAAATGGATCGCTCCAGAGTTTAAACGCAAGGGAGCAGAAGGTCCCGTTATCGTCAGTCGCCGCTTCCATCGGCTCGTGCGTGTCGGGGTCCATCCCCTTGGCTGGCGGAATGTCGAGCGGACTCGGCAGGTAATCGACTACCGCGTCGACCAAGTACTGCACACCGATGTTCTTCAACGCCGAACCGCCAATGACCGGCACAAATTTGTTCGCAATCGTTTGCCTCCGGATAGCCGCTTTCAAAATCTCCGGCGTGACCGGTTTCTCTTCGAGAACAACTTCCGCGACTTGGTCATCGAGATTGGAAATCTGTTCGACCAATTCTTGGTAAGCCTTTTCGACGACGTCGACATGTTCCTTCGGGATGTCCGTGACTTCGTAGGTCGATCCGAGCTGATCGCTGTCTGAGTAAATGATCGCCTTCTTATTAATAACGTCGAGCTGGCCTTTAAGCTGATCTTCTCGGCCGAGGGGCAGCAGAACCGGCCACGCGTTCGCGCCGAGTTTCTTATGAATGCTTTCGACCGACATCGCGAAGTCGGCGCCGACGCGGTCCATCTTGTTGATGAAAGCCAGCCGTGGGACGTTGTATTTCGTCGCCTGCCGCCAAACCGTTTCGGATTGCGGTTGCACTCCCGCGACGCCGTCAAAAACCGCGATCGCGCCATCGAGCACGCGCAACGAACGCTCGACTTCAGCCGTGAAATCGACGTGGCCGGGCGTGTCGATGATGTTGATGCGTTGCTTGATTCCTTCGAAAATTTTGTAAACGCCTTCTTCTTTGCGCTGCGCCCAACTACATGTCGTCGCTGCGGATGTAATAGTGATTCCGCGCTCGCGCTCCTGTTCCATCCAGTCCGTGACGGTGGTGCCTTCATGCACCTCGCCCATCTTGTGGATCATGCCGGTATAAAACAAAACGCGCTCGGTAATCGTCGTTTTGCCGGCATCGATGTGCGCGGCAATGCCGATGTTGCGCGTTCGCTCGAGCGGGAACTTGCGATTCGACGAGTTAGGGCCCGCCGATGTCGATTTTTTCTTTTCGAGCGTCGCGGGCATAAAATTACCAACGGAAGTGGGCAAACGCGCGATTCGCCTGCGCCATCTTGTGTGTGTCCTCGCGTTTCTTGATCGCGTTGCCCTGGCCAGCGGCCGCGTCCTTGATTTCCTGGGCAAGGGCCTGCGCCATCGGCATGCCTTTGCGTGTGTCGGCGTATTGAACAATCCAACGCGTCGCTAAAGAAATCTGTCGGGCAGGCGGAACTTCCAGCGGGACTTGATAAGTGGCGCCACCGACGCGACGCGATTTTACTTCGAGCCGCGGGCGAACGTTCTCGATCGCCTTGTTGACGACTTCGAGTGGATCGACGGAATCGGACCCTTCGCGCGATTTCTCAATCGCGGTATAGACAATGCGCTCGGCCAGCGATTTCTTGCCGCGCTTCATCACCGTGGAGATGAGACGAGCGACCGCCGGACTCCCGTAGCGGGAATCGACGCGCTCTTCCTTTTTGTAAACTCTCTTCCGTCGCGACATTGTCGATCTTCTGTTTCAAAATTTACTTTTTCTCTTCCTTGGCCGCTGCCGGCGCCGCTTTCGCCGCGCCGCCTCCGCCAGCCGCGCCACCTTTCGGGCGCTTCGCTCCGTACTTGGAGCGGCTCCGGCGTCGCCCATCGACGCCGAGACTGTCGAGCGAGCCACGCACAATGTGATAGCGCACGCCCGGCAAATCTTTCACTCGTCCCCCGCGCACGAGCACGATGGAGTGCTCCTGCAGGTTGTGCCCCTCGCCTGGAATGTAGGCAATCACTTCCTGGCCATTCGTCAAGCGGACCTTGGCCACTTTGCGAAGAGCAGAATTCGGCTTTTTCGGGGTGCGCGTCATCACCTGCACGCACACGCCGCGACGCTGCGGACAATTGCCCAGCGCCGGTGACTTCGATTTCACCGACACCTTCCGGCGTCCTTTCCGAATCAACTGGTTAATCGTGGGCATTTTTTCTCAACAAAGCGCCGCCCGAACGGGGTTAAAATCCGGACGACAAAAAACCCGCCCAAACGCGTTAACACACTGTCACGCGCCTGATGCGGTGAGTCGCGACTATAGAGGAGAAAATCGCGCTCCGCAAAGAATATTTTGCGCGCTGATTGTTATTTCGCGGAAGTCGCGGAATCTCTCCTCCTGATGCAAAAAACGTTCGAGCTTTTAAGGCAGGATCGGCAATCCAAAGCGCGTCATGGGCGACTCCTGACCGCGCATGGTGCGATCGAAACGCCGGCGTTCATGCCGATTGGAACGCAAGGCTCGGTGAAGGCGGTGAGTCCGCGCGAACTCAAAGAGCTTAACGCACAAATCATTCTCGGAAATACGTACCACTTGTTCGTCCGACCGGGAATTGAGGTGATCAAACATTTTGGCGGCCTCCACAAATTCATGAATTGGGATGGACCGATCCTGACTGACAGTGGCGGTTACCAGATTTTTTCATTGGCGAAGTTGCGGAAGATCACCGAGGACGGCGTGCAGTTTCAAAATCACGTGGACGGCACGCCGGCATTTATCTCGCCCGAGATCGCCATGGAAATTCAGGCTGCGCTCGGGAGCGATATCGCGATGGCGCTCGACGAATGTCCGCCGTGGCCGTGCGAATACGATTACGCGGCACGCAGTTTGGAGCTGACAGCGAGATGGGCAAAGAGATGTAAGGAAGCTGTGGAGGCAGGCGTCTCGCCTGCGAATCAAAAAGCTGCAGCCGGGACGGCTGCCACCACAGAAGAGAGTCAAACGCGCCAGCTTGTATTTGGAATCGTCCAGGGCGCGACGTTTGAAAATTTGCGCAAGCAATCGGCGCAAGCGCTCGTCGAGATCGGATTTGATGGTTACGCGATCGGCGGGGTGAGCGTCGGCGAACCGGAAGAGGAAATGATGAAGGCCGTGGAATCGAGCGAGCCGATTTTGCCCGTGGACAAGCCTCGTTACGCGATGGGTCTTGGCACACCGCCGCAGTTGCTGGAAATGATCGCCCGCGGAATGGACATGTTCGATTGCGTTCTGCCGACCCGCCTGGCACGTAACGGAACCGCATTCACCTCGACCGGCACACTCAATCTAAAAAATGCGGAGTTCGCGATGGACAAGCGCCCCATCGAAGAAGGCTGCGGGTGTCCGAGCTGCCACGAATTCGCCCGTGGATACATCCGGCATCTGATCAAAGCGGAAGAGATTCTCGGTCTTCGCCTCATCACGATCCACAATCTGCACTTCTATTTAGAGTTGATGCGGCAGGCTCGCGAGCAGATCGATACTGGGACATTCGACCAGTTCCGGGGCGGGTTTGTGTCGAATTACCAAACGCGCGAAGTCGATTCTGGGGAGTAACGATTCTCGATTGCAGCGGAAGCGTTCGGGTTTAAGCTCCCGCTCGCCAAAACTTTCTGATGTCGACTCTTCTTACGATTTTAGCTCAAGCACAGCCCGCGGCGCCTGCTCCGGCTCCCGGCGCCGGCATTATCCAATTCGTGCCGTTTATTCTCATCTTTATTATTATGTACTTCCTGCTGTTTCGACCGCAGAAGAAGCGGCAGCAGGAACAGCAGCGATTGATTTCCACGCTGAAAACAGGCGACAAGGTGGTAACTAACGCCGGTATTCACGGATTGATCGCGAATGTGAAGGATACAACGGTAATGTTGAAAGTGGCCGATAACGTGAAGATCGAGGTCGAAAAATCGGCAGTCACCAACGTCTTAAAGGAAAGTTGAGCGGTTGAGGTGTTGAGAAGTTGAGATAAAAATTATTGTGATGCGGAACAATTGGCTCACCCCTCAACGACTCAACAATGCCAGTCCGGCTCTGACCTCAACTCCTCAACCTCGTCGATGAGCCCTGCAGCCACATTTTTCGCCGGCATCGGTTTGCTGATTTTGTTCGGCTGGTATTTCGCGACCGACAGCGAACGGATCCGCCGCCTTCTGGGAACCGTTCTGACGATCGCGATTACCGCGTTCTGTCTGGCATCGACCTATCCGCCGTTCGATCAAAAGCGACCTGACGGAACAATCGTTCGTCCTGGCAAAATCCATCTCGGTCTCGATTTGCAGGGCGGCACTTCTTTTTTGATTCGACTGGAGCCGGCGGCAGGTCCTGAAGGAACGAAGCGCCCAATCACCAAATCGATGGTCGATCAGGCGATCGAAGCGATCCGCAAGCGCGTCGACCAGTTCGGAGTGAGCGAACCGATCATTACTCCCCAAGGCACGGACCGGATCCTAGTTCAAATTCCGGGCCTTGATGCTGCAAAAATTCAAGAAGCGCGCACCCAGCTTCAGCGTGTAGCGAAGCTCGAATTCCGGCTGGTGTATCCCGACAACGGCGACCGCTTGGCCAAGATCGATCAAGGCCAGGAGGTGATCCCTCCGGATTACCACATTGAAACCTACACGATGCGTGCGGAAGGAAACGAAAAGCCCCGCGAGGAAAGGTTGCTGATCAAGAAAAAGGCCGATCTCGGCGGTGATCGCGTGACGGAATCTCATGCCTATTACGGCAATGAGGGCTGGACGGTGCAGATGAAATTCGATGGCGAAGGGGCGAAAAAATTTGGGCAAATCACTGAGGCAAACAAAGGCCACCGGTTCGCGATTGTGCTCGACGGCGCGGTTATATCCGCGCCGGTGATCCGCGATGCGATTTACGGTGGCGACGCCATCATTACCGGCAAATTTGACGAGACCGAAGCGCGTGGGTTGGCCAGCGTGCTCGAAAATCCGCTCCAGACGCCGGTCAAAATCGAAGAAGAGCGCCAGGTGTCGGCCAGTCTCGGTAGTGATTCTATTAAGAGCGGCATCTACTCAGGCATCGCCGGCTTCGCCTTGGTCGTGGTTTTCATGCTGATCTACTACCGCCTCGTCGGATTGATTGCGGACATCGCGCTCGGCATCAATTGTATCATGGTGGTCGGCGCTCTCGGCATGTTCAACAGCGTCCTGACGCTTCCCGGTATCGCCGGATTGATTCTCAGCCTTGGCATCGCCGTTGACGCAAACGTTCTGATTTACGAACGCCTCCGGGACGAGATTAAACAAGGTAAAACGCTGCGCACCGCAATCGACACTTCGTACCAAAAGGCGTTCAGCGCGATTTTTGACGCGCACGTCACCCAGTTTCTAACCGCGGTGATTTTGTTCTGGCTCGCCAGTGGACCGGTCAAAGGCTTCGCTCTGACACTGACGATCGGCATCGTCGCTTCAATGTTCTCGTCACTGCTCGTCACCTACACCTGTTTCTCATGGGCGTTCGCACTCAATGTTCTAAAGAAGGTGTCGATGCTGCACCTCATTCGCTCCAAGGATTTCGATTTTCTCGGAAACGCCAAGAAATTCATGCTCGTCTCAGGAATTGCCGTTGTGGCCTGCCTCGCTGCTTTGTTCATGCGGGGCAATCGGAATCTTGGCGCGGATTTTAGAGGCGGCGATTTGATGGTGCTGTCCGCCAGTCAGAAACTGACGCCTGATCAAGTTCGCACTGCGCTGGCGAATACCGGCCTCCAGAACAGCGTGATCCAATCCGAGCGCGTTGCGAATCGAGATCTCATCAGCATTCGATCCGACGCGGGGAACGCGGACAAGATCAAGGCACGGTTGCAGGAAGCGCTTCCAAACGCCGGTTTGAAATTTGAACAGACCGACCATGTCGGTGCGCTGGTCGGCAAAGAATTGGCGAGCAAGAGTGCGCTCGCTCTTACCCTCGGTTTGATCGGCATCTTCATTTACGTCACCATGCGGTTCGGCACCTCGTTCGCCGTCGGTTCGCTCGCCGCGCTAGCGCATGATCTCATCATTACGCTTGGAATTTTTTCCCTCAGCGGCCGCGAGCTTTCGCTGATCATGGTAGCTGCGGTACTCACGATCGCAGGCTATTCGATTAATGATAAAATCGTCGTCTTCGACCGGATCCGCAGCGGTTTGCGCGATCGCCTGTCGGGCTCGGTGGCGCAGGTCATGAACCACTCGATCAACGACACGCTGTCGCGCACGATCCTGACCGGCGGCACGGTTTTGCTCACAGTGTTGGCCCTTTACTTTTTCGGCGGCCCGGTGCTCAACGATTTCGCGTTCTCCTTCCTCGTGGGCGTAATCGTCGGCACCTATTCCTCAATCTTTATCGCTTCGCCGATTGTCCTTTGGTGGACGCGCGCACGCGGCAAAGACACCAGCTCGCTTCGACGTGAAGTCACGCAGGCGTCAACCAGCGCAAATCCAATCCCCCGTTAGGCCCGAGTCCAGGCCAAATTTGACGGGAAGCGATCCCCCGCTTAGGATCGGCCCGTCTGTCACGCAGTAGTCCCCGCGACCGCGGGACGAAAGCGAACCCAACGGGCACAAAATTTGCAGATCAGGAGTTGATTATCGATGCCAGAAGTACTCGTTCGCAAAGGTGAGCCAGTCGATCGCGCTTTAAAGCGGCTAAAGAATAAGCTGGATGCCGAGGGCATTCTCGAGGAAGTGCGCCGTCTGCGCGCTTTCGAGACCCCTTCGCAGAAGCACCGCCGCAAAATGAAGGCGAACGCCAAGCGAGGCCGGACGAAGTTTCGTTTCAATCCGTAGACCGACAGGATTAACGGGATTACTCGGATTTTTTTACTCGAAAATCCTGCCGATCTTGTAAATTCTGTCTAGTTTCTGACTTGCTGATCGGCGTCAGTTCTTCCTTCGGCCCGATCACAGATGCTTTTTGATTTCGGGTCTCGTAAAAATCGGGCGAATCCTGTCTAGTTTCTGCTCGATGAAGATCTCCGTCGTCATTCCGGTTTTCAACGAACGCGCGACGATCGAGCAGATCGTTAATGTGGTCCGATCGGCCGACGTCGGCGAAATTGAAATCATCATAGTGGACGACGGGTCGACCGACGGGACGCAACAGATGTTGAAAGAAAAAATCGCGTCGGTCGCGAATCAGATCATTTACCAGCCGCGCAACATGGGCAAAGGCGCCGCGCTGCGGGCGGGATTTGCCGCCGCGACCGGTGACGTGATCCTGGTGCAGGACGCCGATCTCGAATACAACCCCGCTGATTATCCGACCTTGCTCGAACCGATCCTGACGGGAAAAGCCGACGCCGTTTTCGGTTCGCGATTCATGGGCGGCCATCCTCACCGCGTTTTATATTTCTGGCACATGGTCGGCAACAGGTTCCTCACCCTGCTCTCGAACATGTTTACCAACCTGAACCTCACCGACGTCGAAACGTGCTACAAAGCATTTCGCGCAGAAGTGATCAAGAGTCTCGATCTTCGCGAAGACCGTTTCGGGTTCGAACCCGAAGTGACGGCCAAACTGGCTAAAGCGAAGTGTCGCATCTACGAGGTCGGCATTTCCTACAACGGCCGCACCTACAGCGAAGGCAAGAAAGTGAATTGGAAAGACGGCTTCCACGCGATCTACGCCATCCTGCGCTATAATTTGTTCAAGTGACCAAATTCCGTCGCAGTTCTAACTCGATTTCGTGATCTCGTGCACGCGGGACAAGATTGGCTTCGCAATTCTATTTGTCTTGCTGGCGGGCGCTGGCTGCAATCGGGCCAAACGAGCGTCGTCAGAGTCGAGCGCCTCGCCAACACCCCATGGCGCGCCCATCACTGCGCACGCGCCGGATGCATTCTACGATCCGCCGTCGGACCTGCCGCATCAGCCTGGCGCGTTACTGCGGAGCGAGCCGCTCGAAGACGTGATACTGCCAGCCGGCATGCGAGGTTGGCGCATCCTTTACGCAACCACTGTGGACGACAGCACGCCAGCGACAGCGGTCGCGACCGTGTTCGCGCCGAACGATCCTCTCGGGAGCCCATGTCCTGTCATCGCGTGGGAGCACGCCACGACGGGCTTGCTCCAGAAATGCATGCCGTCGCTTTTTTCGGCGCCGAGCGCGGGCATCCTCGCGCGCGACCGGATTGTGAAGGTCGGCTGGGTCGTGGTCGAGACAGATTACTCCTTCGCAGAGCAGGGTGGTCCGCATCCCTACTTGATCGGCGAAGGCGAAGCGCGTGCGGCGCTCGATGCTGTCCGTGCCGCGCGGCAGATGTCCGATCTCACGCTGGATAAACGCATGGTGGCGTGGGGTTACTCGCAGGGGGGACATGCCGCGCTTTGGACCGGCATCATCGGGCCGCGCTACGCGCCGGACCTGGAAATCCTCGGCGTCGCGGCAATCGCACCGGCCGCGAATATTAAGAATATTCTCGCGATAAACGTCGCGATGGACAAGCGGTTTGGACCGTATCTCGCGCTGGCTTACAGCCGGTTCTACCCTGACATCAAATTCGAGCAAGCGATTCGGCCCGAGGCGCTCAACGCCGCGCGTCAGATGGTTAACTTATGCGAGTCGGTCCCGCCCGAGGATTCGGCGCGCATCGAGGCACTGATGTCAACGTTCGACGGTCCCGCATTGGCGACGAGTTCGAACAAAGTGCTGCAAGCTCGGCTTGAGCAGAACACGGCGGACGGGCTGATAGAGGCTCCCGTTGTAATCGCGCAAGGCCTTTCGGACACCGCCGTGCCGTCGTCTGCCACCGACGCCTACGTCGCAGAGCGCTGCTCCGCTGGTCAACGAATCGAGTATTGGACATTCGCGGGGCGCGACCACTTCACGATTACCCAGCCCGGTACGCCGGTCGAGGAGCTGCTGATCAGGTGGACGACGGCGCGTTTCGCGAATGAACCGCAACCGAGCGGTTGCGTCCGCAAGTCTTTCTGATTATGGCGCGGGCTCGAAAGGGCCCGGCTGTTTGCCAATCCCAATTTACGTCAGCCAGTTACTTGGATCTGATAGCTGTTGACGGCCAGTATTCACTCGTAGCAGGTGACAAATCCTGCTTTTGAAACGACGAACCCTTTCCCACGCCGCGCTGCTTCAGTTGTTTAACCGCCGACGCTAGTTTTGCCAAACCTTGTTCAATTTGCGCTTGCGACCAGGCCGCGAATCCAAAGAGGAATGCCGGATCCAACTGAGCCTTGATACAGAAGAAAGAAAGAGGCCGGGGCCAAACGCCGGTTTCCTCACGAGCACGCATGAACAACGATAAATCTTCCCTGCGCCGCAGCCAGGCGATGAAGTGCAAACCGGCTGGCGATACTTCCAGATCGAAATAGTCGCCCAGCCATTTTTGGAATTGTTCGATAAAAAACAGGCGTCGATGGGCATAGAGTTCGCGCATCCGTTTCACGTGGTTGAGGAAAAATCCTTCGGTGATGAAACGCGCCAGGGTAGCTTGATCAATCGCTGGCGAGTGCTGGTCCATCACAGCGCGCACCTTGACGAGGGTGTCTACAAGTTGTGGCGGTGCGATCACAAAACCGAGGCGCAGCGATGGGTAAAGGATCTTGCTCATTGTGCCGGCATAAATCACCCGGCCGGCATGGTCCAAACCTTGAAGACATGGCAGCGGCGGCCCATCGAAACGAAACTCGGAATTATAATCATCCTCCAGAATGTAGCCGTCGCGCGACTCTGCGAACTCGATCAGAGCTTTCCGCCGCTTCAGGCTCATCGTGACACCGAGGGGAAATTGGTGCGAGGGTGCGACGAAAATGAGTCTGGGAGAATTTTGCCGTGAGCACTTCGCGATCATCAACCCCTCACGATCGATCGGGCGCGGGACCATTTTGGCTCCGACAAAAGCCAAGACATTACGTGCCTGATGGAAGCCGGGATCTTCGATCCATGCCACTTCACCCTCATTTATTAAAGCGAGCGCGCACGCCAGCATCGCCTGCTGCATGCCGCCGACGACTACGATTTGGTCGGGATTACAGTTGGCGCCGCGGAAGTCGCACAAGTAAGTAGCGATAGCCTTGCGTAGTTCGATCTCGCCACGGCTCGAGGCGTAACGCAATAGGTGCGCTCCCTTTTTCGTCAAAACCTGTTCGCGCAAGCGTTCCCAAACAGCAATCGGAAATTCATCCACAGCCGGCAACCCTGCGACGAATGTCACGCTTGGCGGGCCGCCAGCGCCGACATCGAGCTGTCGACCGCTGCGACGATCGGTCATTCTGGTCACTCTTCGGGCGACTCGCGGGGGATGTTCGGTGCGCGTGGTTGTCACCGGCCTGGCAGCCTTCAGGAAAGTTGCCGGTAAATGATCGGCGACAAAGATACCAGACCGTTCCCGGGCTTGAAGATAGCCCTCTGCAAGTAGTTTTGAGAACGCCTGATTTACGGTGAGTCTCGAAATGCCGAGAGTTGCCGCGAGAACTCGTGAGGAAGGCACACGGGAGGCGCTTGAATCAAAACTGCCGCTCTCGAGTTCTTCTCGTATTTGACGATACAGTTGTTGGTAAAGCGGCTCGGACGACGCGCGATCCAGCCGCACCATTTCGAACGACATGACTAAACGACGCCGGCGCTGCCTTGGGACCGACGAGACAGTACGCCCGTAGATCACGCCGTTCATCTTCATGACACGAGTTTCGCATCCTGAGAATGCTTTCTCAAGAGAGGCTGAGCACCTCAAAGCCCTTGCTTCCCGCGACAAGCGAAACTGGTCTGCCTTCTTAGCGAGATCTGGTTATAGCCAGCCGCTTTCCAATGAATCAACCTGAGTGCCTAACAAAAACTAATTATGAAAAACACTCTGGTTAAAACTCCCACAAAAATCTTTAAATCAATGGCGCTTTGCCTGGTCCTCTCCTTGGGACTCGGCCTTTCCGTGAATGCGGGTCAAAAGAAGACGTCCATCACCACGTTCGACGCACCGCTCGCGGGCACAGCCGCCGGCCAGGGCACCTTCCCTTCGGCCATCAACGATTCGGGGGCGATCACGGGATTCGTCCGGGACGCCAACGTTGCCCGACACGGATTCCTGCGCGCTCCCGACGGGACCTTTACCAGCTTCGACGATCCGAACGCGGGCATTTGTTCAGCATCTTGTGGGACCATCGGGCCCGGCCAGGGTACACGTGCTTACTCCATCAACCAATCTGGGGAAATCACGGGATTCTACAGCGACAACAGTGGCGGATGTCACGGCTATGTGCGTGCAGCCAACGGCACGTTCACCCAAATCGATGCTCCGGACGCGGGCACAGGACCGTTTCCCCAGGGGACTTTCCCTTCGGAATTTACTGCCGCTGGCATCAACCCGGCGGGCGCGATCACGGGATTCTATGTGGACGCGAGCTCAGTACAGCACGGCTTCGTGCGCGCTGCTAACGGCACGATCACCGAGTTCGATCCCACGGGCTCCATACTGACCAACCCCAACGCCATTAATGAGCCGGGCGACATTACGGGATTCTACTTTGACGCAAACTTCGTGGGTCACGGCTTCCTGCGCGGAGCCGACGGCACCATCACGTCGTTCGATGCTCCGGGCGCTGACTCGACCCCGGGCTCTGGCAACGGTACGTTCGGCGTAGACCTCACTCCAAGCGGAGAGATCGAAGGAATCTTCGTCGACCCAAGCGGTGTGCTTCACGGCTTCGTGCGGTCTAAGCAGGGCACGTTCACCACGTTCGATGCTCCGGGCGCGGGCACAGGTCCAGGCCTGGGCACCCTTCCTGAAGTCAACAACAACCCGGGAGCGATCGCGGGAAATTACACCGACGCAAACGGTGTTAATCACGGCTTCCTGCGCGACAAGCAAGGGAGCTTCAACACGTTCAATGTTCCGAGCGCGGGCACAGGCACAGGTCAGGGGACCATCCCCTTGGGCAACAACAACCCGGGAGCGATCGCGGGAGAATATATTGACGGGGGCAATGTGGCCCACGGCTTCCTCGTGGAAGGCTTGTAAGTGTAGCTGGAAGTGGTCAAACGTCCCTGCAAGTAAGTCGCCAACAAATCAGCAAAGCCTAACAAGCAGCAGCATTTCACAATGAGCCGTCACGTTTTACCGCGTGGCGGCTTTTGTTTTGCGCTGTGGAATCCCGTTCGTCCGTGAGGATGGCCGCCGTTCTTGGCACGAAAGGGCCTATCGCACCAGGAAGCGGGTCAATTGGATAAATCTAGGGTAGCCGAGCAAAACGCTCGCCATTCCTCAACCGATCGCTGTTGCTTGAGACGTAGGTGTTGGAGTACGGCCACGACCGAAATCGCCGATCAATTCGGCGATTCGTTCATCAGAGGAGTAGGAATAAATGTCCATATACACTCCGCACAGCTCCTCGATCAACGCAGAATCGTCGATGGAAAGCTCTCGACTAACACGAGAGCTTATGTGACATCGGAAGTCGTTTGCTACGCCCGACTGCATTCTAGAAATTATAGCAGCGGCTGTGCCAGCCGTTATTTGGATCGTCCGCCTCACAGAGCAAAAAACTTACTCTGCATCTCCGGTGTCACGCCAACAGGCTTAAGCTTGACTTATCAATATCTAAACCTCAAAAAGGCTTCCCTTTTTGTGGGTACGCATTCGAGAATTTGCAGCTGTTGCGCGCTAACTGGGTTAGTTCTCGCTCCCCACATCTTCCCTGTTTCAATTGCCAGCGCCGCGCCCAACGAGGTCCGAATTACAGCTATCGTTAAAGAAGCGAATCTGGTGACGAACGACGCCGGGCGGCGGGCTGGTTCAGTTGGCGATGCGGTCAGGATAGGAAATGAAATAATCACAGGCATCGATTCGCGCGCTGAGCTTACCTTCGAAGACAAGGCGGTGGCACGTCTGAGCGCGAATGCGGCGCTAACGCTGAAGTCCAAGAACGTTTTGGAATTGTCGCATGGCGCAGTCTTGCTTCAGTTTCCGGGCCGCACCAAAGGCAAGGTGCAAGCCGGAGCGGTATCGGCTGCAGTTGGTAACGCGACTGCATTACTTGAGTATCAGCCGACGGTTTTCAAATTCCTCGTGCTCGAGGGCACAGCGCGGTTATATCGGCCCGCCCGGCTGGGCGATTCTATTCTCGTTCGCGCGGGGCAGATGGTTTTTGGGAACGCGAACGCTTCTTTAACCGATCCGGTTGATTTTGATATCGAGCGTTTTGTAAAAACCTGCCCGCTCATTCAAAACTTCGCGTCGCTCGAAAACGAGCGAGCGATCGCGGCGGCCAATGAAAAGCAGCAACGGGACAAATCCAAGAAACGATTACTCGACACCAATCTGATCATGTTCGGCGGTGGCTCAACGGTTTCGGTTGTCGGTCCCGACAAACGGTCCTCCGAGGCTGCAACGACGACCAATCCAACGGCGACGACGGCGAACCCTTTTCAAAGGACAGCAGCTTCGGAGCCCCGCCCATGACACCGATCCTTCCCGTCCTGTTGCTGCTTTGTTTCGCACTGATTCCAAACACGGAGGGTGCAACTTTCCAAGAGGCTCGTGTCTCGGCAGTAATCCAAGACGTGCGTTTACTGAGTTCGAATGCCGCTGCGCGTCAGGCGGCTGTGAATGATAAAATCAGACAAGGAACGGCTGTCCGAACGGGTGCGCAATCCCGCGCCGAATTAACATTTGCCGACCTTACGATCACGCGACTAGGCGAGAATACCGTATTCAGTTTGAATGAATCAGCCCGTGAGATCCACGTTGACCAGGGTTCCATTCTACTGGAGGTGCCACCGAAAAGCGCGGCAGCAAGGATCACCAGTGCGGCGGTTACGGCAGCGATTCAAGGCGGCACCGCTATCTTCGGCACCGGGCCACCTACAAAATTCATGGTCCTGGAAGGCGTCGGGACCTTCTACCCCAACGCGCATCCTGAAGAAACGGTAACGCTTCACAGCGGCGAAATGATCATGCTCACTGCAGACGGTCATCTCACGACACCGCAGAAATTCGATGTAAAGACGGTCCTCAACTCTTCGGCCCTAATCGTTAATTTTCCTGATCTCGCGAATCTACCGCTGATTTTGCAGGTGATAGATCAACAGCAGGCGGATCAATCGTTAACCGCAAACGCAAATCCAGCCCAATCTCCGCCTTCCCAAAGCATCATCGATGTGATCTCTCAGAACACGTCGGCCAACCCGGCAGTGACCCAGACGCCCTCGCCCCCGCCAACTCCCACTCCTCCACCTACTCCGACGCCATCAGCATCGCCTTCTGCTACCCCGAGCAAATTTGGTACGCCATCGACGATCGCGTCGCCTAATCCCTACGTAATCACGAGCGGCACCACCATCAATACCGATCCGACGATCACGACGAATAGCGTTACGGATTTTGGGACGCTTTATCGCGGCACGGCCCTGGATGGGTCGCCTCCCGAATATTTGTTCGGCGAAGCGCCGACGGCCTTCGATCAATTGGTATTTAGCGGCTCAAATAACCATCTTCCGATTGCGGTCTTCAAGTTCGCGGATCTGCAATTGACTGGAGATCCGACTGTTACGGTCCCAAGCGGCGATACAACTTTTCTTGCTCTGGTTAGTGTCGGCGACATCACCTCCGGCGCGCCTGGCGGAACATTAACCTTCGCTGGTATCACCCGCCTTGATTTTATCACGCAAGGCGGTTCGATTACGCTCGGGCCGGAGATCTCATTTGCAGGCTTCGATCACCTAGAATTTTATGCGCGCGGGACCGGATCGAACCTGACGCTCGCGTCGCCGATTTCCAACGTTAACACGGTAAAGTTAAATGCTGAGGGTTCGATCCAGGTGAATGGGGATGAGACCGTCATGAACTTTAACGCCATTTCCGGGGTGAATTTCCTGGCCGGCTCGGGAACAATTACGGCGAACTCTGTCGATATCGAGTCGCTCGGCGACATTAATATTGACGGAAGCAAGTTCCCGAATCCACCAGGCGGTGGCGGCTCCTTCACTTTGAATGCCACCAACACTTTGAACGTCGCCATTGTGGGCGGGGGTCAACCTTTCGGCTGGGACACCCTTTCGGCGACGGCGACCACGATCAATCTCACAAGTTCAACACCCGTCACATTCGACTTCTCCAACTCGAGCAGCGTGACGTTCACCGCTGGCACTGGCGGCATTAACGCGCCGAACATCGATTTCGTTGGTTCCCCGTCTGGTGGTTTAAGTTTTCTCTCCGGGGGCAGCATTAGCATTCACTCCCTCAACTCCGAAGATGCAACAATCTCTGCAGCCACTTCGTTCACCGCGTCGGGCGACGTTACGGGCGCCGTTATAGGAAGCACTCTCGTAGCGGGGACGACCGTGGACGTAGGCGGAAATCTCTTCATTCTCACGTTGACCGCCGGAGGCAACATCAACGTTGGCCATGAGTTTATATCGCTAAACGTCCATGCTCCTTCGAGTATTCTGACCGTTCAGGGAGCCATCGTCCCATTTGGTGGCGAGGGCTCTCCCCAATACACTTTCAATGTCGACTCGATCGTCACGCCCCGTATTGATTTCAGCTTCAATGGCACGCCCGACTTCGTCGGTAAACTCACGATCAACTCGAATACATTGACGTTCGATCCGTCGACCGGAATCGGGTTCGTAAACTTTAACGGCGTGAACGCCAATGAATTTGGCAGCGGTAATCCCGCGGAAGGTGGGAATGGCGGAACGTTTATCGTCAATGCGAACGGAAATATCACCGCTAATAGCGGTGCGAACATTACCGCAACAACCGGATTAAACAGCGCTGCGGGAGTCTACAGCGGGGCCGGCGGGTCGGTCACGTTGCTCTCCACCGGCGGTATGGTGACAGTGAACGACACTATTCAAGTCTCATCGGATGATTCGAGCGCTCCCCGGCAAAGCGCGAGCGGCGGCACGATTGATTTGCAAAGTAATCTCACGACCGGCACGGGAATCACGGTCGGTGCAAACGGGCAGTTACTTTCATTGCTCAACGCGAACGCTCCGGGTCCCGGCGGCTCGATCACTTTATCGACAAAGGGCGCGAACATTGTCGTTAACGGAACCATCGAAGCCGATCGCGGTACCATCACCATGGACCAGAACGATCCAGCGGGTTCGACGCCAACGATCACGATCGATGGCGCAACGATCATCGCTCAGACATTGAATATTACTACCCCCGGGGAATTGGATGTCGGACAAAACAGTCCAGTGACGCTAGATGTGGGTGCGATGACGGTGTCGGTTGATAATTCGAATGGGAATATCAGCACTGGCGGTAACATCATACTCAATCTGGCCGGAGATCTTGCCCTCAGCAGTGGCGATTTGGCCCTCACTATTCTGAATCCGAACGGTCATATCGGTACGGGCGGTAACATAACCCTCACGATCCCGGGCAATCTAACGACGGGTTCGGCGACCGTGCGGATCCTCAATACCACTGGCAGCATAGGTGGCAACGCTACGACCAGTCTAAATGTTAACGGCAGCGCAACGGTTTCCGGTGTGTTGCAGATGTTCATCGAGAACTACGATTTTAGCGGCAACACGCCAGGGCAAATTGGAGGAGGTGCCAATATTTCCATCACCACGGGTGGCGATCTATCGGCCGGATCGCTATTCGGAGTGATTAACAATCGTAGCGGCGGCAGCATTGGATCGGCGGCGAACTTTATTGTTACCGTGGGTGGTGCGCTGACCACTTCGACCGACAATACCGACCCGTTCGGATTTCCGGCGAGTCTGTCGCTTGCCATTTCTAGTCGCTTCGATAACACGCAAGGAAACCCAGCGGGCGCGTCCTCTATTAATGGCGACGCTACTCTAAGTGTGAACGCCGATAGCGCCTCGATCGGAGGGGAACTTCATGCCTACGTTAGTAACTCAGGTAGCACCCTTAACGGGAACGCGCTTCTTGAGTTTGGCATCACAAACAACATGACCGTCCAGAATGAGGCTGACTTTGGGATTCTGAATGACGCCGATAGTGCCAGCCCAAGCGCGGGTACGATTCATGGAAGCGCGACTCTGCAGGTCAGCGCGAATGACTTCACGGCCAATGCGTTGTTCGCGTCTATTGACAATCGTCGAGGCGGCGGTGTGATCGATCGCGACGCGACCATTGCTTTTAATCTAACTGGAAACTTTTCCATTCCCGGAACGAACCCGGGCAATCCAACCTTCGATAGCACCGTACCCGGCGAAGCAGACCTAATTATTTTCAATAACAAAGGCGCTGGCACCTCTGGCGGCATGATTGGCGGAAACGCTTCGATCACGCTGAGTGCTAATAACATTTCGACCGCAGGTCTGCTCGCCCCAAACATTATTAACAATTTTGGAACGATCATGGGCAACGCCACGATCGGAATTACGAGCACTGGAGATCTGACAGCGGATTCATTGGACGTTGAAATCGACAACGTCGGGGGATCGATTGGAGGAAATGAGACCATCAATATGAATGTTGGCGGCACCGCTACCACAACCGGCGATGCTACGTTTGCCATTAGAGGAAATGACCCTACCGGCGCGGCCGCAATCAATTTCAACGGCGGGAC
>Ga0210405_10000418_pt1 | contig 57856 bp, 51 predicted proteins | sample IncBWH11MmetaG_FD_155492 | JGI IMG/M metagenome (GOLD analysis project Ga0210405, IMG submission 155492) | Forest soil microbial communities from Barre Woods Harvard Forest LTER site, Petersham, Massachusetts, United States - Inc-BW-H-11-M | ecosystem: Environmental > Terrestrial > Soil >...
TATCAAAAACCCGCGGCCACAAGTCAATAGTGCCGGCATCGGCAGCGGCACCGAGATCGCATCCGCTCGGCAAAAGTTACACCGATTGCAGCGTGCCGGCCGGTTCGATCAAACTCGCGCCGCGACAGATGCTTGCGATCCCGGACCGACGTTGATCGAACCTGGCGAAACCCGCCCGGCACCACGCGCCGGCGCACACCGCGCCAGCGGCCGGTGGCAGGTAAATCGCCGGCGTGCTGGCTTGCCGGCGACGCCGGGAGCGGCTCGCGGCCCGCCGGCGCTGCCGTCAAAGAACGGCGGCGCCGGCCGCCTTTGGCGTAGAATTCGCGAATGGACAACCCACCCGACAAGCCCACCCTCTATGCCGGCGTCCTGCGCGACCTCGACGCGGTGCTCGCCGGCATCGACGACGACGTGACGGCGATGGCCACCTGCGCCTGCCTGCTGCATGAGCGGATCCCTTATGCCAGCTGGGCTGGTTTCTATCGCGTGGTGGCGCCGGAGCTGCTGCGGGTCGGTCCTTATCAGGGACCGCTCGGCTGCCTGGAGATCCCCTTCGCGCGCGGCGTCTGCGGCGCCGCCGCCAGGTCGCGCTCGACGCAGGTGGTCGCCGACGTCGCGCTCTTTCCCGGCCACATCGCCTGTGACGCGGCGGCCCGTTCCGAGATCGTGGTGCCGATTTTCGCAAGCGCCGGCGAGCTGATCGCCGTGCTCGACGTCGATTCGCATTTCCCTGGCGCTTTCGACGATCACGACCGCGCCGGATTGGAGCGGATCGCCGACGGCCTGCGCGCGCATCTCACGCGCCGGCAGTGAAGCGAGATCCCGGCCTTCAACGCAAATCGAGCTGGCGTACCAGATAGGAGAGTGCCTGGCGGGAAATGCCCAGGCGCCGGGCCGCCTCGGCATGATTGCCGGCCGCGGCGGCGATCGCCGCGACCACCAGCTGCCGGCGCAGGGCCTCGATCTGCTGGTGGTAGGTGCCGGCGGCGGCGGTGGCGGGTGGGACCGTTGCCGCCGCCGGCGAGCCGGCTGCCGCGGGCGGCAGCTCGAGATGGTCGGCCTCGATGACGCCGCCGCCGGCCAGCGCCGCCGCCAGCCGCAGCACGTTCTCGAGCTCGCGCACATTGCCCGGCCACGAGTGCGCGCGCAGCCGCTCGCGGGCACCGGCGGCAAGACGCGGCACCGGCGACCGCGGGAAACGGGACAGGAACAGTTGCGCCAGCTCCAGCACGTCGTCGCCGCGCTCGCGCAGCGGCGGCAGATCGATGGCGCCGACCTTGAGGCGATAGAAAAGGTCCTCTCGGAATGAGCCGGCGGCGACCGCCCGCTCCAGGTCGCGGTGGGTGGCGGCCAGCACCCGCACGTCCACCCGCCGCGGCAGGCTCTCGCCCAGGCGCCGCACCTCCGCCTCCTGCAGCACCCGCAGCAACAGCCCCTGAGCGTGGAGCGGCAGGTCGCCGATCTCGTCCAGCAACACCGTGCCGCCGCGCGCGATTTCGAATACACCCACCCGGTCGCGATCGGCACCGGTGAAGGCGCCGCGCACGTGACCGAATAGATCCGATAGTTGCAGCGACTCGGCCAGCGCCGCGCAGTTGACCGCCACGAATGGGCCATGCGCCCGCGCGCTGGCACGGTGGATGTCGCGCGCCGCCAGCTCCTTGCCCGTGCCGCTCTCGCCGCGGATCAGGACCGGGATGTCGGCCGCCGCGACCAGAGCGAGCCGCGCCACGGCGGCACGCAAGCCGGGACTCGAGCCGGCCAGGCTGGTGGCGGCCGGCAGCGCGGCCGGACGGGAACCCACCGGACCCGACGCCGCCGCCGCGCCCGCCGCCGCGAAGCGGCCGATCCGGGGCAGATCGGAGCCGGCGACCCCGGTTCCGGAACCAGCCGCCCCGGTCGCCAAGCCGGCAGCTTCGTTCGCGGCTGGCGCCGGCCCGGCACCGGCTGCCGCCAGATCGCGGGCCGCCAGGGCAAAGCAGGAGATGAGCGCCGGGTCAAGGCTCCGGCAGCGCAACTCCAGACGTCCGGCCGGCAGATCGGCAGCGAGCGCGGGGGGAGCATCGGCCGGCAGGTCGGCGGCAAGCAACGGGGGCGCATCGGCCGGCAGGTCGGCGGCAAGCAATGGGGGCGCATCGGCCGGCGGATCGGCGGCAAGCGACGGGGGCGACTCGGCAGACGGCTCGGCATCGCGACGCTCCCAGGCGGCGCCGCCGGCGCCGATCGCCCATGCCGCCGGGTCGCGAACCGGCATCTCGCGCACCTCGCCGGCCGGTATCCACGAGATCTTCGCGAGGGGATCGGCGGCGCTCCGGAGCAGGGCGCCGATCGCTTCCAGGTCGCCCGCCGGCCGGGCGGCGTAGGCGGCGAGGGCCTGCCAGGGGCCGGCGTCGCGACGCTCCAGCCAGGCCGCGAGGCTGCCGGCATCTGCTTGGCGCAGCGCCGCGATCGCCGGCCGCCGCCAGACGGCGGGAGCCTCGACCCCGCCGGCCGCGGCGCGTTCGAGGTCGAACAGCAGCCGCGCCGCGCGATAGGGCTCCAGACCGGCCAGCGCCTCCCAGCTGTCGCCCGGCACCGGCCCGCCGTCCAGCACCGCCTGCCAGAGCCGGCGCAGCGGCCGGTCCAGCGACGCGGCGGCGCGCCGCGCCGCCGCGGGCTCGCCGGCATGCGCCCACAGCGCCGGGCGTTCCTCGGCCTCGAGCTCCGCCACCGCACCGTCGCCGGCGAGCGCCAGCTCTGCCGCCGCTTCCGACGGCCGCTCCAACCAGCCGAGAGCGCGAGCGAGCAGCACCGCCAACACCTCCCGCCGCCACCGCGACCGGCGCCGGTCGAGGCGCGCGATCGCCGCACGGCAGAGGGCCGCGGCTTCCGCGGGCCGCCCGAGCACCAGCTCGAGCCGCGCCCACAGCTCGGCGTCCTGGGTGATGCCGCGCAGGTTGCCGGCGCGGCGGTTCTCCGCCGTCGAGCGGGCCAGGATCTCGCGCACGCCGGCGGTGCGCCCGCGGCGCAGCCGCACCTCCGCCAGGTTGTGCAGGGCGAGCGTGGTGCGCCGGGGTCCTTCGCAGCCGCCGAGCAGCCGCTGGGCGTGCAGGAAGGCGCGTTCCGCCCCCGCCAGGTCGTCGCTCTGCACGCGGCCGATGCCGAGGTCGTTCCACAGGCCGGCGGCTTCGTGACGGGCGAGCCGTCGGCGGCCGCAGCCCAGCGCCCGCCGCAGGTGCCCGACCACCGCGGCGCCATCGAACGCGGCCGTGGCCTGCATGCCGCGAGCGTGATGCCAGCGCCAGAGGGCCTGGACGAAGGGGTCGCCAGCCTGATCCGGCGGCGGGCCGCCGCTGCTGTCGAACAGTGCGGCCCGCGCTGCCTCCAGATACGGCTCCATCGCCGCGGGTTCCTGACGATCCCAGGCCGCCGCTGCCGCCACCAACGCGGCCCTTGCCCTGTCGGGGGCGGTGGCCGCCCCTGCCGCCGCCAGCGCGCGGCGCACCCAGTGCGGCACCTGGTCCGGCTCGCCGCTGTTGGCAAAGACCCGCACTGCCAGCTCGGCCGCCTCGATAGCCACCTCCGGCGTCAGCGGCAGCGCTTCCAGTCGACGCAGGGTGGCGCGGGCGGCGCCGAGGCGGCCGAGCTGCACCTGGCAGCGCGCCCGGAGCAGGCGGGCGGCCGGCGCCCGGCAGGGGATCAGGACCGCCAGCGCCGCGCCGAAGCGGCCGAGGCGCGCGGACGCCACGGCGAAGCCCAGCCTGGCGGCCTCGGTCGCCGGAGCCTCGCGTGGCGCGCCGGCCGCCTGCACATCCTCGGCCGCCTGTGCCTCTCCAACCGCCCGTGGACCACCGGCCGCCTGCGCACCCTCGGCCGACTGCGCATCCTCGGCCGACTGTGCACCCTCGGCAGCTTGCGCACCATCGGCAGCTTGCGCACCATCGGCCGACTGCGCACCCTCGGCCGACTGCGCTGCTCCGGCCGACTGCACTGCTCCGGCCGACTGCACTGCTCCGGCCGTCTTCACCCCCGGCGGCACAGGCTCGCCGCCGGCGGAGGACGCGGCTGCGGACACCGGCGCCGCCGCGCCCATGGCGGCACTCCCGGCTTGGGCTGCCGGCAGCGCCGCCGTCCCGGCGGCGGCCGGCGGCGTCTCCCCGTCCCACCAGACCCGGGCCAACGCACCGCCCAGGCGGGCCGCCAGCTCGCCGGCGCCCCGGCAACCCGCGAGCAAGCGGGTACGGCTGGCGCTCGGTCCCGCCACCCAGAGCCGGTCGCCGGCCGGGCTCATCAGCTCGCCGGCCAGCGACCGGCGCGCCGCCGCGAAGGCGGGCAGCCAGAGGAACGGCGCCAGCGCCAGCACCTGCGCCACGGCCGCGTCCGCCGGCACCGGCACCAGCGGCTGCCACCATTCGACGAGCAGCGCGCGACCGGCCTTCCGCGCCTCTCCGCGGCCGGCGAGCAGACCGGAGCCGGGGGCGGCCTCGCCCGGTTCCGGACCGGAGCTCCATGCCGCTGCCGGCACCGCGGCATCGGCAGCAGCGCCGAACAGCCGCAGCAGCAGCTCGCGCAGCTGCTCCTGGGCCGGCCGCGGCGAGCGTCCGGGAGCTGCCTCCGGCGCCGGCACCAGCAGGCGGCCGTCGGCCGCCACGCGCGCGGTCTCCCAACCGCGGGGCAGCCACCAGGCGGCGCGCTCGAGCAGCGACAGCAGCGCGGCCCCCTCCAGCACCACCGCCAGGCGCTGCCGGTCGGTCAGGCGCGCCTCGGGCAGCGGCAGGGCTGCCGGCGACGAGGCGAGGGCTTGGTGGACGACCTGGGCCGCGGCGCTCATCCGGCGGCGGGCGCTAGTCGAGCAGGCCCAGGAAATCCTGCCAGAACCCGGGATAGGACTTGGCGACGACGTGCGGCGAGGCGACCGCCACGCCGGGGCGGCGCAGGCCGACCAGAGCGAGGCTCATGGCGATGCGATGGTCGCCGTGGGCATCGACCGCGACCTGGCCGGCCGGCGGCGGGGTGTCGCACCAGACGCCGGCGATGTCCAGCCGGTCCGGCCCTTCCTCCACCGCCGCTCCCAGACGGCGCAGCTCGCCGGCCATCGCTGCCAGGCGATCGCTCTCCTTGAGGCGCAGGTGCCCGACGTTGCGGATGCGGGTGATGCCGTCGGCAAATGGGGCCAGCGCCGCCAGGGTCGGCACCTGGTCCGGCATCGCCGAGAGGTCCGCATCGACGGCGCGCAAGCGACCGCCGCCGCGCACCTCGACCTCGTCGCCGCGCCAGACCACCTCGGCCCCCATCCCGGCGAGCAGCTCGAAGAACTGGCGGTCCCCTTGCGGCGAGTCGGCGCTGACGCCCTCGATGACGACGTTGCCGCCGGTGAGCGCCGCGGCCGCCGCCGGATAGCAGGCCGCGGAGGCGTCGCCTTCCACCCGCAGGCGGGAGGGAGGGGTCAGGCCGGGAAGCACGCGATAGCGCAGGCCCGCGGCGTCCCGCGGCGCCTCGATGCGTCCGCCGCAGCGCCGGACCTCGGCCAGGGTGACCTCGACGTAGGGCGCCGAGGTGAGCGCCGCCACCTCGACGGTGAGCGGCCGGGGCGCCGCCAGCCCGGCCATCAGCAGAGCGGAAAGGTATTGGCTGGACTCGCCGGCATCCAGGCGCGTGGCGCCGCCGCGCAGCGTCCCGCCGGCGACCGCGAGCGGCACGCCGCCGTCGCGGCCGAGGTACCGGATCTCGGCGCCCAGGCCGCGCAGCGCCTCGACCAGCGGCCCGACCGGCCGCTCGCGCAGCCGCGCCACGCCGTCCAGGCGCCAGCGGCCCGGCAGCGCCGCCAGCGAGGCGATCAGGAAACGGAGCATGGTGCCGGCGTTGCCGCAGTGGATCTCGACCGCGGCGGTGCCGCCTGCCGCGGCAGCGACGACGGCGGCGCCAGCGCTGGCAGCGCCTTCGGCGCCGAGGGCCAGCGCCGAAGGCGGCGGCGCCGGCGCGGCGGCCACGGCACCCGGCGGCGTCAGGGCGACCTCTGCTGGTTCAGGTTCGGGCCGCTCCTCCACCGACCAGCCGCAGGCGGCGAGCGCCGCCAGGAAGAGCCGGGTGTCCTCGGCCAGCAGCGGCCGCTCCACGACCAGCGGCCGGCGCGCCAGCAGCGCCAGGTTGAGGTAGCGGTGGGTGATGCTCTTCGAGGGCGGCACCCGCACGCGACCGCGCGCCTGCCGTCCGCTCGGGATCGCCTGCGCTTCACCGGGCGTCGAAGGCCAGCCCGTCATAGCCGAACTCGACTCCTGGCGGCAGCGCCACGGCGGGTGCATCGTGATCGATCTCATGCGCCAGATGGGTGAGGATGGTGCGGGCCGCGCCGACGCGCGAGGCGACGCTCAGGGCCTCGGCCACCGAGAAGTGGGTCGAATGCGGCCGGTAGCGCAGAGCGTCCAGGATCAGCACCTCGACACCGGCCAGCAGCTCGAGGCTGCGCTCGGGAATGACGTTACAATCCGTTACGTACGCAAAAGAACCGAAGCGGTAGCCGTATACTTCGAGGTCACCATGCCAGACCGGCACCGGGACCACCTGCTGGCCGAGCAGGGCGAAGTCGCCGTTCACCTCGATCAGCTCGAGTTGTGGTTTGCCGCCGCCCTCCTGTCCTTGCTCGAAGACATAGGCGAAGGTGCGCCGCAGCGCCCGCAGCGTCGCCACCGAGCCGTAGCAGGGGATCGGCGAGCGTTGGCGGAAGTTGAAGATGCGCACGTCATCGAGGCCGAAGACGTGATCGGCGTGGGCGTGGGTGAACACCACCGCATCCACCCGCGGCAGGCCGAAGCGGAGGGCCTGTTCGCGCAGGTCCGTCGGCGTGTCGACCAGCACCACCTGGCCGTCCCATTCCAGCTTGAGGCCCGGCCGCCAGCGTTTGTTGCGCGGGTTCTCGGAGGTGCAGACGGGGCAGGTGCAGCCGATGACCGGCACCCCGGTCGAGGTGCCGCTGCCGAGCATGGTGACGTGCATCGACATGGCGCCGGGCAGTGTAGCAGCCGGGCCCGGCCGCTGGCGGCAGGCGGGTTGGAAAGCCGCGTCCTTTACCCGATCCAGGGAACGCCGTTATCCTTTGAGCTACTGACCATGCGGGCGACCGCAACCAGGGGCTCGACTCGGGCGCATCGGCCCGCATCGCCGGAAGACCATGCCGCTTAAACAGGCGCGCTTCCCGCGACCGACCATGAAGGCCGCGCGCGAGGGCCGCCGGAAGGAGTGTTTTGCCATGCCCCGCAAGAACCGCAGCACAGCCCTGATCCTGGTCCTGGCTCTCCTGGCCTGCCTGGCAGGCCAGGCCGCGATGGCCGCGCCGGCGGCGCCCAGCCAAGCCACCGCCGAGGCCGCGGCCGGCAATGTCCTGAACACCGTCTTGAGCTGGCTCACCGCCAAGTGGCCAGGCCTGGGGCGCTTGCTGGCGCCCTTGGCCGGGCAGGTGCCCAGGCAATGGGAGAAGAGCGGCTCGAGTCAGGATCCCAATGGAGGTTCGAGCAACGTCCGCATCGGTAGTCAGTTGGGCCAGCCATAGCCGTTGACCCACGCCGCAGGCCCTGTTGCAGTGGCTCGATCCTTGGGGGAGATACTCTGAATGGAGGCGCCGGTTTCCATAATCGGCGCCCTCCGGTCACTTCTTTGTCCCGCTTTGCCCCCTACGCGTAACCTTTCCTATTAGAAGTGGTACTCTAGCAGCCACTATATGAACCGTGTCGATCAGGTGCTCGAGATGCGACCGTAGTTCGCTGAGTCAGACCTGAGCGTGTCCCCAAGAGGTGCCTGGATCCAACCGGGAGAACTTCGGGGGCCGTGCCCAGGTTGTCTTGGCCTTCGATAGCCCATTCGCGGCTCGAGCCGCGGGATTCAGGGGCGGACGCAGTGAGAGCATCGTCGCACGGTGTTCAATGTTTCGGGGGGCGAGTCCGGTGAAGATTCATCCAAGCGATTTGGTGCTTGAGGAAACGCTACTCAGCCTCTCGGGAGCGCCGGGTGGCCTTGTGCGGCATCTCACCGGCTGCTCTCGGTGCCGATCGCGGTTCGAAAGTCTATCGAGCCATCTCTCCCGCACGTCCGGCCTGTGCACCGCCGAGGGATCGAGCCCGTCCGGGTCCCTGCGTTGCCGTAGAGGGGCCGAGGAGCTCGAATACGGCCGCGCCATCGAGAGGAGCGAGCGGCGGTATCTCGAGCAGGCTCACTGCCTGCGTCACGAGCGGGCCGACGCTCCTGCTCTCTTGGCCGAGCTGCTTGGCCATCGCCCTGAGAGGCGGCTGTTGCTCCTGGCCAATTCATCTCGCTTCGTGACCTGGGGAGTCTACGAGCTGCTGCTCGAGCGCAGTTGGCAGCTGCTTACCGTCAGCCGTCCCGAAGCCGAGAACCTGGCGAGACTGGCCATCGAGCTCTCCTGCAAGCTCGACTCGTCGTACTACAGCTTGCCGATGATCGAGGACCTGCGGGCTCGCGCTTGGTCCTACATCGGGAACCTGCACCGCATCGCCATGGATCTGGACGAGGCCGAGCACGCCTTCCAGATCGCCTACAGCCACTTGAAGCGAGGCACGCGCGAGCCGATCGAGCGCGCGTTATTTCTGGATCTCAAGGCTTCGTTACGAGCTGGACAGCGTCGATTCGACGAGGCCGAGAAGCTGCTACATCGTGCCGTTGCCATCTTCATTGACCACAAAGACGACCATCGAGCGGGGAAGAGTCTCGTCACTTTGGCCGCGATGTATAACTTTGCCGGCCAAGTCGCCAAGACAGTGCCGGTGCTCGAACAGGCGTTGACACTGATCGATCCCAGCCAGGATGAGCGCCTCTTGCTATGCGCGTGGCACAACCTGATCGACGCTCTCGCCATGCTGGGTCGTTTCATCGAAGCGCACGGCTTTTACCGCCGAGCGCGCACCCTGTATAGCAAGAACAAAGATGGCGTGCTCGACCTCAGGCGCATCTGGCTCAAGGGCAAGATCGAGCGAGGGTTGGGTCAGCAAACGTCGTGCGAATCCCTCTTTCTCGCCGCCCGCGAAGGATTTTTGGCCGAGGATCTGCCTTACGAAGCCGCCATGGTTTCTCTCGAGCTGGCCACCCTGTATGCCGAACAAGAGCGCAACACCGAACTGAAGCAGCTGGCCACCGAAGTACTTGCCATTTTCACCTCGCGGCGAATTCATCGCGAGGCGCTGGCGGCGCTGATGTTCCTCAAACAGGCAGTCGATGCCGAACAGCTGACCGTCCAGACCGTGACTGGTATCGCCGATTTTCTTCGCCGCGCTGCCGGCGATCCCGTCCTCACGTTCGCAGCACCCCTGGCTCAGCAGTGAGCCCTCGCGGCCGCGCCTACGGCGCCGCCGTCGGCAGCCACTCGACTTCCCGCGTTTGGAACCACGCGGCCAGCAGCCGCACCTGGCCGCCGGCCACCGTCCAGGCTCTGGCGACGTGGAAATGGCCCACCAGCAGGACGTCGTGGCCTTCGGCCAGCCGGCGCTCCGCATAGCCGCGGATGGCGGCCTCGGGGAGACGGCGGCGGTGCTTGAAGTTGGTGCGCGAGAGGCGGCGCTCGGTGGCGCCGACCAGGCGGCGGGCCAGCCGGGCTGGGATGCGGCCGGCCAGGTAGCGGCTCAGACCGCTCTTCGAGAGGCGCCGCCAGGCGCGATACTGCCAATCGTTGGCCACCAAACCGTCGCCGTGCACCGCCAGGTAGCGCACGCCGCCGTCCGCGAAGGCGACCTCGGTCACCACCGCGTCGAAAGCGTCGGCGTAGGGGCTGCCGGCCAGGAAGAAGTCGCGGTTGCCCTCGACGTAATCGATGCGCACGCCGCGGCGCCGTAACTCGCGCAACGCCGCCACCACCGCCAGGATGTCCGCGGTCTCGTACCGCAAGTGCCCCACCCAGGCCTGAAACAGGTCCCCCAGCACCACCAGGCGCCTGCAACCGGCATCCGGCAGGGCCGCGAGCTGCAACACCAGCGGCCCCGCCGGCCCGCCCGGCCCGCTCACGTGGGCGTCCGCGAGCACCGCGACGACGCGGCGCGATGCCTGCGTCGGAGTCGGAGCCGGAGAGGGAGACGGCGACTGCGACGGCGACTGCGACGGCGCCACGGCGGGCGGAGTCCTCGCCGCGTCCATCCGATAAGCGCTCAGAAGATGGAGAGCTTCGGCTTGGCGGCGGCGTGCCGCGACACCTCGGCGTCCACCGCCTCCGCCACCCGGCGGAAGGCATCCGCGTGCGGGCCCTGCGGCTCGGCGACCACGATCGGCACGCCGCTGTCGCCGCCGAGGACGATCTTGGGGTCGAGCGGGATCGCTCCCAGGAAGGCGGTGCCGAGGAGCTCGGCGGTCCGCTCGCCACCGCCCTTCTTGAAGATGTCGGTGACCTCGCCGCAGTGCGGGCAGACGAAAGAGGACATGTTCTCGACGATGCCGATCACCGGCACGTTCACCTTGCGGAACATCGCCAAGCCCTTGCGCGCGTCGATCAGGGCCACGTCCTGAGGCGTGGTGACGATCACCGCGCCGGCCAGCGGCACCTTCTGGGTCAGCGTCAGCTGGGCGTCGCCGGTGCCCGGCGGCAGGTCGAGGATCAGATAGTCCAGCCGCCCCCATTCGACGTCGCCCAGCATCTGCTCGAGGGCGCGCGTCACCATCGGTCCCCGCCAGATCACCGGCGTGTCGGCGTCCAGGATGAAGCCGAGCGACATCAGCAGGATGCCGTACTTGTCGAACGGCACGATGCGGTTGCCGGAGACGATCGGCTTCTCCTGGATGCCGAACATGGTCGGCACCGACGGCCCGTAGATGTCGCCGTCGAGCAGCCCGACGCGGAAGCCGAGCTGGCCCAGGCGCACCGCCAGGTTCGCCGCCACCGTCGACTTCCCCACCCCTCCCTTGCCGCTGGCCACCGCCACCATGTGCTTGACGCCGGGAGCGAGATTGGGGTTCTGCGAGGTCGCCCGCGGCGCCGCCGCCGCGTCCTCGCGCCCGGGAGGCGCCGCCGGCCGCTGCGTCTCGATCGTCACCCGCGCAACGGCCGCGCCCGGCACCGCCTGCACCGCGCGCTCGGCCTCCTCTCTCACCTTCTCCGCCGCCGCCGGGTTGTGGGTGGCCATCTGCAGACCCACCGCCACCTCGCCGCCGGCAACCTGCACGTGGTGCACGAAGCCGAAGGAGACGATGTCCCGACTCATCCCCGGGAAACGCACCGCCTTCAGGGCCTCCCACACCTTGGCCTCGAGATCGTCGCTCATGCTCGCGTTTCCTGTCTCCTGGCGCGGCTGGACTTCAGCGGGGACGGGTCGGGGATCGGTACCGCCGGTGCACCGGCCCGGCCGGCTCAAGGGTACCATGGCGGTCCCGATCAGCCGACCTCGGCCACCTCGCCGGGGCTCATGTCGGCAAGTCCGGCAAGCTGCCGCCGCACTTCGGCGATCAGCTCGCGCTTGCGGCGGATGCCGAAATCCGCCACCGGGATGGGCGTCCCGAAGCGCACCTCGACGACCCCCGGCCGGATCGACCGCCGCCCCCGCGCCTGCACCGGTCGCGTGCCGCGGATGCCCACCGGCACGATCGGCAAGCCGGTGCGCAGGGCGAGCAGGAAGCCGCCGCGCTTGAACGGCAGCAGGGTCTCGCCGTCCGATCGCGTGCCTTCCGGAAACAGCAGGATCGAGCCGCCGGAGCGCAGCCGCTGCTCGGCGGCGGCGAAGGACTGGCGGGCGGCCGCGCTGTCGCCGCGGTCCACCGAGACGAAGCCCGCCGCGGCGATCGCCCACCCGAACACGGGAATGCGGAACAGGCTCTGCTTGGCCACCATCCGGAAGCGCCCCGGCACGGCGCGCAGCAGCGCCGGGATGTCGAACAGGCTCTGGTGGTTGGCCAGGTAGACGTAGCTGGCGCCCGGATCGACGCCGGCGGAGCGCACGACACGCAGGCGCACGCCGCTCATGCCCAGCAGCCCGGCCGCCCACAGGCGCGTCGTCGCCAGCGCCCACCGCCCGCGCGGCGGCACCCAGGCCACCGCGATGGTGACGATACCCAGCACCAGGCTGCCGAGTACCAGGAAGGCGTTCCCCGTCACCGTGGCGACGGCGGTGGCAAGACCCTTGCCGGCCGCGCGAAGGCCCCTGCCGGGCCTGGCCGGCATGCCGGCCGTGCCGTGGGTCATCTGTCCGCGGGCCTCCTCCGGGTCGGATGGGCGCAATGAGCGGCTCTCCTGGCTGCTGGCCAATCTCCTGGCTGCTGGCCAGGCATTATCGACCATCGGCGCCTCGGCCGGCGAGCGGCCCGCGGGCGGCGGGCTTGCCGGTATGCCGCTTGCACGGACCTCGCCGGCAGCTCCGCCAGCCTCGGAAGGCGTCGCCGCGCGGCGACGTCAAGCCCATGCCGTGGAGCGGCAGAACCAGATTCCGAGCCGAAGCCGAAGCCTGCAGCCGGAGCCGCTGCCCGCAGCCGGAGCCCGCCGGCGGACGCCAACCGGGCGACGGCGGCGAAAGCCCCCGGCTCCCGGCCGTCGGTCGGCCTGCTAGACTGTGCCAGTTCACTAAAACCACCATGGAACCCTCGGCCCGCCGCCCCCGCTTCCCGGCGTCGCTGCGCGCGAGCCTGGCTCTCGGCGCGCTCTACGACGCCGCCTTCGCCGTCCTCATGGTAACCGCGCCGGGCCTCCCCGCCCGCCTGCTGCGGCTGCCGCTGCCGCCGCTGCCTGCGGGCGCCTTCTACCTGTGGATCCTCGCCGTGCTGCTGCTGATGCTGGCCGCCCTGTACCTGCTGGCCGCCGGCGATCCCGGCCGCCATGCCGGCATCGTCGCCGTGGCCGCCGCCGGCCGCATCGCCGGCGGCCTGGTCTTCTGCGCCGCGGCCTGGGGTCACCCGGGCCTGACGGGCCTCTACCCGCTGGCCGCCGCCGATCTCGGGTTCGGGCTCGCCCACGCCGCCTGCTGGTGGCCGGTCCGCCGGTGAACGCGCGCGACTTCGCCGTACGCACCGGCGAGATCGCCCTGCTCACCGGCCGGGCCTTCGCCGCCATGGCCACGCGGCCGCTGGAAGGCAAGCTCTGGGTCGAGCAGATGGACCAGCTGGGCGTGCGCTCGCTGGGGGTCACCGCCATCGCCACCACCTTCACCGGCATGGTGCTGGCGCTGCAGACCGCCTACAGCCTGCCGGAGCTGGGCGTCAAGTACTACATCGGGTCGGTGGTCGCCAAATCCCTGATCCGCGAGCTCGGGCCGGTGCTCACGGCGCTCATCGTCGGCGGCCGCATCGGCGCCGGGATGACCGCCGAGATCGGCACCATGAAGGTGACCGAGCAGATCGACGCCATGCGCTCGATGGCCGTCGATCCGGTCAAGAAGCTGGTGGCGCCGAAGCTCGCCGCGGTGCTGGTGATGCTGCCGGCGCTGACCGTGATCGGCTGCGGCCTGGGCATCCTCGGCGGCCTGCTGGTGGCGGTGTTCCAGCTCAACGTGCAGGGCTCGGTCTACCTCAACAACATCGCCCAGAACATGGCGCTGGCCGACCTGGTGAGCGGCTTCGGCAAGTCTTTCGTCTTCGCCTACATCATCGCCATCATCGGCTGCTACAACGGCCTGCACACCACCGGCGGCGCCGACGGCGTCGGGCGGGCGACCACCGACACGGTGGTGACGGTGGCGATCACCATCATGATCTCCGACTACTTCCTGACCAAGCTGTTCTTCCTCGCCGTCAGCTGACCGAGCCCGCCGTGCCCGCGAACCAGCCACCGCCGCAGCTCCCGCCGCCACCGCAGGCCGCGCGATCGCAGCCCCCGCCGTCACCACGGCAAGCGTCGCCGCTGTTCACCATCCGCGGCCTGACCAAGGCCTTCGCCGGCCGCAAGGTGCTCGACGGCCTCGACTTCGAGATCCTGCGCGGCGAGTGCTTCGTGATCCTCGGCCGCTCCGGCAGCGGCAAGAGCGTCACCCTGCGCCAGCTCAACGGCCTGGACAAGCCCGACGCCGGCCAGGTGGTCTTCGACGGCACCGACGTCACGGCGCTCGCCGAGCGCGAGACCTATCCCATGCGCCGCCGCATCGCCATGCTGTTCCAGGGCGGCGCCCTGTTCGACTCGATGACGGTGTTCGACAACGTGGCCTTTCCGCTGCGCGAGCACACCCGCCTCGGGGCGGCGGAGATCGCCGCCAAGGTGCAGGAGAAGCTGGGCCTGGTGCACCTGCCCGACGCCGGCCCCAAGATGCCCGCCGACCTCTCCGGCGGCATGCGCAAGCGGGCCGCCCTCGCCCGCTCCCTGGCTCTCGATCCCGAGGTGGTGCTCTACGACGAGCCCACCACCGGCCTCGACCCGATGACCTCGGCGGCCATCGGGCAGCTCATCCGGCAGATCCACCGCCGCCTGGACGTCACCCAGGTGGTGATCACCCACGACCTCGCCCTGGCCCGGCACGTCGCCGACCGGTTGGCCTACCTGTCGAACGGGCGCTTCACGTTCGTCGGCGACTGGGCCGCCGCGGAGCGCTGCACCGACCCGGAGCTGGCCGGCTTCCTGGCCGGGCGGGAGTGGGAAGAGGAGGACGACCATGGCGCGTGAGCTCAAGATCGGCCTGCTGGTCCTCGCCGCGCTCGCGGTGCTCGGCGCCGGCCTGCTGGTCATCGGCGGCCGCAACAATTTCTTCGTGCGCAAGACCAGCTACTTCGTCCGCTTCTCCCAGGTCGGCGGCCTCGCCCCGGGCGCCGGCGTGACGCTCGACGGCGTCAGCGTCGGCACCGTCGACAAGGTGGTGCTGCCGAAGAACCCCGACCAGCGCGAGATCGACGTCTGGCTGCTGGTCGACAACCGCTACGGCGAGCGCCTGCGGGCGCCGCAGGCGCCACAGCCCGGCGCCCAGCAGGCGACGCAGGCGCGCATCAGCACCCTCGGCCTGCTCGGCGACAAGTACATCGAGCTCAACTCGGGCGCCGCCCGCTACCCCGCCATCCCCGACGAGGGCGAGATCCAGGCGGCGGTCCAGCCCAATCTCGAAGCGCTGGTCGCCTCGGGCGAGGACGTGATGGGCAACATCACCCAGATCTCGCAGTCCCTGCAGCACATCCTGGCCCGCACCGACCGCGGCGAGGGCCTGCTCGGCGAGCTCACCCGCGAGTCGGCGACCGGCCAGCAGCTGCGTCAGTCGGCGATCGCCACCATGCAGAGCCTGCAGCGGGTGTCCAACGAGCTGGAGACCGGCCCCGGCCTGCTGCCGCGGCTGGTCAACGACCGCCGCCTGGCCGACCGCCTCGCCGGCACCCTCGATCGCCTCGATGCTGTCCTGGCCAGCGCCCAGCACGGCCCTGGCGCCCTGCCGGCGCTGCTCAACGATCCCGGCGAGCGCGCCCGGGTGGACGAGACCCTGGCGCACCTCGACGGCGCCAGCAAGGACCTGCAGGCGCTGACCGCCAAGTTCGGCAACAGCCAGGCGCTGCTGCCCCGGCTGCTCGAAGACCAGGCCTACGGCCGCGAGATCGCCGAGCGGCTGCGCGAGACCCTGCAGCACCTCGACGCGGCGGCGGACCGGCTGGTCGAGGGCAAGGGCACGGCGGCCCGCCTGCTCAACGATCCCGCGGTCTACGAGGCGATCAACAATGTTATCGTCGGGGTGAACAAGTCCTGGATGTTGCGCTGGCTGATCGAGAATCGCCAGAAAGCCGGGATCAAGCAGCGCTACCAGGACGCCACCGCGGGCAGTCGACAGCAACCCTCCTCACCGCCGCCCTCGTCCCCCGGAGCCTCGCCGTCCCAGCCGCCGCCACCCCCCCTGGAGCCGCCGCCACCACCGCCGCCGCCACCTCCGCAGCCCGCGGCGGCACCCGGCGACGGCACGAGGGATTGAGCCCCGACACCCATGCCATCCCACCTCCTGGTCACCGGCGGCGCCGGCTTCATCGGCTCGCACCTCGCGCGGCGCCTGCTCGACCGCGGCGAGCGGGTGACCGTGCTCGACGACTTCAATGATTTTTACGACCCGCAGCGCAAGCGGCGCAACCTCGCCCGGCTGCTGGCCGACCCCGCCCGGCGCGAGCGCTGCCGGCTGGTCGAGGGCGACATCCGCGACGCCGCGCTGGTCGAGCGCCTGTTCGCCGACGGCGCCTTCGACGCGGTGGTGCATCTGGCCGCCCGGGCCGGCGTCCGGCCGAGCCTGCGCGAGCCGGTGCTCTACGAGGACGTCAACTGCATCGGCACCCTGCGGCTGCTCGAAGCGGCCCGCCACCACGGGCCGCGGCAGTTCCTGTTCGGCTCCTCGTCCTCGGTCTACGGCATCAACACCAAGGTGCCGTTCGCCGAGGAGGACGAGGTCAACCAGCCGATCAGCCCCTACGCCACCACCAAGCGCAGCGGCGAGCTGCTCTGCTACAACTACCATCACCTCCATGGCTTCCGCGTCGCCTGCCTGCGCTTCTTCACCGTCTACGGACCGGCGCAGCGGCCGGAGATGGCGATCCACAAGTTCACCGACCTGCTGGCCCGCGGCGAGCGGGTGCCGCTCTACGGCGACGGCAGCAGCCGCCGCGACTACACCTACGTCGACGACATCGTCGACGGCCTCGAGGCGACGCTCGCCCTGGCGCCGGCGTTCGAGATCCTCAACCTGGGCGGCGCCGACACCACCGCCCTGGCCGAGCTGGTGCGCTGGCTGGCCGAGGAGCTTGCCGTCGACGCGCGCATCGAGTATCTTCCCGCCCAGCCTGGCGACGTTCCGATCACCTTCGCCGACGTCTCCAAGGCGGCGCGGCTGCTGGGCTATTCCCCCAAGGTCCCGATCCGGGAAGGCTTGCGGCGTTTCGTGCGCTGGTACCGCGAGCAGCAGTCGGCGCCCGCTGCCGTGCTGCCCAATGTCTGACGGATCCGGCGCCATGCGGATCGATCCCTCACGAGAGCTGCCCTGGTCATGAACATCTGCGTCGTAGGAAGCGGTTACGTCGGTCTGGTCACCGGCGCCTGCCTGGCCGATTTCGGCATGCACGTGGTCGGCGTCGACAAGGACGCGGCCAAGGTCGCGGCCCTGTCGCAGGGCAAGGTGCCGATCTACGAGCCCGGCCTCGACACCCTGGTGCAGAAGAACATGGACGAGGGGCGCCTGCGCTTCTCCACCGAGCTGGCGCCGGCCATCGAGGAGGCGCAGGCGATCTTCATCGCCGTCGGCACGCCACCGCGCAGCGACGGCTCGGCCGACCTCACCTTCATCCGCGAGGTCGCCGCCTCGATCTCGCGGCACCTCAACGGCTACAAGGTGATCGTCACCAAGAGCACGGTGCCGATCGGCACCGGCAAGATGATCGAAGCTCTGGTCCGCGACGGCGCCGGCGGCCGCCACCCGTTCGCCGTGGTCTCCAACCCCGAGTTCCTGCGCGAGGGCTCGGCGATCGAGGACTTCATGCATCCCGACCGGGTGGTCATCGGCTCGCGCGACCAGCGGGCGATCGAGCTGATGCTCGACGTCTACTCGCCGCTCGCCGCCGCCGACGTGCCGTTCGTGATCACCGACGTCGAGAGCGCCGAGCTGATCAAGTACGCCTCCAACGGCTTCCTCGCCACCAAGATCTCGTTCATCAACGAGGTGGCCGAGCTCTGCGAGGCGCTCGGCGCCAACGTCGAGGTGGTGTCGCGCGGCATGGGCCTCGACAGCCGCATCGGCCCCAAGTTCCTGGACCCCGGTCCGGGCTTCGGCGGCTCGTGCTTCCCCAAGGACACCCGGGCGGTGGCGCAGATCGCCCGCGACCAGGGGTTGGCCTTCCGCATCATCGAGGCGGTGCTCGAGGTCAACGAGGCGACCAAGGCGCGGATGGTGCAAAAGATCGAGCGCGCCGTGGGCGCCATCGCCGGCCGCACCATCGCCGTGCTCGGGCTGTCGTTCAAGCCCAACACCGACGACATCCGCGAGTCGCCGGCGCTGCCGATCCTGCAGGGACTGCTCGACGGCGGCGCCACGGTGCGCGCCTTCGATCCGGAGGCGATGCCGCCCTGCCGGCCGCTGTTCCCGGCGGTGCAGTTCTGCGACAACGCCTATGAGGCGGCGCGCGGCGCCGACGCGCTGGTCATCTGCACCGAATGGAACCAGTTCCGCAAGCTCGAGCTCGACCGGCTGCACGCGCTGCTGCGGCGGCCGCTGGTGATCGACCTGCGCAACCTCTACGCGCCGGAGAAGATGGCGGCGGCGAGCTTCGAGTACATCTCGGTCGGCCGCCCGGTGGCGGCCCCCGCCGCCGCACCGGTCACCGAGCGCGAGGAGGCGCCGGCATGAGCCGGGCGGTGATCACCGGCGGCGCCGGCTTCCTCGGCTCGCACCTGTGCGAGCGGCTGCTGCGCGAGGGGCACGAGGTGGTGTGCGTCGACAATCTGCTGACCGGCAGCCGCGACAACGTCGCGCACCTCGCGGGCCGCCCGGACTTCACTTTCCTCGAGCACGACGTCACCACCCCTTTCGAGGTGCCGGGGGAGGTCGCCTACGTCCTGCACTTCGCCTCTCCGGCCTCGCCGATCGACTACCTCGAGCTGCCGATCCAGACCCTCAAGGTGGGCTCGCTCGGCACCCACAACGCGCTCGGCCTGGCCCGCGCCAAGCGCGCGCGCTTCCTGCTCGCCTCCACCTCCGAGGTGTACGGCGACCCCAAGGAGCATCCGCAGAAGGAGAGCTACTGGGGCAACGTCAACCCGGTGGGCCCGCGCGGCGTCTACGACGAGGCGAAGCGGTTCGCCGAGGCGATGGCCATGGCCTACCATCGCTACCACGGCCTCGAGGTGCGCATCGTGCGCATCTTCAACACCTACGGCCCGCGGATGCGGCTGCGCGACGGGCGGGTGGTGCCGGCGTTCATCCAGCAGGCGTTGCGCGGCGAGCCGCTGACGGTGTTCGGCAAGGGCGCGCAGACCCGCTCCTTCTGCTACGTCGACGACCTGGTGGAGGGCATCTACCGCCTGCTGCTGTCGGACGTCGCGCTGCCGGTCAACATCGGCAACCCGCACGAGATGACCATCCTGCAGTTCGCCGAGACCATCCGCCGCCTGGTGGGGCGCGCCGGCGCCGGCGGCGAGAGCCCCATCGTCTTCAAGCCGCTGCCGGAGGACGACCCGCAGACCCGGCAGCCCGACATCACGCTGGCCCGCACCCACCTCGGCTGGGAGCCCAGGGTGGCGCTCGAGGAGGGCATCGAGCGCACCATCGGCTTCTTCCGTCAGGCGCTGGCCGCCGCTCCAGCCGCGAGGACGATCGATTCATGGACGACCACCGCAAGACCCTGACCTACGCGCTCGAGAAGTACCCGGAGAGCGTCGAGCTGCTGCCGCTGCAGGAGCTGGTGCTCGAGAGCGCGCGGCAAAACCCCAAGCGGCCCGCCTACGTCAAGCTGGCGGTGCCCGACGAGATGGTCAAGAGCCTGAAGGGGGCGGCGCGGGCGGACCAGGACCTGGTGCTGGTGGTGCGGGTGCCGCGCGAGGTGATGCGGCGCTCCGAAAGCCGCATCATCTTGCCGGGCGAGGTAAGCTGACCGTGGCGCCCGAGCCCGAGCACCCGGACCCCGGTCCCGCGCCGGCCGCGGCGGAGTTCCACTGCGTCCGTTGCGGCCGCGCCGGCGCGCCGCGCCTGCCTCGCCCGCCGCTGCCCGGCGCGGCCGGCCGCGAGGTGTTTGCCGCGGTCTGCGCCGACTGCTGGGCCGAATGGCGCCGCGCCGAGGTGATGGTGATCAACGAGCTGCGTCTCAACTTCATGGACCCGGCGTCGCAGGAGGTGCTCGACCGCCAGCTGCGCGAGTTCCTGCACCTGCCGCCGCGGTCCGCCGGCGGGCCGCCCCCTCCAACACCGCCCCCGCCGCCACCCCCAAAAGATTGAGCGGCCACCCCGCGCCACCGCTCGCAGCCCGTCCGCCCGCCGGTCTTCGCCCGGACCCGAGATGACCAGCGATCCCAGCCCGTCTCCCGGGGTGCCGCGGCGCGCCCTGCTGCGCTTCCTGCTGCTGCCGCTGCTGCTGGCCGGCGCCTGGGCGGTGGTGCGCTGGACGCCGCTCGCCGGCTACCTGTCGGGACCGGCGCTGGCCGCCGCCATCGGCCGGCTGCGGCAGTCGTGGTGGGCGCCGGCCCTGCTGGTCGGCGGCTATCTGGTGCTGTCGCCGTTGGGCGTGCCGGCGACGCCGCTGATGATCGCCGGCGGAGTGGTGTTCGGCGGCCCCGCGGGGTCGCTCTACAACGTCGCCGGCGTCATCCTGGGGGGTGCGGCGAGCTACTTCCTGGGGCGGCTGCTGGGCCGCGACTTCGTTCGTCACGTGGTCGGCCGGCGCCTGCGCAAGGTGGAGCAGGCCATCGGCCGCCGCGGCTTCTGGAACCTGGTGGCGGTGCGCTTCCTGCCGCTCCCCTTCCCGCTGATCAACTACGGCGCCGCGCTGGCCGGCGTGCGGCCGGCGACGTTCCTCGCCACCACCGCCATCGGCATCACCCCGACCGTCACCATCTACACCTTCTTCTTCGCCGCGCTGGCCCGCGCCGCCGCCGGCCGCCAGGCCAATCTCTACGCCGAGATCAGCGCCCAGATCCCCAGGCTGGCAGGACCGATCGCGCTGCTGCTGCTGGTGACGCTGGTGCCGCAATGGGTGCGGGCACGGCGCCGCCGCGAGCGCCTGCGCACGCTACGGGCGGCGCGAAGCCAGGCGCGGCCGGCGGGCGGCGGAGCCGCTTAGCCCGCCAGCGCCGCCTCGACCTCCTGCAGGTCGAGCAGCAGGGAGCCGCCCTTGACCGCCTGCGACGGATCCAGCTCGTAGTCGCGGACCACCCGCCGGAACACCTCCTTGAGGGCGCGGGCGCCCAGCCGGGGCTGGCGCGCAGCCTCGAGGGCGATGCGCCGCACCGCCGTGGGCGACAGGGCCAGGTGGATGTCGCGGCTGGCGAAATAGGCGCGGGTCTGGTGATAGGCGGAATCCGGCGCTTCCAGGAAGATGCGCACCAGCTCGTCGATGCTCAGGTCGTTGAGCAGCACCACCGCATCGAAGCGCGACAGGAACTGCGGGCTCATGCCGTACTCGAAGAGGTCCTCGTTGCGCAGCCAGCGGCGCAGCTGGAAGACCACCTGCTCGCGCACCTTGCCCCCTTCGACGACGGTGACCGGTTGCAGCGCGCCGCGGTCCTTGCCGATGGTGACGCGGTCGTAGACCGCGTCGTAGAGCCCCTCGAAGGCGCCGGCGCAGACGAACAGCAGGCCCGAGGAATCGATGGTGGCGGCGCCGCCGCCGGCCCAGGCGGGCAGCTCGAGCTCCACCGCCTCGTTCTCGATCAGGGTCAGCAGCGCCTCCTGGGCGCGGATGCCGGCGACGTTGGCGGCCTCGCCCACCCGGGCGCGGATCTTGTCCACCTCGTCGACGAACACCAGGCCGGAGCCGGCGCGCCGCAACACCTCGGCGACCGGCGCGGCGGGCCCCAGCTGCTCGCGGGCGCGGGCCAGCAGGCGCCCCAGCACCGCCTCGCCGGGCCGGCCGCGCTCGGCCTCCTCGCCCAGCACGTTGGCGTGGATGCGCACCACCGCCGAGCGCCCGGCCAGCACGGGATCGGCGGCGAGATAGGACTCGACCGCGCGCATCAGCGTCGTCTTGCCGGTGCCCGAGGAGCCGATCATCAGGATGTTGCCGACCCGCAGCCCGGCCAGCTGCTTGGCGAGCGCGATCGCCATCTCGTGCACCGCCTGCTCCTGGCCCATGACGCGCTTGGAGAGCGCGGCGGCGATGGTCAGCGGATCGAGACGGGTCGCCGCCGGCATGGGCCGGTCAGACATGGGCCGGTCAGACGCGCACCAGCACCGAGCCCCAGTGCAAGCCGGCGCCCAGGGCGGTGAAGGCGACCAGGGAGCCCGCCGGCGCCTTGCCCGCCTGCCGCGCCTCGTTGAAGGCGATCGGCAGGGTCGCCGAGGTGGTGTTGCCGTAGCGCTGGATGTTGTTGTGCACCTTGGCGTCGGACAGGCCGAGCGCCTTCTGCGAGGCCTCGTTGATCCGCAGATTGGCCTGGTGCATGACCAGCAGGTCCAGGTCCTCGAGGCCGAAGCCGCCGCGGCGCAGCACCTCGCGGGTCACCTCGGGCATGCGGGTGACGGCCAGCTTGAACACCGCCCGGCCGTCCATCACCGGCACGGTCTCGGCGCGCTGGATCATCTCGCAGGTGACGAACGGGCGCCGCCGCGAGCCGCCGCCGGGCACGTACAGGATCTCGCGGTGGTTGCCGTCGCCGTAGAGCGCCGCGGCGAGGATGCCGCGGTCGTCGTCCGCGCGTTCGGCGCGCCGGAACACCATCGCGCCGCCGCCGTCGCCGAACAGCACCAGCAGGTGGCGGAACCGCGAGTTCCAGGCGAAGTCCGCCGCCGGCAGCGGCCCCGGGTCGCGCCCGTGCAAGACTTCGAAGGTCTGCTCCGAGAACGGCATCAGCGAGGTGTGGACGTCGGCGCCCACCAGCAGCACGGTGCGCGCGATGCCGCTGCGGATCAGGGCGTCCACCACCTGCAAGCCGTAGGCGAAGCCGGCGCACTGCTGGCGGATGTCGAGCACCGGCAGCGGAGCGATGCCCAGCTTCTGCTGGATCAGCGTGCCGGTGCCGGGAAAGTAGTGGTCGGGCGTCATGGTGGCGCAGACCAGGTAGTCGATCTCGCCCGCCTCCACGCCGGCGTCGGCCAGGGCGGCACGGGCCGCCTCGGCACCGAGGTCGGAGGAGCCCACCCCGGCCTCGACGTAGTAGCGCGTCGCCACGCCGCTGCGCTCGCGCACCCAGGCGTCGGAGGTGTCGATGATCCGCGCCAGCATGTGGTTGTCGACCTCGAGGGGCGGGATGGCGATCCCGGTCCCGACGAGCACGGCGCGCGCCGCGGTCATGGCGGAGGCGAAGGGTGCAGGAGCTCGCCCGGGCGCGGCACGTAGAGCACCGTCAGGTCGCCGTTCCTGGTGAAGCGGTAGAACCTGTCCGGCACCTTGCCGTCCAGCCCGGCAGGGGTGTTGGCGGCATACTCCCAGACCTCGATCGGCGAGCCGCCGGGCCGCGACGCCACCTCGAACCCGCCCTTGGCGGGCGGGCCGTAGAGGATGAGGATGGTGCCGCGGTCGGTACGCCGCCCGAGCACCCCGGCCTCGCTGTACTTCTTGTCGGCGACCGCAACGCGCTCCTCGAAGATGACGAGCGCCGGGCGATGGATGCCGCCGATGTTGCCGACGCCGCCGATGCCGCCGACGCCGCCGACGCCGCCGCGGGCGCCGGAGTTCTCGGGGCCGCCTGAGTCGTGACGCTCCCAGAAATGCTCGATGTAGGCGGCCGCCTCGCCGTCGTCGTGCAGCGCGAGGTAGGCCTTGATCTCCTCGGGCTTGGCGATGCGCGCCACCGGCCCGACCAGCCACTCGGAGTAGTCGGGTCCCAGGAAGGGGTTGGTCAGGTCGGCGATGGCGGCGACCGAGCCGCCGCCGGCGCAGCTGGCGGCGAGCAGCCCGCAGACTGCCAGCGCCAGCAGGGCCCTATTCGCGGCGCAGCAGATCGAGGAACTCTTCACGCACTTCCCTCTGATGGAAGATGCCACGCAGGGCGGAGGTGACGGTCATCGCTCCGGGCTTCTTGACTCCGCGCATCTCGACGCAAAGATGGCGGGCCTCGATCACCACCATGGCCCCCCGCGGCTCCAGGTGCTCGTCGAGGTAGGTCACCACCTGCTCGGTGATCCGCTCCTGGAGTTGCGGGCGCTTGGCGTAGAACTCGAGGATGCGCGAAAACTTCGACAGGCCGAGGATGCGTTCGCGGGGGATGTAGGCGATGTGGGCGTGGCCGTAGAACGGCACCAGGTGATGGGCGCACAGCGAGTAGAACGGGATGCGCTTCTCCATCACCATGTGGCTGTAACCTTCCTGGTTGGGGAAGGTGGTGACCTTGGGCTCCGCCCCCTCGGCAAGGCCGCTGAACATCTCGAGGTACATCCTGGCCACCCGGCGATCGGTTTCCGCCAGGTTGGGGTCGGAGAGATCCAGCCCCAGCGCGTCGAGGATGCCGCGCACGTGGCAGGCGATGCGCTCGACCACCTGGGGATCCGGCGTGATTTCTGCCGGCGTGGTTTCCGGAGGGTGAGGAGGGCGGTCAGGGCGCTCGGCGACCAGCACCTCGCCGCCATCGCTGGATCCTTGGTCGTGCTCGCGCAAAGCTCCTCCTCCGCCGGCCATCTATCCTACACCACCGCTTCCGGGGAGTCCGGGGATATGATCCCGGGAGCTGGCAGGAGAGGGGCCGCAATGCTCTATGACATCTCGCCCACCGTACGCCCTGAGATCCCGGTGTGGCCCGGGGACACTGCCTTCCAGGCGCGGCTCGTCTGGTCGATCGCGGAGGGGGCGAGCGTCAACGTGACGGCGATCACCACCACCGCGCACGTCGGGGCTCACGCCGACGCGCCGTTCCATACCGAGCCGCGCGGCGAGGGCATCGGCGAGATGTCGCTCGATCGCTACCTGGGGCCGTGCCGGGTGGTAAGGGTGCCGGCGGCGCCGCTGATCGAGCCGCGCCACCTGGAAGGGATCGATCTGGCGAGCCCGGGCCGGGTGCTGTTGCGCAGCGACAGCGTGCGCGACCGCCGCGGCTTCCCCGAGCGTTTCACCGCGCTGTCGCCGGAGGTGGCCGCGCTGCTCGCCGAGCGAGGGGTGCTGCTGGTGGGCATGGATACGCCCTCGGTGGATCCCTTCGACAGCAAGCAGCTGCTGGCGCACCATGCGCTGGCGCAGGGCGGCGTGGCGATCCTCGAGGGTCTGCTGCTCGACGGCGTGCCGGAAGGGCTCTACGAGCTGATCGCCCTGCCGCTCAAGCTGGCGGGGCTGGACGCCTCGCCGATCCGCGCCGTGCTGCGCACCATGGACAGCTAGAAAGGAACGATTCGCCTTGAACAGTCTCGAGTTCGTCGAACAGCTGGTGGCCGAGATGGACCGCCTCTTCGCCCAGCTCGGGGAGACCGAGACCCTGGAGGCGGAGTCGCAGGGACGGGTGGAGGTGGTCAACCTGTTGCGTCTCGCCCTGAAGAGCGAGCTCGAGGCCTCCGAGCTGGCCGCCCTCTGGATGCCTTCGACCCCCGAGGTGGACGGCAAGATGTGCCTTGCCTTGCAGTGCGGCGACGAGATGAAGCACTACGGGCTGATCAGCGAGCGCCTGGCCCAGCTCGGCGAGGACCTGGCGGGCTTCGATCCGCTGGCCGACGGCCACAGCCCGCTCTACCAGTACCTGCGCGGCCTGCGCACCACCGTCGAGCGCATCGCCGGGGGTCCCTTCGCCAGCGAGGCCATCGCCCAGGTGCGCAACCGCCAGTTCGTGGCTTTCTGCCGCTCGGTCGGCGACCCCCATACGGCCGACCTCTACCAGGACGTCATCCAGCCGGAGGAGGCCCATCACCACCAGCTCGGCCGCGAGTTCCTCGAACGGTACGCGGTCACCGCCGAGCTGCAGGAGCTGGTCCTCGCCGCCACCCGCAACACCCTGGCCATCGCCGACGAGCTGCGCAACCTGGCCGCCAAGACCACCGGCATCCACAGCATCCCGGTTTCCTGACCAATCATGAACCAGCCGCCAACCGACCCGACCCCTCGTCCCGCCGCCGACACCGCCACCCCGGCCGTTGCCGGCTCCACCGTCGCCACCATCGCCGTGCTCGGGGCGGGCACCATGGGGCGCGGCATCGCCCACGTGGCGGCGCTGGCCGGCTTCACGACCTGGCTCTACGACCCCGAGCCGGCGGCGCTCGCCAGGGCGGCGGCGGCGATCCACGCCAACCTGGCCAAGGGGCTCGAGCTCAAGAAAGTCACCGCCGAGGCCGCCGAGCGGGCGCGCGGCGCCCTGCGGCTGGCGGAGGGGCTGCCCGAGGCGGTGGCCACGGCCGATCTGGTGATCGAGTCGGCGCCGGAGGACATCGGGCTCAAGGTGCGGCTGTTCCAGGAGGCCGACCGCCTGGCGCCCGAGCATGCCCTGATGGCCAGCAACACCTCGGCGCTCTCGATCACCGAGATGGCGGGCGCCACCCGCCGGCCGCAGCGCTTCGCCGGCATGCATTTCTTCAACCCGGTGCACCTGATGAAGCTGATCGAGCTGGTGCGCGGCCTGGAGACCTCGGCCGCCACGCTCGAGACCCTGCGGGCGGTGGGCGAGCGCATGGGCAAGGAGATCGTGCTGGTCAACGAGGCCCCGGGCTTCGTCACCTCGCGCATCAACGCCCTGATCGGCAACGAGGCCTTCCGCATGCTGCAGGAGGGCGTGGCCAGCGCCGCCGACATCGACAAGGCGCTCAAGCTGGGGCTCAACCACCCCATGGGACCGTTCGAGATGGTGGATCTCGTCGGCCTGGACGTGCGCCTGTCGATCCTCGAGTTCCTGCACCGTACCCTGGGCGAGGCCTACCGCCCCAACCCGCTGCTCGTCCAGCACGTGCGCGCCGGCCGCCTGGGCCGCAAGGCCGGGCGCGGCGTCTACGCCTACGACGAGCAGGGCCGCCGGATCGACGGCTAGGGAGTGAAGCGGAAGGTCCTGACGGTCCAGGCGGCGCGCTCCCCTTCGACTGCCAGCGCGCCGACGTAGTCGTCGGCGGGGCGGAAGCAGCGGAAGAACCAGCGCCCCGCCCGCTCGGCGTCACCGCGCAGGATGAGCATGCGCGGCGGTTCCCCCGGCACCAGCGTGACGTCGAAGGAATCGAGCGGCGCGGCCAGGCCCTCGCCCACCGCCTTGAGGTAGGCCTCCTTGCGCGTCCAGCAGTTGAAGAAACCCTGGTGCTTGAGAGCGGCGGGAAGCCCGCGCAACGCCACCCGCTCGCTCTCCGAGAAGAAGCGCTCGGCGATCTGCTCGAGGTCGGACATCGGCTTGAGATGCTCGACGTCGACGCCGATCTCGGGACCGCGCAGGAACCCGACCAGCGCCAGCTCGTGCGAGTTGGAAAGGTTGAACGACAGGCCGCCCGCCGCGGCCGCCGGCCCAGCGAGAAAAGGCTTGCCGCGCGGACCGTAGGTGAAGGCCACGTCCCGCGCCGCGCTCCCGAGATAGCCGCCCAGCAGCGCCCGCAGCGCCCCCCGCCCGACCTGGTACTGGCGGCGATGGCGTTCGAAGTGGAAGCGCTCGGCGCGCTGCCGCTCGTCGGTGGCGAGGCTGCTCGCCAGCAGCTCGACCTGCGACGGCGCCGGGTCGAGCGCCACCGCCCAAAGGTGGATCTCCCCCGGCGGCAGCGCCAGGCCCGTCGCCGCTCGCGGCGCGAACTCGGGCTCTTGCCCGGCCTCCGGCGGGATCGCCGAATCGCCGGCCGCGGTCACCGGCGCAGGCGGCCGCTATCGGCGTCGATCCGGTCGCCGATCTCGGCCAGGTCGCGGGCCACCGACTGGGTGAGCAGCTCGCGGGCGCTGTGCAGGAAGAAATGATCGCCGGGGAACATGCGCAGCCGGAAGAAGCCGCGCCCGTGCTCGCTCCAGCCCGTCACGTCCTCGCGGGTGACCTCGACGTCCTCCAGCCCGCCGAAGGCGGAGATGCCGAGCTCCAGCGGCGGCTCGGGTTGGAAGACGTAGGTCTCGTTGACCGCGAAATCGCTGCGCAGCACCGGCAGCAGCAGCCGCATCAGCTCGGCATGCTGCAGCACCTCCTCGGGAGTGCCGTTGAGCTCGCGCAACCTGACGAGGAACTCGGCCTCCGGCAGGTCGTGGATGTCCGGCTCGCGGGAAGGGACCTGGGGCGCCCGCCGGCCGGAGACGAAGAGGTGCAACGGCAGCGGGTTCCCCCGCCGGCGCAGCTCGCGGGCCAGCTCGAAGGAGAGCATCGCCCCCATGCTGTGGCCGAAGAACGCGAACGGCAGGCCGAGGTGGGCCTGCAGGGCATCGGCCAGCGCCACGATCAACGGCGCGGGCCGGTCGAACGCCGGCTCGCGCAGGCGGCTCTCACGCCCCGGCAGCTGCACCGGGCAGACCTCCACGTCGGCTGGCAGCGCCGCCGCCCAGCCGCGGTAGGCCGAGGCGCCGCCGCCCGCGTACGGGAAGCAGAACAGGCGCAGGCGGGCGCGCGGGTTCACCTCGCGGTAGGCGAACCACCGCTCGACGGCGGAGACGCTCGGTTTCACGTTGTCCTGATGCCCCTCTGGGCAGGCGGGAGGCCCGGCGGCAAGCCGGGCCGGCGCCCAACGCCGGCGTGATCGGCTAATTCGTTCCCTGGCTGGCCTGGCGCTCCCGCTCCATCTCTTCCATCTTCTTGCGCAGCGACAGCGGCCGCATGTCGGTCCAGACCTCCTTGATGTAGGCCAGGCACTCTTCCTTGTTGCCGCTCTTGCCGACGTCGTTCCAACCCAGCGGGTTCTCGCGGTGGGCCGGCCAGATCGAATACTGCTCCTCGTGGTTGACGACCACCTTGTAGATCGTGGTGTCTTCGCGGTCTTCCCAGCTCATGACGGTCTCCTTGTTCGAGGCGAAAGGGCGATGCTCGCCCTGCCGACGCCGACAGGCCCGCGCCGCGGGCTCCTGCCTTCTAAGGTGCGGCGCCGCCGCCATCCGGGACATGCGTCAGGCCGCCGGCGCGGCGCCTCCCGGGCCTCCATGGTAGGCCGGTGATCGCGATTTCGCTAGTGCGACCCGCCGCTCGCCTGGCCCCGGCGCCCACCCTGCCGGTCCCAGGCCCGGCCGACGGCAGCGATCAGCGCATCGACTTCGGCGGCGCCGGTGCGGAAATTGGTGATGCAGGCGCGCAGCGCCGTCCCCGCGTCGAGGTGGACGGTGCTGATCCATGCCTCGCCGCCGCCCACCAGGTCGGCGGCGACGGCCTCGAGTCGGGCCGCGCCGTCGCCCTCGCGCTGGAAGCAGACGATGGGCAGCGGCGTCTCGTTGACCACCGTCCAGCCGTCGGCGGCAAGGCCGCGGCGCAGCCGGTCGCCCATCGCGACCTGGTGGCGCAGCGCTTCCTCGTAGCCCCGCCAGCCGGCGACCGCGAGCGACAGGAACAGCTTGAGGCCGATGAAGCGCCGCGACCACTGCATGGAATGGGAGTAGGGATCGGCGGCCGGCGCCTGGCCGGCGCCCTGGCCGGCGGCGCGCGGCATGTACCCGGCGGTGATCCGGAAGGTGCGTTCCAGGACGCCGGGATGACGGGTCATGAAGAGGCCGGCGCCCATCGGCATCGACAGCCACTTGTGCGGATCGAAGGTGATCGAGCCGGCGCGCTCGATGCCGGCCAGCGCCGGCCGCAGCTCGGGCAGCAGGGCCGCGGCGCCCCCCCAGGCGGCGTCGACGTGCAGCCAGACCCCTTCGCGCTCCGCCACCGCCGCCACGGCGGCGAGGGGATCGATGACGCCGGCGCTGGTGCTGCCGGCGGTGGCGACCACCAGGAAAGGCGCGAAGCCGTCGGCGCGGTCGGCAGCGAGGCGCGCCGCGAGGTCGTCGGCACGCATGCGCTGGGAACCGTCGACCGCCACCTCGCGCACCGCGTCGGTGCCGAGACCGGCCAGGCGGGCGGCCTTGACGAACGAGTGGTGGGACTGCGGCGAGAGGTAGAGCAGCGGCTGGCTGCGCAGCGCCAGCAGGCCCCGCCGGCCGACCTCGGGAAAGGCGCGCAGCAGGGCGACGATCAGCGCGGTCTGGTTCGCCTCGGCGCCGCCCGAGGTGAAGGTGCCTTCGGCCTTGGCCGGATCGAAGCCGAAGCGTCCGGCGAGGAAGCGCACCAGGTGCTGCTCGACCTCGGCGGCGAACGGGCTGTGGCTCCAGGCGGCAAGCTGGGGATTGAAGGCGGCGACGAGGGTCTCGGCGGCGATGCCCATGGTGGTCGGAGCGGGGTTGAACAGGCCGAAATAGCGCGGATGGGGGGTGTGCACCTGGTAGCGCCAGAGATTCTCGACCGCAAACTCGACCGCCTTGGCGGGCGCGACCGGAGCCGCGAAGTCCCAGCCGCCGAGCAGGCCGCGCAGCTCGGCGGCGGTCACCCCGGCACCGGCGGCGACCGGCCCCCGATCGACCTCGCGGGCATAGCGCTCGATGGCGTCGACCACCTGGCGCCAGAGCTCCTGCCGCTCCGTGGCGGACAGCAGCAGCGCGTCGACCTCCGTCATCGCCCCTCCGTCCCATCCCATCGCCGGGACCCCAGCCGAACCGGGGAACCGGATCCCGGCGGGATCGGAGGAGTCTACCGCGACCGGTCAGGGCGTCGCGGCAGGCGCGCCGCCGCCAGCCTCACCGGGCGCTGGCGCTGCCCGCCGAGTACTGCCAGGCGGTTTCGCCGGCGGCGCCGTCGGCGAAGCGCGTATCGACATACTCCGAGAACTCGATGGAACGCTCAAGAGTCCGGGTCTCCAGCATGAGGTCGCGCACCAGGTCGAAGTCGGCCTTGCGCGGCGCCAGCCGCGAGTAGACGACCCGAGTGAGGTCGCGCACCAGCGCCCAGCGCAGCAGGGCCGGCGGCTGATTGAAATAGTAGCGGCCGACGAAGTCGGAAGCGGTCTCCCGGTTCGGCCGGCCCTGATCGAGCCACAGGCCGGAGCGGGCGATGCCGTCGACCAGCGCCTGCACGGCCTGCGGCCGCAGATCGATGGCGTCCTGGCGCACCACCAGCACGCAGGACATGTAGTCGGGCCAGTACTCCTGCGCCTTGAACAGGATGCGCCCATAGCCCCCGATCTCCGCCTGCGACGGGTACGGCTCGCCCATCGAGAAGCCGTCGATCGCCGAGACCGCCAGCGCGCCGGCCACGTCCGGCGGCGCCATCTCGACGAGATGGACGGCGCTCAGCGCCATGCCGTTGCGGTGGAGGGCGCGGATCAGGATCAGGTGCTCGTCGGCGAAGCGGCTGGGGATGGCGATCGTCTTGCCTGCCAGATCGCGCACGGTATGGACCGGCCCGTCCTTGCGCACCACCACCGCGCTGCCATAGCGATGCCCCAGGTAGACGATCTTGATCGGCACCCCCTGCGACCGCAGGGCGATGGCCATCGGCGCGACGATGAACCCCGCCTGCATCCGGTTCGCGATCAGCGCGTCCTTGAGCTCGGGGAACCCCTGGAACTTCTTCGGGATGAAGATGTTACCTTGCCGCGACAGGCGGGAGACGTAGTCGGTCACCGGGCAGGTCAGATGGCAGGTGACCGGGATGTAGGCGACGTTGAACTTGCGCCGTGCCGCCGGCAGCCGGTCGTTGAGCAGCACCGACCAGTCGACGTTGAGCCAGAGGTGGAGGCCGGTGACCAGGACCGTCCACGCCAGCACCAGCCCTGCCGTGCGCCGTAGGATCATCGTCTCTCTCCTGCCATGGACGGCTGCCGGTCGTCCGTCACTCGGTGCGGAATCCCCAGCGCACCCGCGGCAGCTTCTCGATCCGCCGCGCCAGCAGGTCGAGCGTCAGGCCGATGGCGCCGATCAGCAGGATCGCGGCGAGCACCAGGTCGTAGCGCTTGCCGGCATTGCGCGCGTCGATGACCAGGTAGCCGAGGCCGGAGTCGATCGCGATCATCTCGGCCGCGACCACGACCAGCCAGGAGATGCCCAGCGCGATGCGGATGCCGACCAGCATCTGCGGCAGGGCGGCGGGGAACAGCACCCGGCGGAACAGCGCCGCCGGCGACAGCCCGAAGTTGCGGCCGGCGAGCAGCAGCAGCGGCGGCACGGCCTGCACCCCGTTGGCGGTGGCGACGACGATCGGGAACAGGGCGGCGAGGAAGATGAGGAAGACGGCCGCGAGGTTGCCGACCCCGAACAGCACGATGCTCACCGGGATCCAGGCGAGCGGGCTGATCGGCCGCAGCAGCTGCACCACCGGGTTCAGCGCCTGGGCCACGGCGGCGTACCAGCCCATGGCCAGGCCGAGCGGGATGCCGATCACCAGCGCCAGCAGGAAGCCGCTGCCGACGCGCAGCAGCGAGTCCGCGGTGTAGGGCGCCAGCACACCCCGCCGGGCAAGCTCGGCGAAGCCGCGCGCCACGGCGAGTGGCGCCGGGAAGGTCGCCGTGTGAGTCATCGCCACCGCGCCATGCCAGCCGGCGAGCACCACGCCGGCGGCGGCAACCGGCCAGACCACGGACGCGGTGCGGTCGCCAGCGCTCATCAGACGCGGTACGCCAGCCCGATCTCGGCGGCGATGCTGTCGCGCAGCTCGAGATAGCGGCGGGCCGAAAGATCGCGGGGGTGTGGGATCTCGACGTCCACCACCCGGCGCACCACCGCGGGACGCTGCGACAGCACGACGATGCGGTCGGCGAGCTGCACCGACTCCTCGATGTCGTGGGTGACGAAGAGGATGGTCTTGCGTTCCGCCTCCCAGATGCGCAGCAGCTCGCGGCGCAGGGTCAGGCGGGTGATCGCGTCGAGCGCGCCGAAGGGCTCGTCGAGAAAGAGCACGTCGGGGTTCATGGCCAGCGCGCGCGCCACCTCGACCCGCTGCTTCATGCCGCCCGACAGCTCGTGCGGGAACGCGCGCTCGAAGCCCCTCAGCCCGACCAGCGCCACGTAGTGCTCGATGCGCTCCTGGCGTTCGGCGCGTCTCAGCCGGTCGATGCCGAAGCCGATGTTCTCCTCGGTGGTCAGCCAGGGAAACAGGCCTCGCTCCTGGAAGACGAAGATGCGCCGCGGATCGGGGCCGCACCGCGGCGCCGGCGAGCGCTTCTTCCTGCTCGCCCATGCCCACGGCTTCGTCGACGCCCTCTACTCGCGCGGCCTGATCAGCTCGTTCGAGATCATCCACGCGCTCGCCGGGCCGCTGCTCGAGGCGCTCGCGGACGACGACTTCCTGCCCGCCCGCTTCGCCCGCGCGGAGGCGCTGCAGGCGGCCCTGCTCACCGCCAACGACCGCATGGTCCACAACTCGTACCGTGCCTTCCGCCACTACGAGCTATGGAACGGCTGGGTGCGCATCTGGCTGCTGAACAAGATCTTCGGCGACCTGCGGCTGTTCAGTCGCTGCTGCGAGTACCTCGGCGGGCACGATCCGGCACTGCTCGCCAGCCTCGACGACGACCCCCTGCCGGGCAGCCTCGCCGCGGGCGGCGACCCCGTCCAGCAGCTCTTCGACCGTGGTGAATCGCTGATCGACCGGGTCGACGCCGGCGAGCTGTCGGCCGCCGCGGCGGCGGCCGGTATCTTCGCGGAGCTCGGCGCGGCCAGCTGGCTGCCGCCGATCCACGCCTGGGGCGATCCCGAGGTCCGGCACCTCGACTTCCTGCCCGAGAAGCTGGGGAGGATGGTCGCCTGGGGCCATGCGGAGGCACCGGCCCCCATCCGCGATCGCCTCTTTCGCTGGGATCCGGCCGTCCTCGGCCCCCGCTAGCCCTTCCTGCCGCCAGGCCACCTCCCTGCACGCCGGCTTGGCAAGCAGCGGGCGCTCATGATAGAGCGGCTGCCGGCGAGCCCGAGGCCGCCGCCGTGCCGAGCAGGGGGCGGCGCGATGCGGGCAGGGACGCCATGGGCCATGACCGAATCCACTTCCGGCGCCCCCGCGCCCGGCCTGCCAGCCAGCGCGCCGCTCCATGCACCCCACCAGGAGCAGGGGCGCTTCTTCAATCCCTGGCGCCGGCCGTCGATGCGGCGCCTGGACCTGCTGCGCTGGAAGTTTGCGCGCAACCCCTACGACAAGCGCTCGCCGGCGCGGGTGCCGGCGGTGGCCAACGACGGCGCCTACCTGTCCGACGCCGGCGCCGGGGACTCGCTCACCTGGGTCGGCCATTCCACTTTCGCCGTCCAGGACGGCGGCGAGGTCTTCCTCACCGACCCGCACTGGGGGCCGCGGGCGCTGCTGCCGCGGCGCCACCAGCCGCCGGGCGTGCCGCTGGCCGCGGTGCCCGGGCAGGGCTTCGCGGTGCTGTCGCACAACCACTACGACCACCTGGACGCCTGGACCGTGGGGCAGCTGCCGCCGGGTCTCGACTGGTACGTGCCCCTGGGCCTCGGCAGGGCGCTGCGCCGGCGCCGGCGCCGAGCGGCGGGAGAGCTGCCGGCGGTGACCGAGCTCGACTGGTGGCAGTCGGTCCGGCGCGGCCGCTGGACCCTGACCTGCCTGCCGGCGCAGCACTGGTCGAACCGCTTCGGCAGCCCCCGCAACTCCACGCTCTGGTGCTCGTGGCTGCTCGATTCGGGTCGCCGCCGCTACTATTTCGCGGGCGACAGCGGGTATTTCGCGGGCTTTTCCGAGGTCGGCCGCCGCTTCGCGCCGATCGACGTCGCCTTCCTGCCGATCGGCGCCTACGAGCCGCGGTGGTTCATGGCCTATCCCCACATGAACCCAGCCGAGGCCTGGCGCGCCTTTGGCGACCTGGGCGCGCGCTGGCTGGTGCCGATGCATTGGGGGACCTTCGACCTCACCGACGAGCCGATCGACCTGCCGCCCCAGGACCTCGCCGCCGCCATCGCCGCCGCCGGCGGCGACCCCGCCCCGGTCCGCCTGCTGGCGATCGGCGAGCGCTGGCTGCTCTGAAACCCGGCCAGACCCCGGCCGGCGGCATGACCGCCATCTGAAGCATAGATAAGCTATGCCTGTGGCGCTCCGGCCGCGACCGCCCCGGATCGGCAAGCCACCCCCCGGTTGGCGAGAAAAGGCCCGCCGCGCTTGTGTTAGAGTTCAGCCGTCGGCGGGATCGAGAGGCTGCGGCGGCGCGTGCGGATCGCCGGCGCGCCGGGCTCGCAGGCGACCCAGGGGTGACTCGGACGGAGGTGGATTTGCCTGGAAAGAGCATGACTTCGCCGGCCGCCACCTCACGCCGGCCGCCGGTGCGCCGCCCCCTCCAGGCGCCCCGGCACCGCCAGCCCGGACCGTTGCAGCTCGAGCTGTTCGGCGGCGGGCGAACCTCGCGGCCGGACCGAGCCCCCCTGCCGCCTCTCCGCCCCCAGGCACGGCAACCCGAGCGCAACTTCCCGCGGCTGAGCGCCGCGGGACCGCCCTCCGGCCGGCAGGGGGCCGCGGCCGGCTTCGCCGAGCTCTTCCGGCGGCTCAGCCGGTTCACCCGCGGGCGGCTGCGCTCCCTGTCGCTGACCGATAACCGGCGCACCATCCTCTCGGTCCGCGCGGCCCTTCCCACCGCGAAACCGGCGAGGCCAGCACCACCGGCACCGGCTCCGATCCACCTGCGCATCCATCGCTCGTTCGCCTTGGCGCCCGATCCGGTGCTGCGGGCGGTCGCCGCCTTCCTCGCCAGCACCAAGGGCAGCGCCACCGCCCGGCGGGCGCTGATCGCCATCCGCGAGCACTTCCATCACCACCGCCCCGACCCCGCCAATCTCGGCCACCCACGGCTCCCGGGCACCGCGGCGGCGGTCGCCGGCAAGGCGCGACGCCAGTCGCTTTGCCCGGCCGGGGTGGTGCTCGACCTGCGCGAGGTCGCCGCCGAGCTCAATCAGCGCCATTTCGAGGGCCGCCTCAAGGTCCGTATCACCTGGGGCAAGGCGGCCGGCGAAAATGCCCACCCCGCCAGCAACTGCCGCCGCACCCGCACCGCCAGCCTGCAGCTGGGCAGCTATTCCTACGAGGACCGGCTGATCCGCATTCACCGCGTGCTCGACCGCCCCACCGTGCCGCGCTACGTCGTCGAGTCGGTGGTCTACAACGAGCTGCTGCACGCCGACCTGCCGCCGGTCACGCGCAACGGGCGGCGCTATTTCCACACTCCCGAGTTTCGCCGCCGGGAGCGCCAGTTCCGCCACTTCGAGAGAGCCGACTGCTGGGTGCGCGAAAACCTCCAGCAGCTGCTGCGGGCCCGCCGTGATGCCGCCGCCAACCCCGCCAACACCGCCCGCTCCGCCGCCAACGCGGCTACCTCCGGTACCGCGGCGGCATCCAAGCACCGCCGGCGCCGGTAGCGCCCTGTACCAGGCAGAGTCGGACCGGGCCGCCGGCCCGGTCTAACGCCGATGCGGCGGCTTGCGGCGCCGCGCGGCCCGCGCTGCCGCCGGCGAGACGGCTGGCGCGGACGCGGAGGCGGGTGAGGCGGCACCGCCGCCGGCCAGACCGGCGGCGGATCCCAGCTTGCGCGCCAGCCGGTCCTGGATCCAGTGCGGATCCCACCATTCGACCGGACTGACCGGCAGGCCACGCAGCAGGGTGGTGAAGTGGAGGTGATCGCCGCCGGCCAGGCCGGTCTGGCCCGAGCGGCCCAGCTCCTGGCCGCGCTGCACCTGCTGGCCCTCCCGCACCCCCAGCGAGGAGAGGTGGCCGTACAGGCTCATCAGGCCGTAGCCATGGTCGATCACCACCGCGTTGCCATAGATGCCGAAGTAGCGGGCGAGCACCACGACGCCGCTGTTCGAGGCCGGCACGGCGTCGTGCTCGACGCTGGCCATGTCGAAGCCGAGGTGATCCTGCTCGTCCACGTGCTTGCCGTTGTAGCGGTAATCGCGCCGCTGCGCGAAGGCGGCGGTGATCTTGGCGTTGGGCATCGGCAGGAAGGGCTCTTTCCACAGGAAGTGGTCCGCCGACCGGCCCGCCAGGTCTTCCAGCGTCTTGCCCTCGCGGCGGCGCAGATCGCCGTTGATCTGCAGGTAGTTCGCCAGCAGGCTGCCGCGGTCCTGCAGCTCGGGCGTCTCGGCCATGATCTCGTGCACCGCGCGCTCCAGGAACGAGTCGGTGAGCTGGATCACGTCGTGCTTGAGGGGCTTGGGGAAGAACTTGTCGACGAAAGCGGCCTGGGCCTGGTTGCCCACCTCGTCGACCGCCGTCAGCCGCACCTGGGAGGCGTCGGTCGTGTCGTACGGCACGGCGAACAGCGCGAAGCGCGTCCGCGGATCGCTGCCGCCGGGCAGCGGGTAGCCAGGGAACCACCAGCGGCCCGACTGCACGCCATCTCGCACCGCCCCGTCCCCGACCCGGTAGACCACCGCCTCGCAGCCGCCCTGCGCCACGTAGTGGAAACCCGAGAGCACGGTGAGCGACGGCGGCGCCAGGCGCACCGGCAGCTCGATCGCCGCCACCGCCGGGTCGGGCCGCCGCAGCAGCGAGCCGGCGCGCTGCGCCGTGACCCGGATCGTCGCCTTGCCGCCGCGCAGGCCGGGTACGGTGTCGCGCCCCACCGCGAGTTGTAGCCGTGCCGGCGCCGCCCGCCGCCAGAACGCCCACCGGGGGTGGGTCGTGAAGCTCTGCTCGGCGACCGGTTTGACGTCCATCGCCTGCACCACCTCGACGGTTACCTTCTCGACCTGGCCGGTATCGTCGAGCGTGACCTGCACTGGCGTGCTCTTGCCGATCCCGGGCAGCGCCGGGCGGATCTCGATGTGGGGCGGGCGCGCCGGCCAGAACGTCGCCGCCAGCAGCGCTGCGACCGCGAGGACCGCCAGCGCGAGCAACACGCGCAGCACGGCACTACCCGAGGACCTGTGACCAACCATCGAATGCCTCTTTCTGGTGATCGTTCCTGCTTGGGCAGGGGGGGAGCGGCGATCGATCCCCAGCGATCCTAGTGAGATGACCGCGAGAGATCAAGGCCGCGAACCGTCGCCGGCTTGCGGGCGCGCGGGCGCGTCGGCGCTCTCCGGCCCGTCGGCCGCCGCCTCGGCACGAAAAGTGCTTAGACTGCTCCCCATCACCGTTGACGACCAAAAAGCGACCGTGCCCTTGCCAACCCATGGAAGACTGTCCCGCCGCGCAGGCGGAAATTACAATCCGGAACCGCGACCGCCCGGCGACGGTGTGGTGATGGGACCGGATTTGATACCGTGCGAGGACGGCGGCCGAGCCTCGGCAACCTCCTTCCGCCCTCGAGTCGGGGGGGACGTCCTCGTGAGCTCTGGCGCTTGTCGGACGTATTCCAAGGAGGAGCGTGATGAATCTGTACGTCGGTAACCTGCCCTACCGGATGACCGAGGATCAGCTCAAAGAAGCCTTCGAGGCCTATGGGCAGGTCTCGTCGTGCACCATTATCAAAGACAAGGTGACTGGTTCATCCAAGGGCTTCGGCTTCCTCGAGATGCCCGAGCGGACCGAGGCCGAGGCGGCGATCAACGGTCTGAATGGCCGGGAGCTGATGGGGCGCAAGCTCAACGTCAACGAGGCTCGGCCGCGGGAAGGCGGCGGTGGCGGCGCCGGCCGTGGCGCCGGTGGTGGCGGCGGCTGGGGCGGCGGCGGCGGTGGCAAGAGCAGCAACCGCGACAGCGGACGCGACCGCTGGTAGCGGCAAGCCCTCGTCGCCGTCGGCTGACGCCAGGCGGCCAGCAGCCCGACACCCGGTCGCGGCAGTGGCCTGCGCCCGGGCGTGCCGCCCGCAACCGGCGGCGGCGGGGCCGGTGCCCCGGGAATTGGTCTGGCCGCGGCAGATCCGCGGGAACCTGACCGCTGGCTCTCCTTCGCGCGATTCGAACCGGCCACGGATAATGGCGTCATGGACACCATCGACGTCGAAGAGGTCATCGCGGCCCTCGAGCTGATCCCGCACCCGGAAGGCGGCTGGTACCGTGAGACCTTCCGGGATCCGCGTCCGGCATGGCCGGCCGGCACCGCGCACGCTGCCGCCGCCAACATCGCGGGCCCCCGCGGCGCCAGCTCCGCCATCTACTACCTGCTGCGCGCCGGGGAGCAGTCGGCTTGGCACCGCGTTCGCGATGCCGCCGAGATGTGGCACCACTATGCCGGCGCGCCGCTCGAACTGTCGGTTTCGCTCGACGGCCGCGAGGTGGTGACATCCCTGCTCGGCTCCGGGCTCACCAGCGGCGAGCGGCCGCAAGCGGTGGTGCCGGCGGCCGCCTGGCAGAGCGCCCGCTCGCGCGGCGCCTGGACACTCGTCGGTTGCACCGTGGCGCCGGCTTTCGAGTTCGCCGCTTTCGAGCTGGCGCCGCCGGGCTGGCAGCCGGGCTGACCCGCGACCTGGCGGTAGCCACGTTTCCGTAGCCACGTTTCCGCGGAAACGCCCCGGCGGTGCCGGAGCGCCGCCTCCCGGCTTGGGGCGGCGCCACCTCAGGCGCCCGGCGCGGCCACCCCGATCGCCGCCAGCAGCTGCTGCTTCACGCGTTGGCGCGAGTAGTCGGCCGCCAGGCGCCGGCGGCCTTGGGCGGCCAAGCGCCGCTGCGTGGCAGCATCCTGCAGCAGGGCGCAGACGGTCTCTACCCATTGGCTCGGCGTCGCCGCCACCAACAGGTCCTCGCCGGGGACGCCCGTAGTTCCGGCCGCGGCCCATGGCGAGGCCACCACTGGCACCCCCTGGGACCAGGCTTCCAGGATCTTGACCGGCACCCCCGAGCCGCAGCGCATCGGCGCCAGAGCGACGGTGGCGCCTGCCAGCAGGCGCCGCAGGTCCGGCGGCGACGTGATGAGCGCCACCCTCCCGACCGTGCCCGCGGCAGCGGCAAGCAACCGCCGCAACCGGCGAGCCGGCCGGTCGCCTGCCACCACCAGCTCGACATCCGGGCGGCGCGCGGCAAGCGCCGGCCAGACTTCGCGCAACCACCACGAGATCGCGTCAGCGTTGACGAAGTAGCCCAGGTTGCCGGTGAAGATCAGCCGCGGCGGACCGGTGGCCGCAACCAAGCCCGAGGACGCGACCCCGGCAGCCGTCCCTAGATCTTCGCCTGATTCGACCGCCAGGCCGGCGGTCCAGACCCGGCCGGCGACAGCCACCGGCAAGCCCGCCACCAGATGGCGCCGGTCCCGCTCGCACACCAGGAGCAAGCCCGCGGTCTCCTGAGCCAACCGTCGCTGGGCGCGGGCCAGCAACCGCGCCTCGAGCGCCAGCGCCGGCCGCAGCCACCGGCGGTCCACCGCCGCGCGCCCCGCGAGGTTCAGCGCCAGGTCGTCGATGAGATCGACCACTACGGGCGTCGAGCCGAAATCGTCGCGGTGCATGGCGAGGCGGACGAGTTGCAGCACGGCGAGGTCGGCCCGCGGCGCCAGCAGGCGTATCTTGCGCCGCAGATCGGCAGAGAAGAACAGGCCGCTCTCGAGCGGCAGGCCGCGGACCGCCGCACGCAGCAAGCCGCCGCCGGCCGTGCCCCTCCCCGGACGCGCAGCGCGATAGGTCACCACCGCGGCGCCTGGTGGTGGCGGCGGCTGGCCGGCCATCGGCGCCGGCGCCAGCAGGGTGACGCGGTGCTCGGGAGCCAGCAGCTCGAGCATCTGGCAGGCGCGTAGCTCGTCGCCCCGGCGCGGGGGCCACGGATAGCGCGCGGTGACGAGGAGGATGTTCAGGAGCGTCCGGCTCAGACCAGCTTCAGCAGATGCCCCAGCTTCTCGCGCTTGGTGCGCAGGTAGTCGCGGGTGGAGTCGGTGGGCGGCACTTCGAGCGGCACGCGCTCCACGATCTCCAGCCCGTAGCCGTTGAGCGCGATGTACTTGCTCGGGTTGTTGGTCATCAGCCGCATCTTGCGCACGCCGAGGTCGCGCAGGATCTGCGCCCCGACGCCGTAGTCGCGCTGGTCGGGGCGGAAGCCCAGCCGCTCGTTGGCCTCGACCGTATCGTGTCCCTGCTCCTGCAGCTCGTAGGCGCGCAGCTTGTTCATCAGGCCGATGCCACGCCCCTCCTGCAGCAGATAGAGCAGCACGCCGCGCCCCTCCTGGGCGATCTTGCTCAGCGCCTGCTCGAGCTGGATGCCGCAGTCGCAGCGCGCCGAGGCGAAGATGTCGCCGGTCAGGCACTGGCTGTGAACCCGCACCAGCACCGGCTCGTCGGGAGTGATCTCGCCCATCGCCAGTGCCACGTTCTCGTCGCCGGTGAGGTCGGAGCGGTAGGCATGGATGCGGAAGTCGCCGTACGCCGTCGGCAGCCGCGGCGAGGCGACCTTGCGCACCAGCGTCTCGTGGCGCAGGCGATAGCGGATGAGGTCGGAGACGGTGACCATCAGCAGGCCGTGGCGCGCGCAGAAGGTGGCGAGGTCCGGCACCCGCGCCATGGTGCCGTCGTCGTTCATCACCTCGCAGATCACCGCCGCCGGCTGCAACCCAGCCAGCGTCGCCAGGTCCACCGACGCCTCGGTCTGGCCAGCGCGCTTCAGCACCCCGCCCTTGCGCGCCCGCAGCGGGAAGATGTGGCCCGGGCGCAGCAGGTCCTCCGGGCGCGTCGCCGGATCGATGGCGGTCAGCACCGTGGCGGCGCGGTCGGCCGCCGAGATGCCGGTGGTGGTCTTGCCGCGGGCTTCGATCGAGACGGTGAAAGCGGTGCCGAACGGCGAGGTGTTGGTCTCCACCATCAGCGGCAGGTCGAGCTGCCGGCAGCGCTCCTCGGTCATCGCCAGGCAGATCAGCCCGCGGCCGTACTTGGCCATGAAATTGATCGTCGCCGGCGTGACCTTCTCGGCGGCGATGGCCAGGTCGCCCTCGTTCTCGCGGTCCTCGTCGTCGACGATGATCACCAGGCGCCCCTCGCGGCAGTGCGCGATGGCCTCGTCGATGGCGGCAAACGGGCTCGGATCGTTCATGGCTGGCTCCCCAGCTTCATTCTAGAACGGATTCCCGAAGCTCAGGAACACCACCACCGGCCCCTCGGCCGGCGGACTGTTCTCGCGGTGCAGCTTCCAGCCCACCTCGGCGCGCAGCGGGCCGATCGGCGACAGGTAGCGGAAGCCGATGCCGGCGCCCGACTTGAACCCGTCCGTCCCGGTGAGCCGGATGTCGCGCCAGTCCGCCCAGACGTTGCCGCTGTCGAAAAACACCGTGCCGCCGAAGGCACCCGCGATCGGGAAGCGGTAGTCGAAGTTGGCCAGCGCCAGGCCGTTGCCGCCGACCGGCATCCAGTGCGCGCCCGGCTTGAGCAGAGTCTGATTGCGGATCCCCAGCTCGTCCAGCGCGTAGGCGCGATCCGTCGTGCTGCCGCCGGCGAAGAAGCGCTCGTCGATGAAGACGTTGCTCTGCGGCAGCGACTGCGGCAACGTCGAGTCGGTGGGGAGCGTGGTGAACGACTCGATGGCCCCGAAGCGCAGGCTGGCGGCCAGCACCCCCGGCGGCCCGAGGTTCACGTACTTGGTCTGCTGCAGGAAGAGCTTCAGAAAGTTGGCCTTCGAGCCGATGCCGGGGAACGAGTACTGCAACTGCGCCAGCGAGCTCCAGCCGCGGGTCGGCACCAGCGGGTCGTCGCGATGGTCGAGCAGCACCGCGGGGATGACGCTGGTCGCCTGCACCGGCCGGTTCTGGCGCTCGATCGCGTTGAGCGCCACCCCCGGAGCAACCTGCAAGCGCACCACGCGGTAGTCCAGGGCCAGCGAATAGCGGGTGTGCGCCAGCGTCTTGACCGCTTCCGAGCGGCCGCCCCACCGCCGCGTCCGGAAGCTCACCTCGGCGGTGTTGAAGTAGAACAGGGTGGAATTGAGCGGCACCGCCCAGGCGCCCAGGAACGGCTGATTGAAGAACAGGCTGAAGCGCTTGTCGAGCGACGACAACCGCATGTCGGCGCGCAGGCTGTCCGCCTCGCCGCCGATGTTGTTGTCGGAAAAGCCCAGCAGGCCGCGGAGCTTCTCCTCGGAGTCGTAGCCGAAGCCGTAGCTCAGGCTCTTGAACTTGCCTTCCTGGACCTTCACCAGCACGTCGCGCTCGGTGTCCAGGGGGGAGCCGGCGAGCTCCACGTCGACGCGCGAGAAGATGCCCAGGCGGTAGAGATTGCTCTCCAGCTGGTAGGAACGCGATTGGCCGAGCGGCGCCCCATGCTCGAGGTGCAGCGTGCGGAGGATGACGTCGGTCTCGGTCGCCTGATTGCCGCGCACGATCACCTGATCCACCGTCCGCAGCGGGCCTTCCAGCACCTGGATCGTCAGGTCGACCAGAGTGTGCGGGGCGTTCCAATCGCTGGCCGCCGACACCTGGGCCTGGGTGTAGCCGGCCTCGCCGTAGGCGCTGCGGATGGCGGTCAGCGTCTGCTCGAGCAGCACCGGGTGAAAGGGTCCGCCTTCTTTCAGCGGCAGCGCCTGGCGCAGCTTCGCCACGTCGAGCTTCTCGACCCCCTGCAGCTCGAGCTTGACCAGGCGCTGCTGCTGTCCTTCCTCGATCGGCAGCCGCAGGCGCAGGGCGCTGCCGCGCTCTTCGATCTGGGGCGGCCCGACCTTGGCCTCGGCGTAGCCCTGCAGGGCATAGAACGAGCGGATGTTCTCGACGTCCTCGTCCAGCGTGTCCTGCACCAGGCGCCCGCTGCCCGGATGCACCAGGCTGCGCGGGGAGGTGGCCATCAGGGTCGCGAGCTTCGCCGAGCCGACGGCCTGGTTGCCCTCGAACTCGATAACGCCGAGCGTGTAGAGCGGCCCGGCGACGATGACGATCTTCAGCTCCACCCGGTCGTCCACCCGGCGCTGGCTGGAATCGACCTTGACGTGGTAATGCCCCTGCTGCTGGTAGTAGGCGCGCAGCCGCGCCAGCGCCTGCTGCACCAGCGCCTCGTCGTAGCCGGCGATACCGAGGAACGGCAGCAACCCCTTCCGTTTCAGCTGCTTGACGCTGGCGCCCTGGATCGTCAGGTCGATCAGCGGCCCGACGTCGACCGGGAAGGTCAGCCGCACGGTGTTGGACGCCGCGTCGTAGTCCTGGCGCGGCCGATCGACGCGGGCGGCGGCATGACGCTGACCGATGAGCCACAACTGCAGGCGCTCGGCGTCGTCCTCGGCGAGCCGCGTTTGGAACGGCCGGCCGGGTCTCGCGCGCAGGTGCTGGATCAGCGCCGCGGCGGTGAACGGCGCGATCTTGCCGTCGAAATCGACGGCGGCGACCTTGGCGCGGTCGCCGCTGTCCACCTGGTAGGTGACCGTCACCTGGCGGCCCGGCCCCTGCTCCACTCGCAGGTGCACGGTGGCCTTGAAGTAGCCATTCTCGCGGTACAGGTTCTGCAGGTTGTAGACCCCCGCCAGCACGCTCTCCTCGGCCAGCGGCTCGGCCGGGAACTGCGGCACCACCGCCTTGAGGTCCGCGGCAGGCAGGCCCAACCGCCCGACGACCCGCACCGCCGTCACCTGCGGCACCGGCCGCACCACCACCACCACGACCACCCCCCCTGGCTCCTCGCGGGTGTACAGCGCGACGTCCGACCCTATCCCGGTCGCCACCAGGTTGCGCAGCGTGCGGCGGACGGCGACGTCGGCGAGCGGCTTGCCAGGCTGGATCTCGACGCTGGCGGCGACCTGTTCCCGGCGCGGCAGCGGCGCATCGCTGCGGATCTCGACCGCCAGCACCAGCAGCGCGGCCGGCGCCGCTGCCGTCTCGGCGGCAGCGCCGGCGGTGCCAGGCGGGGGCGCCGGCGCCGGCGCGGCGGGAACCGGCAGGGGCGGGGCCGCCGCGGGCTCGGGAGCCGGCTCGGTCGAGGCCGGCGGCTGCGCCAGGGCGGCGGCGGCGCCCCACCGCCCACCGGCGCCCGACCCCGCGCCCAGCCAGGCCACCGCCGTCGCCATCGCGAGCAACGCCGGCGGCACCGCGCGCCCATGCCGCCGCCGCTCACTCAAAAGCGGGTCTCCCGCTGCAGGTCCACGGCGAAGCTGTTGCCGCTCTGGGTCAGCAGGACGGTGAGGTTCCTGGCCACCTGCCACTCGATCTGGCGCACGTCGAGCCGCGGCGACGACGGGTTGCTGACGTAGGTCACGAAGATGTTCTTCGACAGCCGCTTGCCGGCGGTGATCACCACCCCCGAGGTCGGCTGCCCGGCCTGGGTCAGCGTCTGGGTATCCACCCGGAAGCGATCGAGGCCGAACAGCCTGCCGACCCGCGACGACACCGCCGAGGCCGCCTGGCCGGCGAGGAACTGCGAGGCCGCGGCCTGCCCGGCCGCGCCGCTCTGCACCGGCGGCGGCGGCGCGCCGAGCTCGGGCCGCGGGCCGCTGGCGAGCAGCGAGATGATGTCGATGTCGGCGAGATCGGCGTTGGAGGAGAACTTGGCGTTGAGCCGATCCAGGGTGCCCGCCAGGTTGAGGGTGATGGTGTAGCTCTGCACCTCGGTCTTGAGCGCCAGGTCGATCAGCGGATCGACGCGGTTGGGGTTGGCGAAGGTCAGGGTGCCGCGATCCACCTGGTACTTGTTGTCCGCGTACTGCAGAGTGCCCCCCGATTCGAGCTGGACGCTGCCGAAGACCACCGGCGTGGCGGCGGTGCCCACCACCGTCAGCGCCACGTCGCCGCGCAGGTCGGCGACGTTGTCGATCACCCGCAGCGCCCCGGGGCCCTGGATCGAGAGGTTGAGCTGGGTGGTGGCGAGCAGGCTGTTGGTGGGGACGACCTGGACCCGCTCGCGCTGCAGGCCGCGCAGCAGCAGCTGCAGCAGGTCCACCTGCACGTCCTCGACGTACAGCGCGCGGTCGAGGCGGACCAGGCCCTGGATCTGGCGGCTGCCGCCGCTGCCCACCAGCGCCAGGTTGGCGTTGCCGCGGCTGACCCAGCCGGCCGGATAGCGCAGGCTGACGCCCTGTGCCGTCAGCTCGAAGCGGTAATTCAGGGTGCTCCCGGCTCCCGGCAGCGCCAGCTGGCCGGTGGCGCGCACCGTGCCGCCTCCGACCCGGCCGGTGAGGGAGTCGAGCGCCAGGTGGTCGCGGTCGAAGCGCACCGTGCCCTCGAGCCCCTCGACGGTGGTGGCCAGGGTGGGAATGACCAGCCGCGCGTCGTGGAGCACCGCCTGCCCGGAGAGCTCCGGCTTGGCGATGGTGCCCTTGACGGCGGCCAGCACGTCCACCTCGCCGCCGATGTCGAGGCCCGGCGCGAACAGCTTCGCCCAGCTCGACGAAACGGTGCTCTGCACCCGCAGGTCCAGCGGCGCCGCCGCGCCCAGGCCGACGCTGCCCGAGGCGGTGATCTCGAGGCCGGTGCCGACCTCTTCGAGATAGAAAGAGCGCACCACCAGCTGGCGCGGCGAGATGTCCACCACCACCGGCTCGCGGTTGGCGACCTGCTTGCCGGCGTAGGCCAGCCGCAGGTCGTCCAGGCGCAGCTGGCCGCCGTAGCGGCCGGCGTCGAAATCGGCGTCGAGCGTCAGCGCGCCGGCCAGCGAGCCGCCGAGATCGGCGCCGGCTCCGGCGCCCGCTCCCGCGCCGCCCGGCGCCGCCGCCGGCACCGCCAGGCGCCCGAGGCCGCCGAGGTTGGCGGAGCGCAGGTCCAGGCGCAAAGCCGCCCGCCCGCGGTCCAGCCGGCCGCCGCCGTCGAAGGTGAGCAGGCTGCCCAGCGCGCCGCTGGTACGCACCAGCGCGCCGTCCCAGTCGATCACCGCCTGCGCCTCGCCGGGCGGGGTGCCTTCGAGCTTGCGGCCGGCCCAGGCGAGGTCGTGCCCGCGCAGGCTCACCTGGGCGCGCGGCCGCTCGAGAGTGCCCCCCACCGCCGCCATCAGCGCCACCCGGCCGGCCATGCCGGCGCCGGGCAGCAGGCCGGCGAGCGGCGCCGCGGCGAGATCCAGGGACGGGCCGTCGAGCGTCAGCTCGATGCCGTCGCTCCGCCGATCGAAGCTGCCGTTGGCCGCGACCTTCCCGGCCGGCGCCTCGATCGCCCCGCCGGTGACGGTGATGCGGGCCGGATCCCACGCCAGCTGGCCGCTCGCTCGCCCGAGCGCCACGCCGGACACCTGCAGACCGTCCACGGTGGCGTCGGCTTTGCCGGTCAGGTGGTCGAAGTCGCCGGCGAGGTCCAGGCGCCCCGACACCTCGCCGCGCAGGCCAGCCACCGGGAACCAGGCCGGCAGGTAGGGCACCAGGCCGGCGGCCGGCCATTGCGCGGCGTCGATCGCCAGCGCCAGCGGCTGATCCGGCACGGCGCTTCCCGGCCGCGCCAGCGGGATGCGGCCGGAGAGCAGCAGCGCGCCGGCGCCGGCGGTCGCCTCCAGGCGCAGGTCCTCGACGGCCAGGGGCTCCAGGGTGAGGGTGCCGTGCAGCCGGTCCGCCGCGCCCAGGCTGTTGCTCACCACGGCCTGCAGGTCGAGGTCGAAACGTGCCGAGTAGCCGCCGGGCGTGATGGTCACCGCCCCGGTGGCGATGCCGTGGCCGGCGTTCGGCAGCCAGATCGGCGAAGTCTCTCTGGGACCCGTCCAGTGCTGGGTCGGCAGGCGAGGCGGCACCGGCGGGAACAGCGGCGCCAGCGCCCCGGTGTCGTGCGACACCAGCCGATAGTCCAGCCGCCCGGTGTCGTGCAGCAGATCGTAGGTGAACCCGGTCACGGTCGCTTCCTGGCCCGGGGCGGTGACCAGCACGGTGCCGCCGGTCAGCACCCCGCCGGCCATCCGCAGCGGCACCACCCCGGACGTCGGCAGGCCCCTGCCGCCCGCCAGCCCGGCCCGCGCCGTCTCGACGCGCAGCTCCGCCTCGCCGGTGCCCAGCCGCCATTGCGAGCTCTCGAACCGGTAGCGCAGCCGGCCGCTGGCCTGGCCGGCAAGCTCCACCACCGGCGGCTCGGGACCGGCGAACTGCGGCGGGAAGAGGTCGGCGAGGAACGGCTGCAAGGCCATGCCGCGGATCGTCAGGTCGAGATCCACCGGGCGGCCGCCATGCGCCCCGGGGCCGGCGCCGGTCAGCACCACCACCGGGCCGCTGAGCGTGCCCGCGGCGTAGCTGGCGCGCCGGACCTGCACCGCCAGCTGCCGGGAGTCGCCGCGGAAGTCGGCGGCGAGGTCGCGGAACACGCGGTGGAGCACGTCGATCCGCGGCGCCCGCAAGTTGCCGGTGTAGACCCAATCTTCGTGCCGGAAGGTGAAGCGGCCGGTGACGTCGGCGGCGCCCGCGATCGGCTCTTCGAGATAGCCCACCCGGTTGACCCAGCTGGCGCCCAACCGCGCCGTGACGCCGAGATCCACCTCGTTGTCGCCCTGCCAGGCGATGCCGCCGTCCACCCGCGCCGACAGCTCGGGACCGGCCAGGTGCGCGGCGGCGATCCGCAGCCCGCCGGCGTCGACGCGGCCGTAGGCCGAGACGGTCAGCGGCCAGGAACGCGCATCGGGAAGACGCAGCGCGACCTCCTGGGCGGTGACCAGGAAAGCGAGGCTCTTGCCGCCTCGCTCCCCCTTCGCGCCCCGGGCGCCCGGCGGGCTCGCCGCGGCGGCCGGCGCGCGCCCGGCGCCGCTGGCCACGCCAGGCATCGCGCCACCGTCGTCCGTCAGGCGCGCCCAGAGCGCGCGCGCCGAGAGATCGAGGCGCGCGCGGCGCTCGTTGAGCTGGAAGGTGCCGTCCTCGACCAGCAGGCGGTCGATGGCGAGCTGCACGCGCGGCGGCTGGTTGCCGCCGCGGCGGCGCAGGTGCGGCAGATTGTTGCTGCCGTCGGGGTAGAAGCGAAGGTAAAACTGCGGCCGCTCGAGGTCCAGCTGCTCGACGTCGAGCCGGCGCCCGGCGAGGGCGCGCCAGGAGATGCGGGCCCGCGCCATGCCGAGGCGCAGCACCGCCGGATCGAGCGGTGCCCGACCGGGGATCACCAGGCCGTGCAGCTCGAACCAGGGGCTCAGAGTCCAGAGGTGGAAGTCGACCGCGCCGACCGCCACCTCGCGGCCGAGCGCGTCGGAGAGCTCGCCGCGCAGGACCTCGGCAGCGCTCTCGCGGGCAAAGCGGCTGCCGACGAACAGCACCACGGTGGCGGCCAGCACCAGCAGCAGCAGCAGGCCCCAGACGAACGGCCGCACCACCCAGCGGCGGACCCGGCCGGGGCCGCGGCGCTCCTGCCGGCGCCGCTCCTCCCCGGACCGCTCGCGGGCGCGCCGCTCCGGCCCTTCCCGCCGCTGCCATCGCCGGCGGTCGGCCGCCGGCGGCTGCGAGGTGGGCTCGTCGGACGCCAAGCTCAGAGCGCTCCCGCGTCGTCCGGCCGGGAGAGCCCTCCCCAGCGCAGCTTCTCGCGCAGGTTCTCGTAGTAGCTGCGGGCGCCGATCTTGATCAGATCGACGGCGGCCGGGCTGCGGGTGACCACCACCGTGTCGTGGTAACGCAGCTCCGTCCCCTCCTGGCCGTCGAGCGTCAGGAACACTTCTTCTCGCTGGGTCTCGAGAGTGACCTCGATGCGGCTGGACCCGGGCACCACGATGGGCCGCAGCGACAGGGTGTGCGGGCAGATCGGCGTCAGCACGGCGACCGGCAGCAGGGGATTGAGGATCGGGCCGCCGGCCGACAGGTTGTAAGCCGTCGAACCGGTGGGGGTGGAGATGATCAGGCCGTCGGAGCGATAGCGGGCGATCAGGTGGCCGTCGACCACCATGGTCAGCTCGATGATGCGCGACAGCGCGCTCTTGGTGACCACCGCGTCGTTGAGCACGCGGAAGCGCTCGGCGCCGCGGCCGTCGTCGCGCCGCAGCTCGACGTCGAACAGCGAGCGCGCCTCGGTGCGGCAGTCGCCCGCCAGCACCTGTTCCAGCGCCGGGTACAGCTCGGCGCGGCCGATCTCGGTGAGGAACCCCAGGTTGCCGAGGTTGACCCCCAGGATGGGGATCCCCGGCTCGAGCGTGCGGGCCACCGACAGCAGGGTGCCGTCGCCGCCCAGCACCACCACCAGGTCGCAGGCGGCGGCGGGGCTGAACGGCGTCTCCTGGCGGTCCAGGGTCGCCAGCGTCGAATCGTCCAGCAGCGCCTCCAGGCCGCGCTGCCGCAGCCATGCCACCAGCTCGCCGGCGGTCGTTGCCGCCTCCTGGCTCGACCGCTTGGCCACCACGCCGACCCGCCGCGGCTTGCCGCTGCCGGCGCTCAACACTCCCTCCGCCGCAGCAGCGCGAACGCCTCGCGGTTGCCGCCGGAGCCGGCGACCGGCGAGTCGAAGCAGCCGCCGGCGAGCTCGAGGTCGCCGCACGCGGCCAGGCTCCTGGCGCAGTCGTCGATCGCCTGGCGGCGGCGCGTCTCGTCGCGCAGGATGCCGCCCTTGCCGACCGCCCCGCGGCCGGCTTCGAACTGCGGCTTGATCAGCGGCAGCAGCAGGCCGCCGCGGGCGAGGTGGGGCAGCAGCGCCGGCACCACCTTGGCCAGCGAGATGAAGGAGACGTCGACGGTGATCAGCCGCGCCGGCTCGGCGATGGCGTCGGCCGCCAGGTGGCGGGCGTTGACGCGCTCCATGACCACCACCCGCGGATCGTGGCGCAGCCGCGGGTCGAGCTGCCCGTAGCCGACGTCGACGGCATAGACCCGCCGCGCGCCGCGCGCCAGCAGGCAGTCGGTGAAACCGCCGGTCGAGGCGCCGACGTCGAGGCAGGTCCAGCCGGCGGGCTGGATGCCGTAGTGGTCGAGGGCGTGCTCGAGCTTGCGGCCGGCGCGGGAGACGTAGGGCTCGCGGGCGGCGACCGCGAGCGCGGCGGCGGCGCCGACCGGCGCCCCGGGCTTATCCAGCCGGCGACCGTCCACGCTCACCAGGCCGGCCATCACCGCCCGCCGCGCCTGCTCGCGGCTGGGAAAGAGTCCGCGCTCGACGAGCAGTTGATCCAGCCGGGATGACACCGGATTTGGCCTGATTTTTGAGGCGGGAGGGGCGGAAGCCCTCGGGCGGCGGGCGGCCGCCGGCGCTGCTTCGCCTACTTCCCGATGGCGGAGGCGGGGAGGGCCTCCTCGATGAGCATGATCGGGATGTCGGAGACGATCGGGTAGACCAGGCCGGAAGCGGCGCAGAAGAGGCCCTGCTCGACCACCGGCGTCTCGTCGCGGAAATGTTCTCGGTACTTCTCCGCCAGCGTCCCGCGCACCTCTGGCGGCAGCTCGACCAGCTCCAGCTCTCCTTTCGTCTTGGGGCAGACGAGTATCTCCAGCAGCTCCGGATCGACCGCCATCGGGCTCCCCCTGTCGAGGGCGGAGCATAGCACAGCCATTGCGGGGTCAGCCTCCTCCCGGCCGCTCCGGATCGCGCGGTTGGACGCCGCCGAACATCTCGAAGGCCGCCCAGGCGGCGGGTTGGCGCCGGCGGGGGTCGGCGCTGTGCAGCATCGCCACCTGGGCGGCGCGCAGGGCGCCGGCGGCGTCCTGGCCGCCGTGCACCCGCCGGTGGAAATCGAGGAACAGGTCGGCTGCCGCTTCGTCGTCGACGCTCCATAGGGCGGCGACCACGGCCGGGACGTCGTCGGCCAGGAACGGCCGCGCGAGGCTCAACGGCCCCTCGCTGTTCGAGGGCTTGCCGGCGCCGCTGGCACAGGCCGCCAGCACGATCAAGCGGGTGCGTGGCAGCGACCGCCCGAAGAGCTCGCCCATCGACAGCTCGCCGGAGTCGCCTGCCGCCGGCTCGGCGGCAAAAACCAGCCGGGAGCGCAGCGGCGAATCGGCATCGATCAGCGCATGGTTGGCGAGATGGGCGACGTCACAGGCCGGCAGCGCGGCGAGGACCGCCTGCCGCGTCGCCTGCGAGCCGCCGAGCGAGCGCGACGACGCCCCGTAGAGCAGGCGGAGGGCCGCCGCTTCCCGGCGCGCGCCTGGCAGGCTCTCGAGCCCCGGCACCGTCGGGTCGCCGACGATCAGGACGCTCTCGCCGGCGCGGTGGCCGAGGCGCCGGTCGCGCGCCAGCGCCCGCACGAAGGCGGTGGCGCTCGGCGCCACGGCCAGCACGTGGTCCTCGATCAGGTAGCGGCCGGTGGCCGGGTCGCGCAGCGCCGCGTAGGGCACGAGGGCGAGGCAGCCGTCGGCGACGATCGTCAGCCGGCTGCCCGGAGGCAGCGACGCGATCATCGGCGCCACCAGGATCTCGAAGAGGGCGGCGGCGGCGGTGCCCGCGGGGGACGCCGCGCCGGCGCCCACCATCTCGCCGCGTGCCGACTCCACCAGCCGGCAGAGCCGGTCGCGCCCGGCCGGCAGCACCATGCCGTCGAGGGACTCCCGGCGCACCGACCAGGCCAGCGTCCGCGTCTCCAGCAACGAGTAGGCGACCACCACCGTGCCCGTCGGCAGCGCGCCGCGGATCGCCGCCGCGTCGAGCGGCCGCGTCCCGACCACGACGCCACCATCCCGGTGCGCCGCCAGGGCCCGGCTCCTGGCGATCAGGTCGAGGAGCGTGCGCCCCCGTGCGCGCTCGGCGTAGTCGAAGGCGCGGTCGGCGCGTGCACGTACCGTCAGCTGGAAGAAGGCCATCTCTTCGAACACCGATTGCACCTGGTCGAAAAAGGCGGCTCGCCACTGCTCATCCGGCACCATGGCGCGCTGGCCCTCGCGCAGGGCGATGGCCACCCGGTAATCGGCCTCGGCGGCGTCGAGGTCGCCCGCCGCCAGCCAGGCAGCCGCGCGCGCTCGGTGCAGCTGGGCCAGGTAGTGCCGATAGGCGGTGTCGCGGTAGATGGCGATCGCCTGGCTGAAGAGCGCCGCCGCCCGCCGCGGATCGTCGCGGCTCTCGACCTCGCCCGCGATGGCGAGGAGATCGCCGCGGACGCCGCGGCGCTCGCTGCCGAAGGGTATCCGCTCCACGTTCGCGAGCGCGCGCACCAAGTCCTTCCTGGCCAGATCGGCTCGGCCCAGGCGGAAATGGATCGCGGCGCGGGTCCGCAGGTACTCTGCCAGGGCTGCGGGATCGCCGGCGAGCTCGGCCAGACGCAGCCCCTCGTCCTGGAAGTACAGCGCGATCTGCGGCTCTCCCTGGCTAACGGCGTCAAGGGTGATCTGGATGAGCAACGCAATGGGCAGCGAGGTCAGGCGCCGCCCCAGCCGGAGCGCCTCGCACCGCGTCCGCCAGGCTTCCTCCTGACGTCCCAGGTATTGCTGCGTGGTCGCCAGCTGAGCTAGCACGCTGATCAGGTTGCCGATCTCACCCACCCGGCGATAGAGGCGCGCGCCGTCGGCGAAGGTCGGCAGCGCACGGGAGTAATCGGCGAGAACCGCGAAGGTCAAGCCCTTGACTCGCAGCACCCTGGCCAGCAGGCAGGGATACCTGTCCCCGTCGCCGCGCTCCAGGCGCTGTAGCGCCGACAAGGCCGAGCGATACCTGGAGCGGTGGAAATCGCCTATCGCCGATTGCAACGCCGCCCAGGCACGGAAGGGACTGCCGCCGGCGGCCAGCCGGCGCTCCGCCGCCAGCCACAGAGCGCGCGCCCGCTTCAGGTCGAATCCCGCCGCCAGAGCGCCTTGGTAGGCGGCATGCCCGGCGGCGAGGCTCCTCAGGCGCTGGGGATTCGCCTCGCGCCGCGCCGCATCGATCGCTGCCACCGCGTCGGCTGCCATCGCATCGCCCCGCGCGGCCTGCAAGGCGGCGCCGACCGCCCGCGCCGTGTCGAGAGCGCGCTCCGCCGCGGGCAACCGGCCATGTTCCAGCCTTTCGGCCCAGCGCCCCAACAGCACTTGTTCGACGTACTCGCGCGCCGCTTGCGGGTTGGCGGCGATGAGCTCGCGGACCTGGGCGCCGTCGCCGGCGAGCGCCGCCGCGTCGAGGCGGTCGTGCTGCGGCTCCCGGAGCGGGGCAGCAGGCGGCGAGATCAGCGAGCGCAGGTGGGCTCGGGCCTCGTCCGCCCAGCCCGAATGCGGCTCACGCACCAGGTAGTCTTGCCAAGCGGAGCGGGCCTCCCAGTCGATGCCGACGGCTTCCAGCGCCAGGGCGCGGTTGAACGCCGCCTCGGTGAGATCCGGCTGGGCACGGTGAGCCTGCTCCGCGGCGAGCAGCGCGAGGACGGCGCGATGGGGATCGCCGGAGCTGGCCGCCAGCGCCAGCTGCACGGCGGCGAGGTCGTTCGCCAGGCGGGCGTCGGCCGGCGAGCGTTGCGAAGCCGCTTCCAGGCCGGCGGCAGCCGATGGCAGATCGCCGGCGATGACGCGCAGCAGAGCGCGGTCCGCTGCCGCGTCGGCAGGATCCTCGGTCCAGACGCGCGCCGCCAGCAGCCGAGCGAGGAGCAGCCAATGCGGCCTTTTTGCGGCCGGGAGGTACCAGCCGCCGGCGTGCAGCGGAGCGTAGGCGAACCCGCCGACGAGTCGCCCCTGGAGGGGACGGGCCGGCGCCAGCGCGGCGAGCAGTTCGGCACGCGGCGAGGACGGGACCGCAGTCCTGCCGGGCCACGGCGGGGTCTCGGCGAGGCCGGCAACCACCACACCGAGACCGGCGAGGGCCACGGCCCACCGGCGGGAGCTCGTGCCTGGCCCGGGTTCGATGCTTGGGAGCACGTGGCGCAACCTGGTTCGCGCGGACCGTAGCGCCGGCGATCGCCGCGAATCGACGGCTCCGCTAAGCAGCTACATGTTTGATGACGGATCGATTTTCTGGATTCTCCATCAAGCCGCGGCTTGGCGCAACGCCGGCGCTCCCGCGGCTCGGGCAGGTCCGGGATAAGATGCCGCCATGCCCGAGCGGAATCCAGGCGGCACGGGCTCTTTGGCGCCGCCGGAGATCTCGCTGGTGATCCCGGTCTACGACGAGGAGCCCAATCTGGCGCCGCTTGCCGAGGAGATCCGGCGGGTGATGCCGGCGTTGGGGCGGCCCTACGAGGTGCTGCTGGTGGACGACGGCTCGACCGACGGTAGCCTGGCGGCGATGATCCGGTTGGCGGGCGAAGACCCGGCAATCCGGGTCATCCGGCAGGCGCGCAACGCCGGCCAGTCGGCGGCCCTCGACGCGGGTTTCCGCCATGCCCGCGGCGCCATCGTCGTCACCCTCGACGCCGACCTGCAGAACGACCCGGCGGACATCCCGCGGCTGCTGGCGCGGCTCGACGAGGACGGCGGCTGCGACGTGGTGTGCGGCGTGCGCGCCCACCGCCGCGACAGCTGGGTGCGCCGGCTGTCCTCGGGGGTCGCCAACGCGGTGCGCAACCGGCTCACCCACGAGTCGGTGACCGACGTCGGCTGCACCCTGCGGGCCTGCCGCGTCGAGTACCTCCGCCGCATCCCGGTGTGGAAGGGCATGCACCGCTTTCTGCCCACCCTGCTGCGGTTGGCGGGGGCCCGCATCGCCGAGGTGGACGTCCGCCACCGGCCGCGCCGCTTCGGCGAGCCCAAGTACAACATCCGCAACCGCATCTGGCGCGCCTCGACCGACCTGCTGGGGATGCGCTGGCTGCAGGCGCGCTGGATCGACCGCGGGCTGGCGGAGGAGGTCGAGGTTTGCAACCGGACCGCTATTGGCTCGCCATCGGACTGCTCGGACAGGCCCTCTTCTCCGCTCGCTTCCTCGTCCAGTGGCTCGCGTCGGAGCGGCTGAAGACCAGCGTCGTCCCGCGCTCGTTCTGGTACCTGAGCATGGTCGGCGGCGCGGTGCTGCTGGCCTACGCCATCGCCAAGCGCGATCCGGTCTTCATCCTCGGCCAGGGCGCCGGCCTGCTGATCTACGGCCGCAACCTCTGGTTCACCTACCGCCCGGCAGCGTCCGGCGCGCCGCCCTCGGCATGGGCTGGCGGCGCGCCGGACGCTAATCGACCGGCACCGCGGCGGACGCCGTCAGGTCCGCGCTAACACACGTCCTAACAGTCGTTGGTGAAATTCGTCGTCGTGCAGTGCACGGCGGTGCAGACGATGGTGCAGTCCACGCAGCTGTTCCCTGGTGCGGTGCAGAGGTTGGGCTGGGAGACACCGCCGTTGGCCCGCTTCAGGTCGTGCGAGTCGAGATTGCGGACGGTTTCGCGATGCAAGCGCAATTTCCTGCTCTTCATTGGCTGACTCCTTCCTGTGTGGCCCCGAACTCATCGCCATATCTCTATCTGCGATTGAGTTGCAGAGACTAGGTTGGTATACGCAGATTTTACGCTACGCGTAGCGAAATCGTCCAGTAATCGATGCAAGGACCGCCGCGGAAGGCGGCGTCAGGCGGGGTCAGGCCGGATCGGGAACCAGCAGGCGCTCGATGCCCCGGGCCAGGCCGGTGGCCTCGTCGACGTCGACCACCGCGGCGGCCAGCCGGACGTCGTGCTTGGCGACCTCGAAGGGGGCCGGGGTCTGCAGCAGGAAGCGCTTGAGCACCTTGTCGGCGCGCATGCCGATGATCGACTCGTAGGGCCCGGTCATGCCGACGTCGGTGAGCAGGGCGGTGCCGCCGGGCAGGATGCGCTCGTCGGCGGTCGGCACGTGGGTATGGGTGCCGAGGACCGCGCTCACCTTGCCGTCGAGGTAGAAGCCCATGGCCTGCTTCTCGCTGGTGGCGTCGGCGTGGAAATCCACCATCACCACCTTGACGCCGCGGGCGTCGCGCCGCAGCTCGCCGAGCAGCCGGTCGGCGGCGCGGAACGGCGAGTCGAGATGGCTCATGAACACCCGCCCCTCGAGGTTGATCACCCCGACCGGCACGCCGGCGGCGGTCTCGCCGACGAAGACGCCCTTGCCGGGATTGCCCTCCGGGTAGTTGGCGGGGCGCAGCAGGCGGGGCTCGCGGTCCAGCAGCTCGACCCCCTCCTTCTTGTCCCAGACGTGGTTGCCGGTGGTGTAGCAGTCGATCGGCAGGCCGGCCAGCTCGGCCATCACCTCGGGGGTGATGCCGAAGCCGCCCGCCGAGTTCTCGACGTTGACCACCACGAAATCGGCGTGATGCCGTTCCACCAGCCGGGGCAACAGGTGCTCGAGCGCGGTGCGGCCCGGCCGCCCGACCACGTCGCCGACGAAGAGCAGCTTCACTTGGCGTACTCGATGGCGCGGGTTTCGCGGATCACGGTGACCTTGATCTGCCCCGGATAGGTGAGCTCGGCCTCGATCTTGCGCGCGATGTCCTTGGACAGCCAGAGCGACTGCTCGTCGCTGATCTTGCCGCTGTCGACGATGATGCGGATCTCGCGCCCCGCCTGGATGGCGAACGTCTTCTGCACCCCCTTGAAACCGGAGGCGATCTCCTCGAGCTTCTCGAGCCGCTTGACGTAGGTCTCCAGGATCTCGCGGCGGGCGCCCGGCCGCGCCGCCGACAGCGCGTCGGCGGCGGTGACCAGCACCGCCTCGACGGTCTGCGGATCGTAGTCGCCGTGGTGGCAGGCCATGGCGTGGACCACGTCCTCGCTCTCGCCGAACTTGCGCAGCAGGTCGATGCCGATCTGCAGGTGGGTGCCGTCCATCTCGCGGTCGATCGCCTTGCCGATGTCGTGCACCAGGCCGGCCCGCCGGGCCACCGGCACGTTGGCCTTGAGCTCCGCCGCCATGACCCCGGCGAGGAAGGCCACCTCCTTGCTGTGCTGCAGCACGTTCTGGCCGTAGGAGGTGCGGTAGCGCAGCCGGCCCAGCAGCTTGACCAGCTCCGGGTGCATGCCGGGGATGGCCAGCTCGAGCAGCGCCGATTCGCCTTCGTGCAGGATGCGCTCGTCGAACTCGGCCTTCACCTTCTCGACCACCTCCTCGATGCGCGCCGGGTGGATGCGGCCGTCGCCGATCAGGCGCTCGAGGGCCACCCGCGCCACCTCCCGCCGGAACGGGTCGAAGCCGGAGAGGATGACCGCCTCCGGGGTGTCGTCGACGATCAGGTCGACGCCGGTCGCCATCTCGAGGGCGCGGATGTTGCGGCCCTCGCGGCCGATGATGCGTCCCTTCATCTCGTCGTTGGGCAGCATCACCACCGACACCGTGGTCTCCGAGACGTAGTCCGAAGCCGAGCGCTGCACGGCCATGCCGATGATGCGCTGCGCCTGCTTGTGCGCCTGCTCCCGGGCCTCGTCCTCGATGCGCTTGACGATGTGCGCCGCCTCGATGCGGGCGTCGTCCTCCATCGCCTTGATCAGTTCCTCGCGCGCCTGCTGGCAGGTCAGGCCGGCAATCTGCTCGAGCCGCGTCCGCTCGAGCTCGTGCATGGCGGCGACCTCTTCCTCCTTGGCCTCGATCGCCTTCTCCCGCTGCGCCAGGGCGCGCTCGCCCTGGCCGAGGTCGCGCTCGCGCCGAGCGGTCTCGTCGGCCCGCTTGTCGAGGTTGTCCTCCTTCTGGGTGAGGCGGCGCTCGATGCCCTCGAGCTCGATGCGGCGCTTGCGCGAAGCCTGCTCGTGCTCGCTGCGCGCCTGCAGCAGCTTCTCGCGCGCCGCGATCTCCGCCTCCCGCCGGATGTTCTCGCCGGCGCGCTCGGCGTCCTCGATGGTCTTGGCGGCTTGCTGCTTGGCCTCGGCATTCATCCGGCGGCCGGCGCGGCGCAGCGCCAGCCACCAGATGAGCGGTATGAGCAACGCGGCCAGGAACACCGCGGCCGCGGTGAGGACGATTTGGTAGTTCACCTAGCACCCCCGCGGATCAGGGGGGC
>Ga0210405_10000419_pt1 | contig 57662 bp, 49 predicted proteins | sample IncBWH11MmetaG_FD_155492 | JGI IMG/M metagenome (GOLD analysis project Ga0210405, IMG submission 155492) | Forest soil microbial communities from Barre Woods Harvard Forest LTER site, Petersham, Massachusetts, United States - Inc-BW-H-11-M | ecosystem: Environmental > Terrestrial > Soil >...
AGATTCTGCTTTGGGCGGGCTTTTATCGCTGGCTTTGTTTTCCATTGTGGGAATCTTCGTTTTACTTCTCGACAAGCAGTTATGCCACCGTTGGCTATGGCGATGTCGTTCTTCCGCAAGCATGGCGGACATTGGGCCCGGTGGAAAGCATCATCGGTGTTCTGATGTGCGGGTTGTCGGCGAGCTTCCTGTTCGCCACCGTGAGTAGGTTAGTCGACCGTGAGGCGCGGCTCTCAAGCGAATTCGCGAAACTCCCGGCACGTCCTGAACGCTATCGCAAATCCGGTGGTGCCACTCTCGAAGAATGATCTAAAAGGCAGGCCCTCGGCAGGCGGGCATCCCGCTGCGAATCAAGAAAGTCTAGACGTGGTGCTGCCAGACAAGATCGCGGTCTGTTGTGGACAAATCCTATGCAACCGATTCTGCAACGCTGAAATGGAGAGCACATCCAACGATTTGTGCGACGTGTTGAGGATCCTGCTGCCGCTCTTGCTTTGAAGTGACGCCTACAACACAAGCGAGAAACACTTTCTGCAGATTCTTCCGTCTTACAAAGAGTGGGAGGATCTCAGCATCTCGAGTAACTACAGAGTGACCACAGGCTCGCGCACCTGACGTAATCAACAATAAATGGCCTTTCCGTCCACGCCGAATATGTTGTTCATAGTTTCGGCGCATTACTCGATTTTCGTCTCGGATCTGAACTGGATTACGTGGGACGTAACAGCCAAAGGGATTAGTCGACTCGTGGCCACGCCCACAAGGGCCGCAGAGCAATGCGCTCCTTCTTCAACTGAGTCGGACATCTAGAGGTTCTTAAGCACTGGCGTCGAAGGAGGAAAGATGCACCAGTGGGGGAAAATTGTTATGTTCGCCGGGATCAGCTTGGCGGTGGCGGGCTGCCCGAAAGGCAAAACCGATTTCAATCACGGTCGCAAAGCCCAAGGCCTCCAGGATTACGACGCGGCATTTGAGTATTACCAGAAGGCCTTAAAGACCTATCCCGAGAACGCAGAATACAGGATCAAGTTCGATCAGGCGCGTTTTGGCGCGAGCGAACTGCACACAAAGAACGGGCTAAAACTCCGCGAAAAGGGCGACCTGGAAAACGCCGCCAGCGAGTTTCAGAAGGCGGCCTTCATGGACCCATCGAGCGTAGCGGCCGAGCAGGAACTGCGAAAGACCATCGAGATGATTGACGACAGGGAGCGTACTGCAAATGCGGCTTCCGAGCCTCCACCCGATAACGACGAGGCGGAGCTCGCTTCAACTCCTCCGCAGCTCAAGGCGTTCTCTCGAGCACCCATCAATCTAAAAATGACTAATGACGCGAAGGTCGTCTTCGACACGATCGGCAAGCTTGCCGGCCTGACGGTTATTTACGATCCCGATTTTCCGGCACGGCGAATTTCGGTCGAATTGAATGACGTCACTCTGGAACAGGCTCTGGACATCGTGTGCATTGAGAGCAAGGCGTTTTCGACGCCCATTTCAGAGAACATTATCCTGGTGACTTCAGACCAGCCGCAAAAGCGCCGTGATTTTGAAGAGCAGTTTCTGCGCACGTTCTATCTCTCCAATACAGTGCAAGCGCAAGACCTGACTGAAATTGTCACTGGATTGCGGCAACTCCTGGATTTGAAACGCATCCAGCAATTGAACGCGCAGAATGCCATCGCGATCCGCGCAACGCCGGACCAATTGGCCCTCGCGGAGAAATTTATTCACGATATCGACAAAGCCAAACCGGAAGTCATCATTCAAGTGGAAGTGCTGGAGGCTCGGACCGATCGTATGCGCGATCTCGGCATTTTGCCGGGACAATCAGCCAGCATCGCCATCAATCCGAATCCGACGACCAGCAACAATAACAACGGCTCGAACAATGCCAATAACGGGTCCAATAACGGGGCTCCGGGCACGGTGACGCTAAACCAGCTCACACACCTGAATCAGAATGACCTGGTTCTTACCCTTCCCAGCGCCACTGCGAACTTCCTGCTGACCGATTCCACTACGCGGGTTATTCAAAACCCGGAAGTTCGTTCCCTGGAAGGGCAGCCGGCAAAGTTGAATATTGGCGACCGCGTCCCCGTGGCAACCGGCAGCTTCCAAGCGGGAGTCGGTGTGGGTTCGACTAGCGGCGCGGGTTTCGTGAATCCCCTTGTTAACACGCAATTCCAGTACATCGATGTCGGTGTCAACGTCGAGGTCACCCCTCGTGTTCACCCAAACCGCGACGTTAGTTTGAAGGTGCAAATCGAAGTGTCTTCTGTCTCTAATTTCCAACCAATCGGCGGTATTCAGCAGCCCGTCATCAGCCAGCGTAAAATTGCGCATGAAATTCGCCTAAAGGAAGGCGAATCAAGCATTCTAGCCGGCTTGATCACGAAGACCGACACGAAACAGCTTAATGGCTGGCCAGGCCTCGCGCATGTCCCCATCCTCCGGCACTTGTTCTCTGACGATAATCGAAGCTCCGACGACGACGAGGTCCTGATGATCTTGACGCCCCATATTGTGCGCATGCCGGAATGGACGAAATCCAATTTGAAGGCGTTGTATGCCGGCTCTGAAACGAATGTACAGACTAAGCTCGCGAGCGAAATGCGAGCCCCCCAGCGGCTGCCACCGACGGCCTCTCAGCCGGCGAATAAACAAATTCCAACCGCCCCAGCCAATGCGCAAGCTCCTTCAAATTCAGCCCAATCCGGAAAGCCCGCGCAGGTTCGCTTTGAGCCCCAGAGTCTATCTTTGAAAACCGGAGAGACCATGACGGTCGGCGTAGTGGTGGAGAATGTCAGCGACCTGTTCTCAATTCCGTTGCTGCTGCAGTACAACCGGGCCGTGATCAGTGTGGAAGAAGTGCGGCATGGCGGCTTCTTGCAGGCTGGGGAACAAGAGATCGCAATCGTGCAGAAAGTGGATAATGAGCATGGTCAGGCACTTATTTCGGCAACGCGTCAACCAAACACGGCAGGGGCGAGCGGCACGGGCACGATCATGGGCATCGTGATCAAGGGGCTTGCGCCCGGAACAGGCACCCTGTCGATTGTGCAGGTGAGCGCCAAGGACTCGCAGCAGCGGCCGATCCAATTACTGACCAGCGAAGCGAGCGTGCAAGTGGCTCCCTAAATGTCGCGTCCGATCAGAGCGCTCCTCAAGCCAGTTCTGGCGCCTGGCAATGTCGACAAAACCATGGCCGTTCCTGTGACAGTAATCATCGCCTGGGACACGGAATTCCACGAGCATCTTCCCAAGCTCTTTCCACACGGTAGGGGTTCACTACAGCACCACACCAAACGATCCAGACTGAGCCGAATAAGGCTACACGTTTTTGGCTTTCAACCGTAGGGTTCGGTTATGTTGGCAACCGGCACTCGAGCTCTGCCAACGGTTTCGAAGACCGTCAGAGGCACCAAGCGCAAACGGGGATCAACTTCAGACCGCTACCTTATTAAGGTAGCGTGTCGGCACTTTCTGGGACTGACACCGACGCCCCCATGCGACGAAATCATCGTGGCAAAATTCACGCCTTGTTTTTCACACGAAGAACCACCAGGTCATGTCGTCCCCCTTGGAACAGTCCTTTGCAAAAGCCGAGACCTCATCCGCCCGACGATTCCCTATTGCAGATCCAGCAACAGGCGTTCAACACGGTTGAGTAACCTCTGGCATCTTGAACACGAGGGTTTCAATGATGCGCTGGCGTTACCAACGTGGTTGTTTTAGCCGCACAAAACGCAAAGCTGGACCCGACTGCTGGGAATTTCCCCTCCAACCCACCAATGCCCTCGTGTCGGGGATTCTTAAAACTCTTGCGCAGCCAGCATTTTCGTCACCGCCTGGGCCTGATGAACAGTCTGATAAGAAGGTTGGCAAAGGTTTTCAACGAAGATCTGAGTTTGGCGTTCGTTCGCGATCGCCGCTGCCAGGTACCGGAGATTCGATGTTTAGTTTTACCCGTTCATAGCGCAAAGAGCCAGTTACGATCCGGGCTCAATTCCCTTCTTTCTCCCAAATCTCGCGCTGGTGTTCTTCCTCCGCGGCGAGTGACCGCACGACTGTAAGGCCTTGCTCATTCAGAAGAAAAATGGTGCCCGTCCCCGGCCGGTCCACTCGCTGGATTACACCTTTGACTGTGGCAAGGGGTGTGGGGCCGGACGAACCAGAAACACTAAGGACCTCATAGTATTGGGGTTCTCGTATCGCCACGCTGGTGGTGCTCTGTGCAGAGACCAACAGGAAAGCGTCGGTCCCGTCAGGTTGCACTTTTGCTGGATGCAGGTACCCCGGCTCTGCTGTTAGAACCGGCTCTTTGTAATTCTTGAAACTGATAATCGCAAATCCGGAGTGGTTGCGGTAATGAATCAGCACCGTCGAATTCCCCAGGTATTGGACAAAGTCGTAAGTTGCCGGTGCTGCGACCGAAACCTGCCCAACAGCCTGAATGTGCGCCGGATCAGTTACGTCCAGAATGGCCAGCTTTCGCCCTTGATCCTTTTCCAGATACAGAATCGCCTGTGCAGCGTGCGTATGATGCAGGTACATGGCCTCGCTGCGGCCTTGTGCCAATTCTGGAAGATCCGACGGCAGGTCAACTATAATCGTTTTGGAACGGACGCTGGCGTTCGCCTGAACACTCACAATCATCGCGAATATTGCCGCCACCATCCACTTCTTCATGCCGTTTTTCATTTTCATTGCTCCTTTCGGCCTTAGTTGTTGCTGGCGGTTGCAAGATCTGCTCAGGAATGAATCCCTCGCACGACACGAATAACTGCCTGCTTACCGGCCACGCCCTTGAATGAAGCAACACGACTGCCACAGTGGGAGCCTGTCTCAATGGGCTTGGAAGTGACTGACGGGCTATAAGGATAAGGTCATCACGGATCCTTCGGGCACATCCCCGGCTTCGCTGAGGGTGTCGGAGTGTTGGCACTCTCTCGTTATTCCGGCCGTGTGAGCGACCAACTACAATCGCAGTTTCAACGGTCGGCAATCGATGACTTTCCCAAACGTGCAGACGTTAGGTAAGGCTACCCATGCTGAAGCTGAGCGAAGCGCGTACCTTTCCACCAGACGTATGAGTTGTGATCCGGACTAACCGCCGTAGCCAGCGGCCGTTCCGCGTTCCCGTTCAAAAGACATGGGCCTTACTCCACCATGAGAGCCGCTTGCGGTGGAATTTCGGGCACGCTGTCAGCGAGTTGACAGGAGCTTACTGCTCGCTGTTGGCGAGCTGACAGGAGGCGCTGCTGCCGATTTCGAGTTTTCACCGCCCGGTTGAAAGGAGAGCCAATACAAGGGGTTCCTTAGCGCCATCGCCATGGCAATGGAAGTGCACACGGTGAAAGGTCGGACAGCGAGATAGAAATTGCAGTTCGATCACCGAGAAAAGTGCGGTCCCACACGCACAACATGGGCGCACAACAGAACAAGGAGGCAGTCAATGAGTGATCAGCAAGACAACAAGCCCGGGGGCGACCTGTCGAGAAGGGATTTCTTAGGAGTCAGCTCCACGGCGCTGGCGAGCGCTGCGTTAGCTGGACTCACCGCCCATACGCAGGAGCCGCAAGGTACACGCCAGGCAGAGAAGGATCTTTCGGGAAGTGATCCGGGGCAGGAAAACAAGCCGCTGCTGGAGGAAAACCCAAACTCAAACATGCCTCCACCAACGGATCGCGGAGATATCGGTCCGGTATGGTATTCCTTCGACCTGGTGCATAAGCGCATCCAGGAAGGAGGCTGGACACACGAGGTAAACCAGCCAGTGTTGCCTTCCTCAACGGATCTTGCGGGTGTCAACATGCGGCTCACCGCTGGCAGCTTCCGCGAATTGCACTGGCACACGGCAGATGAGTGGGCCATGATGCTTTACGGTAAGGCCCGCGTTACAGTTTTGAATCCCGACGGCACAATGTTCATCGACGACGTGAGCAAGGGCGATCTGTGGCTCTTCCCCGCAGGTTATCCGCATTCCATTCAGGGCCTTGAGCCGGATGGTTGCCAGTTCCTGCTGGTCTTCGATGAAGGTAACTTCACCGAAGAAGGTACCTTCCTTCTCTCCGAGCTTGTCGCACACACACCGCCCAGCGTCTTAGCGAAAAATTTTGGACTCGACAAGAGCGCTATCGCAAAGCTGCCGAAGGAAGCGCTTTACATTTTCCCGGCAAATCTTCCTCGATCCCTTGCGGAGGATAAAGCAGCGATTGGCGGACGGCGCGTGCAATCTCCCGTCCAGTACACCTTCAAGATGAAGGACATGGCTCCCACGAGGAAAACTCCGGGTGGCGAGGTTCGCATCGTGGACTCGCGCAATTTTCCTGTCTCCAAGAATGTCGCCGCCGCGCTCGTCAATATCAGGCCTGGAGGCCTGCGCGAGTTGCACTGGCATCCCAACGCTAGCGAGTGGCAGTTCTGGATCGCAGGCAAAGGACGCATGACCATAGTCATGCCCGAAGGAAAAGCCCGCACGATGGACTTCAATCCCAACGACGTAGGCTTTGTTCCCAGGGTTGCTGGTCATTACATCGAAAACACTGGCGACACCGATGCCGTCTTTTTGGAAATGTTCAAGGCTGATGAATTCATCGACGTCTCCTTGAATAACTGGCTGAGGCGTCTGCCTCCAGAAACGGCGACATCGCACCTCAATCTTGGGCCGGACCTGGTCGCGAAAATCCCGGCGGAAAAGCTGCTCGTGATCCCAGGATAGGGGCCTACAGAATTCCCATCGCATCGTCGGTTGTGCTGGAACGCCGTGTGCAAGTCGAGTCGTACGGCGCGGCGGCGAAGGTTTACAACTCACGAATCTTTTCACGAAGCGCGCGACGAGCAGAGGATGGCCTTCGAACGGTGGAGGCAGCGGTGGAACGGACATCGGAAATACGTGGAGACGGCAATGGACACTTGGACTGGCGTAGCCAAGTCCGTCCGCTGATGGTCGGCTTGCCGGACAACGTGGGGGTGCACTCGTGAAGTTTCTGCGTAGAAATCTGTGGGCCTCGGCGTTCTGGGCCTACTTCGTTCTGGTGATAATTGGAGCGTCTTGGACGCAACGCGGAACGCCCCCCAAGTGCGGGTGCGGACACATCTGCTCGGGGGAGTTTCGCTGTGGCCTCAAGGAGTGCCAAGGAGGAAAATAAAATGCTGCGAAACATTCTGTGCGCCCGCAGCGTTTAAGGTCGCTCCGAAACCGTTGCCTCAAAACCGCTAGATCGCGCTTGGTCGCGGAGACCAAGTAGCCTGCTGCGTTTGCGTGCTACGCAATCGTTTGACTTTTCCCTCCGGATGGACGCGCAACACTTTCGCCTGCAATTCAGGCGGGATATCTCCAATCTCGCACAGAAACAAAAAGGGTTCCGAAATAACGTTGTTTTGGTGACGAATTGACGAGAAGTTTTCTGTCTTCGTTGGCTTCTCGGTCTCACTCGATCTGGTTTCACGGTTGAGATCGAGCGCCTTCGCATCTCGGCGTATCTTTCACAGCACCGAACGAGGCCATCGCACAACTCTGCCGACGACATGGCCTTGGCCCATGTCAGTCCGTGGACACCAGGTTCACTCGGTGGACACAAGCTTCAGTCGATGGAAGGCAACTTGTTGTGTTTGTTTCGGACCGGAGCATTGTTCTCTCTAGTCTCGAGGTCCTGTCGAGTGGAATCCGGAATGCAAGAAGGGTGTCTGGAACCTCCGTAATAAACATTGCGTTTCGGAAGTTCATGGGTCATGAGGTTGAAATGGCTTACGCAACATCGAGTCACGAGCCGGTCGTTCCAGTTAGGGCGTTCCCCGCGGGATGCAAGGTGCACTGGGAAACACAAAATTGCTCGGTGTGGAATGAACAGGAATGCGCAGACGAAGAGCAGGAATTGGTCTACGAGGTTGCTTGGATTCCGGAGCTTGATGTCTGGCGCCGATTCCTTCGGTCCCAGCGGAAAGTGCATGGTTGAAACCTATGCGCTCCGAAATAGCCAGCCTACTGGCCTTGCCTATAGGCCGGGCCAATCACGAATCCTAATTCTTACTTGGACGTGAGTAGCCGCTTAGGACCGGACTTAACCGTGAGAGGCGTTTGAAAGCTTGAATTTCATGAACCGCCGAAACTTTTTTCGACTCGCCGGAACCGCAGGAGCGGCCCTGGTGGCCTCGTCCGATCGAATGACCTCGTTGCTCGCGGCCTCATCGGATACGCGTAACCTCATGCGGTTCCCGGAAAAAGCAGAATTGATCTTGCTCACCGACCGGCCGCCGCAACTGGAAACTCCGCTTCACTATTTTCGGCAGGACCTCACGCCAAACGAAGCTTTCTTTGTTCGATGGCACTTGGAAGGAATCCCGACTTCCGTGGATCTTCGAACTTATCGGCTGAATATAAACGGTCACGTGCGGACGCCATTGCAACTCGGTATGGATGAGCTTCGGTCGCAGTTTGAACCTGTTTCCCTCGTCGCCGTGAATCAATGTTCCGGAAATTCCCGCAGTTTTTTCGAGCCTCGCATTCCAGGCGGTCAATGGAAGAATGGCGCCGCTGGCAATGCCAAATGGACAGGGGTTCCGGTGAAGTCGATTTTAGATCGTGCCCAGATAAAACCCGGCGCCGTAGACGTCTCCTTCAATGGGCTCGACGCTCCGCCATTGCCCTCCGTGCCCGACTTCGTGAAAGCCCTTGCAATTGACCACGCACGTGATGGGGAGGTGATGATCGCCTATGCGATGAATGGCCAACCATTGCCGATGGTGAACGGCTTTCCACTGCGTCTCGTGGTCCCAGGATGGTATGGAACCTATTGGGTAAAGGCTCTCAGCGACATCACCGTGTTGCCTCACGCATTCAGCAACTTCTGGACAGACAAGGCCTATCGCATCCCGAAAGCGCCAAATGGCACCGAGTCTCCTGAGCATCTGGCCACCGACACGGTTCCAATCACTCGGTTCAACGTGCGTTCGATCATCGTTCGTCCGGAGCCCGGCGACACCGTACATGCCGGAATGCCCAACATTCTGGAGGGTGTGTCTTTCGACTCGGGCTACGGGATCAGCAGAGTCGAGGTATCAGCGGACGGGGGAACCATCTGGGCGGATGCTCGGCTGGACCCGCAAATCGGGAGGTATTCGTGGAGGCGCTGGCGGGCGTCCTGGACACCAAAACAACCAGGGCAGTATCGGCTCATGGCCCGGGCCACCAATACAGTCGGGGAAGCTCAGAGCACAGCCCAGTGGAATCGCAGCGGTTTTATGTGGAATGTAATCGAACACGTTGACGTAAAGGCGGAGTGACCACGTATGAGGAATAAAACAACACGAGCCGCGATCTCCATAGGGCTTGCGGCATTCTTCGTCGGCTGTGGAACCGTGTTGAACAATACGGGCGAAACCCAGCCCGAAACACCCGCCACGGTTCAATCAATGAGTGGCTCATTACCCGACGATTCCGTGCATAGCATCGTCCTGCCTCATGATGAGCCATTGTTTCCGCCGGGTCCAGGACGCGAGGAATTTGTGACGGCTTGCGTGGTCTGCCATTCGCCCCCATACCTCACGATGCAACCGCGATTTTCCCGGGCTACGTGGCTGAGCGAGGTCCAAAAAATGAAAGATGTTTACGGCGCACATATTTCCGATGAGCAAGTAGCAAAGATCACTGACTATCTGTTCTTCCTGAATGGGAAGTCCGACGATCCTAAAGCTCCCAAAGGGACATATGGGGAATAGCGCGGGAAGTTCGCATGATTCACGGACGCCGCTACGCCTGGTGGGCGCCGTGGTTCTTCTGGGTGCGCTCCTCGCCTGGTGGGGAACTCGCGACCGCCGCCATTTGTTTGGCGAGCCGCCACGCGAGCCGGTCCCGGCAGGAGCGGCGGGCGTTCCTCAGAACATACAAGTCGATAACGCGATGCTCGCCCGAGGCGCAGAAATCAATGAACGAGAATGCGCCGGGTGCCACAAAATGGCCGCTCGCTCAAGCGGGCCAAGTTATCAGGAGATTGTGATGTTTTATCGCAGTCGATCTGGTCGATCAGACGGCAACCACGATTTGCTTTCCAAATTAGCCGCGGCCGTCGCTCACCCGCAGCCGGGATGGGCCAATTTTGCGCCTGGCCCCGCCCAGCTAGGTCTCACGTTTGAAGATCGCGTGGCAGTGGCGAGTTGGATTTTGAAGGATTCCGGTCAAACGAAAGATACAAGCAAAGGCACAGGAAAATGAGAGCTGCTTCAGGAGAACCAATTTACCGGGAGGAGCAAAAAAAAGGCCTGTACGCAGGCGGGCTTCCCGCCGTTGAATATAGCCTGATCCGGGCACACGTTTTCGCCTCGCTCGCCACATTGTTAATCTCGGTGCTCTTCGGAATCCTGGTGGCCACGAAGTTTAACTTCCCCGAATTTCTGGGCGGCCACGCGTGGCTCACCTGGGGACGCCTGCGCTACAACCATACGCAGGGCATATTCTTCGGATGGCTGGGCAACGCATTCCTGGCGTTTTTTTACTACGTGGTGCCACGCCTCGCAGACCGGCCGGTGCTTAGTCGCAAGCTCGGATGGTTTCTTTTCTGGATCTGGAATTTTGCGGTGCTGCTTCCCGGCTGGGTACTGGTTGCCGCCGGTTTCAGCCAGCCGCTCGAATGGGCGGAGTTCCCGCTCGTCGTAGCTGCTTTCGTCGTCCTGGCCTTCATTCTGATGGCCTGCGAGTTTGTCCTGCCTTTCCTCAAAGCTCGGCTCTCAGACCTCTTTGTTAGTGCCTGGTACATCATCGGCGGAATTGTCTTCACGATGCTTGCCTATCCGGTTGGGAATCTTGTGCCATGGCTGGTTCCCGGCGCGCGGGGCGCAGCTTTCAGCGGCCTCTGGATTCACGATGCTGTGGGTCTCTACGTAACGCCGTTTGCCGTTGCTATCGCGTATTACGTCATCCCCGCTACCACGCGCCGTCCGATCTCCAGTCATTTCCTGTCGATGGTGGGCTTCTGGCTGCTTTTCTTCGTTTACCCCTTAAATGGGACTCACCATTACGTGTACTCAGCAATCCCCATGGCCGCGCAGAAAGGTGCCATCGTCGCTTCGGCCTATCAGGGAATGGACGTGATTTTGGTCGTTACCAACCTTCTGCTCTCGCTGCCCGGAAGTAGTGGAACGGCGTCCAAGGACGTGCCCCTGCGTTTCGTCTGGTTTGGTGTCGTCTCCTATCTTGTAGTGAGTTTGCAGGGCTCGGTACAGGCATTCATGCCCGTCAATCGCTTTATCCATTTCACCGACTTCGTCATCGGCCACTCCCATTTGGCAATGATCGGTTTTGCAAGTTTCATCGCGCTTGGTGGCATCGCCCATCTCTGGCAACGCATCCCTGGAACGCGTTACAACGAGCGCATGATGAATTGGTCGTTCTGGCTTCTTGCAGTTGGCCTGACGCTGATGGTCACCGATCTCACGATTGCGGGTCTGGTAGAGGCTCAGGTCTGGCAGTCGAGCGCACCATGGATCGATTCTGTCCGAGCGGTCCGAAGTTACTGGCTGGCGCGCACACTCTCGGGGCTGCCCATTCTCACGGGCTTTGTTCTCTTCTGGATTTCTCTCGTTACGGGCCCAAGGTTGTCAGAGGCTATCGTGTCTGAGACCCGCCGCGTGGCTTCAGAAGACAAGGCCGCATTCGAGGATGGCTCGGCTGCTTCACACGAGTTCAGCTTGACCGGTTGGCTCAGCCATGCGCATGTGATCGCCTTCGGTGCAGGTGTGGGTTTCTTCGCGCTTTCGTTTCTTGTCCTTGCGATCCTTCCTGGAAAAGAACTGGCGGATGAAATCAAGCGGGTGGCTCCGGTCACCATGCCAACGCTCACCGCGTCCGAACAAAGGGGCAGAGTCATTTATGGACGCGAAGGATGCGCCTACTGTCACACGCAGCAAATCCGGTCTCTCGCCGCGGATGTGCGCCGCTTCGGCGCGCCCACTGAGGCATGGGAAACGAAGTATGATTATCCACAGCTTTGGGGCACCCGGCGCATCGGGCCGGACCTGTCGCGCGAATTCAACCTTCATCCCACCGACTGGCAACTCACGCATCTGTTCAATCCTCGGCTCGTGGTGCGCGATTCGGTTATGCCCGGGTATCCGTGGCTTTTCAAAGGCACTCCGAATCAACCTACAGAGGAGGGGTTGGACGTCCTCGCCTATCTTCGCACGCTCGGACGCGCTCGAGAGCTATCCGGCCTGGATCGAAGGCCCTCCGTATCGAACGCGATGCCCGAAACAGAGCAGATGGCCATGGCGGGCGAACCCCTGGCAACAGCTACTCCTCCTACTGTTCCCGTCGGGATGGTCGGGGGGTACAGCGCCAGCGCGCCGGTTCTGCATCCTGCGTCGGATCTGAATGATCTGCAGGAAGAAGTAAACCGCGGCGCGGGTCTGTTTGCCGCGAACTGTGCTGGATGTCATGGTTCGGCTGGAAAGGGTGATGGCAGAGCTTCGGCGAGTCTACTGCCGAAACCGGCAAACCTGACTGCCGCTCGCTTTTCCGATGAACGATTGAGCAGCGTGCTGTGGAACGGAATCGCCGGCTCCGCTATGCCGCCTTGGCGCCAATTTCCTGCCGAAGATTTGCGGGCGCTAATCGCGTATGTGCAGAGCCTACATCCTCCGAGCGCTGCTTCGGCAACCGAAGATCCTGCACGCGTAAGCCTGGGTCAGGCGCTGTTTCCAGCCATGTGTTCCAGTTGTCATGGCGCCACGGGCGCCGGCAATGGGCCCGCAGCGGGAGTCCTCGCTCCGGCGCCAACGAATTTTCATCTCAAGAAGTCGACAGAGGAAAGGGCTTTGGAGGTGATTCAAAACGGCATTCCAGGGACCGCGATGACGCCATGGAAAGACCAACTCGGAGAAGAGCAACAGCGTTCCTTGGTGGCATACATCCGCACTCTGTACGGACAGCCGCAGGGGAGCTCACCACAATGATCGACCTAATCGTAATCGCAATTTCAGCTCTTATGCTCGCGCTGGCTTTTGTCTGGTGGCGCTGGCCAGCTTTTCGCCTGTGGATCGAGGCGCCCAAATACTTCATGCTCCGCCAGGAACGCCGCTTTGACGCCGCCGCATCGTACTCCCTCCTCGGCACAAAGCGCCGCGATCCCGAGTAGCAGACTCGACCCATGACAATGATGAAGAAAACACTGCTGTTGACCATTGCCATTCTTCTTGTTGTCGGCGTCGGTGCCTGGCGATTGTTAGCACGCCGCCACGCGGAGGCCAACAAAGGGGACCCGCACAGGGTGGTCGCGGCGGAGGCGCTGGCAGAGCGCCGCAACATAACCAGGACGCTGACCATTGCCGGGGAATTCAGAGCCTACCAGGATGTTGATGTGCACGCCAAAGTCGCGGGTTACATCCGCGCGATCTACGTGGACGTCGGCACCCACGTCAACGCAGGCCAGCTGCTCGCAGTTCTGGAAATACCCGAACTGGCGGCACAGCTCGAAGGGGCGGAAGCTTCGGTTCGTGCAGCGCAGGACCAAATCCGCCGGGCCGAAGGCGAGCTAGAACGCGCACGATCGGTCCATTTTGCCGCGCACGACGCCTACTTCCGGCTCAAGCTAGCCGCAGACTCTCACGCCGGCCTCGTGGCACAACAGGAAGTGGATGACTCACAAGCGAGGGACCTGGGATCAGAAGCGCAGGCCGACAGTGCGGAGGCCCAGCTTGCGGCGGTCAAGCAGCAATTCGAAGTAGCCCGGGCGAATCAGAAACAGTACGTTGCGCTTTCCGGCTACACACATATCATGGCGCCCTTCGCAGGGGTCATTACGAACCGGTACGCGGACACCGGCACTCTCCTTGCGGCGGGCACATCATCGAGCACTCAGGCGATTCCAGTGGTACGGCTCGCGCAGATCTCGGTATTGCGGCTGGTTCTGCCGATTCCTGAATCGGTGGCCGCACAGATCCATCTTGGCCAAGCAGTGAATGTTCACGTGCAGGCATTGAACCGAGACTTCGAGGGGAGCGTCTCGCGTTTCGCTGATTCGCTGAACCGGCAAACGCGCACGATGGACACGCAAATCGACGTGAGCAATCGCGACGGAAGTCTGATGCCCGGGATGTATTCACAGACGAGTTTGATTCTCGGTGAGAAGAAGGGCGCTTTAACCATCCCGCTTGAAGCAGTTACCCGCAACGGCGAAGAGGCAACAGTCCTCGCGGTCAGCGCGCAAAACACCGTGCAAGAACGCCACGTTCAGCTGGGAATGGAAGATGCGGCACGCGTGGAAGTGCTGTCCGGCCTCAGCGCCGGCGACCGAGTCCTTCTTGGGAACCGAAGCCAATTCCGCGACGGACAAAAGATCCAACCGGTAGAAGTGAAGGACACGCCGGGCGAAACGGAAAGGCCGAACTGATGCCCGGCTTTTCCATCAAGCACCCGTTTTTCATCATCGTGGTGTGCCTTATCCTCGCAATCGTCGGCGGCGTCACGCTGGTTCGTATGCCGGTGGACTTGTTTCCGCCAATCAATATTCCGGTGATCGTGGTGGCGACCTTCTATTCGGGAATGCCGCCGCAGCAAATCGAAACGAATATCACGAATCCGTTTGAGAGGTTCTTCACTCTCGCGAGCGGCGTGGACCATATCGAGTCCAGATCGCTGCCCGGCGTGAGCCTCATACGAGTCTATTTTCAACCGGGCACGAATGCGGACTCGGACCTGAGTACGATTTCAAACCTGGCGATGGCCGATTTGAGGCGTCTCCCACCAGGCACGTTGCCGCCGGTGGTGTTGAAGTTCGACGCATCGAGCTTGCCGGTCTGCCTAGTCACTCTGAAAGGCGAGGGACTCAACGAAACGAACCTCCACGACCTGGGGCAATATACGGTCCGCAACCAAATCGCGAGCGTGCCGGGCGCGTCAGTGCCCCAGCCGTTTGGCGGAAAGTACCGCCAGATCATGGTGTACGTTGACCCCCTGAAATTGCAGGCGTACCAGCTTAGTCCCATGGACGTGGTCCGTCAGGTGAACGAAAGTAACTTGATTCTACCGGCTGGCGACGTGAAGATTGGGCCTTTTGATTACAACCTATACTCGAACGCGCAGGTCCCGGCTCCGGCCGATATCAATTCCGTGCCGCTGAAATCCGTCGGGCAATCCTCGATTCTGGTGGGGGACATTGGCAAAGCGGTGGATGCCCAGGCGATTCAGACAAATATCGTGCGCGTGGATGGGCAGCCCTCGGTTTACCTGCCGATCCTCAAGCAGGGCGGCGACACCAACACGATTGCGGTGGTGGATGGAATCAAAGAGGCGCTGAAGCACCTGGTGGATATACCGGAACGGTTGGTCACGCGCGTAGTGTTTGACCAGTCCATTTTTGTGAAAACCGCCATCGATAATCTCATACACGAAGGCGGGATTGGCCTTGTGCTCACGGGATTGATGATTCTCCTATTTCTGGGCAGCATGCGCGCGACCGCCGCGGTCTTTCTGTCCATTCCCTTGTCCGCGCTTGCTGCCTTTCTGGCCATCGCGGCCGGTGGAGGCACAGTCAATACCATGGTGCTGGGCGGGCTCGCGCTGGCATTCTCGCGCCTGATTGACAACTCCGTTGTCGTGCTCGAGAACATTTTCCGGCACCTGGAAATGGGCGAAGCGCCGGAAGTGGCGGCGGAAAAGGGTGGGAAGGAGGTAGCCCTGGCGGTCCTCTCGGCTACGCTCACCACGGCTATCGTTTTCTTTCCGGTAATCTTCCTATACGGAGTGAGCCGCTTCCTGTTCGTCGCACTGGCGACGTCCGTAATCCTCTCTTTGTTTGGATCTTACTTTGTGGCGATGACCGTGGTGCCGTTGTTTTGCGCCAAACTCATCAAAAAACATCAGCCTAAGGAAGCGCCTCGGATCGCTACGGTGGAGGCTCGGTTCGGCATTATCGTCAGGAGGTTTAATTCTTATTTCGAGACCACGCTCTGCAAATATAACCGCTCGTTGAACACCGCGCTCGTGAAGCCGGTCAGAACACTCACCGGGCTCCTCGGAGTTTCTTTTCTGTCTTTCTCGCTCTACCCCTTCTTGGGAGTCTCCTTCTTCCCCCGCACAGATCCCGGCCAGTTCGTCATCAACCTCAAGGCCTCTTCCGGCACGCGTGTTGAGTTTACGGAAGACTATGTGAAGCGGGTCGAGGACATTATCCGCCAGGTTGTGCCGCCCTCAGAGTTGGGCATGATCGTCTCGAACATCGGCATCACTCCTGATTTCTCGGCCATCTACACGCCAAACTCTGCTCCTCACACAGCTTTCGTGCAGGCCAGCCTGAAGGAAGGCCACAAAATTGGCAGCTATGAGTATATGCGGCGCGTGCGCGTGCGCCTGAACCGGAATTTGCCGCAACTCACCACATACTTTCAGTCCGGGGGCCTCGTAGACGCGGTGATCAATTCTGGCCTGCCCGCGCCCATCGACGTGCAAGTGAGCGGCAACAATCTGGACGCGGTATACGCTACTGCCGCCAAGATTGCCGGGCCTATTCGCGCCCTGCAGGACGCGAGCGACGTGCTCATTCCTCAAGACATCGACTATCCGGCGATTAGACTCGATATCGATCGCGAAAAGGCCAGTCTCCTGGGTCTTTCGCAGAAAGAAATCATTGACAACGTCATCACCGCGCTGGCTTCCAATGGGGTGATCGCACCAAATTACTGGATCGATCCTGTTAGTGGTAACCCCTACATGCTCACCGTGCAGTATCCAGAGAATCAGGTGAAGACGGTAACCGATTTGAAACAGATTCCCTTACGCGGTGTGAAGAGCACCGAATCCACGTTCCTGGACAGCGTGGTAAAGGTCAATACTATTCCGTCTCCCACAGAAGTTGACCACTACCAGTTATCCCGGGTGATCGACGTCTACGTCTCGCCAAAGAGCGAAGACTTGGGCGGGGTCACGCGCCAGGTAGAGGAGATTGTTAACAAAACTAAGCTTCCCGGAGGGGTACGCGTCAACTTACGGGGATCGGTACAGGGTATGCGTGCGTCGTTCAAGAGCTTTGGCATAGGCCTGATTCTTTCTATCGTGCTGGTGTACCTCGTCTTGGTCGCGCAGTTCGCGTCCTGGGAGGACCCCTTCGTCATTCTGCTCGCTGTTCCTCCGGGGCTCGCCGGTGTGCTTCTTTTTCTTCTGGCAACGGGAACTACGCTCAATGTCATGTCCTTGATGGGCGTAGTCATGATGGTGGGCATTGTGGTTTCCAACGGCATCTTGATCGTCGAGTTCGCACGGCATCTGCATGAGGATGGGAAGTCGTTGAAGGAAGCCGTTTCCCTCGCTTCGCGTTTACGCCTCCGCCCCATTTTGATGACTTCCCTGGCCACTGTTCTCGGTTTGATCCCGATGGCCATCGGCGCGGAGGCGGGCAGCGAACAGTATGCGCCGCTGGCTCGCGCGATCATTGGCGGCTTGCTGGTGTCCGTCGTCGTGACAGTCTATCTGATCCCTGCGGCCTATCTGCTCGCGCATCGCGCCAAAGAGCAGCATGCCCAAGAGGCGCAGCCGTGATTTGGCGAGGGCTCACGTTCGTAATCGTCATCGTTCTTGGTCCCGCATGTTCATCCATGCAGGTCGAGACCACACTCGCGGCACCCGCACAAACGCAGGAGGGCGTTCGCCTAACCATCGCGGAAGCCGAAGCCATCGCTCTCAGGAACAACCCACAAATCACCATAGGAAAGCTGCGCGCGCTCGAAGCGCGGCAATACGTGCGCGAAACACGCTCGGCGCTTCTGCCAACCGCATTTCTCAACGTGACCGGCGTCGATTCACAATCCGGCAGTCGCATTGCCGCCGGGTTCCTAAACAGCCCGAGCCTTTACACGCGCGCCGCGGCGGGAACAGAGGTCACCCAACTGATCACCGATTTCGGGCGTACCACGAACCTGCTCGCGAGCTCGGAATTTCAGGCCAAGGCAGAGGACAGAAATGCCGTGGCTACCACGGCTGACATTATCTTGGCTGTCGATCAAGCCTTTTACCATGTGCTAGAAACCAGCGAACTCGTCAAAGTCGCGCAACAAACCCTCGATACGCGCCAGACTGTCGTCGACAAAGTGCAAGCCTTGACCGCCGCAAAGCTCAAATCGGATCTGGACCTCAGCTTTACCAAGGTCGACCTAGCGCGCGCCAAGCTGCTGCACCTGGAGGCGCGGAACAACTTCCAGGAATCCCTCGCGGCACTCTCCGCGATCCTCGGATACCAAGAGGAGCAGAAGTTTCAGTTAGTCGAACCAACCATGCAGATAGCTCCGCCGGTAGCCGACCCTCTGCCGCTAATCCTCTCGGCCCTCCGGCAGCGCCCAGAGATTTCCGCATTGGAATACCAGGTGGAATCCGCGCAAAAGAACAGCAACGCCGAGCACGACCTGTGGCGGCCGACAATTACCGCCCTGGGCGCGGCGGGCCTCGCGCCCGCGCGCGACCCGCAAGTCCAAAACTGGTATGGCGCTGTCGGCGTGAACATCAACATTCCAGTGTTCAACGGTTTTCTTTATAACGCTCGCGCAAAGACTGCCGACCTCCAAACCGAAGTGAATCGTCAAAAGCTCACCGATCTGCGGAATAACATCGCTCGCGATGTTCGAGTAACCTGGCTGGACACCAATCGTGCTTACGAGCGGCTTTCAGTCACGCAGGAATTGCGAGAACAAGCAAGCCTTGCGCTCGACCTTGCGCAAGCCCGTTACAATCTCGGCTTGGGCTCCATCGTCGAATTCAGCGAGGCGGAACTCCAGAAAACTGAGTCCGATATCGCCGATACCGACGCCCGATATCAGTATCGCTTGAGTCAGATTTTGCTGGCGTACGTAACGGGAATGCAAAGATGAACGAGGTGCAGCTTCAGTGCTGCCTCGAGTGTAAGTCCCCCTGACGATCGTCGCTGCCAAGTCCGGCTTCTTTCTCGACTAGCGGCAGGTGCATGTCTGACTTTCACTGCCACCTTTTCAATCATGAGGACAGGAGGACGAAATGGTTCGATTCACGCGTTTTGCATTAAGGATGCCAGGTTGCTTACCGAGGCAAGCCAGCCTGGCAAGGATCGCTCGAGTGACTGGCTTATTAGCGCTGGTCGCGGGCGTCTCCGCTTCGGCGCAAACGCCGCAAACGATGGAAACCACCATTCCGGCGCCATCTGCTTGCTCCGACTCAGCGCCGGCTTTTACGCAACTTACCTATGACGAAAACAACCGATATTTCAGCAATCCTAATTGCCGAACGGAATTTCTGGACCGATTGAAATATATCCCGCTTCGGGGTGACAACGAGGACTACTACATTTCCTTCGGCGTATTCACGCGGGATCGTGGCGAATATTTCAGCCATTTTGATTTGGGAAGCGGCCCTTCGGGAAATGCCTATTTGATGCAGCGTTATTTCCTACACATGGATCTGCACCTGAGCGATAGGCTCCGCTTCTTCGGCGAACTTGCAAGCAGTCTTGAGACCGGCAGGAACGGCGGCCCTCGTCCAGGACTGGACGAGGAGCAGTCGTACGTTCATCAGGGTTTTTTCGATCTCGGCCTTTGGCGGTCCGGCAAAGACAGCCTGACCTTGCGAGCCGGACGGCAAGAGATGGTATTGGGTTCAGAGAACTTCGTTTCTACCCGTGATGGCCGTAATATCCGGCGCAGCCTCAATGGGTTCCGTCTCACGTGGGTGAAGGGCGACTGGACGATCGACACATTTGCCCTCAGACCGACGCTGGATAATCCGGGCAACTTCAACGATCCACCCAACCACGCATCCAGTTTCTGGGGCGCCTATGCGGTCAGGCCATTTGCCTTCCTGCCGCAAGGAAATGTCGACCTCTATTACTTCGGTCTCGACCTCCAGAAGGTGCCTTTCGATGGCAAAGGATCAGGCCGAGAGCAAAGGGAAACGATCGGGACGCGGCTCTGGGGCACCACCGAACGCTGGGACTATAACGATGAGTTTACCTATCAGTGGGGCTGGTTTGGGCCTGATGACATTCGAGCTTGGGCCATTTCCACAGAGACAGCCTATCGGATCGACTCGAATTCCCTAAAGCCCAGATTTGCCCTTCGCGCCATGTCCTTCAGCGGTGATCAGAACCCTTCGAGCCGAACTCTAGGCACGTTTAATTCTATTTTCGAGAAAGGTCCTTATTTCAGCTACGCAGAAGTGTTCGCGAGGCGAAATCTGATCGCGTTGCAACCGTACGTGGAACTTCATCTCAGCAAGACCGTCACTTTGACGCCCAACCCGGCCTTTTTCTGGCGGGAGAGCCCGCGCGATGGCCTTTATACCGTTGGCAACGCGGTGTTGATTACAGGCCAGAAAAGCAACGCCCGCTACATCGCCACTCAGGCCTCTGTGCAACTTCGATGGAAGATGAACCGGAATCTGACCTGGTTCACGGAATACGCTCACTTCTTTCCCGGCGAGTTCTTGAAGCAGTCCACGCCGGGGAGCAACATGAATTTTTGGACGGGATGGCTGGACATCAGGTACTAGGGAGAATTCAAAATGGCGATAGACGCAAGCACTACCGGTCATGACGTTTCGAGCGGGGCGCTCGCGAAGGCTCCCACACTCACCGTGGCAAAATCACCTAATCGGAGGCCTCGGGATCGTTGGTCCTTGAGTCAGGACCCCCGCCGCCTGACGACGTTGATGTCGTACCCGAATTAGATACAATTGTACCTTAAATGGGTACAACACCAGGAACGCTGGCGAAAGTGCTCTTTGGGCAGGGTCGAAGGTCCATCCTGGCCCTTCTCTACGGTCGTACTGACGAGCAATTCTATCTGCGCGAAATCGCACGCCGGGCAGGTACGGGCATAGGGGCTACGCAGCGCGAACTCGGACAACTGACTGACGCGGGGCTCATTCACAGAGTTCGCCGCGGCCATCAGGTCTACTACCAGGCGAACCGCCAGAACCCGATCTTTGCCGAGTTGAAGAGCATTCTTGCGAAAACGTCCGGAATACGAGACGTCCTGAATGAAGCGCTCGCTCCCCTCGCCGAGCGCATTAGACTCGCCTTTGTTTACGGCTCGATCGCGCGCGGGGACGAGGATGCATCAAGCGACGTGGATCTGATGGTCGTCGGCGAGGTAAGTTTCGCGGACGTGGTATCCGCCCTCAGCGAGAGCGACTCGAAGCTCGGCCGGGAGGTCAATCCGACCGTATACAGGCTGCAAGAGTTTCGCGAAAAGCTCGCAGCCAAGAATCACTTTTTGTCGACGGTAGCAAAAGAGAAGAAACTCTTCGTGATTGGAGACGAGCATGAGTTTCGCCGACTGGGTAAATAATGGTTGGCTGGTCGCGCACAAAAGCAGCAAGCAGGAAATCGGCGCATCAGGCGAGGCACGACGATCGCCGGCAAAGCGCCGCTAGGATCTTCGGCGATCGGCAGAATCGCAATGTGTTTGGTCTTTGTTGTCACGGCCACCTGCTCAAAATCCCTTGCCGTCGGGTCTGACATGAGTTGTGCGCGCTTCTTCGGGATCGCCCCCCACACTCTGCAATTCCGCTTGAGCTTTCTGAACCGTTCTCCTCGCGTAGTACTCCGGATCGTGCTTGTAGTGTTCACGGTAGTCAGCGATGGTTGTGTGCCAGGGGCAGCTTGATTCGATTGTTCCGCTCGAACCGGCAACGATGCCGGGCTGTGTCGTCGTGCAACCGGCCACTGTCACAAACAGGTGTCAATTCGCCGACCCTTTGTCATGACATTCGTGACACACAGGCGTACTGGCCAGTGCTGCCCCGATACAGGATCCACAACTCCTTGATTCTGTTTCACTTCCGCTGTGAAACCCGATCCCTCTCGATTGGCATCGCCCTTGCTCATTTAGCATTTTGGCGGGCCCATTGGGCGGTCCTCTCTACGAAGGTTTGTTGGGGTTTGGCATAACCCTTTCGTGTGGAGCGGCCGCCGGGAGGAAAGTTTATGATTTTTGGCCAAAAGAATTTGTTGGATTTTCCAGGGAATAGCCTTGGCAAGAAAGCGACTCACATCATCCTGGCTCCGACCGTCAAGAAGGACATTTCTTTGGAGGCGCTCCTGGAAGAGCCTATAGAGAAAAAGCCGCCAAGAAATCCGCTCGAGTGGATCGGCGCGAGCGCCATGCATCTTCTCATTCTCGCGGCGCTCATCATCATTCCTCTTTACACCACGGGAACTATCCATCTGGGAGAATACCGAGACATCCCCCTGGTGGCTCCTCCGCCTCCCCCGCCACCGGCTGCAGTGGCTGCGGCTGCGCCGGCGGTGTCACATGCGCCGCTTCCCCATGCCGTCGTTCTTCCCACGCACAGGCTTGTCACTCCTATTTCGATTCCCAAGAATATTCCACAGGAACAAGCTGATGGCGCGGCGCCGAGCTTGGGCGGAGTGATCGGTGGTGTTCCGGGCGGCGTGGCGGGTGGCCAGCTGGGTGGAGCAGAAAACGGTGTTCTGGGATCCGCAGGAAATGCCCCGCCGCCGCCACCTCCCGTTGCAAAGCCGGTCCAGCAAAAGCGAATCGTCCGAGCCGGATCGAATCTTAAGCCGCCTTTTCTGAAGTTTTCCGCGAACCCCGAATATCCATCACTCGCACGCCAGGCGCACATAGCCGGTGTCGTGGTTGTTGACGCGATAATCGATGAGCACGGAAATGTTGTCCAGGCGCACGCGCTGAGCGGGCCTCCGCTGCTGATCCCGTCGGCGCTCAAGGCTGTATTGCAGTGGAAGTACGAGCCGACCGTCCTAAACGGCCAGCCAGTTTCGGTTGAACTGGAAGTGCAGGTGAACTTCGCTCCAAAAGGTTAGCGTCGAGAGGACTGACACAGTTCATGGTTAGCTGATGGTTCGTAAAACGAGTTAGGCACCTCTACCGTGTCAATAATGAGATCAGAAAGCTAGAACCCTTTGCCTGCTTTGCTTTTCCGGCTCCTACCGGTTCAAAAAGGCCCCGAAATGGGGCCAGTTTTGGTTGACGAATTGGTGACGAGTTTTCCGATTCCGTCGTCGTTCGCTGTAGACCTTGCCCTAATCAACCGATCAGCGCCCGAATTTTGGCACGCACCTCTGCCAATTCCTCCGCCGATATTGCCCCTTTCCGCTTGGCCCTTCTCCTCCGCCAATCGAGACTCTTGACCCGATCAGCTAAAACCGCGCTTGGATTCGCAGCGGAAATGATGACCTCGAACGGGTAATTCTTGATTTGTGTCGTCATTGGACAACACACCATTAGGCTCGTCTTTGCGTTATAGACGGCCGGACTTAGCACCACAGCGGGACGGTGTCCAGCTTGTTCACGGCCCACCTGTGGATCGAAACTGAGCCACACGACGTCGCCAGCTTCAGGCACATAAGGACTTGGCATTCTTACCAAGCCTCCTTGCCGATGGGGGCGCCGAAATCAATTTCCTCGTGCAGATTACCGCGAGTGATGCCCTTTACAAGTTCGGCGAGATCATATTCTTTGCGTCGGGCAGATTCGATGACAATACGGCCCGACTCCTCGTGCACTTCGACCGGCTCATCCAAACACAAATTTGCCGCCTTCAAAACGGGGGCCGGAATTCGCACTGAAGCACTGTTACCCCATTTCTTGACCACAGCCCTCATTTAGGATCCTCCTTGTATCAACATTGTATCTACATTCTGCCTAGGCATCCGTCCTGTGCCAACATTGCAGATACAAGTAAATCAAAGCCGCGATTAGGCTGGCATCCGGCTGCACTAAAAAGCAAGCTCAGGACAAAAAACAGTCGTCGAAAGCTTCTGAAATAGGGACTCACGCTTCATCCCAGTTAACCACAAGGATAGCCGCGCGCTGTGATCGCCGGACATAAGCGGCCCGGGAAGTACGATAGCCCCAAGATTAGTGAAGAGACCCGGCAGTACATCCGCGATTTCGACCGCCTGGCCGGGACGACGACGGCCGCGCGAGAGCTCTACGGCAAAATGCCGGAACTCTATCCGGGAGCGGGTCAATCGGCTACCCTTCTGGCTTTCGGCGCATGCGGCCAAGCCGTAAACTTTTTCGAACGAAAGGAGTTTTCTTATGCGGCAGTTACAACTCATAGCTCACGGCGAACCTTCAGATGTCATCGAACTGAACACGGTCTCCGAACCGGCTCTTGGTCAGGAGGATGTTCTCATCTCGATGGAAGCGGCCCCGCTCAATCCCTCAGACTTTCTGTTTGTCCGCGGCACGTACGGCGTCCGGCCAGCCTTCCCATCTTCGGTAGGTGCGGAGGGTGTTGGCCGAGTCGCAAAGATCGGATCGAAGGTTGATGTCGGTCTGCAGAGTAAGCGAGTCCTGATTATCCCGACCTACGAGCAGGGCACCTGGGCAGACCAAGTCGTCGCCCCTGTGCGCAACCTCGTGCCGATGAGCGACGAAGCGGATCCCCTGCAACTTTCGATGATAGGGATTAACCCTGCTACCGCCTATCTCTTGCTGCACCGGTACGTTTCCCTGATGCCCGGCGACTGGATCGGTCAAACCGCAGCCAACGCGGCCATGGGGCAGTACATCATTGCACTCGCAAAGCTTGCAGGAGTCAAGACGCTGAATGTCGTCCGGCGGGAAGAGGCTGCCGAACAGGTGCGGCAGTGGGGAGGTGACCGCGTAGTCCTCCAAGGCGGCAACCTACACAAGGATATTGAGGAGGCTCTCGACGGGAAGAAACTTAGCCTGGTCCTCGATACGGTGGGTGGAGTTCCCGTAGGCGAGTTGGCCAAATCGCTTAAACCTGGCGGCTCGGTTGTCGTGTACGGCCTTCAAAGTGGGCAGTTCCCAGCTATGCCGCCCAAAGAGTTCATCTACCGTGGTCTTAGCCTCCACGGATTCTGGCTCATCAATTGGATACGCAATGCGCCGCGCGCAGAGATCGAAGAGATTTACCAGAAGCTGGGAGACCTCGTAGCTGATGGATCCCTCTCCGCCGCAGTGGAGCATGTGTACTCGCTCGACCAGTTCAAGGAAGCGTTCAAGCAATCCTTGAAATCGAATCGCAGCGGCAAGATCTTGTTCAAGTTCTAGCGACCACCGACGTACCCTCACGTCGCAGAAGCATGAACTGGGCACCTCATGGACAGCGCCAATATTGAAAACATATTCAATCTCACGGTCACTCAGTCTGTTTTTACACTGTCAACGCTGGACCTCATGAGCGGCCTGAGACATAGGTAAGCAACTCGTCCACACTCTCCGAATCCGCACCTTGGACGTTGGACAATCCCTGCAAATCTCCAGATTGCTCTCCCGCCCGCACTCCCAGTTTCTCCAACGGGAAAGACATCGTCTCGACGCTTTGGCTTTTCCCCCGAACCTGCTCCTTGAGTGCGCCCGCAGTTTTTACCTCCGCCTTTTTCGGAGCTGCATTCGTTTTCGCCAACTTCTTCCTGGGAGTTGCCCTCCTCCTAACCAGCTTTTTATTAATCGGCTTTTTCATTGGTGCCACCTTCTTGCCCAGAGTTCCCTTCGAGTTCGTGTGCTTCTTCCTAGCTTTCTCCTTGGTAGCCATACGCGCCGTCTACCACCCGGGGCAGACCGGCAGGCCACTTGGACGATTAGCGCATTACCGGACATCAACTGGGTGCTAAAACGGAACCCGATCTCAGCAAGGCGACCACAATTCCCGGATTCCACAAACTGGCAACCATTCTCAGCACCTCAGTTCAGTGCAACTCAACAGAATTCCCATTTTGTTCCGCGCCGCATAACAAAATTCTCATTGACTCCACTATGGCTTAGCAGTACAGGTACCTCTAGTTGTAACTCTCTTTTCTGTTACCCAAAAGTTTAGGCCGACTCCCAGGTGAAAATCGAGTTTCAACGGGTTCCCACTCAATCGCCTACGAGCTTGATTGGGATCCCAAATCACGCAGCTCAACGAGGATGTGCTGTTCCACGTCGAGCAGGAGGAGCCTTCCATTGAACGACACTCACGAATTGAAGCAAGATCCTTCCCGAACTACTCCAGAAACGAGTCAGACGGTGGCAGTTCATAGCCGACGAGCGTTCTTAGGCGCAGCGGCTGTAGGGACTGCAGGATTGGCAACTCCCAGCCTTATGCCCGAGAGAGCCACTGAGCCACAAGCGAAACAGGAATCCGGAAATACTGACCTCGCAGGATGTTTGTCAGCCACCAGTGAACTCGCGCAGTTTATGCGCGATGCTGAGACGAAACTTCGCGGGATGAAATTGTCCGCGGGGCAGGAACTCGAGCCAGCATTGGAAAAGGCGGGGGTTAAGATACCCAATTTCCTCCGCGGCTCTGGCATCACCCATGAAACTCACAGTGAGGAATTCGCAAAAGCCGGTCCAAACAACCTGGTGATTGTCACCGCAGGCGACCCGACTGTCGTGGATATAAGAGTTTTCTGCATCTGCAGTAAGAGATGGAGAATTTGCGTTTGTCTCGAATGCGGTTGGATCTGGTGCCGGATAGTAATCCGAGGCACTTTTTAGATTTTTCTCTTGCTACGTAAAACGCGCGAAAGGGCTCTCCTATGACCAATTTCGGAGTGGGCGGAGCTTGTGTGGATTCTTCGGACCATAGCTACTGTTGCCATTTTGCTCCTCGTCCCCTCAGCTAGTCGCGCGGAAGAGCGCCGGACATGCATCTATACTGATGATAGATTCCTGCACGTTGAATGTCGCATTGATGAGCCGTATGTAGGCCTGCGCTTCACTCCATATCCGGACATTCCATTCCTGCCTGGAGACTCGGTCTCCGTCGATGCCGGCGGGCGCGTCCAAATTGGCGGAACCTGGGCCACTTGGAAGCTCTACGTCAATCCACAAGACGATGTATCGAACAACCTATACCACGGCCTTATTTACCTCCCTGTGCCCGGCAAAGTTTTTGGACGAATGGGCAGCAAAAGACTTTCCCATGCCAGATCGAAATTTCAGTTACCGAGGGGTCGATGCAAGTGGCAAGCTACTGAAGGCGATCCCATACAAAGAGCTCGATCTAAACCTTCCCCGGCAGAGCTTCGACATCGCACACGAACTCACAAATAAAGGTATCCAGAAATTTGTGGCTGATTATCAGAGCACACTCCAGACGCTCCGGGTAGAGTTTGCAGATCTGTTGGAGACATTCTTGCCGTGCCGCTGGCGCAGCTTCGCTCAGCTCGAGGAATTATGCTACACTTCGCAGCGCGGTAGTTTGCCTCTGCGAGGAAAGAACGACGATGCAGCGGAAGACCGTGCTCATCAGCGAGCCCAACGCAGCAGAGACCCCGGCTCCCTTCCTCCCCTATATCTGGTCGATTCTGAAATCGCACTGGGAGCGCCATGGTGATCGTGACTATTTTCAGTGGCTTGACCCCATATTCCAGAATGACACCCCAGCTGCTTTGTTGCGCCCGTACCAACAAGGCTCTATCGACGTTCTGGGATTGAGTTGCTACACGTGGAATTGGCAGATTCAATGCGAGATCGCGCAACGAGTCAAGGCTAGGAACCCCAATGCGATTGTGATCGCGGGGGGACCGCACCCAGATTATAAAGACAGACATTTCTTTCGAAAACATCCCTACATTGATATGGTGGCGGTCAAGGACGGCGAGTTCACACTCGCCTCGGTTCTATCAAGGCTCGCTGAGAATGACCGCGAGTTCAGCAGTGTCGGCGGTCTGTGCGTGCCGGGTCCGGAAGGCGAGCCAGTTTGCACCAGTGCCCCAATCGTGCCCAACATATTCGACTACAGCCCATACCAGGACCAGTCTGCCTACTATGGGCAATTGTTGCGGTCGAACAAGGTATTCCATGCAACATGGGAAACCAACCGCGGCTGCCCGTTTAGTTGCAGCTTCTGTGACTGGGGATCGAGCACCATGTCCAAGGTAAGGCGCTTCGACATGCAGCGCGTCGAGGCGGACCTTGAGTGGCTGGCACGGAGCCGGATTGTCATGCTCTTTCTGGCCGACGCGAACTTCGGAATACTCGAGAGGGATCTTGAAATCGCCCGGCTCCTCAACCGGTTGCGACAGAAATACGGGTATCCGAAGTATCTCACCTATACTGCCTCCAAAAACCATCCGGAGCGCGCGATCGCCATTGCCAGGGAATTTGCCCGGACTGGCGTTTGTCCCACGCATAGCCTGTCGGTCCAGCACACCGACACAGAAGTTCTGGCGGCTACGGCTCGAACCAATATTTCGTCCGTGAAGCAGATTGAGGCAGCCAAGGCGCTCATGAGCAGCCGAATTCCAATCGATGTTCAGGTGATTCTTGGCATTCCGGGGGATACGCTGGAACAATGGAAAATCTGCCTGACCGATCTCATGGAGTGGGGCATTCACGAAGAATATTACACGTTCTTCTATCACCTTCTACCGAACGCCCCCGCGGGAGAAAAGTCTTTTCTCGATCGCTGGCAGGTTGGCACCATTGAGCGCACTACGTTCTCCGATCCTCGCCAGCCACTCGAGAAAGGGCCATTGGACCGGCTTCGGAATACCCGGGGGCGCCTGATTGTCGAAACGAAGAGCTATTCGCGCGAGGACTGGGTTGAGATGGCGACGTTCGCCACGCTCGTTAAGGCCCTTCACAACGCAAGCCTGACCCGCCTGATCGCCGTTTACCTGCGGCTGACCCATGCGGTCCCCTACAAGAAGTTCTACGGGGATGTTGAGCAGTTCTTTATGAAATGCGCTCTCGCTCAAAGCTGGTACGGGGTCTTGCGGAGCCACTTTCAGGATTTTCTGCATAACACTGATGCTACCGATCACATGGAAGTCAGCCAATTGCCGAAGTTGCCGTACATGCTAGATCCGGCCCGCTGGCTTGTTGTACAGGTATGTCTGCAATTCGATGAATTCTTCGATGCCCTCGGCGATTACCTGGTCGAGTGTTACCCATCGGCGACCAATCTGGCGAGCGTGCTCGATTTTCAGAAAAATGTAGTCATACTCCCGAGCTACGCGCGGTCCAAGGGCAAGATGTTCCACGTGGATTGTGACTGGGTGCAATATTTTGATCAGGCCTGGGGACGGACTGGAACGGAGCGGCTTGACGAACCCACGGCGACGCCGGGGGCGGCTGTTGAAGTTACCGACCAGACGTGCGGCGAACAGTCCTATTTTGTGCAGCCCTTGGATTGGGGTAATGGCGGCCGCGAGGACCGATGGTTGCAGTGGATCAAGCACTGCGTCTTACATCGCAATTCCGTGGCCAAGAACAACTTCCAACACCTTCGACTTCACTTGGCGATGGTATCGAATGAATAGAGTGTTTGCCGACGCGACCACGGACAAAGAATTTGCCGCCCATGGCTACGTCGTACGTTCGTTCCTTCAACCAAACGAGATCGGCGCCTTGCGGCACCTTTATGATGAGTTTCCTCCAGAGCTCCCGAGCGACTTCTATGCGACCGTCTTCAGCAGGAATATTGGCTACCGTCGTTGCATTTCCGACGGCATCGCGGCCACGATCAAGTACCGACTGGAGGCGCTCTTCCCTTACCACGAGTTGTGTTTTGCGGTGTTCGTGACTAAGCGCCAGAAAACTAAACACGGAACTCTGCCGCTTCATCGGGACTATTGGTTCGTCGACGCCGCCAAGCACACGGCGGTTCACCTGTGGGTACCACTGGTCGATGTGGATGAAACTAATGGGTGTCTGCAAGTCGTGAGCGGGAGTCACACGTTGGTTGAGTCCCCTTATGCTGTCAATGAATACCCACCCGTCTTTGGCCATGTCATGGATTTGTTGACCAGGCAATTTGCCAAATCGGTTCCCATGGCAGCCGGCTCCGTACTCGCCTATGAATCGCGCCTGTTTCACGGCTCGGGAGAAAACCTTTCCGACAAGGTTAGGCCGGCCTGTGTAGTGATCCTTTTACCCAAAGGTGTGCGTCCACAGGTATATGTCTGGAACAGACTCAAACAAACAACCTTCGACGTGCTGGAGGTCACCACCGATTACCTTTTGCAGATGGAACGCGGTGCCACGATCCAAAAACCCTATCCGGAAGGCGTGACCTACCTCACCAGCGTGGAGTGTCCAGTCGACCCGTTGTGTCCCCAGGATCTTGCCCGCATCAAGAAGCCCGAAAGGTCCGGTTGGCGACGGTGGCTGAGGTGGTCTGGCTAGCAGGGCGGTGCGGTGCCCGAATCTACCCTCTCCCATTTCATGTTCTCGAGCACAATGAGATCGCCTGTGAAAATCCGGTAATTATCGCGAACGCTATTGGTAGTGCCCACCGTAAAGTATCGGGGCAAGGTATCGAATCCGCCGAGAGCGAAAGGGAGTTCTGTATGGGGATCCATGATCGCAACTCGAAGGCCATAACGTCCCCCGGCCAAGGGTAATCGCGGAATGATTCCGGCGAGTTCACCGTCGCCGGCTTTGACCGGAAACGGCTCCAGCAGCCCCTCGCAGGAAATGACCGTCGCAACGTCGCTCGCAAGCAGGCAGAATCCCCAACGCACATCCACATCGCGCTGTGAACGATAGCGCACATAAACACGCGCAGGCTCTCCGGTGCGAAGGGATTCTGAACGGACCGGTTGGATGCCGAAGTCAAGAATCTCGACGGCACTGTTTGCCAACCTACGCGGAACCTGGGGTCCATCTCTCGCCAGCGATGGATCAAACGCTAGCAAATCACCCGGCGGAGTACGCGTAGCCTGGAGATACCGCGCCACGCCCTCAACAACATCGCCGTCAAAGGCGACAGTTCCATGCTCAAGAACTATGCAACGATCACAGATGAATTGCACCAGATGGGCATTGTGCGAAACCAGCATCAGAGAGCCGCCACCCTTCAGATACCTCTGTACGTGATGGATGCAGTGGCGCTGAAACCCGATGTCGCCGACTGCGAGAACCTCGTCCACCAGAAGAATATCGGGTTCCAAGTGCATGGCTACGGAAAAGCCCAGGCGTGCCCGCATACCGCTGCTGTAGGCGCGCACGGGAGAATCGATGAATCGCTCCAGGCCCGCGAAGGCAACGATTTGGTCAAAGGCCCGACGGATGCGCTGTCGATTGATCTCGAGTACCGCTGCGGCCATATAAACGTTTTCTCTGCCGGTGAGTCGGGGGTCGAAACCTAGCCCATGATCGCTCAACATGGCGCAGTGGCCGGAGGTGGCGATCTCGCCGTTGCTGAGCCGCAGTGAGCCCAGCACTAGTTTCAACAGCGTGGACTTGCCGGCACCATTTAGTCCCATTACGGCCAGGCTCTCTCCACGTCTTACCTCGAAAGATACATCTTTCAGTGCCCAGAACTCACCGGGGCGCAGCGCAGTACCAAGCCGCGCGACGCGGACCATGCTCTGCGCCGCGTCCATAGCCGTGTACCACAGTGAACGCCGCAGGTCGTAACAGAACTTTCGCGAGGCTTTTCTGGCTGAAATGAGGGTTTCCGGTTCGACTCGCGAGCCATTCGGCGACGATGCCAGAGCGGGTGTGGCCATTGGATTACTCGTTTACTTGCTCGATGACGACGCCCAGCGCGATGCGCGCGTACATCCAGCATCCGCCCGAACAAAGACACACGACCAGTGTTGTCACAAGGCTGCGCCAAGGGCTACCGACTGCACCCGTAAGAATCAGCGAACGTGTGTCAGACAGGAGTGAAGTGACGGGATTTATCCTCATAATCACGCCGACAACACCGCTTGAAGGCGCGGGGAAATACACCGGCGAGAAGAAGAACCAAACAGTAGTCGCGGTAGTGAGAATCCAGGAGAGGTCGCGATAGAGAAGGTTGACCGGTGCGACTACCATTCCAAGAGTCATGCCCAACAGAGCCAGGCTCACTACTCCCGCGGGGGCCAGCAATATGGCCGCGCGAAAGGGAACGTGATACAGGACCAGCGCGATTGCTAGAATCACTGCCCTGGTGAGGGCATTCAAGAGCACCATACCCAGCTTGCCAAGAACAATCGCTTCGGGCGGAGCGCTGGTTAGCGCCAGCAATCGCTGATCGGCAAGCAGCCCCTGAATGGGAGCATGCAGGGCGTCTAGGAGCGTGGCCCAGAGAAGAACTCCAGCTAACACGAAGAGCGTATACGGAACGGAAACGTCAGCAACGGAGAGAATGCCGATGCGGCGGAACCCGACGGCGGCGGCCGTCATGGCGAGCGGTGCAAGCACAACCACGGCGGGACCAAAAAATGACGACCGGTAATGACCGCGGACATCACGTTTTGCGATCTCCAGTGCAAGTGGTCCCGAGCGTCGGAGATCGCGCCCAATGCTTCGAACAAATTCGCGAGGGCGAACGAGAGGGGACTCGTGAGTCCGAACGACCGTCTTCATTTGCGCACCCGAGCTACCTGCTCAAACGATATCGTATTTCGCGCACGATGTTGCCCGGTGTATAGATTTTCCAGAATGGAAGTTTCTTCAGGTCCCCCTGTCGATCGCTCCCTGGGCTTGCAGTATCGCAATTGGCGTCGAAGTTCGCGCCGAATAGCGCACCCAACTTGGCAGTGAGCGCGGGGTTCGTCTGATTCCCCGCTGCCACCATCCGTTCTTTCAGTTGCTCCGAATCATAGTGACGAGGATCCAGTTCGAAAACTCCCAGACTGTTCAGACCTTTGAGCTTGGCGCCCCCCTGGTGCATCGCAGAGAGGCGCGCATTGTTGTAGCTGTGAAAGAAAGCAGGATCCACCTCAAGTCCCTCGATCAATTCTCTGTCCTGCTCAGGCAGCAAGTAGTAATGCCGCAAGTTTGCATCCTTTTGGGTGATGCCGATGCCGAATGCCACTCGCATTTCCGGAGTCGTGTTGGGGGGAGAAGCGTGTATGGTTCGATTATCAAATACGATGGCCTGGCCTGCCGTCAGGTTAACAATCGTGAGATAGCGGAAGATGAGAGGCAGTTGATCTTTAAATGGCGGCGTATACTGCGGTGACGGCGATGGGCGCACGTGATCATAGAAGCGGTGGCTGCCTTTGATCACGCCCAGCGCGCCATTGTCCTGGTTGACATCGACAAGAGGGCACCAAACGGTCGCAGACCAGAATTCGGTCTCATCCACGAACGTCCAATCCTGATGAGGCGGCACTATCCCGAGCCGGTCGTTTGATTTGGTAACGAAGCTTGCCGTGAAGATTTGGAAATCCTTGAAATGTTGATCCACGCTGCTGCGGACAGTCTCGATCAGGTGCTCCGACACTGCGCGAACAAAGTCCGGACTTTCGTTGTCCAGGCTGACCTGGAAGGCGCTCGCCGAAGCCGGCCGACAATTTAGCGCATAATAGAAATCTTTCAGCTCTCTTACTTTCGCCTGATCAAGCAAATGAATGACGGCGTACCCGTCTTTTTCAAAGTCTGCCTGGAGTTGAGCATCTTTGAACAAGGTTTTCATTTTTCGCGTGCTCCTTGGGATAGAAAAATATTGGCCTATTTTGGTGTTCAAGGATTCGCTGGTTACAGGAACGTGCTCATACCGGCGGCGATAGAGTTTTCGAGCGTCTTCCGGCAAGCGGCCCTTCGCCAATGCATCGATGTGAGTCAGATAGAACTCCTCATCCGCTTGATAGACATCCACGTGCCGCTCGCTGGCTTTGTGGTAATACACCAGATTGGCTTCTTCCTCCATAACTCTGGCGGTCACGACGACCCGGTCGCACGATCCGTTATTCGCGTGGCTTCCGTGGAAAAGATCGTCCGAATAAATGATGGCCTCTCCAGATCTCAGGGGGACATCCACCAAATAGTGCTGCAGATTGGGTGGCAGGAAGAAACGATCGCTGGGATAGCTGCCCGATCGTAGCGACTGGAAGTACAGATGGCTACCCGGCAAAACGAACAAGCACCCGTTCCGGATTGAAACGCTCATCAGCGGGCACCAGATGAAGAATGTGCGGTATTTTTCTTCGACAACGCTCCAGTCCTGATGGAGAGGAAGCACCGTCGAATCGGCGCAGGACTTTACCATGAACGTGCCACCAAAGAGCTTGCAGGGTAGGAACAAATCTCTCCCTGCGATCACTACCTCCTTCCGAATCGCCTGATTGATGGACCAATTCATCGTGTAGCTGTTGTGTCGGCTGCTTTCGTAGAGACCGCTTATTTCTTTAGGGAAGTGTTGGCGATACAGATCCATCAAAGCGTTCACTTGTTCGCCGGCGAGAAGGGGCGTGACCACGAAGCCTTGGCGGTCGAATTTTGCCTGCAGCTCAGAGTCACGGAGCAGTCCTTTCATATTCTCTGCCCCCTGGCGCACGCCTTCCACACGCGTTCCGCCGCGTTCGCTAGGCGGTTGGCGAATAATGCTGCGACACCTCCAGTTTCGCTCGCACTCCGCCGGGTCTCCAACCGTTTTCCGTTCCTGGCTAAACCAGCTTGCTCGCATAAAAGGCGAATCTCTTCGCTCGAGAAAGGGATGAAATCTTCTTCCAGTACAGTCTCCACCTGGCAATCGTCGGGCATACGATTCTGCAAGAACAACCCCTTCAGCTCCCCCAACGGATGGCGCTCAAAGAATCCTTCGTCCACTTTCAATTTGGCGACTTTGCTCCGTCCTCCTTCCAGGCTTCCCGGAACCACGTAGTAGTGGTAGAGCTGCGCCTCGCTGGGGGTCATGCCGATCGCGACCGCCGTTCGAAGTGCTCCGCCCCGGTTTGCCGCAGCTCCGTGAATGGTTCTGTTATCGAAGGCCACGGCTTCGCCGGATTTGAGCGGAACGAACGACAGGAACTCGTACAGCAAGGCTTCATGCCCTTGTGTACAAGTCTTGAATTCGGGAGAGGGCGAACCTACCACCTTGTCAAAAAAGAGCTGGCTACCTGGGATGAATCCGAGCGCGCCGTTGTTTTCGTCAGTGTCAACCAGCGCAATCCATACCGTGAGGGAAACGTTCGGCGGATCGACGAACGTCCAATCCTGATGTGGATAGGTGTAACTCGCCTCGCCAGGCGACTTGACCAGGAAACTTCCAAGGTGCGGCTTGTAGTCGACGAAATGTTCCTTCAGTTTAGGCAGGATAATGCTGGATAACTTGCGGATGAGCAACTTCTTCCGCTCCAGATCCTTTTCCTCGATGCCAATGTAAATCCCGTATTCACTGTTGGTGACTTTGCCCCCGGTGGATTGCTGGAACAGCTGCAGTAGTTGTCGCACTTCCCCCGGATCGAGGACCGAGAGTTCTACAAAACCGTTTTCCTCAAATTCATGCTGCGCGTTGTCCGCTCGGAACATCTTGGGAGTGCTCTTGTTCCGCTGGGCATGCCGGAGCCGGAGGTCGGAGAGCTTGCGCACCGTTTCGTCCGGCGAAAGAAATGGGATTGGATCCTGCGCGTGATCCAGAACCAACTTGCTAAGATTGGAGTCCCATAAATTGCTTTCCAGAAGAAATGCTTTGCTGATCCGGTACGCCTTGACCGTTCCCGTCGGCGCATCAAACATGTAGTGAATGGCCTGCGCTTCGCGCGGCTTCAGAACGGATTGAATTGCGAGGCGAACCTGCTGGGATTGATTGGGCGGTGAGTAATGAATGAGCCTATGATCGAAGATGATGGCATGACCCTTGTTGAGCGGAATCCAGCGTCCGTATTTCCTGAACAATTCGTTGTACTCTGTAAGTGCCTTGGGAAGATTCGGGCCACGTTGCGTGCGGAACACGTTGTGACTTCCAGGAATCACAAACAGGCCGCCGTTTTGCACCGTCGTATCGATCAGGGGGCACCACAGATTGAACGCGGCATGCTGAGATTCGTCCACGAAGTTGAAATCCTGGTGCGCCTCGATCTGGCCGTCGCCGGGAAATTTGATCATGAAGTTGGAATAGAAAACTTCGTAATCGATCATCAGCGGCGCCAGCTTTTCGCGGATATGGCGGGAGATCAGGTCGTCAACTTTGCGCTTGTGGGAAATATCCTTGTCGAATACGGAAATGTAATAAGGTAGTTGCTGCGCATAATCGACAACTACCCGTTTGGCTTGGAAAGCATCCTCGAAGAAAGACCACAACTCGTTGACAGCGAGCTGTTCCAGAAGATCCACTACAACGTAACCCTGTTCTCTGTAGGATCGTTCGTGCGTGTCGGCCGAAAATATTTTGCGCATGGCGAGACTCGATCCGGTGCGTCTGCGGCCGGGATGCCTGGCTGCGGTTTTCACTCCGCATCTCAGACGTTCCCCAGAAGTTGGCATCTTAGCATTCCCCGGACCTTTGTGGAACAATGCACGCGCTTTGTTATGATCGTTAGCACATGCATCGCGCTTCTACAATGGGCAGCCAAAACTGGAACACGGCATCATGTTTTCAATCGAGAACCAAGGGCAGCGCTTGAGCTTGTTGAGAAAGGCACTGCCTAACGTGCCGGAAGCGGTCGCGACGGTCAAGCTCGAGCGCTGGTGGAAAGCAAAGGCGGCCAACCTGATGGCCGTCCTGTATTCGGTCATGTTGGTCTGCCGATTGCCATTCTCGCGCGCCATGATTCTTGCTTGCTTTTCCGTAATCACTATCGCAGGCACCGGCAGTTTCGGCCATGTGGTCAATGATTGGTGCGACATCCAGGCCGACGCCGTGGCCGGCAAAACAAATCGTTTAGCAGGCCTGGTCCGATGGCAGCGATACATTCTGGTCTTCGTGCTCCTGGCGATTGCCTTGCTTCCGTGGCTAGTCCTGCCTTTCGATTCCCTGTCGATCGCGCTTCTCCTACTGGAGTTTGCCCTCCTGCTGGCGTACTCCTTCTCCCCTTTCCGCCTGAAGGCTCTACCCATACTGGCTGTCCTTGCCGATGCTGGATACGCCTATGTTGTTCCAGCGTTATTGGCGGCGCATACCTTCTTCCTGGCAGGCGGCGGAAAGGACCGCAAGGCATTCCTGAGCACACTCTTTCTCTGGCAATCCTGCCTAGGAACCCGCCACTTCTTGAACCACCTGGCGCTCGACCGGAGTAACGACATCAGAAGCGGCACGACCACCCTGGCCACCCAAAAAGGAAATCGGTTTATCCACCAGTTGATCCGGTGCATCTTGCCGCTGGAATTGATTTTCTTTGCCGCATATCTCACCAACCTCGCAAGGTACGCGCGCCCGCTGGTATTCGTGATCGCCGGTCTCTTTATGGTCTTTATATCGTTCCAGGCCGTTCTCTCTGTGACTCGCCGTTACCCGGTCCTTACCTGCCGATTCTCGAAGAACGCGGCAGACCGCTTGTATCAGGACATTTTGGCCCTGGTACTCCTCTGCGGCCTCGTCATCATCGATTGGCGGTTCAGCCTTCTTCTTTGCTTGCACCTAATCCTTTTTTATGGTGCCAACGCTTTCAATTACCGCTTGCTGTCCTTGCCTCTGGGGATGTTGAGACGTGGTTCAGCATCCTTACATGGTCCCTCGCAGCCTGGGGACGCCCGGGTCGGCGGTTCCAAGAGTCTTGCGAACGGCGAGAACCGTCGCCTGAACACCGAGAAAGTTCGCGGACGGGCCAATATTGCCATTGTCAACATCAATCGGTCGAAATACACGGAAACGTTCATCGAGGGTGTCGTTTGCCGGCTCAATTACAACGTCTACTATCTGTATGGCGGCGAATTACCTCGGTATGACGACGGCCATCGGCACTTCTTGCCGTACCTGCAGACCCTGGCTCAACTTCTCGAAGCCGCGCTGCACCTGGAACAAAATCATTTCTTAAAGAATAGTATTGCGGCGTACCTGCAATCCAAACGCATACAGTTGATCTTGGCCGAATTCGGGCCCGTGGCCGCTGAAATGCTTCCGATTGCGCGGGACATCGGTATACCGTTGATCGTATGCTTCCACGGGTATGACGTTTTTCACAAGGAGACCTTGCGCCAGTGCGTGACCCGCTACCAGCTCCTCTTCCGTGAGGCCGCCCGGATCGTCGGTGTATCCGAGATCATGCTGGATCGCCTTGAGCAACTCGGCGCTCCTCGGGAAAAGCTTTTTCACCTGCCGGCGTTTGTCGACCTCGAACAGTTCACCTATTCCGACCGGAGCGGCATGCCGCCGAAGTTTCTGGTAGTGGGCCGCTTTGCGGAAACCAAGAGTCCACATCTGACGATTCTTGCGTTTCAGAAGGTCGCCAGCAGAATTCCGGAGGCCACGCTCACCATGGTCGGAAAAGGTGGCGGTGGCGAGCTCTTTGAAGCTTGTGTCATCCTAGCCAAGGCCCTCGGCTTGGAACATCGCATCGCCTTCAAAGGCGTTCTTTCCCATGAGGATGTCGCGAAAGAAATGCGCAATTCCCGTATTTTCGTTCAACATTCGGTCACAACGCCAGAAAATGGCGACATGGAAGGCAAGCCAGTCGCCATCATGGAAGCCATGGCGAGCGGATTGCCCGTGATTGCGACTCTCCACTCTGGGATTCTCGAACTGATTGTAAACGATGTCACCGGCTTGCTCGTGCCGGAGTACGATGTGGAAGGGATGGCCGAAGCCATGATTCGCCTGGCGGAGGATGATGATCTGGTCCGGCGCCTGGGACGAGACGCCAGCGCAGCGATCCACGACCACCCATTAATAGCGCGTCATATAGAGATTCTCGACGACCTGATCGCCAACGCCATCCAGAGAGCGTAATAGGGCGCCACACGTTTTCGGGCAGAGATGATCTAACGGAGAGTTGCACTTATTTTTCGCTGAAGATCTCTGCTCCCACGATCCCCTGCGACATTCGCAGTCTGTAGTGTGTAGGCATAGAGAAACGGCTCATGGAAGCCATGCTCGTGCAACGCCTGCACAAACATATTTTCCACGTGATGGTACGGCGACTGCATCAGAGTGGTGTAGTTACGTGCAATGGGGATTTCGGCCTTCCGCGACCCATCGCTGTTTGTGAAGGCCCTCGCCATTATCGCTTTGCAGGCATCGCTCATAGCGGGGTAAACCGTGGTGTCCGAGATCACAAGGGACGTCGCCACCGAAGACATCTCGACAGTAATTTGCTCGTATTGGCGGCTTTTGATGGCCGCCAAAAACGCGAAGAAATCGATTGGCGCTCCCTCTCGATCACAGTAGGTCAGATTCCAATACGGATCCTGCACGATCAAACGTCTTACTTCGCGGAAATCGATTTCAACCAAGCCCACGCTGTGGACCAGCCTTTTGTATGGTTTCTCACGAAACCCGAAAGAATATTGGTATGCCGTGTAGCCCAGACTGCCCAACATCTTTATGTAGAACAAGCTCGTGACGCCGCACTCCGCCGGGAGTGCATGGCTCTTCAATGCCGGATAGGCTTTGGTTAGATCCAGCGAGTGAAAACTGGTGGAGCCGAAACGACGAGCCGTCCTTTCAGCAGGCCGGCCAATCGCGATCAGAGAACCGGTATACTCCCGCAAGAGAGTTGTTTTCTCAAAATCTGATTCTACGCGTTCCAACTGCTGGCGGAGGTTTGCGAGTTCGGCGTGCCAGAGTCGCTGGGCATCACGACCATTTACCTCATCCCGTCCCGGAGCTAGGTGGCATTTCAGGAATTCCATGAAGCGCGATTTCTTGAGCAGTCGTTCCATGCGCCGGCAGTTAGATTCGAAGAAGCCTTTTAGAACACCTGGCCCGGTGAGGATACCAGCACTTTCGGAAGATTGGCAGATCCTGATTCAGTGTGAGCCCAGGACCAGGTATTTCTCTCTCTACGGCCTCACTCCAAAGTTCCCCCCAGCGCGCTGACGGAAACCCCTGGCATCTTCGCGCCCCGCACTCTCTCTCACCTCCAAGTCTTCCTCGCCCAGAAATGGTTCCCGTTCTTGGCCTGCAGCCAACTCCCAAAACTCATTCCGCCACTGCCGATCCTTCTGATCGCTCCTTAATCCCTCCAAAGGTACGGATGCCTCAAAGAGACCCTAGCAATCGGTCGATTGTGGTATTCTCCAAAGTTCGCGAGAAGTCCCGTTTTGTAGGATTGATGAGCGACCATGGCTGAAACTGAGCAGCCGATACCGTCCCCAAGAGCCCTGACGGGTAGCTCCGTTCGCTCCCGGGCGCCTCATCTCGGGAAGTGGGGGTAAGCTTGGTCCCCTTTGCTCGAGACCTCTCCGAACTTGGCTGCCATGTTGCGGTGCCGGTCCGTTTTGCATACTACATCGAGCGCACCAGACAATCCCTACGTAGACGTCTTGCCGACGCTCCGGCTGGCGATCTGCTCTCCCAGTACTTCGAGCGTGGCAAGATGCTGCGTGCATTTCTAACTTTTGCGGCAGCGGCGGCGGTCGGGGCTGATCCCGAGAAGGTCGTCATGGCAGCCGAAGCGGTGGAATTATTGCACGGCGCTTCACTCTTTCATGACGACATCATTGACCATGCCTCCCACCGCCGGGGAATGATTTCGCTACATGAGGCGATTGGACCCGGGAAGGCACTCGTGGCTGGCGATGATCTGCTCCTACGAGCGTTTACCGCATTGTCTGGGGCCCGCAGCTGTTGCGCGCCGGGGACAGTATTTGACGCCATGGAAGCTCTCAATTTGTTGGCCCTCGATTGCTGCCGTGGGCAGTTCGAAGAACTATGCGCGGGGCGCTGGATCTCTGAGGAAGACTACGCCGCCATCATTAGCCGTAAGACGGCCGCTCCATTTGTGGCCGCAGGTGTTTTGGGAGTCCTCCTAGGCGGCGGCGACACGACTCAGCAGGCCCAGATTCGCACCTATGGGCAACATCTCGGCATGGCCTTCCAGATTGATGACGACCTTCTCGATGTCATCGGCGAGCCTGGCGCCCTGGGCAAACCTGTAGGTAACTCTCTCGCGGAAGGCCGCCCCATGCTTCCGCTGATCCTGCTCTGGAAATTTGCGCCCGACGACGATGTGCGCAACAAATTGCGCAAGCTGGACGAGGGCGCGTGGAATCGGCAGGAGTTGATCGGACTCCTGGAGCAGTACGGTGTCGTCGAACGTGTGCGGCAGGAGAGGCAGCGTCATTTAGACATGGCGATTGAAGCCCTTCAAAGCTTCCCGAACGTCTCCGGAGTGGAAGCCTTGCGCGTGCTGGCTTCGCGCGCGGTTCCAACCTCGGCAATAGGACTCCTCCCCTGCTCACCTGGAAGCTAAGGCGATAAGTGCGCTACCAGTTCTTTGGCTTGAAGGGTTTCTCTCTGTCTTCGCAACGCTCCTGATAGACGAACAGGTCGCCGAACTGGCTACGAAGACCGGTCACCACCGCCGGTGACTCGTGAATTACGATCGTTCGACCGCTTCGCGCCAGTTCAAGCGCGAGTAACAGTGGCTGCGACTCTTCCAAGATTTCTGTGTCAGGCTTGTAAGTCACGAACCAGAAATGAATCGGTTCATCTTCAGGACAGGCGCGCAAATACTCGGTTACCTGAAACTGTAGGTGCTTGCGATTCATAGTGTCAGTGGCCCCGGCCTGGAGTAGTTCATAGTGGTGCCTCTCGGCAAACAACTGCAGCGCCCGATTGTCCCGGGATAGGCAAGGCCCTCCGTACCCGAATCCATACTGTAGGAATTTGCTTCCGATGCGCGTATCCGCACCGATTGCCGCAAGTATCTGCTCCGGCTCCGCTCCGCAGGAGCCGGCCAAGTCTCCGACTGCATTGGCGAATGCGATTTTCATGGTCAGCGCGCAATTCGTGGCTAACTTTGCGATCTCCGCGCTTAAAGGCTTCATCCGGTGAACTGATGGCGTGTTGGCGCACAGCCCGCGAAAGATGCGTTCCAGCTTTTCGCCTGCTTCGGTGTCCGCCTGGCCGATGAGAATCTGATCGGGAAACTTCTGATCGCGAAGGATGCTTCCCTGAGCGATGAAGGCCGGTGTGTAACTCAAGGCATAACCAAATTTCCTTGCCGTATCCGCCTTCGAATCGCAAAAGCCAGGAAATGTCGTGCAAACGAGGGAGAGCTCGACGCGCGGCCGCCATGAGTCAAGCCGAAACAACGCTGCCAACGCGGCATCGAGGTTTCGCTGGTCGTAACCTTCTTTCTCCGCAGCAGGGGTATCCACCGCCAAAAAGATCACCTCGGGATCGAAAGATGGAATCTGGCTGATGTCCTCTGCAACCTGCAAATTACGAGCGGCTCTCAACGCGGCCTCGACCCCAGGTTCCGACGTTCGAAAGATCTTTTCACGGATCTGCCTGACGTGTTCAGCGTTTTTGTCGATGCCGAGCACACCATAGCCCGCTTTCTCGAGATTCAAAGCCAGGCAAAGCCCGATTCTTCCGATCCCGATAACCACAATTCTTTCAAACATCAATCACCAGCCGAAGCACTTCGGGCCAGAGTGCGAGTGTCATTCGCCGAAGGTGGAGGAAATACAAGTTCTTCCAATTCCACATCGGAGAAACCCCAGGTGGGCGGATTCAGATTGAATGGCTCCCTTTTTTCGAACGCATCGAGCGCTACTTCCTGGATCAGGCTGTAATCGAGCGCTGGACGGTCGGCCAAGAACCTGACTTTGTCAAGGGGCGCCAAAGTCTCCCATCCCTTTGTGTGGTCGATGTGATAGGTACATGCCTGCAGAGGGAAGACATGCTGTTTGTAACCGAGCGCAGCTGCGGCGATCAATCCAAGGGAATCGATATGCAGAGAGTAGAGATCAAGCTCGAGATATCCCTGTATCGCATTCCAAGCTTCTCGGGACATTAACGTAAAATCTCCGCAAGCGAAAAGATCCAATTGGTAAAACAACTCCTTTCCCGGATTCCAGTAGAGGCCGACGCCGTGAGCCATCTTGTCGAGAAACCACTTTAGGACCCTTCCCCTGTCCTGCTGCCCGAGGAGCTCCAGGTTGATATTCCTATAACGGCGATCCCTACCCAGCCTACGAATTACATTTCGTTCGCACCAGGCCAGTTGTTGAGCCAAATCCCATCGCGGATCGATGCCGTCGGGAACATCGCATCGATTGGCCCGATAGTAGGTATCAGGTTTGAACGATCTCTCAGCCAGGGCGCAAAAGAGCGCATCCGAAAAAAGCAGGTCGATATTCGTGCACAAAATGAATGCCCCTCGTGCCCGGCGGATGCCCACGTTCTTGGCGGTCATCTGAAATAAGTCAATATCGGGAGCGCGTCGATAACGACGATGAATCTCGTTTGGCACGGAAATATACCGGAGTAACAGGCAATCGTCCTCGGCTGGTTTCGGCAGCACTTCGTGCAAGCGCGGGCGGTCCGCCGGCGGATTCCACTCAACGAAAACTACTTCAATTGGGAAACGATAGCGTCGCGATTGTTCCAGGAGTCCCTTTTGAAAGAGTCGCATCCGTCCCAGGATATTCCCTCCATGATCGTCATTTCGTGAGGAGACAACAATGGATAGGTAAGGATGCTTCCCGTCAGGAGGGGTGTAGCTTGTCATGGCGCGAGTGATTATAGTATCCGAAAGGCCAAGTTGCGACAGAACAAATGCCATGGACGAAATCAGGAACAAGAACCTGATAAAGCAGCTTGATGCGGCGGAGAACGACCGTGAGTTCCTTGTTTTCGGTCAGCCGCAAATACTCGAGGATGAGATTGAAGAAGTCGTGGCCTGCTTGCGTTCCGGCTGGATCGGCACAGGTCCACGTGTAGCCCGATTCGAGCAAGACTTTGCCGCATTCAAGGGAGTGGAACGCGCCGTCGCGGTGGGCTCCTGTTCAGCCGCTATTCATCTGAGCGTGGGTATCTGCATCGAACCCGGAGATGAGGTGATCACTTCGGCGCTCACCTTCTGTAGCACCGTGAATTCGATCATTCACGCCGGCGGCCGTCCTGTGCTGGCCGATATCGATCCCGGTACCATGAATCTCGACTCGCGAGACGTCGAAGCTCGGATTACGTCGCGAACCCGCGCGCTCGTGCCGGTCCATTTTGGAGGACGTCCTTGTGATATGGATGCGCTGCTCGCCCTGGCCGGTCGCCATGGTCTGCGAGTCATTGAAGATTGCGCGCATGCGATCGAAGCCGAATACCACGGCGTGGGCACGGGCAGAATCGGTGATTTCGGGTGCTTCAGTTTCTATGCCACCAAGAACTTGACCACCGGCGAAGGTGGGATGGTCCTAGCGCGCCGGCCGCAGGACCTTGATCGCATCAGGACTTTGGCGCTGCACGGGCTGAGCACCGATGCCTGGAGCCGATTTCAAGACACCGGCCAAAAGCACTCCTACGCAATTCAGGTAGGATACAAATACAACATGACGGATCTGCAAGCCGCCATCGGCATTCACCAACTACGCCGCATCGAGCGCAATCGACGTCGCCGCACCGAGATTTGGTCACGTTACCAGGATGCGTTCCAGGATCTTCCCGCAGACCTGCCAGCCGCCCCGGGGCCCGATACCCGGCATGCTGCTCACCTTTATACGCTCCTGATCGACGAATCTCGCGCAGGCATCGGGCGCGACGACTTTCTGGACGCAATGAAGCGCCTCGCAATCGGCGTGGGAGTTCACTACTTGAGCATCGCCGAACACCCCATTTATCGAGAGCTTTTCGGCTGGGAACCTGAAACGTGGCCCGAAGCATATCGCGTCGGGAGACGGACGGTCAGCTTGCCCCTCAGCCCGAAGCTCACAGATGCCGACGTTGAACGGGTAATCCGTGCCGTTCGAAAAACACTTCGATCGGACTGAAGCCTTAGCTTTCCATTTATTTCTCGGCCATGTCTGTTGGAGGTCGCCGGTCCAAGGATGCACCCGCTGCCGGAGTGCCACTCGCCTGCGTTTCTTGATGCAAATGCTGCCGGTTTTGCAGGAAGTGGCGGTCAAGCCTCCAGTCAAGACTGAATTCCGGTTTCGTGCACTCAATTTCAAAGAAATCCACCGGGAAAATATAATCATTCCAGTTCTTGATCTGCGCTAACCCGGTCAATTCCTGGAACTCGTTTGAAATAGCGAGATCTTCAAATTGCCGCAATTCTAACTCAATTGCCCGCAGAAACCGGAGGACAAAGCCCTTGCGCCGAATGTCCTCTACCACAACATTCAAATCGCTGACTTCGTAATGATAGGACTCATTGATCTTGCGAATCTCTCGTTCGATCGGCTCACGGTGCTCCAGGCGGAGCGGAACGCGTCGGAAAAGGTCTTTGATGTAAAGTCTTCCTCCCGGCTTTAGCACATCCCAGGCAGCCTCGATCAGCCGTCGTTTGTCCCTCGAATGACCAAAAGACTCTAGGAAGTAGACAATGTCATAAGTTCCGGGGCTGAAGAGTTCCGGCAGCTTGTGATAGTCACCCAGGATCACCCTGACTCGCTCTTCCAACCCGGCCGCTTGTGTCCGGTCGCGCGCGACCTCGTATTGAACATTGGAAATTGTGATGCCGTCCACATACACACCAGCCCGGCTGGCAAAATGGATGGCCGGCGCCGCAATCCCGCACCCTGCGTCTAAGACGCGTTGCCCTGGTTCAAAGCCGATGCTTTTAATCTGGTAGTTGAGCAGGTCAACGATGTCCCGGGTTCGCAGGGCTTGGATCACGTCTCCATAAACCTTCATGAATTGCTGGTGGCGGGCGTCGTAAAACTCTCCGACTCGGCGAGCGTGAGTGCCATCGTAAGGAGTCCTGGCTTCGGGTTGCGTGTGCTCACGACCTCTACGGCTCGCCAGACGGGATATCCTGTATTTGATTTGGTTGAAGATATTTCCTGGGGCATAGGTCTCCCAGAAGGTTCGTTCATCGGCAGGAACGCGGCTTGTCAAACTTTCTTGAGCCACGAGAGTTCTGCAGGTACTATAGCACCCGGTCTGCCGCATTGTGTGATTCTTATGCGCTGGATGCATGTATTCTCGATCTTGCTGCTGGCATTCACGAGCGGATGCCACAGTCGGAGTGGGCACGGAGATCACGACAAGATAGCACTGGGCCAGAATGTTACGGTGAACGGCAAGCCTCTGGACCCGGTGTTCAAAGACTTCCCGCAAAGCTGGCGGCAGTTCATCAGCAAGAAGCCCGAATTTGCGATCCCTGTGACGGGCGCCGCACCCAAGCAAGAAGCAACGTCACCTCAACCCACCATCATTCCTCAATGTGTATATTCTCCGGAAGCTCAGGGTTACGTTCCCCAGGTGAGCCTCACTTGGGATGAGCCGTCGGGGCCCGCCGTGGAGCCCCCCGCTATCGCCGCGCGAAAGCCGCCGGAGAAAGCGCCGAACCAGCAGGAAGAACCTTCCGTCCGCCGTTTCGATCTCGGCCTGCTCCACGATCCTTTTGGACGCAATCTGTTTTCGAGCGCAATGTCCACCGACAAGTTGCGGCGCTTCAACCTGCCGCCGAACAGTGCTCTTGTGAACAATCAGGAAGCTGTGCTCCTGACCGGCCCGGGCTTGTTTCCAAAACTCATGGATTATCGGGCGCTTACGGTGCGGGACAGCAGCACCAACCGCCAATTCTTGAAGCAGACTGTGGTTCTTCGTGAATTGAGCGAAGGCATCACCAACAAAATGCGTGTGAGCCATCTGGTGGGCAGAGAGTGGAACACCGATCAGCATTTTGTCTTCCTGGTCCCAGTATGCCCGACTCGATTCTGAAGGAAACACCGGTTATGCTCGAAATTCCAAGCACGACAACTCGCCTGATCCAGCGGACGGCACTTCCGCTGGCGGTTTGCGCGGCGCTATCCGTCTCCGCCTTCGGACAGATCGCCAGCGAGTGGTTTGATATCAATCCGTCGCACTCTAATGGCGGACCGGAACAGCGCCGCTGGCGGCAGAATCAATCATGTGGGCGCGGCCGGCGATTTCAGCAAAGTCTATGCCGCCTCCGAATGGGGAGGACTCTACCAGAGTTTCGATCAAGGCAACACCTGGGTGAAGATTCAAACCTTCAGTCCGGCGGCGACGTGCGACGTGAAAGTCGACCCCCGCGATAATTCAAGAGTCTACGCAACATCTCTCTATGATGGCCGTGTGAATCCCCAGTCCGGCATTCAGCGCAAGCCGCGGCTTTTCCGGTAGTGGTACAGTTGTACCACTACCGCTTTTCCAGACTTCTTGACGCGCCGGGTTCTGCGGCGTACGATACACACATCTGTCGCATTGCAAGCGTCTTATGCGCTGGATGTGCTTATTCTCGATCGTCGTCATGGTATTCATGAACGGATGCCGCGGCAGTGGTGGGCGTGGTGAGCATAACCGCACCGAAGTAAACTCCAAGGCACAGAGCCCGGAATTCAAGGATTTCCCGAACACCTGGCGGCAGTTCATCAGCAAATCTCCAGAGTTCACTGTGCCCGTCACCGGCATCGTCAGGCCTGAAAGGGCAGCCCCAGAACCCATCATCTCGTCCGAATGCGTCTATTCTTCTGAGGCTCGCGGCCTTGTGCCGGTGGTGACGATCAGCTGGACTGTTCCCGCGGGCCAGGTGACGGAGACGGAGACTGCCGCCACAGCCGCGAGGCAACAACCGGCGGAAGCACCACTGCGGCGCTTCGACCTCGGCCAGCATTACAAGTCCTTCGAACGCAACCTCTACTCGAGCGCCCTCTCCACCGACAAGCTCAAGCGGTTCAACCTTCCATCGAACAGTGCACTGGTAGGTAACCAGGAAGCGGTGGTAGGGGCGGGGCCGGGATTGTTTCCCGTTCTTGCGGATTACCGGGTCGAGGAGATCAAGGACCAAAAATCCAATCGCCGGTTCTACCAGGAAACCGTAGTGTTAAGCGAACTGAGCGAAGGGATCTCCAACACCCTGCGTGTGAGCAGTCTTGCCGGAAGAGAATGGAAGACTGACCAGGTGATTCAGTTCATGGTGCCCGTATGCCTGGTCTCATTCTGAACGAAGCAAAACGCGCTATGCCAGCATCGCCCAGCATCACGGTCCGTCGGATTCGCGGGATGGCACTCTTGCTCGCGGTATGGTTGGCGGCTTGCGGCTCCGCCTTCGGACAGATCACCAGCACGTGGTTTGACATCAATCCGTCCCACTCCAATGGCGACCGGAACAGCTCGAGCAGCGGCAGGATCAATCATGTGGGCGCTGCCAGCGACTTCAGCAAAGTCTATGCTGCCTCCGAATGGGGAGGGCTCTACCAGAGTTTCGATCAGGGCAACACTTGGGTGAAGATTCAAACCTTCATCCCCGCGGCCACCTGGGACGTGAAGGTCGACCCTAACAATAATCAAAGGGTTTACGCCACGTCGGGCTACGACGGCCGCGTGAGTCCACAGTCGGGCATCAGCATCAGCAACAATGCCGGCGCAACGTGGACAGCCGTGAACATCCCGGCCTTGAATACTTTGGCCTGCAATAATCCGCTGGCGAGCGCTCAGCCGACCGGCTGGGGGATTGCCATCAATCCCAACGTGCCCTCAACGGTGTTTGTCGGCACCAGTTGCGGGCTGGCGCGCTCGCTGGATTCCGGCGCCACCTGGACCTTCATTGATCCCTCTCCCGCTGATGGCGCGGAACAGATCTATGCTGTGATCGCCCAGGACCGCACTACGGTGGATGTGGTCGGCGACAACGGACACTTTCGTTCCACGGACAATGGAGCGACTTGGACGGCCGCGTCCACTCTACCGGCTGCTGTGAATCCCAACATTGGCCCGGAAAGCGGGCTTGCCGCATCACCCAGAGAGAGTTACGTTCTGTTGGCCGCAGTGAACGGGCAGAATATTTTCGAGTCTGACAACGGCGGCGTCACCTGGGCCACGTCGCTGGCGCTGCCGACGAACGGCGGCACGACTAACGTCCAAGGGCGGGTCCCTTTTGTCAAGACCAACCAACTGTCCGCCTCCAATCAATTCGATGTGTGGTACGGAGACATCAACCTCTACAAAGTCACGGCGACAACACCTTCAACGCTGGCTCCCGGCCCCCCCGCGCGCGTGCCTACCAATAGCTGGTCCAGCGTGCAGGATGGTGCGCACGACGATACTGGCGACGTGATGTTCGATCCGCGGTTCCGGGCTGGCGCTTGTCCCGCGGTGTTCAGCGGCGACGGCGGCGTTTTCCGCAATACCAATCCGAACAATCCCGGCTGTCAAAATCCGAGCTGGGACCAGCCCAACATTACGCCACATGCGACCTGGCTGTGGGGCTTCGATGGAGTTCGGGTCTCGCAGGGGCAGCATGCCCAAACTTATGGACTGCAGGATGACGGAGGCTGGGCCGCAACCAACGTCGCCGAGGGACAAAATCCTCCTGGGCCCAACTGGAACAACTACACCTGCTGCGACATCATGCACAACACCGAAGGAGCCGGCCATATCCTGGCTATCGAAGGCTTCTGCGGGTCCTGCGGGCACGGCGGTTTTCCTCTTGACGTCAGGGACCAGGGAGGCGGGGGCGGCGGGGAGATTTCCAACTATCCTTCGAACCGGCCCTTCGCGGCCTTTTCAAACGGCAGAGAGAACTTCCCGTTCGGGCCCACAGGCTACGTAGTCAACATGACCAGCACGTGTGGGAAGAGCTGTACGGGCGGAGATGTGTACGTAACCAACAACATCGATTCTCCGTCCTGGACCTCGTTGAAATCACCGACCTCCGCCACCACGGGTGTAGGCAACATCAAGGTGGCCAACCTGCAGGGCCAGCCTAATGTCTACTATCACACCAGCAACGGGGACCCGGAACTCCAGGGATTGATCTTCAGATCGACTATGGTGGGCGCCAATCTGGCCGGTGGCGCAAACTGGGTTCCCCTGCCCCTGCCCGCGAATATCGGCACGGTGACGGCTTACGACGTGGATCCTACGAATGGGAACCACATCATCATCTCCGGCATCAATAGTATTCCGCCCAAGAATTTTCAGATTTTCATTACCCAGGATTTTGGCTTGAACTGGACCGAACTGGGCAACTTGGAGAACCTGATGCAGGGGATTACAGCCGGAGCAGGACCCATCTGGGTCAACCGCACCAACCAGGGCAGAACCACTGGTTTCCTCAGCGTCGGTACGCACTGGCAGCCTTCGCTGTTCAAGTTCGATCCTCTGGATCCGAGCACGATCGTGGCCGGCGCCATCGATTCGGGCGTATTTGTGTCTCTGGATAACGGCGGCAACTGGCAGTCGGTTTCCAACAACATCAGCCCGACGTCGGCTTCGCCTGGAGTCCGGGCGCCGATCTTCGCCTACTTCAGCCCGGGGCGATTCAACGCTTCCACCAACGCCTTTGACGTGTGGGTCGGAACCAGGGGCTCGGGTGTGTGGAAGGTAGTGCTGGAGAGGCCTGCCCCACCACCGCCGCCACATTAATTTCTCTTCTCAGGGCCAGCGAACCATGCATCGCGGCGCTGCCTTGTCGAAAGTCAAAGACTTTGAATGTTCGCCGGATACGGTGTTAGTCTTGGGCGGCGTGGTCGTCGCCGCTCCAACGATAGGTCGCGAGCAGCAGCTTGCAAAATGGTTCCCTGCCTTGCTGTTCGTCCTGGCCTGCCTTCAGTATTGCAACACCGTGACCTACGACTATGCGTGGGACGACAAACTGGTCATCACCGCAAACACCTATACCACTCGGGGCCTGAAGGGATTGCCCGACATCTTCACCAAGCGCGTCAGCATTCCCTATAAGAGCGAATACCGGCCGGTTCCCCAGGCACTCCATGCCATTGAGTACGACCTTTTTCGCGGGAGCCCTCATGCCGGGCATGCGTTCAATATTCTCTGGTACGCATGCGCGTGCGTTCTGGTTTATGCGTTCGGGCGATTTGTTTTCTTCCAACTCGGCGAATTATTCGCCTTCCTTACCGCAGTGTTATTCCTCGTTCATCCGCTTCACGTTGAGGTCGTCGCCAACATCAAGAGCCGGGACGAGATCTTGGCTCTGTGTTTTGGCTTGTCGGGGATCATGCTTTTGGTCAAGGCGCTCGAGCAAAAGCGATGGCTACTGTACGTAGGCGGAGTAGCGTGTTTTCTCGCCGCATGCTTGTCCAAGAGCAATGCCGTTACCATGCTCCCACTAGTTCCCTTGGTCGCCTGGTTTCGCTCTCCTGGGCTGAAAGTGAGCCGGACTCTGGCTGCAAGCGGCGGCATCCTCGCCGCGTGCACCCTCGCGCTGGTTGCGCTCATCAGGCATTCGCAAACTACGGTGTCCCCCGACCTCGCCTTGCACTTGAACTCCAGCGTGCTCAACAACATCTTCTTATGGTCGGCGCACACGGAAACAATCAAACCCACGGCACTGGTCATCATTGCCCGGTATGTACGGTTGTTTCTTTATCCTCATCCTCTGATTCACCAGTATGGCTACGATCAGGTTCCATTGAACCACTGGGCAGACGTGACCACCTGGCTGGTGATTGCCGGCCTGGCAGGACTGGCCCTGTTCGTCTACAGGGCGTGGAAGCGCAAAATCCCTTTGTCTTTTGCAGTGGTGTTTTTTGTGGTCACCTATTCGGTTTACTCCAACCTGCTGTTCTTTGCTCCAGACACCATGGCGGACCGTTACATGTTCATCCCGTCGGTGGGGTTGGCCATGATTGCGGTCTACGCCGTATTCAAGCTGGCCTCGCTTGACTTAAGCGCGACGGCCCTGAGCGGGACAAGAGCCCGAGTCGTCATGGGACTGTTTGGGATTGTGCTCGCGGCGTATTTCACCCGCACGGTGGTTGGCAGCCGCGACTGGCAGAATGATTCGACACTCATCCACAACCGCATACGCTACATGCAGAACAACGCCGCGGCCCAGGCCATCTACGGATATACCCTGAACAAGGAAAGGTACGAAACGGCCTCTCCCGAGCTGAAGGAACAGCGCCAGGTAGAGGCAATGAAGGCCTTCACCGACGCTATACGCATCTACCCGGATTTTCAGGCGGCCTGGATGGCGATCGGAAAGCTGTTTGCGGAACGCGGCATTTACGACAAAGCGGAACTGGCCTTCTTCAAAGCCCAACGTCTCGAGCCGCTTAGCCCTGACAGCTATTACTGTCTGGGCGCGCTATATGCTACCCAGCAGGACACGGATTTGGCTATCCCTTATTTGGAAAAAGCAGTCCTGCTGAATCCCCAGATGGAGGAAGCCTATGAAGCGCTGGGCAAGGCGTACCTGAGTAGCAACAACATCGAAAACCTCGGTTCCATGACCGCGACCGCGCGAAAGTGGTTTCCCGATAACACCAACCTGGAGGCTCTGCAGGCCAGCTATTCCTTTCGCATGCGTGACGACGCGCGAGCGTTCGAGCTGGCCCGTGACGTCCTTTCGAAGGATCCTCAGAACACGCTCGCGCTGGCCGTGCTCTCCTCGCCCCGCGTACAAGCCTCTTTGACCGCAGGCTCGCAAAAGGTTCCCTAACATGGATGAGAAGATTTATATCGCTCATCTCATTAACCCCGTGCGTTCTCCCATCGCTCGCGAGCTTACGTACGCGCAGCCACTCACCTTCGAGTCAATGCGCCGCGCGGCCGCAGAGGCTGCGGATGTGGCCCGCGTGGATCTGTTGACCGCACAGTACCCGGAGGATCATGAAATCATACCGCCGTACTTCACGCGCACGCGCGACCTGAATCGGTCAGTGGCTGATCTACACGACTTTTCGGTTCACAGAAAGCTGCCGCTGATCGGTGATCTCGTTCACAGGCTGTACACCGGATCCATTGCACCCTACCTGATCTACACTAACGTCGACATTATTCTGCATCCTTCCTTTTACCGGGAAGTCGTAGGGCGGATCAAGACGGGACTCGATGCTTTCATAATCAATCGACGCCGTGTGCCCGACCATTACAGAAGCATTGATGACCTACCTGTGATTTGCGCGTCGCGCGGCGAGGCTCATCCAGGATTCGACTGTTTCATCTTTCATCGTTCACTTTATCCATGGTTCCGATTTGGGCGCGTTTGCGTCGGCATTCCCTTTATCGAGATGATCTTCTCGCAGAACCTTTTCTGTTATGCCCAGCGCTTCGCATTATTTGATCGCGACTTCCTTACCTTCCATGTGGGGATGGAGATTTTCAAGAAGCGAGACCCGGAATACCTCAACTTCAACAAGGAGGAGTTTTGGCGCACCATTCGCCTTTTAGAGCTGGATCTCGATAGCCGCAAACTTCCGTGGGGCCGCCGAAATGTCTTCTACCGCATGTTGCGCTGGGGCTTGCATCCTGCGATTCCAATCCGGTTGGCGCTCATGCTCGAGCCGCGACGATGGCGATGGAAGTCCCCTTCACGCTCATAGCTGAAGCTGAAAATCCGCGGAGTTAGCCTTGAGAAGCTCCTCTAACCGGGTCTCGAGCGACTCGTCCGGGTCGCAAATGGTGGCAGCGGGACCGTGCTGCAGCCGCGCGGCGGCGCGAAATGCCGCCGCGCAGTTGAAATATCGGTCCGCACTTACGCATGCGCACGCAAACCCGTCTGGCTCCAGACGGTCCACCTGGTATCCCAGTTGTTGATTGAATAGCGCGATCCTCCGCAGCTGAGGATGGTAGTGCGCCTGCAGCGATGTCAATTGCAGCACCACAAACGCGAAATCCATTAGCGCCAAAATCGCTCGTGCTGCCTCCGGTCGCCCCACAAATCCTCGGTCTCCCACGAAACCTCCCGCTTCCCCGTGTCTTTTCACCCAGTCGATGTCCTTGATATGAAACATGGCGAAAGGAACACCACAGCTGTTGGCGACGAAGTACCAGTTCGCTTTCAGGTCCAGGCCTTCGAACCACTGTATCTGGGCCGCCCGAGAGATGTGCTGCCGGAACCGCATGCCCTTAAGAACGAAATCCTTGTTGCGCCATTGACGTACGAGTTCGATGTGATGAGGTTGCATCCTCTCAAGGGTTATCCCGAAACGTGCGAACCGCATCAGACCACCGCCTTGATAGTAAACGCTGGCTCCCCTGATCCCATGGTATGGATTTGCGAAATGTATTCGCCCAGGATGCCCAAGCTTAAGAGAATTAGGCCAGAGGAAAACGTAATCGTCACGATCAACGCAGAAAATCCCATTTGTGCCCCAACAAACATCTTGCGAACCAGGAAGTAGATGCCCAGTGCGAACGACATGAACGAGGAAAGGAAACCAAGGGCGGTGATCAACCGAAGCGGAAACTTGCTGTACGTAATGAGCAGCGTCCAGGCAGCCGCGAACAACGTGAGGAACGAGTATCCCGACCGCCCCGTGTGGCGTGAACCGTGTTCGACCGTAACCGCTCCGATGCGCGACGTTTGCCATGCCAGGACAGGATCCACAAGTACCCAGGGGCCCGGACACGTATTCAAGGATCGCAGTATTTCCGACCGGATCAGACGAAACGACGACCCATCGGGAAATGTCGGCGCCATCCGCCGAAGCAGCACGCGAAACATTCGAGAGCCAACGCGGTGCAAGAAATCGTGTTGCAGCTTCGTGTACATTCCATAGACGATGTCGGGCTGCTGCTCCAAGGCGTATCGCCAGAGCTTGATGATCTCCCGAGGGTGCGGCTGCATGTCATCATCGATGGTCACCACCCAATCCCCATGGGAATGAAGGAGCCCACAATACGTAGCGGCCTGTTGGCCGGAGTTCTTCGCTAGCCGGAAACCACGAACCAGCTTCCCGTACTGCTTCTTCAATTCGAGTATCACGTTCCACGACTCGTCCCTGCCGCTATCGTCGACAAACAAAGCCTCGAATCGCAGGTGCAAGACGTCCATCGCTTCGTGAATGGCAGAGAAGACCTCGGGAAGCGTGCTGGCGCTGTTGAAGACGGGAATGACGACACAGATATCGAGTTTATCTTCCATTGACGTCGGCGATCTCGAGAGGCTCGGCACAAAAGACCGAATTGCTGGTGATCAGAGAGCTTCCCCATGAGAAGCCCGCCCCAAAACCGGAGAGAACCAGGCTCGTTGAGCGACCAGCCAGTTGTTTCCCGAGGCGACGGCATATTGTAACTGGGATGGTCGCGCAACTTGTGTTGCCATACTCGCTTAACGTTTCCGGAGCCTTGCAAGAAGGGATACCGAGACGCCGCACAATGCATTCGTTCAGGACACGATTCGCCTGATGGAAGATGTAATAGTCGGGTGAGTTGATGTTGACACCCGCGAACTCCAGCAGCTCCATTATATTCGAGGGTACGTACCTGGCACAATACTGCAGAACGTCCAGACCCCGCATCGACAAGTGGATCGGGGCACGCACAACATTGGCCGACTCCTCTCTCATGACAAGGCTCTCCGGGCCGAACGGCTGCCTGGCTCCGCCGCCCTCGACCCGAAGGATTTCCGCGCCACCCCCTTCGCTGCCAAGATTGAAGTACATCGGCTGGCTTTGGGGGGCCCTTTCAAGAACCGTAGCGGAGCCGGCGTCCGAGAAAAGCGGCAAAGTACTTCCGTCTTGCGACGAGATGATGCGGGTAAGAGTGTCGCCCGCTAGCAAGAGCCCTCTTTCAATACCGGTGGAATGCATGAGGCCCGCCAGCGACGCCAACCCGTACACGTAGCCCGCGCAACCCTGATTTAGGTCCAGCAGATAGGTGGAGGAGGCAAGTCCAAGCTGGCGCTGCGCGAGCATACTGTTTCCGGGCAGAGGATAATCGGGAGTCTGGGTTACGAAGGCCAAGATGCCAACCTCCGCCGGGCGAATGCCCAGCTGCTCCAGAAGGCAACGGGCTGCCGCCACGCATAAATCTGAAGCGCAGATCGAGGGCGGGGCCTTCCTCCGCGCCTCGATTCCGACGGCTCGAGCGAAGGCCTTTCGTTCAGATTCGTTCAGCAGATCTAGGTCCTCGTTCCGGACCATCTGGGCAGGAAGAGCGACCGAAACCGCACTCCACCTGATATCAGGGATCGAGAAGACAGCCATTACTTAGCCATTCTCTGCGCGACAATGCGATACAGATCTTGTATGGTATGGGCTTCTCTGAACTCCTCTCCCGACAAAAACACGCCATAGTCGCCCTCGAAGCCGACAACCACCATTAAGGCTCGAAGGGAAGTCCAGTTGGGTAAATCCTCGAGGCGCGTCTTAAGATCCATCCCCTCACCGAGAGGGCTCTCCAGGTAGCTTTCGAGGTTCCGCACGAAAGTCTCTATATCTAACGTGTCTCTTTCCATCAGACAATACCCTGATTGTAATGCGCACTCCAAAATCTGGTGGATTATGAAACGACGCACAAGCCCTGTCAATCGCAGGCAACTGCTTCCCTGCAGCTATCCGCACGCGACATCTAGGGGAGCGCGGCTTGCCTTGCATGATGCGGACGTAGGCGGTTTCTCCGCGTTGCCCCTTGAAGGAAGTTGAGGACCATAAGAAACCTCCGTTGTAATGCAAGCTCCATATCTACTGACGTTAGTTTTTAAAGCCGCTGTTAACGGTTACTTTTGAAATAGGGCGTTACCTTCCTCGGTGAAAAAGGATAGATGCGCGATGCGCGATATTAAAATCTCGAATCAGACTTAAAATTAAGTTGAGTTAGCCCCACTGATCTTCCGGATTTGTCCAAATTGGAGTCTATCGAGTTGAGTTCGGTCAGCGCCTCCGACAATTCAGGCCCTTTCTTGTCTTGGAGCAATCTGGAGCAACGCTGAACGTCGGTAGGTCTTCTATATTATTGAAATAAATGGTAGGCCCGTGGGGACTCGAACCCCAGACCTCTACCGTGTCAAGGTAGCGCTCTAACCAACTGAGCTACGGGCCTATAGCCTATGGGGTCACAGCACTGACTCAAACGATTAGACCCCAAAATTCCAATCGCTGGCAAGGCCCACAGCGCTACGGTGTCAACCTATCACCGTAAGCAAAGATAACAACTTAGATCGTATCGAAGAGCCTTGCGGCACGCGTTTTACCTGTTTCACAGGTAAGGGTCACAGGTAGGAATCGCAGGTTGCTCTCCATAATCGGTGCGGGACCGTGCAGTTGGATTGCAGAAGGGAGGAATGGTTGGAGGGCGGCCCTTGAAGCTCATACGTGATATAAGCATTCGAGCGACCTGAATGTCAGGGAGTATGGAGCTTCCCTGAACGCTTCGAGAATCCAAATGAAACTCCTCGCGCTGGCATTTGCGTTTCTTGCGAGTGTTTATTCATCTTTTGCCCAGTCGGATTCGGCAGTTCTGCTACCGGGCTTGGGCCAACATCATCACACCATTTCCACGAAGAACACTGAGGCCCAGCGATTGTTCGATCAGGGCCTCACGTTGGTCTTCGGTTTCAACCACGAGGAAGCCGCTCGATCCTTCCGGCGGGCATCGGAGCTGGACCCAGAGTCAGCTATGGCGTTTTGGGGCATCGCATTAGCGTTAGGTCCATGCATCAACCTTGATGTTGATCGGCCGCACGAGAAGGCTGCTTATGAGGCCGCGCAGAAGGCGTCATACCTTGCGCCGAGCGCGACGGAGAGGGAACGTGCCTATATTCAGGCTTTGTCAAAGCGCTATTCGTCTGACCCGAAGGTCGACTTGAGGAAGCTTGATGCCGATTACGCCAATGCGATGCGAAAACTGCATAAGCATTACCCGGACGATCTAGATGCGGCAACACTCTATGCGGAGAGCCTCATGGATCTCCATCCGTGGAAGCAATGGACCCTGGACGGTCGTCCGACCGAAGGCACCGAGGAGATTATTGCGGTGTTGGAATCGGTGTTGCGTCGTGATCCGAATCACCTTGGCGCGAATCACTATTACATACATGCTACGGAATCGTCTCCCCATCCCCAGTGGGCCATAGCCAGCGCGAAGCGTTTGGAAACGCTCGCCCCCGGTGCCGGGCATCTGGTGCACATGCCCGCGCACACCTATATGCGTGTAGGTGATTACGCTGCAGCGGCCCGTAGCAATGCGCTGGCGGCCGACGCTGACCGCGCCTATTTCCGGGAGAGCAACACCTCGGGCAGCATGTACGACATGATGTATTACTGTCACAATCTTCACTTCCTCG
>Ga0210405_10000420_pt1 | contig 57629 bp, 45 predicted proteins | sample IncBWH11MmetaG_FD_155492 | JGI IMG/M metagenome (GOLD analysis project Ga0210405, IMG submission 155492) | Forest soil microbial communities from Barre Woods Harvard Forest LTER site, Petersham, Massachusetts, United States - Inc-BW-H-11-M | ecosystem: Environmental > Terrestrial > Soil >...
CGCTGCCAGCTCAACCAGTCGATGCAACACCACCTAAGCTGTTGATCCAACAATGCTTTCCACTAGAGAGTCGATCTGTCTGGCTGTGCTCGACCAGAGCCTAGCCAGAGGGGTTTTTCGTCTGAATCAACCCCCGCGAACGACCGTTAGCCGCTGAAGCCCTCCGTGCGGGCTTCGAGTCAGTGTTGCATCGACCCATTGAGACCGCCGGAACAAGTGGGAACAGATCGCCATAGATTGCCCGTTCTAGAGCGATTGCAGCTTCGCGTTCCGCTTCCGCAGAAGTGTGCGTGTAAATGTCTGCGGTCATCTCGATGGTGGAATGCCCCAAGAACTTCTGCGCCAACTTCAGGTTGCCCGTCTGCTCGTTGACGATGCTCGCAGCCGAATGCCTGAATGTGTGAAACCCTGACGCGCCTTTCTTTCGCGGAATCCCTAGCCTGTCCAGTATTGGGTAGAGGACATCTTTGCGGAGCACGTCTGGGTCTAACGGCGACCCGTCTTTCTTGCAGAACACGAAATCATCCGGCCCTCGATGCGAAGACTTCTCACTGTGATTTCTGAGAGTCTCGTTCAGGGCTCTCCCTAAAGGTATGTTTCGTGTGCTTGCAGCGGTCTTGGGCGAGACAAGTTGTCCTCGCCATAGGCTGTGCCCAATTCGGAGTATTCTTCGCTCCAAATCGATGTGCTTCCATTTCAGAGCCAATGCCTCACCCAACCTGGTACCGGTTAGGGCGACACAATCGAAGAATGCGCGGAGATCCTTTGGCGCTGCGCTCAGGATGTTCAGCAGCTGAGCTGGAGACCAAATGGGTCTCTCGTGCCTATCGACTGTTGGTTTGTGTCTCTTCCGAATCGGCGACCGCGCGATGAGGTCGTTATCCACTGCGAGCGACAGGATTGCCTGCAAGACCAAAAGCAGATTGCGGACAGTTTTTGCGGATAGCCCACTTGCCAACTTTGTCTGCACGAACCTCTCGACGTGCAATGGGACAATTTCTTCCATGCGCATGTCGCCAAAAACAGGCAAGATGTGCAGCTGTAAGACAGAATCGTACTTGCTTTTCGTAGACAGCTTCACACCCTTGCGCTGCAAGTAAGGCTTCCACCAATCATCCACAAAAGCTCTCAGGCTCCAATCAGACCCTTCAGGCTTTGGCGCGGATGCTTCGCGGATTCGTTCGTCCAAGACGGCACGGGCTGCTTTCTTCCCGGAGATCCCGTACAACGTCTCGGTCTTGTGATTCCACTTCCCATCAGCCGACTTCACTCGAAAGCGTATTTTGAATACCGTGCCGGATCGAGTTGGGATCGGCTTTGACACATAGCCTTGCTGATACGATTGACGAGTCACTGTTTTTTCTCCTTCCGTTTTTGTGACCCGTCTTTGCCTTTCATTTGGATATAGAGCACGCCTCCTTTGCGCAGGACCGAAGCGGCAGATTCACCCAGGTCGCGAGAGTTGCGCGAAAAGAATACGGTCTCGCGGGGCGATAGCCTGAGCGGAAACAATTTGCTTCGTCGGTTGTCGTGCGCAATTCGAGGCCGCCCCATATCCAACGTAAATGGATATATGTTTACGCCACGCGTCAAGGAATACGATTTCCCTGCCAGTCGACGTGTGGGGAGCGAATTGCGATAAGTAATACTCATTGTCCTAACCGCTCCAGGACCCTGGTCCATGAAAAGCGGAGATACTTGCCTAGCCGGAACACTCCGAGTTCACTTGCATGCGTATAGACCCAGTTGCGACTAACGCCTAGACGCACTGCTACCTCCTCAACAGTGAGGAAGTGCGTTGAGCCTCTCTCTTTTCTCACGGCGGCGTCATTCGCGTCGGCAAGTGGTAACTCAAAGAGCGAGACATCACCGCCTTTGGAGTGGGATGCGGTACCTTGCTCTTGGACCACTTCTACAGCTTTTGCTGTCTCCGATGATGACGAGCTTCCTGCAAGGCGTGAGCCATGTCGTCGGTCAGACGCTGGGTTCTCACGCATACCGAATTGCAGGCTGCGGTGCATAAGCTCTATTTGAGTGCCACTTGGGCGGACTCTCCTTTCGAGATTGCTACGTTCGCTCTGTGGTGTTGAGCTTCCGAGTTGTTGGTGTCTTGGCCTAGCCAGGATTTGAATTCTCCGTCTTTGTTGAAGAGCAGTTTGAGAGCTTCGGTAACCACGTAAGCCGCCGAGGAGTCGATGAACTCAGCGTATTTGGGCTAGGCTGGCGGGCTAGTTGGAATTCAGGTAATTCCTGTGGAACTTTTTGCAGGATTCACCCGCTTCCATAGGGCTGGAATTTCTACTAACAATGCGGCGCATACCGGGGCCTGCGTACCAGGTAATGGAAGAAATGCCTGGAAGCGGGATTTTCCCCGTTACATACGAACCTGCCGAGTAATGTGTGTCTGCACGCACGAAATTAGTATGAATGAAGAAGAGTGGCGTGAGGTCTGCTGGGGAAAAAACTTTGGAGAATCTATGAAGGAGCTTCTTATGGAGAATTGCCGCCGCGGAGGTCAGCCAATGCGAATTTTTCGATCCCCTGGTTGCGTTATTCTACTTAGTTTGCTTTACCTCGCGACGCTGGCGCTGTTGCTGCAAGAAACGCCATCTGTCTCTGCTCAAACCGGTACGCCTCCAAGTAGTTCGATCAGTAGTAGCTCGGGCCCGGTCTCGTGGGATTTTGCTGCTGTCGGCGGCGGCACGGTGACTAACGTCGGCATACAGGACATCTGTCCGCCCGGCATGTGCGACGATCACGACTTGACCGTGGTGCTCCCCGCGCCAGCGGCAACTTTTTATCAGTCGATGACAGCGAAGCTGACGATCAAGTACACCTGGACCAGCACGGTACCTACTGACCTGGACATCTTTGCCATCAGCCCCAGCGGCGCCGACCATGGCCCGGGGTCGCCCGACGACACGTCAACAGGGCCAGGCGAGGAGGATCTGACGGTCACGGACCCCATTGATGGAGTCTGGCACATCCGCTCGGTCGCTTCATTGGCACCAGTGCCAACCTCCGCCCACGCTGTGCTGACGTTAACCATCGCCCCTCGACCCACGATACCAGCACCTCCGCCACCTGCTCCTGGCGCACCAACGTTTATCAACTATCCGGCCCCGGGCGACTGCTCGGGAACGCAGCAGCCCCCGAGTTGCATCCAGCCATCGCTAGGGTCATCCACTGCCGGGCAGCATGGTGCAGGTGAGCCGTCGATCGGCGTCGACTGGAATACAGGCAAGATTTTCATCGAAGCCGGGAACCACACGCTGCGAGTGACCTTCAATGATTCCGTCAAGCCTGCCACGGCGTTCTGGGAGGACGATCGCTCTCCCTTCGCGCGCGTGAGTCTGGACCCTATACTCTTCACGGACGATGGTCATTTCGGCGGCACGAACCGAACGTTTTCGTCCCAACTCAATGGTGTCACCAGCGAGCTATCTTTCACAGACAACGACGGTGACCTGTGGTTTCCCACGCAGGGTTCCGGCCAGCCCGCAGGTGTTGATCATCAGAGCGTCGGCGGCGGCCCCTATGCCTCTCCGGCGCCAGCAACGCAGACTACCTATCCCCACGCGATCTACTACTGCTCGCAGGACATCGCGACCGCCTTCTGCTCGCGAAGTGATGACGGCGGCCTCACCTTCGGGCCCGGTGTTCCGATCTATTTGTTTACGACCGTTAACGGCGTTGACCGCCCAGTGGCTCCCGGTACCTGCGGTGGCCTGCACGGACACGTTCGCGTGTCGCCCGACGGTACAGCCTATGTTCCCAACGAAAAGTGCATGGACGTGAACGGCGTCAGCAGGCCAGGAGTGGCCGTCTCCACCGACAACGGTTTGAACTGGGTCGTGCGGACCGTGCCCGACGCCAAGAGCATCAGCCCCGGCAGTGACCCGTCCGTCGCGGCGGGTGCGAACAACACGATTTACCTCGGTTACGTAAACGGCGACGGACACGCGAAGATCGCTGTCTCTGCCGACCGCGGACTGCATTGGTCCAAGTCTAAAGATGCGGGCACGCCGTTCGGGGTACAGAATGCGGAATTCGCCGAGGTCATCGCAGGAGATGATAATCGCGCGGCCTATGCGTTCCTGGGCACGCCGACGGCTGGCGACACGCAGTCGGCCGATTTCCTTGGCGTCTGGCATCTGTATGTTGCATTTACTTACAACACTGGCCGCAGCTGGACCACCGTTGATGCGACACCTTCCGACCCCGTGCAGCGCGGATGCATCTGGAATCAGGGCGGCAGCAATCCGTGCCGCAACCTGCTCGACTTCAATGACATCACGGTGGACAAGTCTGGGCGCGTGCTGGTGGGCTACGCTGATGGCTGCACCGGCTCCTGTGTTAACGACCCCTCGCAGAACGCCTCCACCGGCCCCGCCAGTGCCCAGGATGCGCTTGCCACCATAGCGCGGCAGGTGGGTGGCCGCGGTCTGTTTGCCGCATTGGACGGCACGCAATTCGGCACCAAGAGCGGTGACATCGAAGGTGGCGGCGCTCTGTGCTACGGTGATCCCGCAAGTGGTGTCAGCGGTGGTCCGGACTGCAATCGACATGATGGGCACTAGAGGCAGGATCTGCGCAGCGCGTTGACCAGGAATACAGCGGTGGACTGCGCGCTTGAATATCGCGCGGGTTCGGCTTTCAAATTGGACAATCCTCTTTGTAGCTGGAACATACATGAGCCACAGGCACCCAATCAGGATGTTATTTTGCGGCTTTCTCTTGTCTGCCGCGCCACTGGCGGCTGGCCAAGCGCACGACGGTTCGTCGCCGAAAGCCAAAGCTGGCGGCGACTCAGCTCCGGCAAAAGAAAAGATTGACGTTTGCATGCTCCTCAGCAGCGCGGAGATCGAAGCCGTCCAGAGAGAGCCCGTCAAGGAAACCAGAGCGAGCACACAGCCGAGTGGGGGAATGCTGATGTCGCAATGCGTTTTCCGTACAGTTACGTTCGCGAAATCGGTCCATGTGGCGGTAGCCACGCCAGAGCGTGCAGGAGGGTCGGGACTCGCTCCACGAAAATTTTGGCAAAGACAGTTCCATTCCATTGAGCTCAAGGAAGAACAAACCAGCGTTGCCGGGAAAGAGTCAGAGCAAGAACGTGAGGAGGAGGCGAACAAGGCGCGGCCGATCACCGGGCTTGGTGAGGAAGCCTACTGGGTCGGCAATCCAGTCGCTGGCGCTCTCTACGTGCTTCAAGGCGAGGTCTTCCTGCGCATCAGCGTCGGCGGAGTTGGAGAAGAATCTGCACGCATCGAAAAAACTAAAATCCTGGCACGTGCCGTCATGAAACGTCTCTGATTGATCGCGCTGTCCGAGCGTGCCAAGAGACATCAGGCTTAGCAGATCTGAGTCGGACGGTTCTCCGGCAGCAGGGGCGGGATGCCGATAAGTCCTCTTCGCCTCAATAATAGTTTGCGGTGACAGCTTTTGCACCAACCATCAGAATTGTGGCTGATGTGCGTGGCTACGAGAAACTTTCGAGTCAGATGAATTTGGATACATCAGGAATTAACCTGCATCAAAAATGCGGTACGCGTACGGATCAAAACCGGGTATTTTCAGCCGCTCAGTTCCTGGTTTGGCCGGATTGTTTGCTCCTCTTCCTAAAGATACTTTAGCGCCAGGCGACAAGGGCCGCCAACGTAGGATCCCCGGCTCGCGGTCTAGGCCGCAAAGACATCTGTGGCCGTACCCCTCCTTCGCTGCTCTATTCGGCCTGACTTGGTTCAACGCCATGTGGCGACGACTTGAACAACACGAAATTCACCGGCCGAATAATACCAAACAACTGTGCCTGTTCCTCGTGGAAGGCCAACGGCACGACCGAGGGACACTGATACGGCCACTCCTCGGCAAACACTATTTCCTGTATGTCGAATTGAAGCTACACCAACTTGATCGGTTCTCTTTCATCCCGCCCATCCCCGCGCAGACGGTTCACTAGGAGCTCGCCATGTGTACTCAACCGGTTGTTCTCGATTCGACTCTACGCAGTTCGGAGGCGGTGGAGTTTGGTGATGAGCTGCGCGCGAAGATCGCCGGGCAGGAGGAAGCAGTGCAGGCGATGGTAGCCCTGTACCAAGTCTTCTGTGCCGGCTTGAACTCGCCCGGGCGCCCGATAGGGAGTCTGTTGTTCCTCGGTCCCACGGGGTCCGGAAAAACGCGCATCGTGGAAGCCGCCGCTGAAATTTTGTTTGGGGATCGCCGCGCGGTAATCAAGGTGGACTGCGGTGAGTTTCAGCATTCCCATGAGATCTCGAAGCTGATCGGCTCACCTCCGGGTTACCTGGGTCACCGCGAGACCCATCCGCTCATCACTCAAGAAGAGCTGTCGAAAAGCCACACGGAAAAACTGAAGCTCAGCTTTCTACTTTTCGACGAGATAGAGAAGGCCAACGACGCGCTGTGGCAACTCCTTCTGGGCATGCTGGACAGGGCGAGCTTAACGCTGGGTGACAACCGTCGCGTGGACCTGTCGCAGACCGTGATCTTCATGACTTCAAATTTGGGCAGCGCAGAAATCACGGAGTTGATGCACGGAGGAATGGGATTCATCCAGCCGGAGGATAAGCCAATGGGGGACTGGACGTGAAGGTGACACACACAGCAGTAGAAGCGGCGCGCAGGAATTTCTCGCCGGAATTCATGAACCGCCTCGACAAGATAGTGGTGTTTCATCCGTTGAATCGTGAGCAACTCGCGGAAGTGCTGGAGATCGAGTTGGGGCAAGTACAGAAGCGGGTTTTGGAGACAGTGAACGGGCAATTCGTGTTCCGCGTGACCGATGCAGGCCGCGAATTTCTGTTGCACGAAGGCACTGACCAGCGCTACGGCGCGCGCCATCTGAAGCGTGCTATCGAGCGCCACATGGTTTTCCCTTTGGCGAACCTGTTGGCCACCGGACAGGCGCAGGCCGGCGAGATGCTGTGCATTGACTGGGACCCGCGCGTGGGGAGCTTGGTGTTTTGGAAAGAGGACGAAAGGCCGCAGTCGACAGTGCCACATCCACAGCTAGTCGAAAGTCAAACACGCAAGGCCGCTGGAGCTGGCGGCGGCACTGCGGAAGTAACCTATTCCGCCAAGGCGCAAATCGCGGGAAACAATAAATCAGCCGAGTACTAGAGCGCACTAAGGAAATCACCTGCCAAAGAATTGCGGTTTCCCTCCGCTTGACCCACCGTGCTTGGCGATGGTACCCAAGCCCTGTTACGACAGGGATGCTTCAATGCCGGGCCTGCATTCTTCGACGCGAAGGCGCGATGAGATACGTCTCACCGAGAGAATTTATGGCTAGAGCAGATCCAGCCAGATACGCGCACAAAGGCGGTCATCTGAGAGCGGGGCGGCCTAACAGAGAACATGCTTCCTAGAGCTTGCAAGCTCTGGCGCCAGGAGGACTATGTCGAATGGCCGATCCGAGAAACGGATCGCAAGAACGATGACCGTAGAAGTGTTTGTGCCGGAGGAAACAAAGCTGAACGAAAAGACGTTGACGGAAAACGTGAGTGCCCACGGCGCGCGCGTTCTCTTGCAGCAGAAGTTGCAGCCGGGGCAGCGAGTGCTGGTCAGCTCGCCAAATGAGGGCGTCAGCTCACAGGCCCGGATCGTCTACTGCCAGCGTGTGTCGGAAAGAAGTTTTGCTGTCGGTTTGGAACTGAGCCGCAGGGCGGAACCGTGGGCAAAACCTTACTAGTAGAAAAGCCGGCAGTTCATAACAACCTGCAAGAGCAGTGATACCTGGAGTTTATGCTCCCATCTTTTTTTCTAGCCCGCCCGAAGAATCTTCATTAGTAAGGCTCCGTCGGCATTCCGGGCATTTCCACAATCGGAAGCTAGTATTTTGGGGGTTGACCTCAGCTAGATACATGAGCTGCCCATCATCGGGACAGCTGACGCGAGGAGGCCTTTCTTCTTCAATAGTCTTTGCGTCCTTTGTGTCGAGGGAATATCCGTCCAGCGCAGTGTATCTGACTAAACAGGAGGGTTCCAGGCAAGCATAGACAAGCTCACCCACGGGCACGGTGGGAGAACTCAACAGCATCCCAGTATGATGCTGGTAGCAAAGCACGTGAAGAGTTTCTGCCGTACTGGTACCCAACCTTTCGTTTTGACTCGCAATGCGGGGGACACACTTACGGCTGAAAGTTCAACACTTGAGGAGCAATTTGCAGTCCACTGGCATCGCGGCTACCTCAGAGCGGCGCTATTTTACAGATGGCAATCTACTTAGCGGCGCAGGACGCTGCCCTCCTCTGCTTGCCGGCTTCCCCGGAATGACCTAAAGTTCAGCACTTTGTGGGCATTTCTCAGCAAGGGATTCTCCTAGCACAGATTAAGAAAGATATAGCGTTGAATAGCGGGCTCCCGAAGAGGCCTCCCACAGGCGTGTTCTTGACCCGGCTGCCAAATCGGCCGGCGGCGCGCGACGCTTCTGACGCCCAATGCGGTTTCGCCCAAATGAAGAATTCTCCGCATCGAAAATGCAGGAACTTACCTAATTGAGAAGACATTCCCTCGCTATTTTTCCGGTTGTTGAGCCAGCCAAGGCCGCGGCGTTTTAGAAGGCGGCTTGAACGACAGCTCATCATTGGACGGACTCGCGATGAGCGCGCCTGCAGTATGAGGGAGCCGATCCCAGTTCCCATTTCACTCCCATTCGTACGCGTTGGCGCCCGAAATGCTATTCCAGCGCGAGCCGCGGTGAGTTCAATGCGCCTGGTCGAGGTTACACCGCGCTTACAAGAGTGTGGGTTTCGGATCGATGCTTGAGCAGAAAATCACCCCATAATTCGAAGGCCACGATGAGAAGGGCACAAATCCCAATCAAGAGTTCTGCATAAAAAAGGGCGCGGCGCTTAGAACTGGAAGTAGACGAAGGCATTGAGATTGCTCCCGGAAAAAAGTGCCAGCACGAGAAGTGCGGCGGCAGCGAGGGCGGTTCGAACGGCGTAAGGCGAAGTTGCGAACGGGTATTCATGGTTGCTGGCTTCCAGCAACAGGTCCACAACGAAAAGAGGAATAGAGAAAAGGCAGAGCATGAAGAATGCAGAAGCGTACTCGCTCCGCCAGGCGAAATTGGACAATCCCGCGAGCAGTTGCACCGCAGAAGTGAGTGAGGTCGCGCGGAAAAAAGCGAGGCTCAGGCAAAGGACGTTGAAAGTGAGAATTCTCTGCGCCCAAAGGGAGAAGAAACCGGCGGGGCGCTGGGGAAGGTCTACGCCTCCCGATTTGGATTTGACTGGGAAAAAATAGCGCTCGGCAGCCAACACCACACCATGGATTGCGCCAAAGACGACAAAAGTCCAATTGGCGCCGTGCCAGAGTCCGGCGAGAACCATGGTGATGAAGAGATTACGCGCGGTTTTCCATTCGCCATGCGCGCTCCCGCCTAGAGGAATATACAAGTAATCGCGCAGCCAGGTGCTCAGGCTGATGTGCCAGCGGCGCCAGAAATCCTGAAGACGATTGGCGAGGAAGGGCTGGCGGAAATTGACCATAAAGTGGAAGCCCAGCAGCTGAGCGCTGCCGCGGGCGATATCGCTGTAGCCGCTGAAATCTCCATAGACTTGCCAGGTGAAGGCGTACGTTCCAAGAAGTACGAGCCAGAAATTTGAAGGGCCGAATTGCCCGCCGAAGACCGCATTTGCCAGGACCGCGCAATTGTCCGCGACCACGCACTTGCGGATGAGACCCGAGAAAATCAGCATCAGGCCGTCGAAAAATCGATCCGCGTCGAAAGTGCGCTCCTTCTGGACCTGCGGAAGTAAGTGCCCTGGCCTTTGTATTGGGCCGGCAATCAAGTGGGGGAAAAGACTGATAAAGAGACCATAATCGAAGAATGATTTGGAAGCCTCAATCCTGCCTTTAAATACGTCCACGATGTAGGCGACTTCCTGGAAGGTGTAAAACGAAATCCCTGGTGGAAGGAGAATGCGAATCAACGGCAACGGAATATTGTGAACGCCTAACCGGTCCAGGGCGCCCAAGAAAGACCCCGCGAAGAAATCGAAGTATTTGAAAACTCCGAGAATGGCGAAGTTCAGGAAGAGGGAAAAAACAAACCATTTCTTTCTATTAGGGTCTGAGCGCCCGGGAGCAATTTTCTGCGCGATCAAAAAATCCACGGTGGTGCTGCCAATCATGAGCGCGAGGAAACGCCAGTCCCACCAGCCATAGAAAAAGTAGCTAGCGAGCAAGAGGAAAACGTTTTGGACGCGATGGCTGAGACGCCAGTACACCAGCACGACTGGTATCAAGAACAGGAAATAAGCTGGCGAATCAAATAGCATGGCGCCGAGTCAAAGAGGGGTCTGCCGTTTTCTTCATAATTGAGCCCGGTCCGCCAAAGAATAGTCAGCTCCTCGCCGGGGAGGCAATCAGTGGAATCAAGGAATTGGAGTGAGGGAAACACCTGAGTGAGGTCGTTTTGCGAAGCTCGCAGTGAATCGTAATTGAGGAAGGCGAGCCGCTGCATCCAGAAAGCGCGTTTGCCCCAGTCAGCAGCCCACCTGATCCAAGGCAGACATTTTTGACGCAAACCCGGCCCAACTCGCGCGGCTCCCAGGGAAAACGGCAAAGAATATTGTCACGATTCCGTCGGGAATTATCCGCTGCGCTATTTAAGGTTAAGACCGGATTGTGAAGGGGTTCCGTACACGTTACGGTTGCGCACGGCCGGACTCCCCCTCGGCAGGAAAGTTGTTCCCACATGGCAGATGAGTTGTGGGGGAACCCGAGCCTGCGGCACGAAAGGGCCCGAATAGTCCTGGGACTCTTACGGCGGTAGCTTATAAAGCGGAGTCATTATGGGTATGCGTAATCAACAGTGGCCGTGGTTCGCGATTATGGCCAGAACTGGCAGAGAGAAGAGTGCGACTTTGCTACTTGAAAACGCCGGTTACGAGTGTCTCTTGCCCGTCAGCAAATACATTCGCCGTTGGTCGGATCGCATGAAAGAAGTCGAAGTGCCGCTGTTCCCCGGGTATCTGTTTTGCCGTATGGACCCTTACAACCGCTTGCCCGTCCTGATGACGCCGGGAGTAATCCAGATCGTGGGTACAGGCAAAACACTCATTCCAGTGCAGGAGGACGAGATCGCCGCCATTCAACGTGTGGTAAAGAATGGCCTTCCGACGATGCCTTGGCCGTACCTGCAGGTCGGCCAAGCCGCGCGAATTGAGGAAGGACCTCTGCGGGGCATGACGGGAATCATCGTCAGGATCAAGTCCGGAATGAAGCTGGTTCTATCCGTAACCCTGCTGCAACGCTCGGTCGCGGTCGAAGTTGATCGCAGCTGGCTGGGTGGGGTGCACCCTGCAAGACCTTCCGCGATGGAGGTGGGTGTCGACCGATCAACGGCAATGCAAAGTAGTCTAATTTAGACTACTCCGAAGTCGTCTAAATTAGACTAGTCCATCCACTGGCCGAGGCGCGAGGAAGATGCCAAATCGTTCCAGCGAAACCCCGGGTTGCGCCCTTCGCAAGGAATGACAATCAGAGCCAATGTTTCTCGATTTCTTTCAATTGCGTGAGCAGCCGTTTGGAGTGACTCCGGACCCGCGCTACCTTTACCTGAGCCCCGGGCACCGGGAGGCTTTGGCTTCCTTGTTCTATGGGATTGAAACGAATCGCGGTTTTCTTTCTCTTATCGCGGAGCCGGGGATGGGCAAAACCACGCTTCTATTCCAGCTCCTGCAGCGCTGGAGGGGCCATGTCAATAGCGCCTTCCTGTTCCAGACTCAATGCGATTCACGCGAGTTTATCCGCTACTTGATGAACGACTTAGGCCTCGGGAGCGAGGGCAAAGATTTCGTTCGAATGCACTCAGAGCTTAACGAATTCCTGTTTCGCGAATCGCTCGCAGGAAGACCCGTCCTAATCTTCATCGATGAAGCCCAGAATTTAGCTGATAGCGTCCTGGAGACAGTGCGTTTGCTCTCCGACTTTGAGTCCGCAGAGAAGAAACTGCTGCAGATTGTTCTCGCCGGACAACCTGAGCTGGGACAGCGATTGTCGCGACCGGGAATGACGCAGTTGCGTCAACGGATAGCCATCCAGGCGCGATTGGACGCCCTGCCTGCCGGCGAGGTAGTTCGCTACATCATTCATCGATTGCAAGTCGCGGGATACACGGGCACTGAGTTGTTCACTCCCGGGGCTCTCGGGCTCATTGCGGAGCGCAGCGGGGGGATACCACGGCTCATAAACCATCTTTGCTTCAGCGCATTGTCATTGGGTTGCGCCATGCAGCAGAAGCAAATTACTTCCGAAGTCGTACGGCAGGCTGCTTTGGACCTAACGTTGGAGGCTCATGGTTCGAAACCTCCGGCCCCACACCCACAGACAGCGCCCAAGGTTTCTTCCAGCCTGGGGCAGTCGTTGCAGTCTTTCTGTGCCTGGATCGCAGACAATCTTTTCAGGCGGCGAGTTCTTCAAATGTCGGTTCTTTCGCTGGTGTGCGGCAGTTTCGTGATCTACTTTGGAGTCCGCAGCGTGGCAGGGACGTTTCGGTTCCCGGCGGCGGTCTACCAGGATACGCAAGCTACTTCGGCGGTCACCGTTCCCGAGTCCCAGCCTGCACAGCGCGCAATAGATCCCACTGCCGACCAGCAGCCTCACGAGTTGCCGCAGCCCGTTGCCCGCGAGGATTCGTTGAGTTTTTTCGTTTATGTGGTGCAACCGAAAGACACGTTGCGCGACCTCTGCGTATCGACTTTGGGGCGCTACGACAAAGCCGTCCGGTCACAAGTCCAAGAGCTCAATCCGGAATTGAAAAACGCCAACCATCTGGAGGCGGGACAAAAGATTCGGCTTCCGCTAAGTGCCCCAAACCAAAGAGAACTCGTCCCCATCGATGACTTTTTGTGATCCGAATCCCCTGGGCTTGCCCGCCAATTCGCCGCGGACAGGCGCTCATGGCGGATTCTAAAGAATTCGTCCCACGGCCAAATCGTTACACGCTCAAAACAGAAGGATCGGCACCTCGATGGCAAATGGACTGAGAGAAATGCGCATGTCTGCGAGCCTTGCCAAGTTCGCTGTGCGACCTCGTATTTCTTCGAACCGGGCCCAGCACGAAGTCCTTTCTGAGGACGCGTTCCGGAAGATTTTCTGCTGGGAACGGAAGAGAGCAGAGCGTTCCGGAAGGTGCTTCCTGTTAATGTTAGTGCACGTAGGAAGCATACTGCAGGCGAACCATAACAAAAGAGCCCTCTCCGAAATCGTGTCAGCGCTCTTCAGTTCTACGAGAGAGACGGACCTTGCCGGGTGGTATCGAGAAGGCGCCATGCTGGGGGTTATCTTCACGGAGTTCCGCGAAGGGGACCGGAAGGCGTTGGAGTGCTTCACGTCCGACAAAGTGACCGCATCAATGCGGTCCAGGTTCAGTCCGGAACAGCTTGATAAAATGCGCATCTCGTTCCACTTCTTCCCGGAGAGGGGGGACAAAGCCAGCTTCGGCCAACTGGCAAACGAGGAGCTTTATCCGGACTTGTTCGAGAGAGACGAGGAGAGGAAATTCTCTCGTTTCGTGAAGAGGTCGATGGATATCGCAGGAAGCTTAGCGGCTCTAATCCTTTGCTCTCCGCTATTTCTGCTTATCTCCGTGGCTATCAAGCTCACTTCGAAAGGGCCAATCCTGTTTAGACAAGAGAGAGTGGGCCGGTACGGCTCGCGGTTCACGTTCTTGAAATTCAGGTCGATGGAGTGCGGCACCGATGCGCGCATTCACCGTGAATACGTCAAGCAGTACATCGCGGGGGAAGCAGGTGCAGCGCGAGCCAGCCAAACCCAAAATGCAGTTTACAAAATTCAAAGCGACCCGCGCATCACCGGCGTAGGGAAGTTTCTGCGAAGAACCAGCCTGGATGAACTTCCTCAATTCATAAATGTGCTAAGGGGAGATATGTCTCTGGTCGGGCCGCGGCCTCCGATCCCCTACGAGTTGGAAGGTTACCAGATCTGGCATCGTCGCCGCGTGCAGGAGTCCAAGCCGGGAATCACAGGGCTTTGGCAAGTGAACGGCCGGAGCAGGGTCAAGTTCGACGACATGGTACGCATGGATCTGCAATATGCGAAAACGTGGTCGCTTTGGCTGGATGTCAAGATCCTATTGCAAACGCCGGCGGCTGTACTTTTCGGTGCGGGCGGCTTCTGAAGGGCTTTGGCGGTGCAATCGGGTTTTCACCTCTCGCCCCAACAGTTGATGATCAGCTTCTAGAACGCCGAGGCAAACGGCAATACCTACTTTTCCTGGAGAGAGCTCAATGGCAACCCAAACAGATCCCGTTCGCTACGGATTTCCACGAACGGGTGCGCCGGAAGTTTCCAAGAGGTTGAAATCCTATGCGCACGAAAGTCCGTCTGACCTCATTCGTGTTGGTGTCATCGGTTACGGATACTGGGGTCCGAACGTAGTCAGGAATTTGCAAAGCCTCGAAAATTGCCAACTCGCTACACTCTGCGACAAGAATCCAGACGCACTCGTACGCGCAAACCGTGTTTATCCGGGCGTCGAACTAACGACGGACTACTCGGAGCTCCTGAATTCGACGCAAATCGACGCCATCGCCGTGGTTACTCCGGTTTGGACGCATTTCGAACTGGCCAAGGCGGCTTTGCAAAACGGCAAGCACGTGTTTGTCGAAAAACCGTTCACCTCGACGCAGCGAGAAGCCGAGGAGCTAATCGAGCTGGCGGATCGCAAAAGACTCAAGATCATGGTAGATCACACGTTTCTGTTCAGCGGGGCAGTGCGGAAGATCCGGCAACTCGTCGACGATGGCACCCTGGGGGATCTGTACTACTTTGATTCGACCCGCGTGAATCTGGGGCTCTTCCAACACGACGTAAACGTCGTGTGGGATCTCGCGCCCCACGATTTGTCCATCGTGGATTACATCATCCGGGCCAAGCCGGAAGCCGTAGTTGCAACGGGCGGAGGGCATTTGAACGGCCTGGCGGACGTGGCTTTCATTACGGTCTACTTTCCGCACGACGTGATCGCGCACATCAACGTGAACTGGCTCTCTCCGGTCAAGGTTCGAAAGACGCTGATCGGCGGCGAGAAAAAAATGCTTGTGTGGAACGATCTCGAGGCCGACGAAAAAATCAAAGTCTACGATAAAGGCGTGCAGATGACGAACGGGCGAGGCGTGTACGATTTGCTGGTCAGCTATCGCTCTGGAGATGTTTACGCGCCAAAAATCGAACAGACGGAGGCGCTGAAGGTCGAGCTCGAATACTTCGTCGACTGCATACTGAACGACCGAACGCCATTGAATGACGGGGCGGCGGGTCTGCGGGTGGTCAAGATTCTGGAAGCGGCCGATCAATCGCTGCAGGGGCGAGGAAGGGTCGTCTCCCTATGAACAAGTACCACTGTATCGCTCCCGATGTGCGCCTGGGAAAGGATGTGAAGCTTTCCCAAATCATCAATCTCTATGGATGCGAAGTTGGGGACAGCACCAAGATAGGCGCCTTCGTAGAGATTCAAAAAAACGCCAAAATTGGCAAAAACTGCAAAATCTCGAGCCATAGTTTTGTTTGCGAGGGGGTGACCGTCGAAGACAATGTCTTCGTGGGCCACGGCGTAACCTTCATCAACGACCCTTATCCGCGTGCCACCACTCCAGAAGGCAAACTCCAATCCGAAGAGGACTGGAAGGTGCAGGCAACGCTGGTGAAAAAAGGCGCCTCCATTGGTTCCGGCGCGACGATTCTTTCGAATTTGGTCATTGGCGAAAACGCTCTCGTCGGCGCAGGCAGTGTCGTGACTCACGATGTGCCTGACAATGCGATTGTGGCCGGGAATCCGGCAAGGCTGATTCGCTTGATCACACCAGAATTGAAGGTGGCGTCATAAGCGGCAACGGCAAATTCCTTTCTTGGACCTGGTGACACCTCACCTAGAAACGGAGGACGAACTGGTTTCGGTCTTCCGAAGGGCGCTGAAAAGCGCCGGATTCGTCGGCGAACGGAATGTCCCACGATCTCACTGATACTTTGTATTTCCTCCCTGCTTGTGTTTTTTGTGGATCTTCAACTGGAAGTGAGCGACCAGGAATATCCATGCGCAGACGTCTCTTATGTAATTCCGAACGTGCTGACGCCGCCGCTCTGCTGGCGCGGGTGTTGTCTTCGGGAGAGTAATCTCAATGCGTTCATCTAATTCCGGCTCTCATTCAGCGGCATTAGTCTGCGCCAAAATGTTGTGTGTCATCTGCGCGACCCTTATCATTCTTTTAGAACTTTTGTCGACTTACCTGCTCAAGCAATACTCGGGAACGTATCTTCGCGTTCTCAAACAATATGGCGAAGCCGTTGCATCTCGCCACGCAGATCCCGGCGAACCAGCGTCAGTACTGATAGTAGGCAATTCGTTGCTTCTCGCCGGTGTCGATGTAGACCGACTGCAACATTTGACGTCCAGCAGCCTGCGGATCTACCCCATCTTCCTGGAAGCCACCACTTACTATGACTGGCTCTATGGGTTGCGCCGGCTATTCCGGCAGGGGGCAAGGCCGCAAGTAGTGGTCGTGGGTCTCCCAGTGAGCAGTTTTCTCGCAAACGGCGTGCGCCAGGAATACGCTCCATTGATGCTGTTTGACGCCCGAGAAGTCCTTGATGCGAGTTCAGACTTGGGGCTGGATCGAACCGCAGAGAGTAACCTCCTGCTTGAACATTGGAGCAGATTCTGGGACATGCGGAGCATCCTTCGGGCGCAAATTCTCTGTCACTTGATTCCTCGCTCTCAGGATTTATTCATGCTCGCAAAGGGGAAGCCCGCCATCCCGCAGGGAATAGAATTTGACCGGATGGCAATTTCTCGATTGCACAGGCTACGTGAATTATGCGAGGAGCACGGAGCCAAGTTGATTCTTCTGATCCCCCCCACTCCGTCGTCAGAGACTGCTGTCCGCCGAATGGCCACCGCTTCAAGAAAGGCCGGAGTGGAGACTTTAGTACCGGTCGATTCTTCCTTGCTGGCCACGTGGTATTACCAGTCCGATGAAACGCATCTCAATTCCAAGGGTGCGGCGCTCTTTACATCAGCATTAGCAACTTCTCTCCGCAGGAAGATCGTGACGGCCGAATCCGTGACGTCACTGGATTAGCAGGCTGAGCTGAAGGCGCAAAATGACAGGGAACGGCAAGATTCCTTTCCTAGACTTGGTCGCGCCGCACCTTGAACTCGAGGAGGAATTGGTGTCGGTGTTCCGAAGCGCCCTGAAGACAGCTGGATTCGTCGGGGGATCGATGGTGGAAGAGTTCGAAAGGGAGTTTGCACAGTTTTGCGGAGTTCAGTTTTGCGTCGGTGTGGCGAGTGGCACAGACGCCTTGCGGTTGGCCCTGATTGCCGCCGGAGTTCAGCGGGGCGATACCGTTCTTACTGTTCCCAATACATTTATCGCGACGACAGAAGCGATCTCCCAGGCTGGCGCGGCACCAGACTTCGTGGATATCGACGAGCGCACTTACAACATGGATTCACAGAAACTTCAGGAGTATTTGGAAATACAGTGCCGCCTCGATTTTTCTACTGGAAAGCTAATAAACCAGAACACTAGAAGGCCCGTCACAGCCGTCGTTCCCGTGCACATATACGGCCAGACCGCAGACATGGATCGTATTCTTGAGCTCGCAGAGCGACATAGCTTGATCGTGATCGAAGACGCTTGCCAGGCTCACGGCGCAAGATATTTTTCGAGAACAGAGAACCGGTGGAGAGAAGCGGGTTCCATGGGCCGAGCCGCTGCCTTCAGTTTTTACCCAGGAAAGAATTTGGGTGCGTGTGGAGAAGCGGGCGCAGTAACCACCAATGATGAAGGAATTAAGGAACGAATCCGGATGCTGCGCGACCATGGCCAGACGCAAAAGTATTATCACGACCTGGAGGGTTATAACGGCCGATTAGACGCTATTCAGGCTGGTTTCTTGCGCGTCAAACTTCGGTATCTGCTGGAGTGGAATCGTAAGAGGCGCGAAGTCGCCGCTGGCTATCATCAGTTGCTGTGTCCCGTGGCCGAGAGTATCACACTACCCTACGAGGCTTCTTCATGCCACGCCGTATATCACCTCTACGTAATTCGTTCAAGACACAAAGGGGCACTGAGAATGCACCTCGCAGAAGCTGGTATTGACACCGGGATTCACTACCCGGTGGCTCTCCATCTACAAAAGGCTTATTTCGGTCTGGGGCATAAGCAAGGCGACTTTCCGATCGCCGAGCGTGTCGCAGCCGAAGTTCTCTCTTTGCCTATGTATCCGCAGCTTCGACCCGAGCAACAACAGCAGGTGGGCGAAGAGATTTTTAATTTCCTCGGGCGGACAGTTGCTGTCTAACTATCGACGTGGCTTCCGTCCGATGCATGAAGTTTTAGTATCCAGGTCCTCCAGGACCGTTACTTCATAATAGACTTTAGCCTTAAGGAATAATTACTTCTGAGTAAATGAAGAGGCCACTTGACTCCCGTGTTTACGTGCTTGAGAAGCCAGAACAGTCAGTCCTCTTGAGCGAGTCCACGATGAAGGAAACTGGAAACCGATTGTTGACCGACAAGAGGAAGATCTGGATCGATTTGGATAACTCACCCCATGTTCCATTGTTTGTCCCAATCATCGAAGAACTCCAGAAACGCGGCTATTCGATCTCGCTCACCGCGCGCGACTGTTTTCAAGTGCGCGAACTGGCGGACCTTTTTCATCTGAACTACAAGCTGATCGGACATCACTCCGGGAGAAGCAAGATCCGCAAGCTAGCAGGGTTGTGTCTTCGCGCATTGCACTTGATTCCGATCATCCTTCGAGAGAAGCCGGTTCTTGCAGTGTCCCATGGCTCGCGATCCCAACTGATCGTCTCCGTATGCCTACGAATTCCATCCGTGTTCATGAGCGATTATGAATTTGCAACCGGTTGGGCTTTCATTCGTCCCACATGGCATATGTGCCCAGACCTGATTCCGAACTCGGCCCTACAATTCGAACCCAATCGAATCATGAAATATCCAGGTATCAAGGAAGATGTATATGTCACTCGATTTGTGCCGAAGCCCGGGATCAGGCTCCAACTCGGGCTCCAGGAGCAGGACGTGGTGGTAACGATCCGTCCGCCGGCGAGTGAAGCGCACTATCATAATTTGCAGAGTGACGAGCTCTTCGAGGCCGCAATAGAGTGTCTGAGTAAGAAGCCCGAACTGAAGCTTGTGTTGCTTCCACGGAATGAGAAACAGGCGATTTGCTTAAAGAAGGGTTGGCCCGACCTTTTCTCTAGCGGCCAAATGCGCATTCCGGACAAAGTCGTGGACGGGCTGAACCTGATTTGGAACTCAGACTTCGTCATCAGTGGGGGCGGCACGATGAATCGTGAAGCTGCGGCGTTAGGAGTCCCCGTATATAGTGTGTTTCGGGGCAAGATCGGCGCAGTGGACCGGTATTTGGCCGAGCGAGGCCGGCTCGTCCTCCTTGAAAGTGTTCAAGACGTGCAAGCAAGAATTCGAGTAGTTCGCAGAGAGCGATTAGCCAAGGCGCAGAATGGCAGCAGCGTTACCGTGAACAGTATAGTGCAGCACATTGTCGAGGTCATGGAGGGGAAACGTACGGATTTGCGCAAAGGCGAAGGCGCGGGCGTCGACCAACTTGCCTCTTTGGATGCGAAGAGGGTCGCGGGAATCAGTAGTCCGCACGTCATAAAATAAATGACCTTCACGTCATGGGCACACGTAAGAATGTATCCGTTTACTGTCTGTCTGGCCGGGCGTAAAACGAACAGCTATTCAAAGTGACTGGCGGAACCACATGCCGCGTAACCGGCTTGCTGGGGCATTCATGCCCGCAGCTCTTCGTGGAATTGGGTAGAAAGATCACCAGTTACCAACGCGAGATAGTCATCTCCGTGTGATTTTAGAATGGACAAGAGTCGAGCCTAATTCATGATTCAAGACGCTCAACTCGAAACTAAAATCCAGAAGTTGTGGTCCTACTGTCAGGCCAACGATTGGGCGGGTTACGACCCATACGACGCCACTAACAGCAAGGTTTTTGTCGCCCTGCCAGTTCTCAACTCCAGAATTCCCCGGCTGGTTCTGACGCAGGCCTTAAAGCGAAGTCCAATCAACTTTCGTCGCCTGCTGCGGATTCCGAAAACGCAGAACCCCAAAGCCATCGCCCTATTTCTCTCGGCATTTCTCAAGCTCGAGAGAAACGGAGTGACTAAGGCAGGAGATCTCATCGAGCCGCTCATCGGCCGGCTGGTCGCACTTCGGTCACAAGGAGTTCGTTACTGGTGCTGGGGATACAGTTTTCCGTGGCAGACGCGCACCGTCGTAGTGCCGACGGGGGCACCTAACCTGGTGTGCATTACATTCGTGGGTAACGCGCTTCTGGATGCTTACGAGCAACACCAGGACCGCCGGTGCCTGGAGATGGCAGCGAGCGCAGCAGAGTACATCCTGGATGAACTATATTGGACCGACGGTAATTCGGTCGGCGGTTTTAGCTACCCTCTTCCCAATCTTCAGAATCAGGTACCGAACGCAAATTTCCTCGGTGCCGCTTTGTTATGCCGGGTCTACAAGCACACCAGGGACCGGAAATACTTAGGTCTGGCCCTCAGGGTTGCCCGTTATTCAGCCGCCAAGCAGCATGTGGACGGCTCGTGGGACTATGGTGAGGGAATGTCGCAACGATGGATTGACAACTTCCATACGGGATACAACCTGTGCGCGCTGCGGTCCATTGAGCGGGATGCTGGAACAAATGAATTCGAATCGCACATTCGGCACGGTCTCGCGTTCTACGTAGCTCATTTTTTCCGCGAGGACGGAGCGCCGAGGTATTTCCATAACGGCACGTATCCTGTGGACATTCACAGCGTAGCGCAAAGCATCATCACGCTCCTTGCGTTTAAGGACCTGGAGCCGAGCAACATCGAATTGGCGCGCTCGGTTTTCCAATGGGCCACGAAAAACATGTGGGATGAGCGGGGCTTCTTTTATTACCGCGTGCTTCGTTTCTATACCATCCGAATTCCATACATGAGATGGGCACAGGCCTGGATGCTTCTCGCCATGTGCACGCTGAGCGAATCGGACAAGCTGGTGAAATACGTAGAAACCCAGGATTCAGCGCCTTTGGTTGAGGCATGCTAATGTCTCTTACCCAGACGCTTCACCGGCATGGTGAAGTCCTGTCTCTTCTCTTGAGTTGGTGCTTTTGCTGCCGATGCTAGCAACCACGAACATTTCCACGGTTGGCGACACGGGATGAACATCGGACAGGCAAGAATCTAGTTGGACCAACCAAGGACCGACTCTTTAATTAAGCTTCCCCGAAAAAATCTTGGAAGTAACGTGGCAATGACAACCTCCGATGTGACGATCATAGGTGCTGGCCCCTATGGGCTGTCCGCGGCTGCGCACTTGCGCAAGGTAAAGGGCCTGGAAGTGCGCGTCTTCGGGGAACCCATGTCCTTTTGGGAGCGCAAGATGCCGGTTGGCATGTTTCTACGTTCCAATTGGACCGCGACGCAAATTGCGGACCCGCACCGCTCGCTAACACTGGAAGCGTTTCAGGCGGCCACAGGCAATCATCTGCCGGCGGGATCCGGAACATCTGCAAGACCTGTGCCGCTGGACAGCTTTGTTCAGTATGGCCAATGGTATCAGCGTCAGGCGGTACCTGATCTGGATCAACGGAAGATCGCACGCGTCGAGTCCAATGGGAAAGGATTCCTGCTTATCCTCGAGGATGGTGACACTGTCAAATCACGGCGCGTCGTTGTCGCTGTCGGCATCGCTTCATTCGCTTGGCGGCCGCCGGAGTTCGAAGGCCTCCCGTCTTCGCTGGTGTCCCACACTTCGGAACAGCGTGATTTCCGAAAATTTGCGGGGAAGCAAGTGCTGGTGGTCGGCGCCGGGCAAAGTGCTCTAGAATCAGCTGCGTTACTGCATGAAGGCGGCGCCGAGGCCGAAGTGGTTGCGAGGACGCACACGATTCACTGGCTTCACGGCTGGGCGTCCAAGACGCTTCATCATGGTTTGGGGCCCTTCGTTAGGAAGGTTTTGTACGCGCCCACTGACGTTGGTCCCGCCGGCATTAGCCAGCTAATGGCGCGGCCGGACTCGGTGAGGCGGCTGCCCCGCTGGCTTCAGGACCGTCTCCGCAAGCGGGCGGTTCGGCCTGCAGCCGCGCGCTGGTTGGCGGCTAGGCTCAGAGACGTGCCAATGCGGCTTGGACGACGTATTGTTACTGTCAAAGCATTCGGCGAGCGAGTGAACGTCCGATTGGACGACGGGAGCGAGCGAGTTGTCGACCACGTCCTCTTAGGGACAGGGTATCGAGTGGATGTGGCTAAGTACAAATTTCTCTCGGACGAGTTGGTTCAAGCCATCCGTCGCCACAACGGTTATCCAGTTTTGAAGCCGGGGCTCGAGACTTCTGTGGAGGGTTTGCACATCCTCGGTGCCCCAGCTGCTTGGAGTTTTGGCCCGTTAATGCAATTTGTCTCCGGCACGAATTACGCCTCGCGCTCGCTGTTCAACTTCATCGCGGGGAACGGTTCGAGGCAGATGAGGGATGAAAACAACGAATTACGCCCCGCGCTCGCTGTTCAACTTCATCGTGGGGAACGGTTCGAGGCAGATGAGGGATGAAAACAACGATATGAAGGCCGAAGGACCAATTCGATCTGAGGCAGTCGCGACCGTGGCTAAGTCCTCGCAGAAGCCAATCGGCGCCGTGGTGGTCGGCGGTGACTACCAAGGTCTTGGAATCGTTCGTAGTCTCGGACGACAGAATGTGCCCATCTGCATCATTGACGACGAGCGTTCCATCGCTCGCTTCTCGCGATACGCCACGCACTCTGTAGGCGTAAAAAGCCTGCGCGATGAGAGGCAGACCGTGGACACCGTGTTGGAAGTAGGCCACCGACTGAATCTTAGGGAATGGGTTCTCTACCCGACACGGGACGAGACCGTGGCCGCCTTCGCGCGGTACAGGCCAATGTTGACAGAGTGGTTCCGCGTTCCCACGGGTGATTGGAATACGATTCAGTGGGTCTGGGACAAGCGTAACACCTACCGACTAGCGAATGACCTGGGCATTCCCACGCCGGAAACCTGGTATCCGCGAAACGTCGACGAGCTGGAGCAGATCCGGTCAGATCCTCCCTTCGCACTCAAGCCAGCAATCAAGGAGCACTTCATTTACGCAACCAAGGCAAAGGGTTGGCGAGCAAACAGCCGAACGGAACTGCGAGAACTCTTCCAACGGGCAGCCGCGCAAGTTGGACCCGGTGAGGTGATGATTCAGGACCTGATCCCTGGTGATGGCCGACAGCAGTTCGCCTATTGCGCCTTTTTCAAGGAAGGCTGTGCGATCGGGAGCATGGTCGTCCGAAGGAATCGCCAGCATCCGCCAGAATTTGGCCGGGCCAGCACGTTCGTAGAAACAATTGAACTCCCGCTACTGGAAGAGTTGTCCGAACGCTTCTTGCGTGCGATCGGATATTATGGCCTGGTTGAGCTAGAATACAAACTGGATCCTCGCGACGGACAGTACAAGCTGCTTGACGTCAATGGACGCACTTGGGGCTACCATACTCTCGGTCCCAGAGCTGGTGTGGATTTCCCTTACATGCTCTTCGCAGATCAGGTTGGAAAGCAGATAGAGCCTTGTCGTGCGCGGGCAGGAGTAACTTGGATACGCTTGGTCACCGATCTACCTACTGCGCTCCTTCAGATTCTGAATGGCCAACTGGACTGGCATGCTTACGTGCAGTCGCTAAGGAATTTCCAGGTCGAGGCTGTCTTCAGCAAGGCGGACCCGCTGCCCGGCCTTGCCGAACTCGCCCTACTGCCGTACCTTTCCCTGAAGCGAGGCTTTTGAACCAGGAGGACCAAAAAAATTGCGAATGGATGGCGCCGCCGGATGGTTCCCATCTGAGGACTCTCACAGTGGTGATGAAGGCTCGCAAGGGATGAACCGCAATTCTACTGAGCACGAATGTTTGATTACCTGAGGTCGGACGTAATAGCTGCCCGTCACGCCGCCTTAGGTCGGCCGATCAGGGGTACTCCAAACGCAGCACGCATTCGCAGTACAGCGTGGCCCGACCGGCCGTAAAGACCACTAATGCCCCGTAAGGTCCGCTTCCACACCCCAGATCCAGGGCGCGGAAGGGCCAGCGGTAAGTTGTTCTCGCACGGACGGGCATAAATGGATCCTTCTAGCTATTGTCATCACACCTTCCGATTCTCAAGCTCTACTCCATGAATCAATCTTTCATCGATTATTATCGCTGTCCTGAAGAGTTTGCTCGTTGCTCGTTAGGTGGCGAACCGTCGCAGGACTTAGGTCATTTCCAGTTTGGACCCGAAACGATCTGTTATGGCTCTATTAGCAAAGGAGCCGTACACTACGGCGCCGATGGAGAGCTCCATGACGCTTTGAATGATGCAGTGGCAGAACGCGGGGCGGTGGGCCTGTCATTCGACCCCGACCAGATCGTCAACAATCTCCGTTTTGAGCGCTATTACGGGAACTCACGAAGGCGCTCATTCCTCTCGGGAAAGCTCGCTAACAGTCTGTATTATCTGGCACGGCCGCTCCTGGGTGTAGGCGTCCGCCGGCACTTGCAGAAGCTGAGACTCGGGAATTGGCACTCGATTGCGTTTCCCCATTGGCCGGTCGATCGGACCGTCGAACAAATACACGAGACGATGCTCCGTCTTTGTGTACAGGCTTATAAGGGGGAAAGAGTGCCGTTTATCTGGTTTTGGCCCGAGGGGCTTGGCAGTTGCGTAGTAGTTACTCACGATGTAGAGGCGGTCAAAGGGCGTGATTTCTGCCCAACACTGATGGACATCGATGAGAGGTATGGCATAAAGGGTTCATTCCAGCTGGTTCCCGAGAAACGATACGTAGTAAGCCAACCATTTATTGAGAGCATCCGCGCGAGGGGTTTCGAAGTGAATGTGCATGATCTGAATCACGACGGGAGGCTGTTTGCCAGCGAGACGGAGTTCCTCGGCCGAGCGCGCCGGATTAACCAGTATGGCCGCGCGTTTGGTGCGCTGGGGTTTCGTTCAGGTGCGCTTTATCGCAATCTTGCCTGGTTCGGGGCGCTTGAATTCTCTTACGACATGTCTGTGCCCAATGCGGCACATCTGGATCCACAGCGAGGCGGTTGCTGCACGGTGATGCCCTATTTCATCGGAAAGATTTTAGAGTTACCCGTCACCACGACCCAAGATTATTCTCTATTTCATATCCTCAATCAGTATTCGATTGATCTCTGGAAACGCCAAATCACTCAGATCACCGAGAAGCATGGAATGGCCAGTTTTATTATTCACCCAGACTACATTACAGAACCACGCGCGCAGAATACATACAAATCGCTGCTGGCGTATCTGGCTGAATTGCGATCGAAGGGCAACACTTGGATTGCTCTTCCACGAGAGGTTAACCAGTGGTGGCGAGCGAGGAGTCAAATGAAGCTGGTGCGAAAGGGGAACAACTGGGTCATCGAAGGGCCGGGAAAAGACAAGGCCTGTGTTGCGTATGCCGCTCTGGAAGGCGACTGCTTGGTATACGAGTTGGAAAGCAGCCGCTCCATGTTTGAGCTAGTTTGACCTATAGAGAGCAACGAGGCCGCTGGAGGTAGGGTTTTTACCCGATACACTTTTGCTGATTTATACTGTATTTGGATACCTCTTTTTACCCGATTTCTTTCCTCAGAGCAAGATGCTAAATGATTTTCTTGAAATGGTATATGTGACTCCAATGGCGGAGCTGTGAATATACATGCGAAGTCTCTTGGTTCGAAATCGTCCCTTCCGACAGTGCCTTGCCTTTCTTGGTGCGCCTTACAGACATGCCCGAGACAGGAATAGGGTATTCGAAAAGCGGCTCCCACGAAGTTCTAATCCCAGCGCAACTAGGGAACACCTCGAGGTTGGGAGCGCCCAAAGAAAGTCATTTAGCTCGTATGAGGCCATCTGGGACCAAGGCAAATAGCAATGAGCAGACACTTTGAATTGATGAACCAAGGCTCGCGCGATTCCGTGGTTGCGCAGCCCCCGACGCCAAGCGCGCTAAGGTCTAATTCAAATCTATCAGACCGCTATCCCCAGTGGGTCGGAGATGTGCCGGAGGAAATGTTCGTTGCGAGTCTATGGCGCATCATCCAGCACCGCAAGCGGACGATCGCGGCGTTTATATTCTTTGTTGTCTTGATTGTATTAACCGCATCGTTCTTCATGAAGCCACAATACGAGGCTGTTGGGCAGGTGGTGTTTCACCGTGACAGCGACACCGGTGTGCTGGGATTCAAGGGTGTAGATACCTCACTCGTGGAAGATCCAGAAGACCGTGCCGCCATTGACACACAGATCGGCATTCTGGAGACCGATGCATTAGCCATGCAGGTCATCAATGATCTGCACCTCGATAAGAACCCCAAGTTCGCAGTTCATGCGGGGCAATCCGGCAGCGAAGATCAACTCGTGGAAGCGTTCCACAAAGGTCTCAAGATCTCGAAGGAGAAGGGCACACGGCTTATTGAGGTACGGTTCCGGAGCAGGGATCCACAGCTGGCCGCAAGCATAGTAAACCAGTTAGCTGACGCATACTTGGACAGATTTTATAAGAGTCAGTTCCAAGCTAGTACTCAGATTTCCGAATTCCTTGCCAGCCAGTTGAAGGAACTGCAAGCCAAGGTTGAAGAATCGCAGCAGAAACTGATCAAGTACCAGAAAGAAAATGGAATCTTTGGCCTGGACGATAAGCAGAACATTGTCACGGCAAAGTTGGACGACCTGAACAGGGACCTTACGGTAGCGGAAACCGACAGGGTGCAGAAAGAAATCAACTACCGAATGGCGCACTCGGGCCAGCCGGAGTTGATTGCGAAATTGGAGCCCGACAACCTCGTCACAAAGTTACGGGCACAAAAGGCTGATCTGGAAAACCAGATGGCGCAAGCGTCAGTTCAGCTAGGCCCCGCACACCCGAAAATAGTCGAACTTTTGAAGCAAATTGCTCAGGTGCGGCAGTCGGTGGATGCCGAAATCCGGAGAGTCGGTGAGCAAATAACCTATGAATACAAAGGCGCGGTGGGACGCGAACGCATGTTGCGGGCCGCCCTGGAAGCGCAGAAACAGGCTGCGGACAAGCTGAATGCAAATGTTATCGAGTCCGATATCCTGAAGCACGAGTTCGAGACAAACCGGAAACTCTACGAAGATCTGCTGCAGAAGCAGAAAGAAGTAAGCATTTCATCGAGCCTGAAATCGAGCAACATCTGGGTTGTGGACCCAGCAAGACCACCGAGACTGCCTGTCGAGCCGAATATTCCGCGGAACTTTGTACTCTCTATGCTGTTAGGGATTTTCGCGGGCGTATTACTGGCATTCAGTCTGGAGAAGATGAGCGAAAAGATTAGCACTCTGGAACAGGCAGTCATTGCGTCGCCGCTACCTTCACTCGGTGTTGTGCCGCACCTGGGAGCACAGAGCAAGAATGGCTCGTCTCCTCAACTCAGTGAGCTTGACGGCAGTGTGAAGCCAGAGTTGGTGAGCTCGCTTCGGCCAATGTCGCTAGCTGCGGAATCCTACAAGTCCATCGTGACGTCGATCTTGCTTTCGCACAGGGCGCACCCGGCGGTGATTCTAGTAACGAGCGCGCTGCCAGGGGAAGGTAAAACCACAGTCAGCACGAACTTAGCAATCACGCTCGCACGGCTGCGCAGGCGTGTGCTGCTCGTCGATACCGACCTCCGGCGTCCTGGCATCCACCGTGCCATGCGATTGAGCGCGAGCACCGGTTTGGGAACGCTGCTCCGGAAGCCGGCGGCATTGGATGAAGTTGTAGCAAGCTGCCCCGATGTACCCAATCTGTTCGTCCTGCCGGCGGCACCAATCAATCTGTCGGAAGATATTGAATTGCTGGGATCCAGCTTCAAGGACTTGGTAGAACGTTGGCGGATACAATTCGATCACATCATCGTCGACACCCCGCCCGTACTGGCGATGACTGACGCGGTTCGCATGTCGGTCGAGGCCGATTCGGTGATTCTGGTTATTCGCGCTGGGCAGGTCGCAAAAAAGGAGTTCTTGCGCGCTCAAGATTTACTTCTCAAGGTAAATGCACGCCTTACGGGTTTCGTCCTGAATGGAACTGAGCTGGACTCCTCAGAGTTCCGCTATTTTTACGGCTATTACGGTCAGGAGCAGTTGAAACACCTCGGCGCAGGCGCGTAACGATTTTTTGATTTGTGCTCCTATTCCGATTATGAGTATCCCATGTCAACTTCGGCGCTCGACGCAATCGAACCGACTAGAATCTGCAGGCAGTACGACCACCGCTTGTGGTCCTGATCCATGGAGGTTGTCATGAAGTCCAAAACTTCTTTTCCCGCCGTGCTTGTGTTCATCGCGCTTCCATCGATCAATTGCGCGGCCCAGAGTCCCGTGGGATCACCAGTAGTGCGTCCGGAGGCGCCATCATCCGCCCCTCAGGTCGCACCTGTCGTTGCGCGCAGTGCCGACTCTCCGAAGGACCTGCTGATAGGTGCCGGGGATCTGCTTGAGGTCAGCCTTTACGGGATACCTGATTTCAAAACCGACGTACGAGTTGGTTCTGGCGGTGAGATTTCCTTGCCCATGCTCGGCACTGTGCCCGTGGCCGGACTCTCCGTGGAACAGGCCGAAATGTTGATTGAGCACAAGCTCAGTGAGAAAGGTCTTTTCAATGATCCACACGTTACGGTCTTCGAGAAGGAGTACGCAACGCAGGGGATCTCGGTGCTGGGCGAGGTACAGAAACCTGGCATTTATCCCTTGCTGGGTTCGAGGAAACTGTACGATTCCATATCCGCCGCGGGTGGTACTACACCCAAAGCCGGGAATTACGTGCTGATCACTCACCGCAGCAATCTCCAAGAGCCTATTCGGGTGCCCCTTTCAACCGGCACACCGGAGTCCATGGAGAACAACGTTAGCGTCGAACCCGGCGACACGATTCTCGTGAGCAAGGCAGGAATCGTTTACGTGGTTGGCGACGTCCGCCAGCCCGGCGGTTTCGTAATGGAAAACGGAAGGGATATAACCGTACTGCAGGCCGTCGCCCTCGCTCAGGGGGTTGGTCCGAATGCGGCCCTGAACGGAGCCAAACTCATTCGCAAGACCCCCGAGGGTCCGCAAGAAGTACCGCTGGCGCTAAAGGAAATACTGGCCGCCAAGGCTCCTGATCCCAAACTCAAAGCAGACGACATTGTCTTTGTTCCCGACAGCCCTGGCAAGGGTGCCTTCAAGCGTGGAGTTGAGGCGGTTGTGCAAGCGGCAACCGGCGTAGCCATCTGGCGCGTGCCGTGAGGCGGGTATGGCTCAAACTCCTCAAAGCAGAAGTACACCTGGAGAGTTACAGAGTGCCAGGCGCTCCAATAAAACGCCAAACTGCGATCATTCGTCAAAATCAGGCCCCAACCGCCTGATGCAAAATGCGCACGCGTCATACGGCGGAGAAAGGAATTCATGAGGGCCCTGTTGACCGATAGGAAGTCAGGGGCGGTGTCCATGTACGACGTTCCTGCGCCGGAACTGCGCCCCGGTGGAGTCCTCGTGCGCACCCACTACTCTGCAATCAGCGCTGGGACCGAGCGCGCAACGCTAGAGCTGAGTTCGAAGTCGCTTCTGGCCAAAGCGAAAGCGCGTCCCGATCTCGTTAGGCAGGTTATCGAATACGCCCGTCAGAATGGCGTGAAAGCTGCGTACCAACGGGTGTACGCAAAACTGGATACATTAGCGCCTCTCGGTTACAGCTGCGCAGGCGAGGTACTTTCGGTCGGAGACGGCGCCGATGAATTCCGCCCGGGCGATCTCGTTGCTTGCGCCGGCGGCACGTATGCCAACCACGCTGAGATCAACTTTGTGCCGCGAAACCTGGCCGTACACATTCCTGCGCAGGTTTCCACAGTAGCAGCCTCTCTGACTACGATTGGCGCGATTGCCCTGCAAGGCTTTCGGCAGGCTGACGTGCGCATCGGCGAGACTGTCGCGGTGATCGGCGCCGGGCTGGTGGGCGCGTTGACCATTCAGATTGTTCGCGCCGCGGGTTGCCGGGTTGTGGCGATCGATCTTTCTCCTGACCGCGTTGCCCGAGCCGCGGATTTCGGCGCACATCTCGCCCTTTCTGCCAATGATCCATGGCTCGTATCAAAAATCAAGGAGTTCTCAAGGTACGGTGTGGATGCCGCCATCTTGACAGCTGCGACTGACTCCGCCGAACCAACGGAGATGGCAGCCAAGATTCTTCGCGATCGAGGCCGCATCATCGTTGTGGGCGCCGTAGGTTTGGGCGTGTCGCGGAGCAACATGTACACAAAAGAGCTGTCCTTAGCTCTTTCGCGTTCCTACGGACCAGGACGGTATGACCCGCAGTATGAGGAAGGCGGCATGGATTACCCGATAGGGTATGTACGCTGGACCGAGCGGAGGAACATGGAAGCCTTTCTCGACATGCTGGCGACTGGACAAGTAAATGTCACTCTGCTCCTCAAGCACCGGTATTCGATCGAAGAAGGCGCCAGGGCTTATGCCGACCTGAAGAACGGCGTGTATACGTCAATTCTGGAGTACGGCGACTCATTCGTAGCGTCGCAGCAGGCGGTGTCGGCCCCCGTGGAAGCGCGGCCTCGCATGGGTAACGAGGTGAGAATCGGTTGCATCGGGGCTGGCAGCTTTGCGTCGAGTGTAATCTTCCCAATCCTGCGGTCGATCAACGGTGTGCGCCTGCAAGCCGTCGGCACTGTCTCGGGTGCCGGCGCTGCTTCTGCCCAACATGCCTTCAAGTTCGCAACCGCAGAGCAGCCCTCAGAACTTTTACAAGACCGCAATGTTGATGCCGTATTTATCTTGACGCGGCATGATACCCACGCCGCACTTACTGTTAACGCATTGCAAGCAGGCAAGCCTGTATTCGTGGAAAAGCCATTGGCTGTCGATCGGCAACAATTGGGTCACCTACGAGAGGCCTATGCGGCTCAGCTCAAGGATGGCCGCGCCCCGTTCGTCATGGTTGGTTTTAACCGTCGCTTTGCACCCTTCACCGAGAGTATCCGGCAGTTCTTTGCGGGCCGTCGTGAGCCGATGCTGATCCACGCGCGTGTCAATGCCGGCTACCTTCCGCATGACCATTGGGTTCACGCCGACGGTGGACGCATTGTTGGGGAGTTTTGCCACTTTGTCGATTGGGCGCGCGCCATCACGGGTTCTCCGATTCACAGCGTTGCTGCGGCCGCCCTGCCGAACGGTGCGCAGTACAGGTCGGATAACATCGCCGTCGTCCTGAAGTTTGATGATGGTTCGATTGCCAATCTGCTTTACGTGGCCAATGGCGACCGCAGCATTCCAAAAGAAATTTTCGAAGTGTTCTGTCAGGGTGGCGTTGCGCGGCTACACGATTTCCGCGTCCTCGAATTGGCACGCAATGGCAACGTGCACAAGCTCAGGACCGCGCAAGACAAAGGTCACAACCGCGAGCTCCAGTTGACGATCGAAACGATCCGTTCTGGTGAACCGTCGCCAATCTCATTTGACGAACTGCTGGAAATCACAGAGGCAACCTTTCTGGTTCACGAGGCGCTGGCTACCGGAGAGATCCTCCGCTTGTCCCGGCCAGAACTCTCCACTGTGCCGCTCGCGTCGGTTCCTGAAAGCTCTGACGCGGTGCACCAATACCCGGCTGTCGGCGCGGACTCTGCGTTCGCCTAAGGAACTGCATAGACCAAGGCCACAGCGTTAGCCCTGTGCACGGTAGTATGTCCATTTCGGCAGAGCAGCGGGCTGGCTTGCTAGAGGCTGCCGTCGTCCTTGTGGGCGCGATTGCAGTCGCCGGATTGGTTCTAGTACCCCGGGCAGGCTTGTTTGCGGTTATTGGGTGCGTGACCCTCTGGTTCGTTGCTTTGGCCTATGACGCCCTTCGCGCCAGGCTCGACGGATTAATGCTGTGCTGGATTTTGGGCTTTCCATTCGGCTACACCGTCTTGTCGTTTCCGCAGGAAAGCTCCATCGTGACGCTGGACCGAGTGGTCATCCTCATCGCTTTCACGGGAGTAGCTCTCTTCAAGCCCAATAGCCTCATGGCCGTGCCCAAAGCGCTCCGCCGGGCCGGGCTGGCTTGGTTGGCTTTTCTCGTCGTTGCAATTGTCAGCCTTAGGAACGTCCATGACGTTCTGACACCTGCGCACCTACTTTTTGACGGTTTCTTGCTGCCCCTTTTGCTCGGCTGGGCCGTCGTTGCCAAGTTCGATGTTCGTCGTCGGCTCACCACCATACACACGGCCGTGTGCGTTTCCTCAATCGTGTGCGCAGCGATGGCGGTCGTCGAAATGGCCACTGGACAAGACTTGTTACCGACTAACTATTCTGGAATGTACTTTGCGGGAACCATCCCTCGGCCCAACGGACCGTTTGCATTTGATGTTGACCTTGCGACGGTCGGCATCGTCAGCTTTTTCTTTCTTCTCTTCTTGCGTGCCGTCCTTGGCCCCAAGTTGAGCGCCGGCCGGAGAATGCTCCACTGGATTGGGCTGACAGCGACGATTGGCATGTCGTTAATGCCAATGTTCCGCTCCATCGCAATCACGCTGCTGCTCGCGCTAATCATCGATACGTTGTGGCAACAAAGGTCGACCCGCAATTCCTGGCGCGTTGTGCTCCTCTTTGTTATCGTTGGGATGATTTTCGTTGCTCCCTTCTTGCTACCTCAATCCATGATCGAAAACCGCAGCAGCTCAGGAAACGTGTACGGTCGTGTCGCACAATTCGAGGCAAGCCTTCGGGTGATAGAAGATCACCCTTTATTGGGTGTCGGTTTTGCTAACTTCGGGAAGTTCGTAATGGGAGAGCCCCGTTACGTTGCATCTTACGACGGCGTGTCTTCTGTTGGCACGCCACACAATAACTTGACTGAAGCGCTCGCCGAGACTGGCATCCTGGGTTTTGTACCGTACGTGATGATACAGGTCCTCCTATCTATGGCGATGTGGCAATTGCGCAGGTCGAGCAGCTCTGGGAGCCTGGTTTGGAGATATTACATTTATGTATTTCTCTCCTTTTGGATAACGGGACTTACCGAGTCCACAGCTTTTAGCCCCTTGACCGTCTGGTATGTATTCGTGGTTGCGGTTTTCTATAAGTATGCGATGACGGGCCCTGATTCAAGGCATCTTGTGGAAGCTCTAGCTTGCGCCGAAGTTTTCGCCGGACCCGCCCACGTCTTCTAGGTTACTTTTCTTCCGATGAGTCCACGATCTAGAGTTTTCGTGCTCCCGCTGGGAGGTCAGCAGCGCGATGCACTTGTCTTTGTCCAGCTACACAAATTGCGACAGCTTGAGTGCGAAGCGTTTGTGACCTTTACGGATTCAGTCGAATCGCTCGGGGAGCCGATGCTTCTCCGATGGACAACGCTTGTGCATCGCTGTCGGGGAAAACGTCCTGGCGGACCAGAGCTCAGCCTTAATGACGGCGGTAGTTGTCCTGGCTGAAGAAGGAAAGCATCGATGATTGGTATTGAACAGTCGGAGAACTTCGTTGCCTACCGCAAGCGATTTCGGTTCATAAACGATGCGCTGACGAGGGCATTTCCGGACCGTGCTCGTAACTCTGTGCGTGTCCTCGACATCGGTTGCGGCAACGGTTCTCAACTGGCATTACCATTGGCACGTTGCGGTTACGACTTGACCGGCATTGATTTGGATTCGCGGTCCGTCGAGCACGCAATAAAGCTCGCGGCGAACATGCCTAACACACGCTTTTGGGTAAGGAGGGTTGAAGATTTGGGCAAGGCATTGTTCGATGTCGTGATATTGTCTGAGGTTCTGGAACACGTATTGGATCCCGGCTCTCTTCTGCGGGCCAGTCTGGCGCACCTTCAACCTGGCGGAATCGTGATTGTGACCGTGCCAAATGGCTATGGCGGTTTCGAGATTGATTCCTGGATCTATCGCAAGTTGCATCTGATCAAGGTCGTCGACTCTATTCGCAGTTTAGTCCATCGGGTCTACGTTCGATCGAACAAAGTCTCAGAGGACCTGTCTTCAACAGACAATCAAGAATGCGGACATGTGCAATTCTTCACGCGGAAGCGTCTTAAGCGGATGTTTGCAGAGTGTTCTTTGTCAGTTTTCAAAGAGGCTCCGGCTAGTTTTCTCTGCGGCCCCATAATCGGCCATACTCTGGCACACTTTCGTCCGTTTATTGAGTGGAACTCGCGAATCACCGATCGACTTCCGCTCGCCTTCGCTAGTGGTTGGTACTTCATCTTACAACACCGTCTCAGCGGAGCAACTCCGTGATCCATTCCGTAGACTCGCCTGGATGTATTGCAACAGAAGAAAAGCCCAAGCAGAGCTCGACGGCAGTTCCAGAGGTTGCGGGAACCCCCGCATGGAGTTCAGACTTTGTTCGCAGGGTTTGGGAAACGTACGCTACGCAGATCGGTGTGCTCGGCCTTGGCGTTTTCATTAATGTAATCGCTGCCCGAATTCTAGGTCCGGCGCGCTGCGGCCAGTACGCAGTTGCGGTAGCGATAGGTGCTGCTGGCGTCCAGCTCGGGAACATGGGCTTACACACATCGAACACTTATGTGATTGCGAAAGATCGCCAGTTGTTACACCTATTGCTTGCAAACTCCCTTGTTATCAGTGCATTGATCGGCGTGGTCGCTGCGACTGTAACAGGTTTTCTCTTTGTCCTGCGGCCAGCATTTGCCCCAATTAACGGAACGCTCCTGGTTATCTCATTGGTCTGGATTCCGATCGGATTGGCTCAGTTATTGGCTCAGGGTCTGCTGGTTGGCATGCAAGAAATAGGGGCCTTCAACCAAATTGAATTGAAAAAAAAGCTTCTGGCTCTTTGCTTTATCGGGTGCCTCTTCATGTGGCGGAACATCACTCCTGAAGCCGTATTTGCGGCAAGCCTCATCGCACTTGGGATCAGCTTGATTCTATCTGTCTCGCGGCTGTGGAGAGTCCTTCCAAGGAGGCCGACACCGTCGTTGTCACTATTTAAATGCAATTTCGGAATGGGCGCGAAAGCATATCTGGCCTCATTCTTCGCATTTCTGGTTCTCCGACTCGATCTGATCATGGTGAAGTATATGCTGGGGCCGGAGCAGGCCGGCTACTATTCCATTGCGGCGAACCTGGCTGACTGTATTCTCTTGCTACCAGCGGCCGTGGCCATGATCCTCTTTCCGAAACTATCGGCCATGTCGGATGCCTCTCAGAAGCTTCGCTTTGCCAATAAAGCGGCATTCGGAGCCGGGGCGCTGTTGCTGCTCCTTGCAGTTATTGCTGGAGTGCTGGCGAGACCCGTTGTCCAGTTGCTGTTTGGAACGGCATTTCTGCCTGCTGTTGGAGCCTTTATTCTCCTTTTGCCTGGTGTTCTCTTTCTCGGAATCCAAACCATCATAGTTCAGTTCCTGAACAGCATGGGCTTTCCAGTGAGTGTTGTTATCGCTTGGCTCTTTATATGTATTCTGAATATCGGAATGAACCTCTGGGCTATACCGACGTACGGTATTCGAGGGGCCTCACTCGTATCCTCTATCTGCTATACACTGATGGCTTTTCTGGTTCTTATGATTATTCAACAGGCGAAGTACATTCAGCAGCCGACTTCGTCGGAATGTTGAGTCACGTAAAAGATTCGAGATACTCCTTCTAGGCACCAGGTAATAGGAATACGCCGAGCGCGGCTCCTAGCTTTCAAATGCGGAGAACGTCCCATCCCCGTACTTTACAGCCTGCGAAATCTCCAACTGGACGTCATCGCCAGAATGCTGTGAGTTAATCAGAATTAATTTCCGATCAGTCTGAACGCAGATGCGATTAATTAGGGTCCTCAAACGAGAGTCGACGCGGTTGGTCGCGCGCGAGGTCTTGTGGCGGCTGTGCCGAGCTTGGAACAAGAGTCGCTTGCCCAGGCACCTCAAGCGCCTTGGCCCTTTCCAATTCCGGGCTGTTCCTTATTACAACCCAGACCTGCAGCACCTCAGCGGACGTAGCCGGTCCTTCATCGTGGCCTTCGCGAATGAGATTAGGGCGGGACGGTATCCCTTTCTCAGCTATGGCACAACGGAACTCGGTATGAGCCCGCAGTGGAACCTCGATTTCGTATCCGGTGCCACATGGCCGTACATCGCATTTGCGAATCATGCATATGTTCGTCACGATGGCTCCGACGTTAAAGTGCCCTTCGAAATTTCGCGCCTGCAATTTCTTCCCATCCTCGGCAAGGCCCACGTCCTTACGGGCGACGAGTCTTATCGAAGGACGGCAAGGGATCTCTTGTCGTGCTGGATCCTGTCCAACCCCGTTCCCATGGGGGTGAACTGGGCGCTCGCAATGGAGGCAGCTCTACGCGCAATGAATATCTGCTTCCTCTTGAATCTACTCTCTCCCATCCAGCCAGAGGAGCAACCCTGGCTCGACACCGTGATCCGTTCCCTCGCTCAGCATCTCCTGTACATCGAGGCGAACCTTGAATTTTCGCATCTGATCACTAGTAATCACTATCTGAGTAACATCGTCGGACTTTATTGCCTTTCCTTGTTCTTAGATGGCGAGGGCATAACCCCGAGGCGAAAAAGCTACCGGCAGAGAATCGAAGCTGAAATGGTGAAGCAGGTGTACGACGACGGTGGCGACTACGAGGCCTCTACAGGCTACCACGCGCTGGTAACACAGCTCTTTACCACTGCGCTGCTGCTGATGCGCACCGAAGGCCGTACTCCTCCTACGCCGGCTTTCCTCGAGCGTCTTAGAGGGATGTTCCGGTTCCTCAACGCAATTGCCAGCGACTCCTGCGAACTACCACATGTTGGTGACTGCGACGACGGTCGCACAGAGTTCCTGGTTGATGATCTGGAGCAGATGCTTCTTCTCCCGGTCTCCGAGAGGAATTCACTTCGCGTTTCCAATTTGCTTGGCATAGGGAAGCAACTTTTCGGCGAAGGCAAGGGAAACAGCGACGATTCTGCTTGGTACGGTCTCACCGGCGCTGCTCCTGGGCCTCATTCCGAACCTCATTTCTGGTCTAGCACTGCCCGTGCCATCTGCGTCTTTCCAAAGGCTGGGGTTGGCGTGCTGCGCAGTGGCTCCGCTGAGTTGGTCTTTTTCGCCATTCCAAATGGAATTTCCGGCAAGGGCAGCCACACTCACAATGACAAGCTGAGTTTCGTCCTGCGCATCGGTGGTCAGGAAATCTTCTGTGATTCAGGCACGGGCTGCTACACCCGCGACGTCGGAGCACGGAATCGGTTCCGCGCCACTGCCGCGCACAACACGATATTGATCGACGGTGCGGAACAGAATCGCATCGACTCCAGCCCTCAAGGCGTTTTTAGCCTCGGAAACGAAGCGGCTGTCAGCCCGATTCAAGAAGGCAGAGACGCACGCGGCTGGTTCGTGCGCGCCTCACACAGAGGATACACCTCGCTCGGGGTAACGCATACACGGAGCATTCACGTTGTTGACGACGAACGGACCTTTGTCATTGAAGATGAGCTCGAGGGAAAGGGCGAGCACGATTTCGAGCTCAATTTTCACCTTGCGCCCAATCGAAAAGCAGAAATTGTTACGGACAATGACGGCGTTTTGTGCCGCATACTTGGCGATCCGCAAGTTCAGCTCATGATTGCTGGGCCTACAAGTCTGCGAGGGTCAATCCAGCCATCCGTGGCCAGCAGAACCTATGGTGTAACGGTCCCGGCCATGACCGTGCGCGTTTCTGGAAGAGCCATAGTTCCCGTGCGCATCTCTTCTCTGATCTCCTGGACTCAGGCTACAGACCGCATGGGCGGCCAGCCGGACTCCAAAAACGAAAGCAGGATTCCCGACGCCTTGATTGAGAGGATCTGACAGCGATGAACTCCAATGATTGCACCCCTAAATCTCTTGGGGTCCGAAGAGATCCACCAGCGGGCGAACATTCTACGGATTACCCGCTCTCCGGCCAGTCTATTGTATGTTTTGGAGGCGAGGACTGGTGGTATCACCATCCCCATTCCAAGAACCACATCCTAAAACGGTTAGCGCGCCATAATCGCGTGCTATTTGTGAACTCGATCACGATGGGCCTGCCTGCCATCAGCAGTCCAGATTTCTTCCAAAAGATCCGACGCAAACTTCGCAGTTATCTGCGATGGTTGCGCAAGGCACCCGAGGGACTATGGGTGATGACGCCCATAAACATGCCATTTTACGGCTCACGGATTGTAAGAGCGTTGAACCGTTTGCTTCTTATACTTCAGCTGCGATTTGTGATGCTGATTCTAAATCTGCGGGATCCTATTGTCTGGGCTGCTATTCCTACAGCAGCCGACATTGTGAACTCCCTCGGCAGCAAGTTGTTAGTGTACCAGGTTTCAGACAAGTACGACTTCAACGAAGACAGTGCGCTGGACCGCGACGTAATCCGCCACATGGATGCTCGCCTGAAGCAGCTCGCGGCCGTGGTCATGTATTCCGGCCGCAAGTTGTATGAGGAAGCGGAAATCCGCCACCGCTACTTTCTCGAGCAAGCCGTGGATTACGAGCGGTTCGCCAACTTACCTCCAGAAACTCCTGCGGAAATCGCAGCAATTCCTCGGCCAGTGCTCGGATATATAGGTGGCGCCGACTGGTACACCATGGACATCCCGCTAATCGAGCACGTGGCTAGAGTGCGTCCCGATTGGCACTGGGTTTTCATCGGTTTGAAGTCGAACTCAGTCCAGCTATCTGGACCAAACATCCATTTTCTCGGCCCCAAGCCTTATTCCGAACTGCCACGCTACTACCGTCATATTGACGTCTGTGTGCTTCCCTGGAATCAACACAACGTATTCACAGGTTACGGAAGCGCGATCAAGGTGAAAGAGTACCTCGCGACTGGTAAGCCCGTGGTGATTGCTCCGCTATACGAATACCTACACACGCCCGGCTTGAAAATCTATCATTCTACCGACGAATTCATCGCGTTAGTTGCTGAAGCATTAGATGGCGATACGCACGCGGAGCGCCAGTTGCGGCAGGACGCGGTTCGGGACTGCACGTGGGAGGTCCGCGCCAGAGAAGTGGCCACTCTGTTTCGTCAATTGCTTGAGGATCAAGAGGCTGCCGGGAAACTGCCCGCTGGCATGCTCCTCAACGCAAACAGAGAGTAAGCGGCGGAGCCACAAGCAAACAAAATGCTTGTCACATTGCCAGTCAAGAGAGCGCTCGACTTCCCGCCGCGGAACTCTATGCGCCACTTCAAAGAGCGCACTCGCCACGGTCTCCGAAAGCTTCTTTATTTCGCCGCGATGGAGGGACCCGTCGTGGCTCTGCGAAAGGCCGGATCCAAACTGGCGGAACGAAAGCTCGAGCAGGAGATCAAACTTGTGGTTGCTCTGGTTGAATCAGAAGGCCGAAGATACGTGGGCTTCACCAGATGGCTCGGTGGTCCATATGTTTTTGATACGCGCCTGCTGTTTGCGTCAGATTCAATCGTCCTTGAAGAGGTTCTGCTGACGGATGCCGTCAGGGGCCTATTGGAATCGTATTTGCCCGTTCCGTCCTGCCCTTTGCTAGACGAGTTACCCAGACTGATTCTTGAGTCGAATCCGCAACTCCGGCGCGTGCGCGACACAGACCTGCCCGCGGTACAGGCAACGACGTGCAAAAAATCATTGGCCGCAAGCGCTACCGAAGATGGGCGAAAGACGGCCAGGCCGAGTGTGCCTGTTTACCTGCTCGGACTTGGTTCGTACGTCAGGGAGTATATCCTTCCGCATTTTGAAGGGCAGATTGCCGGAGCTCTTGATTACAGGTCACACCTGATGATGCATCACCTTCGCGGCAGAAAATTTTCGCTTCATACAGATTTTGACGATATTCTCGAGCACATAAAAGCGGCGCCGCAGCCTTTGGTATTGGTAGCCACCTATCACTCCGATCATGCGTGGATGACCGAGCGCGTACTGGAAGCGAATCCGGAGGCGCGTGTGTTCATCGAGAAGCCTCCAGTGGTTGATTCCCGAGAAGCTGCGCGTCTCGCAGCACTGCGAGCTGAGGGCAAGTGGATTGACGTCGGTTTTAACCGCCGTTACGCCCCTCTTATTCACAAGATGCGAAAGCACATTATGAATCTTTCGCGCCCGCTCATCTTTTCGGCAATCGTGAAAGAGCCCAAAATTCCTCAGACTCACTGGTATTTCTGGCAAAATCAAGGGACTCGAATTACTGGAAATGTTTGCCACTGGATTGATTTGGCCTTTTTTCTCATCGGTTCTCGTGTGACAGAAATCAGTCTTCTTAATACCGGAGATTCAGTCTCTATAGGTCTTGTCTTCCAGGATGGTTCGCTGGCCACGATTGTTGCCAGTGATATAGGGTATGACCTGGCTGGTGTTCAAGAATTGATTGAAGTGCGAGGGGGGGGCACCACGTTGGTGCTGAATGATTTTCGGTGTTTGTCATTTCGCTCTGGTGCATTGTGCCGAACCGAACGATTGCCGTGGCGCGATAGAGGTCACGATGCAATGTACCGGCAGCTTCGACACAGGGTCTTAGAGAACCGAAGGCCAGAATATCCGATAGAGGATCTTTTGCAGGTATCCACGGTAACCTCGCGGGCCTCCGAAATGCTGCTTTCGAGAAAGACACATTGCCTTGCATCTGAGATCGAACGATTCGAGGTGTGCTCGAATAAGTTGCAGACTGCGCCTTGCCCCTAACGGCGATGCGCAGAAGCCTTAAGCTGTTGAACTTGGCTCCAATGGACAAGCGTAGACTCTTTCTCTTTTTTTTCGGCCCATCATCGTTGGCTCCGACTATAAGTCGAGCGGGGCTAGCCTCTGCTTTCTTTGGGCTGTAGCGATATTTTTTGAAAGAAAGCCGGCCTCCGTACTGGCCAATTAGAAACACCTGTGATCGTTCTAATTCTCCTAACTCTGAGTTTCCACCAAAAGAATAATCACAGCATCGCGGGTGCACCAGCAAATTGGCGGAGAGGCCATGGCTTCCCGTGCGGTTGAGGAGGGTTGTTAATGTGTGGCATTGTCGGTGTTCTTTCTTTCACTAACAGCACTTTTCGAGTCTCGGAACCGTACCTAACCCGCATGCGGGATGTAATGTCTCACCGCGGACCTGACGGAGCAGGCAACTTCATCTCGCCCGACCGACGCGTAGGCTTGGGTCATCGGCGGCTCGCGATCATCGACCTCTCGGAAAAAGCTGCGCAGCCAATGACCAACGAGGACGGAACGCTTTGGGTCGTCTTCAACGGCGAGATTTACAACCACGCCGAAATCCGTGCCGAACTGGAAGCGCGAGGTGGACACCGCTGGAAGACCGACCATTCTGACACCGAAGTGATTCTTCATGCCTTTGAGCAATGGGGAATTGATTGTGTTCAGAAGTTTCGCGGCATGTTTGCCATCGCCCTCTGGGATACAAAAGAGCGCCAATTGTGGCTCATCCGTGATCGTATTGGCGTGAAGCCACTTTACTACAGCTTTCATCACGGACGCATCACGTTCGCCTCGGAAATTAAGGCTCTACTCGAAGACGACGAACAAGAGCGTGGCCTTAATGAAGAAGCGCTCTATTACTACCTGTCGTTCAATGCTACACCGGCCCCGCTCACTCTTTTTTCCGGCATCCGCAAACTCGCTCCCGGCACGTGGTTGAAGGTCAGCGCGGACGGCCAGGTCCAGGAACGCCGCTACTGGGATGTTTGGGATCATACCCATCCGCTGACGAATGTCTCCGAGGTGGAAATCGCCGAACGCCTCCTATCCGAGCTCCGCACAGCCGTCAAGCTCCGCAAAATCAGTGACGTCCCGGTCGGCGTCTTTCTCTCCGGCGGCATTGATTCCAGCACCAACGCCGCGCTCTTTTCGGAAGGCGAGGGCTGGCCCGTCAACACTTTCTCAATCGGTTACGACAAGCACTATGAAAGCTATCCCAGCGAACTCCCCTATGCACGCAAGATTGCGCGTGCCGTAGGCGCGGACCACCACGAGCTCCTGCTGCGCGAAAGCGATCTCCTCGACACCCTCGACCTCATCGTCCGCCATCAGGATGAACCGCTGGCAGATCCCGTTTGCATGCCTGTCTATTTCGTTTCCAAGCTGGCCCGCGACTCTGGTGTTGTTGTTTGCCAGGTGGGAGAAGGCTCGGACGAACTGTTCTGGGGCTATAAGTATTGGAGGGACTCGCTGCGGCTACAGCACTTTGCCAATTTGTTCCCGGTCCCAAAGCCGCTCAGGAGCTTGGGACTTGCCGGCCTGCGTGTCGTCGACCATGTGCCAGGTGCTTCTTACCGCCGTGAGTTCTCGTGTGAACTTCTACGGCGAGCGCTTTCAAATCGTCCCATTTTCTGGGGTGGGTCGGAGGTATTCATCGACTCGCAAAAGCAGCAGCTCCTTTCACCGCGTTTGCGTAAGAAATTTGCCAATTTTAGTTCGTGGGAAGCACTCCTTCCGATCCACCAACGGTTCGTAGAAGGGGCCTGGGAGAAATCTCCGCTCAATTGGATGACCTACCTCGACTTGAATTTCCGCCTGCCGGAATTGTTGCTCATGCGTGTGGACAAAATGAGTATGGCCGTCGGCCTGGAGGCGCGGGTCCCTTTCCTCGACCACAAATTTGTAGAACTGGCCATGAGCATTCCAGAGGCTGTGAAAACAAAAAACGGAATCCTCAAATACATTTTGAAAAAAGCCGTCAGAGGCATAATTCCCGACGAGCTGATTGACCGCAAAAAGCAAGGCTTCGGCGTTCCGGTGTCCGAGTGGAATCACACTAAATTCGGGGACTACCTTATCAGAGAGGTGAAGGAATTTTGCGAGAGCACAGATATTTTTCAGTTTGAGAACCTGTTGCCCTTCTTGAAGCAGGGAGGCTGGTCGGTGCTGAACCTCGCGCTGTGGTGGAAGCAGTCCATTGCTTCCGCACCATCCGGCCGACAGCCTCTTTCAGAACGAGTTTCCTTCGAAACTCAGCCGTTTAATCATCGAAAAGTAGAGTGGCCTGCTGAGGGGTGCTTGTGAATCGCATCTTTCATCGCAGCCATAATTGGGTTCGTAGGATCGGCTGGGCAGCCCCATTACTGCCACACAGGGGCGATCCATCGTGTGAAATTGTGAACATCAAGATGATCCGCAGTTCGCGGAGAGGCCGGGTTCAAGATGCAACCTACGGCGATCGAGAAAGGTGCGTCACGCGAACTGGTCTGGATGAGTTGGCATGGACTAGGCCTGCGCGGCGTGGTCATCGGTTCGGGTTGAGGACACGATGAGACGTCCGACGGCTAAAGAATACGTTCACGAACGCTTGGGCGAGCGGTTTCGCACAGCGTTGTCGGATTACGACACACAGAGACGTTTAGAGGTCCTTGTCGACGGATTTCTAAATGGAAAGTTGTCCGGCCGCACGGTGCTGGAAATAGGTGCAGGATTAGGCTTTTTTAGTGAGCGGTTACAGAAACGCGGCGCCATCGTGACTGCTACCGACATCGGTGAGCGCATGCTGCAACAAATTAGGGAAACCGTCGGCTGCCATTGCGAGTGTGTGGATGCACTCTCTCTGTCGGAGCACTTTGGTTCGAACCGCTTTGATATTGTGCTTTCCTCTGAGTGCATTGAGCACACGCCTGACCCAATGGAGGCCCTTCGGCAGATGGTCGCGGTATTGAAACCGGGCGGCTATATCGCTCTCAGTACGCCAAATTATCTGTGGTATCCAGTCGTCAGGGCCGCGACGCTTTTAAAACTGCGGCCTTTCGACGGATTTGAAAACTTCAGCTCGTTCCATCTTATTCGGAGGACCCTTCAGGCTGTCAGGGTCAGGATTTTACGGGAGTCAGGCTTGCACCTTTTCCCTTTCCAGTTACCTTTCCACTCGATTTCCCGCTGGTGCGATGATCACTTGCAGCTCGCCCGCAAACTAATGATCAATATTTGCGTTCTTGGGCAAAAGGCGTAATGCCGTTGCTGATTGTCTAGTGTGGCGGTTCCGGGAGATGACCTTATGAAACGGATCGACTTAATCATTCCTGTCTATAACGAAGGTGACGGCTTGGCTAGCTTTCACAGTGCCTTGCGGAGTGCGCTGTTACATTTGCCTTACCTATTTCGCTTCCGTTACATAAACGATGGTTCTTCCGATGAGACTGCAAGTGTCCTCGCGGGATTGGCACAAAGAGATCCTGAGGTGTACCCCATCGAACTCAGCCGGAATTTCGGACACCAAGCTGCGCTGAGTGCTGGCCTGGATGCTTGCAATGCCGATGCGGTCATAATGATGGACGGTGACGGCGAACACCCTCCTGAATTGATTCACGAGATGCTCCGGTTTTACGAGCTGGGCTACGACGTTGTTCAGACTCAGCGAGTCGATGACGGCCGGCGCGGAGTCTTTTTTAAGAGGATCACAGGGCGCGCTTTCTATTGGCTGATCAGCCGGTTGGGCGAGACAACCATTCTGGAGGGCGCTGCCGATTATCGATTACTGTCAGGAAGTGCTGTCGCTGCGTTGAGGCAGATGCCTGAATATCATCGCTTCTTGAGAGGTATGGTGCCGTGGATCGGATTTCGCACTGTAATCCTTCCGTACAAGCCGGCGGCGCGCCTTGCTGGACGGTCCAAATACTCCTTTAGAAAAATGGTGCGATTGGCATCGGATGGCATGTTCTCTTTCTCTCTTGCACCCTTGCGACTGGCGCTAGTAGTAGGCTGCGGTTTTCTGTTTCTCGCGTTCTTGGAAGTTCTGTATGTCCTCAGTTTTTTCCTTCGTGGCACGCAAGATCGCTTGGTTCCGGGATGGAGTTCTCTCATGATAGTTATATTGGTGAGCAGTGGTACCTCCATGATCGTAATAGGAATTTTGGGAATATACATAGGAATGATATTTCAAGAAGCGAAGAAGCGTCCTGTTTACCTGACCCGCGCTCCGCAACCGGTCCCTGTCGATTATCCAGTTCAGGCAAAAGGTCCCTTGACGCTTACGGCGAACGTAATGGCGCATCGGGAATCTTCGATGCCCCTGAACTCCGTCCGAGGCGTTAGCGCCCAGAACCGCGGCAAGCTGCAAACGAGAGAAGGCGCCCCCGCCTTTCACGGGCAATCAGAACGTTCCAGCCGACCACGGTGACGGCAACCCGAAGCCAAATCGGTGCGGAATAAACCAACTTAATGTTCGATGCGAAGAGCGACAATTTCGTGCCTGGTAGTGTCGTTCGGCTTGGGTTGCCTGCGACAGGGAGGATTGAAGGCGAGCGCTAAGATTCCTCGACCTTTTGGATGACAGGGAAGCGCCAATCCTTGTCGTGACCTGACCCTTTCGCTTGTACCACTGAGGTGCGAGTCGAGTGGCCCGAGAAGGCACGACCACCAAAATCGGTTTCCTGGAAGTTGTAAATCCGCGAGCCAAGGGGCATCCGATTGACGAATATCGCGACATACATAAGTGGCCTGGTGACGGGTGGCGGTAGGTTTGAAAGAACCGTGGGGCTATTTGCAACGCTTGCCCGTTGGTAAAGGAGCTTCGACACAGGAGCATCGGGTGTGCAATGAACATGGAATTCCTTCTCTGCAAAGTGCGTTTCTCAGGCCGGCTTGCTGCGATTCTCATCCTCACGGTGGTTCCGGGCCGTTCTGATCTATCTACTTTATTGACCGCATCAGATTGTCGGATTTCGCAATCAACTTTTGACTCGGACACACAGTTTTCGACACAACGACCTCCTACGCACCTGCGACTCATGACCTCCAGATACGTCGACCTCCGCCGGGCTGCTCGAGGGTTGGCCTGCTCGGGAGTGCCGCTAGTTGCCTTTGACGGCCTGCATTACGAACCGGCTGCATGGAACGACGATCCCGGCCTTTATCTATTTGTACCAGCGGTTGCTCGTATTTTTGGCCTTACTATCGGGACAGCCTCAGACGTTTTGCTAATGGGAGTCGTTCTCCTAGCCTTCGGTCTCGGATTGTTGGGCATGACACAGGTGTTACACACCGTGTTAGGGTGGAGAGTTGCGATAGTCGCTTTACTGATGTTGACAGTAGTTCTGCTGCTCGCAGGCGATGTGTATGCCCTGAGTGCCGCGCCTGCGGTAGCTTGTGTGCCTTGGATCCTCTCGTTCGTGTCGCGAAAGCAAATCACCTTCGGCATGGTGATAACTCTCGGTGTGACAGGCGTGTTAGCCGCGAGCGCTGATGCCATCCGCTCATACGCGGGAATGGCTCTCATCTTGTTCGCGGTCGTGGTTGTGGTTTGTGGTTATCAGCTAAGACCGGCTGGCCGAACTATTTTGGCTGCAACGTTGCTGTTGGGAGCGGCTGGCACGGCGCTGGTTTTTCAGCATGTCTACGCACAGAGAGACGCATTCCTACGGAGCAAGCCGGGAGCGGTCATGCAATCGGCGCGTGGACATGTCTTCTGGCATGCCGTTTACCTCGGCCTCTCCTACGTCAAAAACTCCGAGATTCCAAAGTATCAGGACGAGCTCGCTTTCGCGAAAGTGCGGGCTCTCAAGCCAGCGGTTAAGGACTACTCACCGGAATACGAGCAAGTACTGAAGGAAGAAATCTTCAAGTTGTCCAAGCGCCGACCCTTTTTGATCCTAGCGAACTTGATCGTAAAGCTTGTCGTCGTCCTGCTTTTCTGCGTTCTTGCGGCCAATGTGGGTCTTTACGGAGCCAAGCTGGCTCGCAAACCGGTCTGGTTGGAACTGGCGTTTTGGCTAGCTATCGCGTTCAACGGATTGTATGGAATCGTCGTCCTTCCAAACCCCAAGTATTTGGTCGGTCTAATTGTATTTGCGGCGCTGTACGGGGTGTTTAGCATCGAACAGGCGGCAGAACAACAGAATCTAAAGAACCGACTCCAATGGATTGAGAGGCTGGTATTCATCGGTCCTGTAGAGACGGTACAGTACCGTTTCTTCATGAATAGAGGATAGGAGGCATTGGCCGAACCAGTTCGTTCTCAGTGAGTTTCTTCAGACGCCTAGCCAGAAATATTCGAGGTGCACCAATGCGTGAACAGAACTATGAACCGCATCTCACCGCAGGCAGGAATCGGCTTGCCCGATTAGCGGGACAGCCGTCTCACAGCGATAGAACGCCGGCGAAGCGCGGTCGAAAACGGACCAGACAAACGACGCTGTTTATCGGCGTGGTGCTGCTTCTCACGGTGTTTATGGGCTTGGTTGTCCGGGCGCAACTCACACCAACCATCAACGTCCAGAACTACGGGGCCACCGGTAACGGGTCCACGAATGACACGGCGGCGATCAACAATGCCATCGCCGCTCTAACACCCGGCGCTACTCTCTTATTCCCGTGTGGCACATACCTGACCACCTCTCAACTGACGGTCAACATTTCCAATATAACTATCGACGGCTCGGGCTGCGCCACCATCCACAATACGGGGTCGGGAACCGTTTTTGTGATCGGCTCAGGCGGTAACGTCAGGCCCAACTACGGTCCGGCAGTGGCCCTGAGCACAACGGCCAAGGAACTGGATACAAGCTTCACGACAGTTTCGGGGCTGGGCGTCGTGCCAGGAGATTACGTGCGGTTGCAAGAAGGAGGATCCGCACCTAACGGTGCGCCGGACACCCCGACGAGTTGCGATAACGCTGGTTGTCGGGGCGAGTTTGTCAAAGTCGCTTCGGTTTCTGGAAACACCATTGCCGTTACTACCGCTTTGCATGATACGTATAATCCCTCATTGAACGCGGCGACGGCGCAAAAGCTGCTCAATCCGATTACAGGCATCACCGCCAAAAACATCACATTCGACGGCAACCACTCCAACACCTATGGATTTTCATTGTCCGGAGTCACGGATTCCACGGTCAGCGGCGTAACATCCCAGAACGTGATGGGTGCGGCCCTCATAGGTGAAGGTGAATTCAACGTAACCTGGACCAACATCACCGTCTCAGGTGCCGGAAGCGAGCTTTGCGGAAGCTCGGTATGGTTTGCAAATATTGGCAATGTGTCGGTGAATGGGCTGACAGTCTCTAACGAAAATCCGGGATTGGGCGGCACCTGCACAGGCACCGGTGCCTTTGGCTTTGAACTCATCGGGTCAGCCAACAATACACTCACCAACGTGACGGTTGACGCGACCGGGGCTTACGGCCGTGTGATGAAAACCGCCGCCGCCCGCTGGAACACGCTCAATTCACTTACGCTCAAGAACAGCGCCGGTTCCTATAACGGTCTCTCGATGGAATATTACTCTTCTCATAACACCTTCAACAACTGCGTTGTAACCCATAACGGGGTCGGCGCGGGAACGGGAACCGGCAATGCGGGAATAAATTTATTTGGCAACTATATGCAGTTCAATACCTTCAACAACTGCGCCGTGACGGGGAATGGAAATGTGCAGTTTCTCGACGTTCACTGGTACGGCGCGTCGGGCGTGAACGGCGACGATTCCAACGCGATCATCGGAGGGACTTACGGGAACAACGACAACAGCGTGGAACCGGCGATATACATCGGTGAAACCCACTTTTCCATGAGCAGCGCTACAATCCAGGGGCCGGGGCCGGCAGGACTATATATATCATCCACGGGCACCAACGCTTGTGTGAACAATAACACCTTCGTTGCAGGAACTGGATTTGGCTGGGCAATTTGGGTAGAAGGCGCGGGAGATCAAGGTTCCGGCAATACACTGAACGGCCTGAGCAGTAATCTCCCCGTTGGTACGTGTGGAGCATCCAGTTGACCGTCACGTTTCGCCGACACAGCGAACGTGACTTCCGGCGGTACTCAGCAGTCACCGCGACTGTCACCGCTCGACGAATACGGCGGTTACGTGGACGGCCTCCGCTGGCTCGATCTCGAGCTTAGGACTCTTCACCGCCCCGACCGTGAGCACGAGCACGTGCCGTCGCCAAAACTTGTGGTGCACCTGGATTCAAACTGCAGGTGTTTGGCGGCGGGGCCGAGATCGTGACCGAAGCGGAAGCCGACTTAGTCGCATCGGCGGCGCTGGTGTGACCGCGATCATCTCGGATTTACGATACTGCTCCGCCAACAATTCAATCACGAACGTCAGCGTTGCTTCGTCTGGAGCCTCTGGAGGCAGGTTCAAACCAGCTGCCGCTCGTTGGAACACGTGGCAACTGCTTGAGCAGCAATTTGACTCCAGGCACACCTGTAACATCTCTGTGATCGGCACTGCCAGCAACCAGGCGATATAGACGCTGAGGGGAGCAGCGTCCGAGGCGGCTTCCCCCGCAAGACGTTGCCATCAGAGTTCGGTGTCACAGACTCAGCCAACAGCGCAGGTAGAGGGCTTTCCAGTGTGCAACCATTTCTCCGAGCTGCTATATGTTTAGAGGTGAGTTATGGAAGGAGCAAAAAACTCTCGAGGTAACCTAATGGATACGTCGAACATGCCAACTCTATCGGTAGTCATTCCGTGCCTCAACCGTGCCCGGTTTCTGGTTGACACGATTGAGAGCGTATTGCGGCAGGACTACCCACGCATCGAGTGCATTGTCGTTGATGGGGGATCCAAGGACGGGACCCTTGAAATCCTGCGCTCCTACGGTGACAGAATAAGATGGATTTCGGAGCCCGACGGTGGCCATGCGGATGCCATCAATAAAGGTTGGAAGATGAGCCGAGGAGAGGTCCTTGCCTGGCTGAACGCGGATGACGTTTACGTCGTGCCTAGCGGCGTTTCTAAGGCGATGTCTTACCTTAGGAAACATACGGACGTCGATGTGGTTTACGGTGATTGCGGCGTGATGGAGGAAGACGGACGTGTGACGCCCGAGATTTACCGCCCTGGCCCTTGGGACTTGGCGTTCGCCGTGAAGTACTGCGAGCACATTATCCATCAGCCCTCATCGTTTATTCGCCGTCCAGTTCTGGAAAAGATCAATTGGCTTGATGCTTCGTTCGTGCAGAAGAAGGATCACGAGTTGTGGTTACGGGTGGGGCTGGCCGGCTTCATTCGATACGTGCCGGAGGTATTTGCATATTATCGAGCGTGTCCTGGGATCAGCCAGCGGGGAGATGAAGCGGCGCGCTCCTGCCCCCAGCTAACTAAGAAATTTTTCTCGCTACCAGAACTGCCGAAAGAGTTTCGCAACGAGCGGTTTCGGCGGAGGGCATGGAGCAACGCACACCTCATGGGAGCTATTTGGGCTTTCCCCCAGAGGAACGGCGGACACCGTCGGCTGGCGTGGGAGTTTCTCTGCCAGGCGTTTCTATACGATCCATCAAATTTCCCGTATATTCTTGCAAGATTCGGATATCTTCTCGGGCCTCGTCAGTTTAAGCTGATGGCGCGGCGGCTTCTCATGAAAATGGCTCTGAAGCTCCGGACGGGATAGTTTCAAATGTCTCGGCCAGAAATCGGCTTCGTGGCGCATTCCGCCCCCGCCAGTGCGTGCGACTGAAGAACGGCCGGCAGTTTTTGAGGGAATGGCGGCTGGAGCAGTTGCCACAATTTGCAAAACAGCTGCAAGCGACGGATGACGTAGCGGTGGAGGCAACACACCGTGGTTCTACAATGCCGGGCCCTCATCGAAATTATCCATCTCACGCTGAAAAACAACTGGGTGTTCGAGGATTTTCCCAATTTCGTTTGCGGGAAGCTACAGCGTGAAAAGGACTTCCGAAACAACGGAGTAGACAAACATCATAGGAGACCCCAATGACAAAGCGAATTCTTGTTTGTGGTGCCGGTGGTTTCATCGGCGGGCATTTAGTCAAGCGGTTGCGAAGCGAAGGATACTGGGTCCGAGGTGTCGATCTCAAACACCACGAGTTCTCCCCCACCAGCGCGAATGAGTTCGTCATCGGAGATTTGCGCGATCCGGCCGTAGTGCGTTCGGTCCTGGCAGAAATCGATGAGGTATACCAGTTGGCCGCCGACATGGGCGGCGCTGGTTACATTTTCACCGGCGAGCACGATGCCGCCGTGATGCACAACTCTGCGACGATCAACCTCAACGTTCTCGAATTTGGGCGTGAAGCCGGGATCAGGAAATACTTCTATTCCTCCTCCGCCTGCATGTATCCCGCCTACAATCAGACGGACCCTGATAAACCCAACTGTTCAGAGGATTCGGCGTATCCGGCTGCGCCCGATAGCGAGTACGGGTGGGAAAAGCTGTTCAGCGAGAGGCTCTACGCTGCGTACCAGCGGAACTATGGCATCGAGATCCGTGTGGCTAGGTTCCACAATATCTTCGGACCTGAGGGAACTTGGTCCGGTGGGCGCGAGAAGGCACCGGCGGCGATTTGCCGCAAGGTGGCTGAGGCGCCCGACGGCGGCGAGATCGAAATCTGGGGAGATGGAAAACAAACACGCTCGTTTCTATATATTGACGAGTGCATTGAGGGCATCCGGCGGCTGGTGGACTCCAGGTTCGCTGGACCAGTGAATATCGGCTCCGAAGAAATGGTTGCCATCAACCAATTGGCTGAGATGGCTATGGAAATCGCCGGCAAACGTCTGCATGTCCGGCATGTGGATGGTCCGCTGGGTGTTCGTGGCCGGAATTCGGACAATCGCCTGATCCGAGACAGGCTAGGATGGGCCCCTTCAGCTTCTCTACGGGCAGGTCTTGAAGTTACCTACGACTGGGTGGCTGAGCAGGTTGCCACGCCTCACAAAGTTCTGACAGCCTCTAGGTGATACCCGTGGTTGCCGTCGGCCGGTCTACGGCTGCAAGTCTGTGCACTGCCATGCCAGTCGAATCCTGGAAAAGGTTAGAGCAAACACACGTTTTTTCAGCACCTCCATGGTTGGAAGTGTACCGAGAGCACGTGGAGTTGCCGGGCGGAAGCATTCTGAATGATTTCTATCGGGTCGTGTTGCCCGATTTTGTCGTCGTCGTGGCCGCCAACGAAGCGGGCGAGCTAGTGATGACTCGCGGCTACAAACACGGCCCCCGACGCATTACCCTGAATGCTCCGGCGGGCTTCCTCAACCCTGGAGAGTCGCCGCTCCGGGCTGCACAACGAGAACTGTTTGAAGAAACAGGCTACACGGCTTCCGAGTGGCAGTCCCTGGGGAGTTTCATGGTTGACGGCAACCGCCAGTGCGGCACAGCACATCTCTTCCTGGCGCGCAACGCCAGCTGGGTGGCGCCCGCCAACAATCCAGATCCGAATGAGGTCGTCGAGGTTGAACTGATGGGTCTGCCCGACTTTTTCCAGGCACTCAATGGCGGAGATGTTGTGCTGCTTTCGACGGTCTGCGCCGTGAGCCTAGCGATCCTCGCCCAGAACCATCACTAAAAAAGTCGCAAGACTATAGCTTGGGCATTTCAATGCGTATTGCTCTACTGCAACTTAATCAAACTGTGGGTGACTTGTCGGGGAACGCTGTGCGTATCCGTGATGGTGTTCGCGAAGCCCAACGCCAGCGCGCAGATCTGGTGGTCACTTCCGAACTAGCGCTGCTCGGCTACTTACCGCGCGATCTTCTGCTCGAGCAGGACTTGATCAGAGAGGGCTGGCAGGTGCTGAAAGAACTTGCATCCGAACTGAGCGGGGCACCTTCCGTTCTAGTGGGGGTGACCGAACCGAATGAGGGGGCTGAGGGCAGACCCCTGTTCAATACTGCTGCCCTCCTCGTCGACGGCGAGGTTAGAGCACGGTTACGCAAATCCCTTTTGCCCACCTACGACGTTTTTGACGAAGACCGTTATTTCGAACCCGCTGAGGATTCCCGCGTTCTACGGTTCGGGGATGCGGCGCTGGGCATAACGATCTGCGAGGACCTCTGGAACGACCGGGACTTTTGGAAGCGCCGGCGATACCACAGAGATCCCGTGGAACAATTGGCTCGAGCTGGCGCCCAATGCGTCATCAATCTATCGGCCTCACCGTTCACTGTCGGCAAACAGCGCTTGCGTGAAGCAATGCTGGGCCAGATGGCAGCAAAACATGGTTTGCCACTTGCTTACGTAAACCAAGTGGGGGGCAATGACGACTTGGTTTTTGATGGTCGCAGTTGTGCCTTCGATGCCAGTGGCAAGCTCATTGCACGAGCTCGAGGTTTTGCTGAGGATTTGCTCGTGGTAGACACTGACGCGTCCGTTGGCCGCATTGAGGAGGATGAGCTCGAACCCGAAGCTGAGATTTGGAAAGCGCTTGTGCTCGGGACGCGCGACTACGTGCGCAAGTGTGGCTTCAGCCGCGTGTTGTTGGGCCTCTCAGGAGGGATCGATTCATCAGTAACCGCAGTGGTCGCTGCTGAAGCAGTGGGAGCAGAGAATGTCCTCGGTGTGTTGATGCCCTCGCCGTATTCGAGCCGGCACAGCATTGTGGACGCTGAGCGTCTCGCGCAAAAGCTGCGCGTGTCCACTCTTGTGCTACCCATTGAATCTATCATGCAGGCTTTTGAGGGCACTCTGGCGAGCGCTTTCGTTGGCTATGAGAGGGATGTGACAGAGGAAAACGTTCAGGCACGCATTCGGGGGAACCTTTTAATGGCGCTATCGAACAAGTACGGCGCCCTCCTTCTCACCACTGGCAACAAATCGGAGCTCGCCGTGGGCTATTGCACGCTCTACGGAGACATGTCGGGCGGGCTGGCCGTAATCTCCGATGTCCCGAAAACCATGATCTACCGTCTGGCACGCTGGCTCAATCGTCGACGAGTGGTCATTCCGGAATCGGTCTTGATCAAGGCGCCGTCGGCTGAGCTGAGGCCTAATCAAACCGATCAGGACAGCCTTCCCCCTTACGATGTTCTCGACGAAATCCTGGTGCGACACATCGAACAGCACCAATCCGCAGAGGAAATTGTTTCGCAAGGCTTCAATGAAGACAGCGTCTGGCACGTTATGGAACTGGTCCGAACCGCAGAGTTCAAACGCAAACAGGCAGCACCTGGCATCAAAGTTACCGACCGAGCTTTCGGCGTGGGCTGGCGAATGCCCATCGCACGCAAAGAGTGGAAAAGACGCGAGATCTTCGCCAATCAAACGATATAGACAGGAGGATGCGTATGAAAAAGGTTATTTCGATCTTGGGCCTGGGTAAGCTAGGTGCTCCAATGGCCGCTTGTTTTGCGGCGAGGGGATTCCGCGTGATCGGCGTGGACCAGGATGCCCGGAAGGTGGACGCAATTAATAACGGCAAGGCACCCGTCTTCGAACCGGGGCTGGAAGGATTACTCCAAGCCTCCAGAGATCGGCTTACTGCCAGTCAGGATGTCGAAGCCGCGGTCCTGGCAAGTGATGTAACGTTTATCGTGGTTGCGACTCCGAGCGAGCCAACCGGGGGATTCTCCCTGCGTTACGTACTTCCGGCTTGTGAGGCGATTGGCCGCGCGTTGCGCGCCAAAGGAGGCTTTCACTTGGTGTGCTTGACGAGTACGGTCATGCCCGGGAGCACGGGCAGCGCTGTGCGCACCGCCCTGGAGAATGCTAGCGGAACGCAGGCGGGCCGGGATTTTGGCCTCTGCTACAACCCTGAGTTCATTGCTCTGGGGAGCGTCATTCACGATTTCCTGAATCCGGATTTCTTACTCATCGGCGAGTCCGACCCAAAGTCTGGCGAGATTTTGGAGGCCATCTACCGCGAAGTCTGCGAGAATAGGCCCGCCTTTGCTCGAATGAACCTCATCAATGCGGAGATCGCCAAACTCGCCGTTAACACCTTTGTGACTACGAAGATCAGTTTTGCCAACATGTTGGCCCGCATGTGCGAGAAATTGCCGGAGGCAAACGTTGACGTGGTGACAAAGGCACTGGGATCGGACAGCCGCATCGGAACGAAATACCTGAAAGGTGCTGTCAGCTACGGCGGTCCGTGCTTTCCCCGCGACAATCTGGCGATGGGAGCCTTGGCGAGGTCGCTTGGTGCCCCCGACGATATCGCTCGAGTGACAGACGCTTTCAACCGCTCGCAGATTACTTGGTTGGCGAACCTCGCGCAAAGCCATCTCTCCTTTGGAGCCAGGGTCGGAATCCTGGGACTGACTTATAAACCGAATACTGATGTGGTGGAGCAAGCCACGGGTCTGCTCGTAGCACAGGAACTCGCCGGCCGCGGCATCTCCGTGGGAGTTTTTGACCCGGCTGGAAACAAAAATTCGCAACATGCCCTAGGGGAAAGAGTACGGTTTGCGGCTTCGGCTGTAGAGTGTATAGGCGATGCCGATGTCGTGGTGGTTGCAACCCCCTGGCAGGAGTTTCGTGACATTCCGGTTGAGAAATGGGGTCGCCCGAATGCACCCCGGATTGTCATTGACTGTTGGCGGGCGCTCGAAACAGTGAGAAATTCGAATGGCGTACAGTATGTCTGTCTCGGGCTTGGGGAGACGTCTTCGAAACAAATCCCTCCAGTCATAGAAACTGAAGTGCTGCAAATGAGTTAGCAATCCTGTTCACGCTGTTTAGCGAGTCGAACCCGTGCCTCCTTCGCCAGTGCGGCGACGCAATCTTCGTTTCCCGATAGGAGGATTTCGGGCTTAGGCTGGAACGGCGTGCAACTCAGAATTGCATTCCGCTAGAATGACTCGAAGTGCATACCTAAGACGTTCCGTACACCGATCAGTGACCTCTTCGCGAGAGCTCACATATGGTTTCGGCCAATACGAAAGAGACTCAAAGGTACAACTCATTGATACGTAGCATAGATAGAGACAAAATAAGAACTCGTACCCGATGGAGCGCCAAAATTCGCAGGCCACGTTCCAAAAGGAAGCGGAGTCAGGTAGGCATAAGAACCGCCGGTGGAATCATATACTTCGTCATTCGCGTTGGCAGCCAGCCCGTTGGTGTTGTAACACAACCAGTAATACGTGTTCGGAGTTACAGAAGCACTGATCGAAACCGTGTTCCAAGAGTTCCCCACAAGAGCCTGTGATGAACTCGACGCTATAAAAGTTCCAGGAGCCCCCGCATTGTCCGAATAGATGGCCACTTGGAATTGGTTGTTGAGAGAGGCCGAGATCGGAGAGGCAACGTACACGGAAATCGAAGTCACCGTGCCACTCTGGCCAGCCATCTGGAAACGAGCCGCATTTATCGTGTTGGAATTGGTCGTTCCAAACAAAGAACCCACGGTAGTACGACCAAAACCGTGAGCAAGGACCGTAACCGAAGCCGACGCGGATTTCGTAGGATCAGCAACGCTAGTGGCCATTACGGTTACCGAAGTATCGGAACTCACAATTGGAGCAGTGAAAAGACCAGAGTTCGAGATCGAGCCAGCGGAGGCCGTCCACGTGACGGCTGTGTTGGTCGAGCTGGTGACCGTCGCGGTGAACTGCTGAGTGCCGCCGGAAGTCACGTTCGCCGTCGTCGGAGAAACAGTGACGGTAACCGCTCCGCCTCCGCACGTCCCGGCGGGGAGATTGCTGCTCAGGCCGTTCAGCACGTTGCCGGAACCTATGTCCCCCGCGCCGCTTGCCGATATGGCCGTGGCCAGCACGGTCCCTCCTACGAAGGTGTTGTTGTTCACGCAGCCATTGGTGCCGAGTGATCCTATGTATAGGCCATAGGCTCCCGGCCCTCGAATCGTAGCTCCGCTCACGGAAAAATGGGTGTCGTTGGTGAAGATCGCCGGTTCCACGCTGTTGTCGTTGTTCCCGTAAGTCCCTCCGATGATCGCGTTGGAATCGTCGCCGTTCACGCCCGACGCGCCGTACCAGTGATCAGCGCTAACCTGCCTGTTGCCGTTTCCAGTCACCGTACAGTTGTAGAAGGTGTTGAACTGCATGTAGTTGCCGAACAAGTTTATTCCCGCATTGCCGTTATCTGTCCCTGTGCCGACCCCATTATTGGTTATGATGCAATTGTTGAACGTGTTGTGCGACGACCAATACTCCATCGCGAGACCGTTATAGTTACCGGCGCTGTTCTTGAGCGTAAGGGAATTGAGCGTGTTCCAGCGGGCGGCGGTGGTTTTCATCACACGGCCGTAAGCCCCGGTCGCGTCAACCGTCATGTTGGTGAGCGTATTGCCGGCTGACCCGATGAGTTCAATGCCGAAGGCGCCGGTGCCTGTGCAGGTGCCGCCCGTTCCCGGATTTTCGTTGGAGACCGTCAGCCCATTCACCGACACATTGCCGATATTTGCGAACCATACCGAGCTTCCGCAAAGCTCGCTTCCGGCACCTGAGACGGTGATGTTGCTCCAGGTTACGTTGAATTCACCTTCACCTATGAGGGCCGCACCCATCACGTTCTGGGATGTTACGCCGCTGACGGTGGAATCGGCGACTCCGGGTAAGCCGAATCCATAGGCATTGGAGTGATTTCCGTCGAAAGTGATATTTTTGACCGCGATGCCCGTGAGCGGACCCAGTAGCTTTTGCGCTGTTGCGCCGTTGTACGATGGATTATAGGCATCGTGCAGAGCCGTCGTAACCGTAATCGTGTTGCCGGAAACGGACGCAACTTTTAATAGCTCGCCCCGACAACCAGAGTTATCGCAACTCGTCGGGGTGTCCGGCGCACCGTTGGGTGCGGATCCTCCTTCTTGCAACCGCACGTAATCTCCTGGCACGACGCCCAGCCCCGAAACTGTCGTGAAGCTTGTATCCAGTTCCTTGGCCGTTGTGCTCAGGGCCACTGCCGGAC
>Ga0210405_10000422_pt1 | contig 57249 bp, 55 predicted proteins | sample IncBWH11MmetaG_FD_155492 | JGI IMG/M metagenome (GOLD analysis project Ga0210405, IMG submission 155492) | Forest soil microbial communities from Barre Woods Harvard Forest LTER site, Petersham, Massachusetts, United States - Inc-BW-H-11-M | ecosystem: Environmental > Terrestrial > Soil >...
ACGAGCCATGGATCACGTCTGTTGCGCGCGCCCCTGGTTTCGCGCCGGCGGCTGCGCCTTCATCCTACCGCGAGAAGGCTTTGGCGCGCAGACTATTTCTTGCGGAAGCGATCCAGCCGCACGACTTCGGCACCCTCGCCGGGCTTCTCCGGTTCGGCCGTCGGCGCGGAAACCGGCAGGGCGGCAGGAGAGGGGGCGGCGGCCGGAAGGTTGGTCGCGGGCGCCTCATTTCCGGCCGCGTCGGATGGATCGAATTGCAGGCCGAACTGCACCGAGGGGTCGAAGAAGCTCTTGATGGAATTGAAGGGCACCACCAGGCGCTCGGGGATTCCGCCGAATGACAGGCCGACCTCGAAACGGTCGTCCGTCACCACCAGATCCCAGAACTGGTGCTGGAGGATAACCGTCATCTCCTCCGGATATTGCGCGAGCAGCCGCGGCGACAATTTCACGCCGTCGGCGGTGGACAGGAAGGTGATGAAAAAATGATGCTCGCCCGGCAGGCCGTGCTCGGCGGCGTCGGCCAATACGCGGCGAAGCACGCCGCGCAACGCGTCGCGCGCCAGCACATCGTATCGGATATGATCGGTGGCCATAATCAGTCCTGTCGCATTCGCATGCAGCCCGCAGGTCGGCGGCAATGTCGGTCGTCCGACTCGACCTCGCCCACCATGGTACCCCGCCGGGCGCTTAAGGTCAGCAGGCGTTGCCGCCGCTGGTGAAAATTCCAGCAGACCGTGACAATCCAGCCAAATTGAAGTGGAGGCTTCTGTTGCCAGGTGCCTCCGAACCCCGCCTAGCGGAGCTTAACCCACTAGGACTTTAGACTTGGTTTTTCAAACCGCTTACGCGGCCTGAGCAACCGGAGCATAGTTGTCGTTTGCAACTATTGCATAGCCCGATAACGGCGGAACCATACCGAGAAAAAACACGCCCTTTACGCCCTCGTCGATCCTGTTTCGCCCCCGCCGAAGCCCGCCGCTGTCATGCTTGCGGGCTCGGGTGGAGGCGCCGGGTACTGCCCCCGGGTCCGAATGGTTTATTGCGACGGCAATTTATTTCCATAGCCGGCGAACCGGCAGCCCCAATATAGGGTGCAAAAGTTGAGAAAAACAGAGCCCGAAAGGCCTGTCCGCCCCTGGAACCGGCCGTGAAGGGGTGGAATACGCCGAATATGGGTTGGCCCCGCTGGACCATCGATTTAAATTTTCCGTCATGCCCCCGGATTCGCCGCCGGCCGCCGTTCCGGCGCCGGACCTTTCGACCCCAGCTCCGCCCAACCTGATCGCGCTGTTTGTCGCGTTCGCCAAGATGTCCCTGGCCGGTTTCGGCGGCGTCCTGGTCTGGGCGCGGCGCGGCATCGTCGATCAGCACCGGTGGATGACCGCGGACGAGTTCAACGAGACCTTCGCGCTGTGCCATTTTCTGCCGGGTCCGAACATCGTCAACCTCACCTTTGTGTTCGGCTCGCGCTTCCGCGGCCTTGCCGGCGGCATCGCAGCGTTCGCCGGGTTGGTCGGTCCTCCCGCCGTGATCGTGACGGTGCTGGCGGCGCTGTATCAGCGTTTTGGCGAAATCGATGCGTTGCGGCGCATCCTGGCCGGGGTGTCCTGCGCGGCGATCGGCCTGCTGATATCGACCGTCTTCCGGATGATGCTGCCGCTGATCAAGCGGCGCGATCTGGTCGGATTGGTTGTGATGCTCGCGGTGTTCGCTGCGATCGGGCTGTTGCGGCTGCCGCTGCCGGCGGTGCTGCTGGTGGCGATCCCGCTCAGCATCGCCATCACCTACGCGATGCGGCGGAAGGGCGCGACATGAATTCAGACGCAAACCCGCTTCTGGCGCTGGCATCGACCTTCGGGTTGATGTCGCTATTCGCGGTGGGAGGTGCGAGCACCGCCATTCCGGAGATGCACCGGGTCGCGGTCGACGTTCAGCACTGGCTGACCGACAGGCAGTTCGCCGATATTTACGCGATATCGCAGCTCTCGCCGGGGCCGAACGTCCTGATCGTCACCCTGATCGGTTATTCCGTCGCCGGCATTGCCGGCGGACTGGTCGCCACGCTGGCGATGTGCGTTCCGACAGCGGTGCTGGCCTATTATGTGAGCCGGGTGCTCAGGCGATCCAGCGACGCGCGCTGGCCCACCCTGATCCAGGCGGCGCTGGTTCCGCTGTCGATCGGGTTGCTGGGCGCCAGCGGCTTCGTTCTGGCGCGGACCTCCGACCGGACCGTGGCCGCCGCGCTCGTCACCGCGGGCGCCGCGGTGCTGGCCTCGGCGACGCGGCTCAACCCGGGCTGGCTCCTGCTCGCCGGGGGGTGTCTCGGCTTTGTCGGCCTGATCGGGTGAAAATCGCCGCCTGGCGGGCGAACCGGCCTCGACGGGCGCGTTCCCCCTTGCCGTTGCTGAGCCGGATGGTCATTTTTCCGGGTATAATCAAGCTGGCCGGCCGAATCGGCGTGTGTACGGCCCGGCCGGCCGCTAGAACGCGGCTTCCCGGAGGCCCTGACTGAAACGCCATGAATCAGTATCACGACCTGCTCGAACGAATCCTGAGTGACGGCGCGGAGAAGTCCGACCGCACCGGCACCGGGACGCTGTCGATCTTCGGCCACCAGATGCGCTTCAATCTCGGCGCCGGCTTTCCGATGCTGACCACCAAGAAGCTGCCGCTGAAGGCGATCGTCTACGAACTGCTGTGGTTTCTCAGAGGCGACACCAATGTCAAATACCTCAGAGACCACGGCGTGACGATCTGGGACGAATGGGCTGACGCCAACGGCGATCTCGGCCCGGTCTATGGCTCGCAGTGGCGTTCCTGGCCGGCGCCGGATGGGCGAAGCATCGACCAGATTGCCAACGTCATCGACATGATCCGGCGCAATCCGGATTCGCGGCGGCTGATCGTGAGCGCGTGGAATCCGGCCGAGGTCGACAAGATGGCGCTGCCGCCGTGCCATTGCCTGTTCCAGTTCTACGTCGCAGGCGGCAAATTGTCCTGCCAGCTCTATCAGCGCTCGGCAGATGTGTTTCTCGGCGTGCCCTTCAACATCGCTTCCTATGCGCGCCTGACCATGATGGTCGCGCAGGTGACGGGCCTCAAGCCCGGCGACTTCATTCACTCCTTTGGCGATGTGCACCTCTATTCCAACCATCTCGAGCAGGCGCGGCTCCAGCTGACGCGTCCCACGCGGGCGCTGCCGACGATGAAGATCAATGCCGAGGTGAAGGATATCTTCGCGTTCCGCTATGAGGATTTCGCGCTTGAGGGCTACGACCCGCATCCGCATATCAAGGCCGAGGTCGCGGTGTGAGCGATTGAATGTCCCTCATCATCCGTCGCGCGCGTCCCGATGAAGCCGGGCTGGTTCTGTCGCTGGTCCGCGAACTCGCCGAATACGAGAAGCTGCTCCATGAGGTCGAAGCCACCGAGGCGATGATTGGAGAGGCGCTGTTCGCGAGCCATCCCCGGCTGTTCTGCGACATTGCGGAGTGGAACGGCGAAGTGGCGGGCTTCGCGGTCTGGTTCATCAATTTTTCGACCTTCAGCGGCCGCTCCGGAATCTATCTGGAGGACCTGTTCGTGCGCCCCGCGCAGCGCGGCAAGGGCATCGGCAAGGCGCTGCTTTCGCACCTCGCAAGGCAATGTGTGGCGAACGGCTGGTCGCGCTTGCAATGGTCGGTGCTGGACTGGAACACGCCCTCGATCGAATTCTACAAGTCGCTCGGCGCCGTCATGCTCGACGAGTGGACCCTGTGCAAGGTCGCCGGTCCAGCACTGACTGCTCTCGCGGAAGGAAAGCGCTGATGGAAATCGTCCTCATCGCGGCGGTCGCCGACAATGGCGTGATCGGCGCAAGCGGGGCGATACCCTGGCGGCTGAAGACCGACCTGCATCGCTTCAAGACGATGACGATGGGCAAGCCGGTCGTGATGGGCCGCAAGACCTTCCTCTCGCTGCGCCGGCCGCTGGCCGGCCGAACCAACATCGTCCTCACCAGCGATGGCGATTTTCGCGCGGCCGGCGCGGTCGTTACCACCTCGCTTGCCGATGCCCGCGCGGTCGCGACCGGCGACGCACTGCGGCGTTTCGTCACTGAAATCGCCGTGATCGGCGGCGCGGAAATCTATGCGCAGTGGATGGGGTGCGCCGACCGTCTGGAAATCACCGAAGTTCATGCCCGGCCCGAGGGCGACACCTATTTGGCCGCAATTGACGCGGCTAATTGGGAGGAAGTGTCGCGGGTCCGGCATTCGGCTGGACCGGACGACCGAGCCGATTTTTCGTTTGTCAGCTACCGCCGGCGAAGGTCACATTAAGCGGCTTTCCCAATGTTAACATTGACAATTACCGGCACAGGCTTAGCTGCTTCGAGCCATAAGCTTGCGTTGTAAGGGCAGGAGCCGTCCCCTATAAGGCCGTGCGGACGTTGCGAGGCGGGGCATCCTGGCCCTTCAGCCCGCCAAGGAGACGATTGATGCCGTGGAAGAATCAAGGCGGAGGCCCATGGGGTTCGGGCCCGAAGGGGCCGTGGGGCTCCGGCCCGCAGCCGGTCGGGCCGAGGCCGCCCGATCTTGAAGACCTTCTGCGCCGCGCCCAGGACCGGCTCCAGCAATTACTGCCGGGCGGGTATTTCAGCGGCCTCGGCATCGCGCTGGTCCTGATCGGCGCGCTGGCGATCTGGGGACTGTCCGGATTTTTCCGCGTCCAGTCCGAGGAGCTCGGCGTCGTGCTGCGCTTCGGCCAGCATGTGCGTACCGTGCAGCCGGGCCTCAGCTATCATCTGCCGTATCCGATCGAGACCGTGCTGCTGCCGAAGGCGCTGCGTGTCTCCACCATCTCGATCGGCATGACGCTGATCGACGATCCCTCCCGCCGTGGCCGCACCATGCGCGACGTGCCGGAAGAAAGCCTGATGCTGACCGGCGACGAGAACATCGTCGATGTCGATTTCACCGTGCTGTGGCGCATCAAGCCGGGCGGTGTCGGAAATTATCTCTTCAATATTCAGAATCCGGAAGGCACCGTGAAGGCGGTGGCCGAAAGCGCGATGCGCGAGGCAGTCGGCAAGGCCAATATCCAGCCGATCCTCACCGGCGCGCGCACCACCACCGAAGCCAGCGTGCAAGAACTGATGCAGAAGACGCTGGACAGTTATGGCTCCGGCATCCTGGTGCAGCAGGTGCAGATGCAGAAGGTCGATCCGCCGGCGCAAGTGATCGACTCCTTCCGCGACGTGCAGGCGGCGCGCGCCGATCTCGAGCGGTTGCAGAACGAGGCGCAGACCTACGCCAACCGCGTTGTTCCCGACGCGAAAGGACGCGCCGCGCAAATATTGCAGGTAGCCGAGGGCTACAAGCAGCAGGCGATCGCCGAAGCCAAGGGCCAGAGCGCGCGATTCCTGAAAGTCTACGAGGAATACAGGAAGGCGCCCGACGTCACACGCCAGCGCATCTATCTGGAAACGATGGAGCGCATCCTCGGCGGCTCCGAGAAGCTGGTCTATGACGGCGGCGGATCGTCGTCCGGGCAAAGCATCGTGCCTTATCTGCCCCTGAGCGAGCTGACGCCGCGACGTCCGGCCCCGCCGGCCACGACCCAGCCGCAATCGGCAAGCGGAGGCACGCGATGAGATCCCCCGTTACAGGCATTGTCGGGCTGTTCCTGCTGTTTGTGCTCGTGATCGTCGGCTATAGCTCGGTGTTCACGGTGACCCAGACCGAACAGGCCCTGGTGGTTCGGCTCGGCAGGCCCGTCGATGTCGTCACCGACCCGGGGCTGCACTTCAAGGCGCCGTTCATCGATTCCGTGATCGACATCGACAAGCGCATCCTCGATCTGGAGAACCCGTCGCAGGAAGTGATCGCGTCGGATCAGAAGCGGCTGGTGGTCGACGCCTTCGCCCGCTATCGCATCAAGAACGCGCTGCAGTTCTATCAAAGCGTCGGGACCATCCAGGCCGCCAACATCCAGCTCACGACGCTTCTGAATGCGTCGCTGCGCCGCGTGCTCGGCGAGGTCACCTTCATCCAGGTGGTGCGCGACGAGCGCGAAGCCCTGATGGCGCGCATCCGCGACCAGCTCGACAAGGAAGCCGGCGGCTACGGTATCCAGGTGGTCGACGTGCGGATCAGGCGCGCCGATCTGCCGGAGCAGAACAGCCAGGCGGTCTACCAGCGCATGCAGACCGAACGGCAGCGCGAGGCCGCCGAGTTCCGGGCGCAGGGCGGCCAGAAGGCGCAGGAGATCAGGTCCAATGCCGATCGCGAGGCAACCGTGATCATCGCCGAAGCCAATTCGACCGCCGAACAGGTGCGCGGCGAGGGCGACGCCGAACGCAACCGGCTGTTTGCCGAGGCCTATGGCAAGGATGCCGACTTCTTCGCGTTCTATCGCTCGATGTCGGCCTATGAAAACGGTTTGAAGAGCAACGACACGCGCTTCCTGCTGCGGCCGGATTCCGACTTCTTCAAGTTCTTCGGCAACGCCTCCGGCAAGCCGCCGGTGGCTGCGGCTGCGCCGGCATCGCCGAAGCCGTAAACCGCGGCCTTTAAGCCACGACACGGGCCGAAGCGGACCCCGCTTCGGCTCCAACTAAAACAAGAATCAAACGGGAGGTTTCAGTCCGATGAGGTCCATAGCGTTCGCCGACTTCCTCATCGGTGTGGGAATCCTGTTCGTGCTTGAAGGGCTGCTGTTCGCGGCAAGCCCGGCCTGGATGCGCCGGGCGATGAAGAGCGCGCTGACCACCCCGGATAATATTCTCAGGGCGGTCGGCATTGGCTCGGCGGTCGCGGGATTGATCCTGATTTGGGTGGTCCGGCGCTAGGCCGGGACAGCCATGGCCTGCCATCTCACGGGCGCGAAAGCGTGAAGTTCGTCTCGGTCAGGAGTCGGCTACCGGACCATAGCTGGAACGTCCAGATTCCGGTTGGCCAATTCGATGGATCGCAGCCGGTGTTGTAGCCCATGACCAATCCGCTTCCGATAGAATAAGTAAAAGGCAATTGGTCGCTCAATTTGAATTTGCCGTTGCCGCCGCTGGGCATTCCGGGCGCGGGATACTTGTAAACTTGCTGCAGCACGACACGGCCCTTCACGGGTTTTCCGAGCCGGTCTCGTGCGATGGCAACGCCCTGCCTCCGGCAGACAAGCGCGCCAGTCGGGGGGAACCAGCTCCCAAAAAAAGCTGGTGGCAGGCGCCGTGAATAAGCACATCTGAGGCCTGATCCTTCGCACCGCCCGACAGCCGCGGATGCGTTGGCGAAAATCCCGCGACATCCACGTCATCGTGAGTGGAGCGTCTGTTTTTTCGCCGAAATGCTGGGCTCAAATGCTTGCACGGTCACCCCGTTCGGGCGCACTGTGGACGTCAAATTTCGCCCGTTTTTGAGAAGAGAGAGCTGACATGACCGTTGCGACGAGAGGCCTGAGCCATCGCCTGCGCCCGCTGATGGCCGCGATTTGCCTTGGTGCGGCGAGTTTCCTGACCGCAGCGCCCATGCTTTCAATGCCGGCTTTGGCGCGTGGTCCTGATGGCATCGCCGACGTCGCCGAGAAAGTGATCGACGCGGTGGTCAATATCTCGACCTCGCAAACCGTCGAAGCCAAAGGCAGCCCCGGCGGCGAGGGCAGGGGTGCCACGCCGCAACTGCCGCCGGGTTCCCCGTTCGAGGAATTCTTCGACGATTTCTTCAAGAACCACCGCGGCGGTCCGGGCGGCCCGCGGGGCGGCGATCTGCAGCCGCACAAGACCAACTCGCTCGGCTCCGGCTTTATCATCGACACGTCGGGTATCGTCGTGACCAACAATCACGTCATTGCCGATGCCGACGAGATCAACGTCATCTTGAACGACGGCACCAAGATCAAGGCCGAGCTGGTCGGCGTCGACAAGAAGACCGATCTTGCCGTGCTGAAGTTCAAGCCGGTGAAACCGCTGGTCGCGGTGAAATTCGGCGATTCCGACAGACTTCGCCTCGGCGAATGGGTGATCGCGATCGGCAATCCGTTCAGCCTCGGCGGCACGGTGACGGCGGGCATCGTCTCGGCGCGCAACCGCGACATCGCCTCGGGACCCTATGACAATTACATCCAGACCGACGCCGCCATCAATCGCGGCAATTCCGGCGGCCCGCTGTTCAATCTCGATGGCGAAGTGATCGGCGTCAACACGCTGATCATCTCGCCGACCGGCGGCTCGATCGGCATCGGCTTTGCGGTGCCCTCCAAGACCGTGGCCGGTGTGGTCGATCAGCTCAGGCAGTTCGGCGAGCTGCGTCGCGGCTGGCTCGGCGTCCGCATTCAGCAGGTCACCGACGAGATCGCCGAAAGCCTCAACATCAAGCCCGCGCGCGGCGCCCTGATCGCCGGCGTCGAGGACAAGGGCCCGGCCAAGCCCGCCGGCATCGAGCCCGGCGACGTCGTCGTCAAGTTCGACGGCAAGGACATCAAGGAGCCAAAGGATCTGTCGCGGGTCGTTGCCGACACGGCCGTCGGCAAGGAGGTCGATGTCGTCATCATCCGCAAGGGCGAGGAGCAAACCAAGAAGGTCACGCTTGGCCGCCTTGAGGACAACGACAAGCCGGTGCCGGCGTCGGTCAAGACCCCTGAGCCCGCGGAGAAGCCGGTGACGCAGCGGGCGCTCGGCCTTGACCTCGCGACGCTGAGCAAGGATTTGCGCAGCCGCTACAAGATCAAGGACAGCGTCAAGGGCGTCATCATCACCAATGTCGACGGCACCTCCGACGCCGCCGACAAGCGGCTCACCCCCGGCGAGGTCATCGTCGAGGTGGCGCAGGAAGCGGTGAGCAACGCCGCCGACGTCAAGAAGCGCGTCGACCAATTGAAAAAGGACGGCAAGAAGTCCGTGCTGTTGCTGGTGTCAAACGCCGACGGCGAATTGCGCTTCGTGGCGCTGAGCGTGCAGTAGCCGGACTGTCATGGCCGGGCAAAAGCGCCAACGGGTCCGCGCGAAGCGCGGCCAGATGACAGGCTCCGCACGCTCCAGATGACCCGGCCATCCATCCTTTTCACGAGAATCTCCTGAAGATTGATGGATGCCCGGATCAAGTCCGGGCATGACGAGCTGGATTGCGGATAACGCACGCAATTTCCTGCTTTCGCAGGGACGACGTGAAGGGATCACGTCGCCACAAACTCGTCCCTTCGATACCCTTGCGCATAGAGCAATGCCGTGAGGTCGCCGTGATCGATCCGCGCTGCTGCGGCGGCGGCGACCGCCGGCTTGGCGTGATAGGCGATGCCGACACCTGCGTGCCGGATCATGTCGAGGTCGTTGGCGCCGTCGCCGACCGCCAGCGTGTCGATGTCGTCGAGGTCGAAGGCTTCGGTGAGATCGATCAGGGTGGCGAGCTTGGCGGCGCGCCCCAAAATCGGCTCCCTGACCTCGCCGGTCAATTTCCCGTCTTCAACCACCAGTTCATTGGCGCGGTTTTCAGCGAAACCGAGCATGGCGGCGACCGCATTGGTGAAGAGGGTAAAGCCGCCCGAGATCAGGCAGGTATAAGCGCCATGGGCGCGCATGGTCGCGACCAGTTCGCGGCCGCCCGGCGTCAACGTGATGCGGTCTTTGAGGACTTCATCGACGACGCTGACGGGCAGCCCCTTGAGCAGGGCGACGCGCTCGCGCAGCGCCGGTTCGAACGCGATCTCGCCGCGCATCGCCCGTTCGGTGATGGCGGCGACACTCGCCTTCAGGCCGGCAAAATCGGCGAGCTCATCGACGCATTCCTGGCCGATCATGGTGGAATCCATGTCGGCGAGCAAAAGCTTCTTGCGCCTGGCCGCCTGAGGCTGCACGACAATGTCAAAGGGCAGATCGCCGCGCGCCTCTCGCAGGCGGTGTTCGATGGTCGGGATGTCTTCGTGGCTTTCGAAGGGGATGTCGACGGCGACTTCGTTGAACAGCCATTGCGCGCGGCCCGGTGAGGGAAGAAGAGCGAGCGCGCCCTCGATCACCGTGCTATCGAGCGCGGGATCAGCGGGATTACTGATGAGCGTGACGACGAGAGACATGGCGTGAATTCGCAATCGAAAAGCAGCAATGCCGTGCTTATCGCAGGGCCGACCGCCAGCGGCAAGTCGGCCCTGGCGCTGGCTCTCGCTCAAAAAACCGGCGGCGTCATCGTCAATGCCGATTCCATGCAGGTATATCGCGACCTCCGGGTCATCACGGCGCGGCCGACGCCCGAAGAGGAAGCGACTGTTCCGCACCGGCTCTATGGTCACGTCGATGCTGCGGTGAATTTTTCGGCCGGCGCCTGGGTCGTAGATGCCGCCAAAATATTGTCGGAAGTGCGCGCGCAACGTCGGCTGCCGATCTTCGTCGGCGGCTCCGGCCTGTATTTCAAGGCGTTGACGCGGGGTCTGTCGGCGGTGCCGCCGATCCCGCCAGAGGTACGCGAAAGCGTGCGCGCACGGCTCGATCGCGACGGCGTCGAAGCGCTGCATGCGGAACTGGCGCGGCGCGATCGCGCTTCCGCCGAACGCTTAAAGCCGCGCGATCGCACCCGCATTGCGCGCGCGCTCGAAGTGGTCGAAGCGACCTCGCGTTCGCTGTCCGACTGGCACCGCGAGGGTCTGCCGCCACTGCTGCCGGCGGGAACCTTCCGCGCGCTGTTTCTTGAGCCGGACCGTGACGAACTTTATGCACGGATCGACGCACGCTTCGATGCGATGCTCAAAGCCGGCGCGCCGGAAGAGGTCGAGCGGCTGGCCGCGCGAAACCTTGATCCGCTGCTGCCGGCGATGAAAGCCCATGGCGTGCCGGCGCTGATCGCCCATCTTGAGGGCAAGATCACGCTTGAAGAGGCCGCCGCGATCGGCCGCGCCGATACCCGCCACTATGCAAAACGGCAGTTCACCTGGTTCCGGCATCAGCTGCCGGAATTTGCCTGGGTGAAGGCGGAAGAGGCGGGGGAGTGGCTTATGAGCGCGTTAACCCAGTCCTGAGCCGTCATTGCGAGGAGCAAAGCGACGAAGCAATCCATTCTTTCTGCCGGTACGGCTCTCTGGATTGCTTCGCGGAGCCTGTCGGGCGCGTATTCGCGCGACCCGTTGGCTCGCAATGACGGGTTGCAGCCCGTGCCGTCGCATGGCTGCAAACCCAAAATTCACCCTCGCCGAACCCGAGGAACCCCGCTAAACTCGAAATTGAGCGTGATTTCTGCCGCGGCTTGACTTTCGGGGCTTGGGCAGTATGTTCGCGCAACCTTTGGGAAGCCCGAGCGGTCAAATGCGTAATAAAATTACCAAACTGCTTATCGTCGTCGTACCCAGGCGCGCCGCCGGGGATGGCTAGAGGCCATCCGAAAACGGGCGGTGTGCATGGGGCCTCCTTCGGGCCCCTTTTTATTTTCCAGACCACTACCTCGACCTGCAAGCCTCGACACCAAACCAAGAAGCCGCGTGAGAACAGCGCATCCGGAGCCAGCCATGAGCGACAAGAGCCACGATCCGAACCAGATGACGGGAGCCGCGATGATCGTGCGCGCGCTGATCGATCATGGCGTCAAGCACATCTTCGGCTATCCCGGCGGCGCGGTGCTTCCGATCTATGACGAGATTTTCCAGCAGAGCGAGGTCGAGCACATCCTGGTGCGGCACGAGCAGGGCGCCGGCCACGCCGCCGAAGGCTATGCACGCTCGACCGGCAAGCCCGGCGTGGTGCTGGTGACCTCGGGGCCGGGCGCCACCAACATGGTGACGCCGCTGACCGATGCGCTGATGGATTCGATTCCGCTGGTGTGCATCACCGGGCAGGTGCCGACGCATTTGATCGGCAATGACGCGTTCCAGGAGTGCGACACAGTCGGCATCACCCGGCCCTGCACCAAGCACAACTGGCTGGTGCGCGACGTCAAGGATCTCGCCAAGGTGCTGCACGAGGCGTTCTATGTCGCGAGCACCGGACGTCCCGGTCCCGTGGTGGTCGACGTTCCGAAGGACGTGCAGTTCGCCACCGGCACCTATCACCCGCCGCGCAAGTCGGACGTGCATGTGTCCTACGCGCCGCGCGTCAAGGGCGATGCGACGCAGATTCGAAAAGCGATCGCATTGCTGGCTTCCGCAAAGCGCCCGGTGATCTACAGCGGCGGCGGCGTCATCAATTCCGGCCGCGATGCCTCAAAGCTGTTGCGCGAGCTGGTCGGAGCGACCGGCTTTCCGATCACCTCGACCTTGATGGGATTGGGCGCCTATCCGGCATCGGGCAAGAACTGGCTCGGCATGCTCGGCATGCACGGCACTTATGAAGCCAACATGGCGATGCATGACTGCGACGTCATGCTGTGCGTCGGCGCGCGCTTCGATGACCGCATCACCGGGCGCACGGATGCGTTTTCGCCGGGCTCGAAGAAAATCCATATCGACATCGATCCCTCCTCGATCAACAAGAACATCCGGGTCGATGTTCCAATCATCGGCGACGCCGCGAACGTGCTCGGTGACCTTCTGCAGGTGTTCAAGGCGGAGGCGAAGAAGCCGGATATCCGCAGCTGGTGGCAGGAGATAGCGGTCTGGCGCGCGCGCAATTCGCTGTCCTACAACAAGAACAACGATGTCATCCTGCCGCAATTGGCGATCCAGCGGCTGTTCGAGGCGACCCGCGGGCGCGACGTCTACATCACCACCGAAGTCGGCCAGCACCAGATGTGGGCGGCGCAGTTCTTCGGCTTCGAGGAACCGCATCGCTGGATGACCTCGGGCGGCCTCGGCACCATGGGCTACGGCCTGCCGGCGGCGCTCGGCGTGCAGGTGGCGCACCCCAAGAGCCTCGTGATCGACATCGCGGGTGATGCGTCGGTGCAGATGACAATGCAGGAGATGTCGACGGCGGTTCAATATGAATTGCCGATCAAGATCTTCATCCTGAACAACCAGTATATGGGCATGGTGCGGCAGTGGCAGCAGCTTCTGCACGGCAACCGGCTGTCGCATTCCTATTCCGAGGCGCTGCCGGATTTCGTCAAGCTTGCCGATGCCTTCGGCTGCGTCGGCATCCAGGCGGTCAAGCCCGGCGATCTCGACGGCGCGATCAAGGAGATGATCAGCGTCAAGCGCCCGGTGCTGTTCGATTGCCGCGTGGCGGCGCTGGAGAATTGCTTCCCGATGATCCCCTCGGGCAAGGCCCACAATGAAATGCTGCTGCCGGCGGAAGCCAACGATGAGGCGACCGCTGCGGCCTTCGCCAGCGGCAAGGCGCTGGTGTGAGGATGGCACCGAGTCGGGCCCAGGTTCTGCTGTCATCGTCCGGCTTGACCGGACGATCCAGTACGTCGCGGCATCTCGCGCGCACGCAGGCTTCTCTGGAATACTGGATCCCCGCTTTCGCGGGGATGACGAGAGTGCGGCCATGATGTTTAACCTCGACCAGCTCGAACGCGCGCACGCCGTCGTCGGCGCGGCGATGCCGCCGACGCCGGCGCATGGGTGGCCGCTGCTCTCCGAGCGTCTCGGCGCTGATGTCACGGTCAAGCACGAGAACCACACGCCGATCGGCGCCTTCAAGGTGCGCGGCGGGCTTGTCTATGTCGACCGTTTGAAGCGAGAGCGGCCTGCTACATCCGGCATTATCTCCGCCACGCGGGGCAATCACGGCCAGAGCCTGGCCTACGCCGCGGGCCGTTATGGCCTGCCGGTCACGATCTACGTGCCGCGCGGCAATTCGATCGAGAAGAACCGCGCCATGCAGGCGTTCGGCGCCAACCTCGTCGAGCATGGCGAGGATTTCCAGGCCGCGCGCGAGGAGGCGGAGCGCCATGCCGCGCGCGACGGGTTCGAAATGGTGCCATCCTTCCACGCGGACCTGGTGCTGGGCGTTGCGACCTACGCGCTCGAACTGTTCAGGAAGGCGCCGGACCTCGACATTCTCTATGTACCGATCGGGCAGGGATCAGGCATCTGCGGCTGCATCCTGGCGCGCGACCTGCTTTCCCTGAAAACGGAAATCGTCGGCGTGCAGTCGACGGAGGCGCCGTCCTACGCGCTGTCGTTCGCGGCTGGCACGATCGTAAAGACCAACAGCAGCAATACGCTCGCCGACGGCATGGCGACGCGGGTCCCCGACGCCGACGCGCTCGCGATCATCCGCAAGGGCGCCTCGCGCATCGTGCAGGTCAGCGACGGCGAAATAGGGGCGGCGATCCGCGCCTACTGGACCGATACCCACAACCTCGCCGAGGGCGCCGGCGCGGCCGCGCTCGCCGCAGCGCTTCAGGAAAAGGCAAGGATCCGCGGCAAGCGCGTCGGCCTGATCCTGAGCGGCGGCAATATCGATTTCGATTTGTTCAACCGATGGGTTGCTGCGGAAAGCACCGCTCCGACCGACGAAAGAGCGCCGGCGTGAAGATTCTAGACCCAAGCTCGGCTGTCATCGTCCGGCTTGACCGGACGATCCAGTACGCCGCGGCGTCTCGATCGTTCGCGGGCGTCTCTGGGATACTGGATCCCCGCTTTCGCGGGGATGACGAGAAGCGAAATGACGAGACATCGGACGTGACGACGAAGAGGACAATGAGGACCCTAAAATGAGCCAGCCCGCATCCGCCTACTTCATGGAAGAGCGTCACGACCCGAACGAGTCCCACACGCTCTCGGTGCTGGTGCAGAACGAGCCCGGCGTGCTCGCGCGCGTGATCGGGCTGTTCTCGGGGCGCGGCTACAACATCGAAAGCCTGACCGTCTCCGAGACCGAGAACCAGAAGCACGTCTCGCGCATCACCATCGTCACGACGGGCACGCCGATGGTGATCGAACAGATCAAGCATCAACTCGACCGCATGGTGCCGGTGTATCGCGTCGTCGACATGACGCTCACCGGACGCTCGATCGAGCGGGAGCTGGCGATGGTGAAACTGCGCGGCACCGGCGAGCACCGCGTCGAGGCGCTGCGGCTGGCGGAAGCCTTTCGCGCCCGGGTGATCGACGCCACCATCGAAAGCTTCGTGTTCGAAATCACCGGTAATTCCGCCAAGATCAGCCAGTTCATCGACCTGATGCGTCCGCTCGGCCTGGTCGAGGTGTCGCGCACAGGCGTTGCTGCGATCGGGCGAGGGGCCGAGGGGATGTGAGCCATGCTGGCGCGCGACTGGTACTACAATGAACAGCGACAGATCGGGCTCGATTCCGCGGTCGCCTCGATCTACGACCGCCATGACGACAGTGATCTGCGCGCCCGCGCCGCGCTGACCATGCTGGGCGTCAAGCCGGGCTGGCGGGTCGCCGACATCGGCTGCGGCAATGGCGTGCTCGCCTGCGAGGCCGCGCTGATGGGCGCCGAGGTCGATGCCATCGATATTTCCCCGGCGATGCTGGCGCTCGCGGAAATCCATGCGCGCGATCGCAAGGTTGCGATCCGCACCCAGCCCGCCGGACTCCTGAGCTTTGCCTACAAGCCGAATTCGTATGACCTGATCGTCAGCGAATTCACGCTGCACCATTTGCCGGATTTCTGGAAGGCGGTGGCGCTGTCGCGCATCTTTGCCGCGCTCAAGCCCGGCGCGAATTTTTATCTGCGTGACATCGTCTTTGTCAGCACTCCCGATGGCGCAGAGCGCGATGTCGAAGCGTGGGCGGATTTCAGCATCAAGAACCACGATTTCGACTGTGACAGCGTCATCACTCACATGCGCGACGAGCACTCGACCTTCGGCTGGGTGATCGAGCGCATGCTGACCGATGCCGGCTTCACGCTGACCTCGGTCGATTATCATGCGCCCCTCCACGGCACCTACTTGTTGCGCAAACCGAAGCACGGCGAGCAGAGCTAGAAACAAGAGCAAGAAAAATGAAGCCTGCCGACGTTTTCCTGGCCGTCATGGTGGCGGTCACCTGGGGTCTCGGGTTCGTGGCCAGCCGGCTCGCGCTCAATGAGCTTTCGCCTGCGCTGATGACAGCGATGCGCTTTGCGATTGCGGCTGCGCCGTGCCTTTTCGTGCCTCGGCCGAAGGTTTCCTGGACGGTGCTGATAGCGATCAGCAGCACGCTGTTTCTCGGACAGTTTTTGGCGCAATCCTGGGCCATTGCCCACGCGGTGCCGGTCGGTCTTACAAGCGTGATCGTGCAGAGCCAGGCGCTGTTCACGGTGGCATTTGCGGCGTTGGCATTCCGCGAGATTCCCACACGGCTGCAGATGATCGGAATCGGCGTCGCCGCGATCGGCCTGCTGATGATCTGCGGCACCGTCGGCCTCGATTTCAGTGCCGGCGCCTTCGCCGTGCTGCTGATCTCGCCGATCAGTTTCGCGATCGGCAATCTGTTGCTGCGGCAGGCGCGGGACGTGCCGATGTTCGACCTGTTCGCGTGGCTCTGCCTGGTGCCGCCGCTGCCGTTGTTGGTGTTGGCGCTTGCCGTCGACGGGCCACAGGCGACGTGGCATTCGCTGTGGCAGATGTCGCCGACCGGTCTTGTCAGCATGCTCTTCATCGGGGCGATTTCGACCTGCATCGCCTATTGGCTGTGGGGCCGGCTATTGCGCGACTACACCGTGGCGCAGGTGGTGCCGTTTGCGCTCCTGGTGCCGTTTGTCGGCGCCGCCGCGTCGAGCCTTGTGTTCGGTGAAACCTTCGGGCCGTTGCGGCTGGCCGGCATGATCACGGTGGTCGGCGGCATCGCCGTGATGCTGCTGTCGAAGCGCACGCAAGCCCTGCCGAAGATCGCGTGAGGCCAGACCATGTCGCAGCCGCTGCTGATCGCCTTTATCCTCTTCGCCGCCGTGATGTTCTTCACGCCGGGGCCGAACAACATCATGGTGCTGTCGTCGGGACTGAACTACGGCTTCCGCCCCACCTTGCCGCTGATCGCCGGCATCACGTTCGGTTGCGCCTTCATGGTTGGCGCGGTGGGCGTCGGCTTCGGGACCATCTTCATCGCTTATCCCGTGCTGCAGACGATCCTCAAATATGCCGGCGCGGCCTATCTGATCTATCTGGCCGCCGTGATCGCGATGTCGGCGCCGGTCACGCCGGGGCAGGACAACCGGCGCCGGCCGATGACGTTCTGGGGCGCGGTGTTGTTCCAATGGGTCAATGTCAAAGGCTGGGTGATGGTGATCGGGACCATTACCGCCTATGCCGGCATTGCCAGCTTCCCCTGGAACATCGTCATCCAGGTGGTGGCGTGCCTGCTGCTGGGCGTGGTGGCGACCTCGATTTGGGCGCTGTCCGGCAGTTCGCTGCGCTCGCTGATGACCTCACCCAGGGCCGTGCGGGCCTTCAACATCGTCATGGCCGCGCTGCTTTTGGCCTCGCTTTATCCGGTCTTCATGGACGCGTGATGAGGCAGCCGCGCCATGCAGAAACGGGTTTCCCAGAACCGGGAAAATGCTCTAGACAACCCCGGAATTCGCAGGCCCGGCGGGCTTACCCACCTGAAAGCCTGATCCATCGGCCGATTTCCGGCCCCTCAAGAGGAAACCACCATGCGTGTTTATTACGATCGCGACGCTGACCTGAACCTGATCAAGGGCAAGAAGGTCGTCATCGTCGGCTATGGCAGCCAGGGCCACGCCCATGCGCTGAACCTGAAGGATTCCGGCGTCAAGGACGTCGCCATCGCTTTGCGCAAGGGATCGGCCTCCGCCAAGAAGGCCGAGACCGCCGGCTTCAAGGTGATGGAAGTCGCCGAGGCCGCCAAATGGGCCGACCTCGTGATGATGCTCACCCCCGACGAGTTGCAGGGCGATATCTACCGCGAGCATCTGCACGACAACATGAAAAAGGGTGCGGCGCTGGTGTTCGCCCACGGCCTCAACGTGCATTTCAATCTGCTCGACCCGCGTCCCGATCTCGACGTGCTGATGATCGCCCCCAAGGGCCCCGGCCACACCGTGCGCTCGGAATATCAGCGCGGCGGCGGCGTGCCCTGCCTGATCGCGATCGCCAAGGACGTTTCGGGCAACGCGCATGATCTGGGCCTGAGCTATGCCTCGGCGATCGGCGGCGGCCGCGCCGGCATCATCGAGACCTCGTTCAAGGAAGAATGCGAGACCGACCTGTTCGGCGAGCAGGTCGTGCTGTGCGGCGGCCTGGTCGAACTGATCAAGGGCGGCTTCGAGACGCTGGTCGAAGCCGGCTACGCGCCCGAGATGGCCTACTTCGAATGCCTGCACGAGGTGAAGCTGATCGTCGATCTGATCTATGAAGGCGGCATCGCCAATATGAACTATTCGATCTCCAACACCGCCGAATACGGCGAATACGTCACGGGTCCGCGCATCGTCACCGAAGAGACCAGGCAGGAGATGAAGCGCGTGCTCTCTGACATCCAGTCCGGCAAATTCGCCCGCGACTGGATGCTGGAGAACAAGGTCAACCAGACCTCGTTCAAGGCGACCCGCGCCAAGCTCGCCGCGCACCCGATCGAGGACGTCGGCGCCAAGCTCCGCGACATGATGCCGTGGATCAAGAAGGGCGCGCTTGTCGACAAGACGAAGAACTAGGGCTGTCGTCCCTCATGGTGAGCAGCGCGGCACACGCGCGTCTGCGGACGATGCGGAGCCTGTCATCGGGCGCGCGTTCGCGCGACCCGTTGGCATCGCCTTGAGAACCAATACCCCGCATAGATCGCGTTGACCGCAGGCACGGTGCCACGTCAGGACAGGGACACCCTGCGCGTGGCCCGGACGAGCGTCGCGGAAGGTCGCTCGCCGAATGCCGCGCGATAATCTCTTGCGAAGTGCCCGAGATTTCCGAAGCCGCAAGCAAAGGCGACCGCTGTCACGGATGTATCCCGGTTCGGCGCGGAAAGCATCGAACGGGCGTGCTTGAGCCGGACCATTCTTGCAAAAGCCATCGGGGAGTAGCCGCGGCTTTGCTGGAACGCCCTGAAGACCGCCCGCGCGCTCACGCCGGTCACCTCCGCCAGTCTGTCGATCGTGATCGCCTGATCCCAATGCGCTTCGATGTATTCCTCTGTCCGGCTCACATGGGCCGGCGCGAGGTCCGCGGTTTCCCGATCCAACAGGTGGCTGAACGCATGCCGGTTGGCGAACAGAAAGGCCACTATGATGGCCTGTTCGAGTTCGCGAAGCACCAGCGGTGGTAGCCGGTCGGATGCTGCATCCAGCTGTTCGGCAAAAAACCGGATGAGCCGCCAGAGATTTTGAACCTGCGGGTGGTCTCGGTTGACGTTGGTTGCGAACTCAAGCCTGCCACTCGGCCGCGCGCCCAGAATACAAGCGAGCTTCTGCTCGAAAACGCCGGGGTCGATGCGAAGGTTGAGCCAGCCATGGCCAGCTTCGGCGGCGAGACGCATGTATTGACCCGGCGAAACGATGCAGGACTGGTGCGCGTCGAGTTGTATCGTTTTGCCATTGACCGTCGCTTCGCCCTTGCCGGTCAGGGGCGTCCACAACCGGAAGCGATCGGCCTCCGGATAATCGACGGATGCGTCCGCGCTGCCGGTTCCGTACGCAAGCCCAATGCTCTGGAGCTGAACAAGATTTCCTCGCGCCATAAAGCCGACGGGAGGTTTCAACTCGGCGCGGCTCGCGCCGAACCGCGTCAGGAGTGCGTTCATGAATTCTTCGGGATCGGAGGTCCGGAAAATCGGAAATCGCCGGAGCGGATCGGGCAAGTGCACGGGAGTCACGTGCGTCGGATTAAAATGCTCGGATGACATGTTTCAGTCTGCTCGCGCCCAATCTCCAAACTGCGTGTTCCGTCAGGTCGACCTGTCGTAAACTAATATGTCAGGCGGCCAAAAGCCATATATCAAAAAGCGCCACAGGCTGCCCAAACCCGAGGCAAGAGCCCATCCTGCCGGGAGCGGCGGGACGTTCCCGACCTGCCGGAGTTGCCCCGGACCCCCATCCGGTTACAAGGGGTCCCGGAATCGGAAGCTGGAGGCAATCATGCGTTCTGTGGTCATTACCGGTGCATCCAGCGGCATTGGCTGGGCCACGGCGAAGCTGTTGCTGAGGCGCGGATTTCGCGTCTTCGGCAGCGTACGCAAAGCGGCAGATGCCGAGCGCTTGCGGAACGAGTTCGGCGCGAACTTCACCCCGCTGTTGTTCGATGTGACCGATGAAGCCGCGGTGCTGGCGGCCGCGCGCGAGGTCCGCGCGGCCCTCGATGGTGAAACGCTGGCAGGGCTCGTCAACAATGCCGGCATCGCGGTTGGAGGCCCCGTGCTTGAAATCGCCGCCGATGAATTCCGCCATCAGATGGACGTCAATGTCATGGGGCCGGTGATGGCCACGCAGGCTTTCGGTCCGCTGCTCGGGGCCGATGCATCGCTGAAGGGACCGAAAGGACGGATCGTGATGGTCTCTTCGGTCGCCGGCAAGAACGGCAACCCGCTGATGTCGGCCTATTCGGCCTCCAAGCACGCGATCGAGGGCCTCTCGGAAAGCCTGCGCCGCGAAATGATGCTGTTCGGCATCGACGTCATCATCGTCGCGCCGGGTGCGGTGAAGACGCCGATCTGGAGCAAGGCCGAGGAAGTCGACATTTCCAGCTACAGGAATTCGCCGTTCTTTCCGGCGATGGAAAAAATCCGCAAATTCATGCGGCAGCTTGGCGATAGCGGATTGCCGCCGGAGAAGATCGCCGAAGCCATCGCCAGCGCCCTGACCTCGGCGCGCCCCAAGGTCCGCTACGCCATGACGCCGGATCCCATGCGGCACATCATCAGTGCTATCCTGCCGAAGCGGACCCTCGACCGGATGATCGCCAAGCGTCTCGGGCTGATGCCGCCGGCATGATTCCGGCGAATGCGAAGGGCCAACGCCAGCGATCAAGGAATGTTTGATGCCGATCCATATCTGCACCACCTGCGGTACCTCTTATCCGGATACGCCCGAGCCGCCCGCGGACTGCCCGATCTGCGAAGATGAGCGGCAGTTCGTGCCGCGCCGCGAACAGGTTTGGACCACGCCGGCGAGGCTTGCGGTCGGGCACGTTAATGCCTGGCGGCGGCTGGAGACGGATCTGTTCGAGATCCATACCCATCCGGGCTTCGGCATCGGCCAGCGCGCGCTGCTGTTGCGGACCCCACAAGGTAATGTTCTCTGGGACTGTATTTCGCTCCTGGACGATGCGACCGAAGCGCTGGTGCGGGCGTTGGGCGGCCTCGAGGCGATCGCGATCTCGCACCCGCATTACTATACGTGCATGCAGGATTGGGCGCGGGCCTTTGACTGTCCCGTCCACCTGCACGTTGCCGATGCCGAGTGGGTGATGCGTCCCGATCCCGCGGTTCGCCATTGGGAGGGCGAGGTGCTGGAGATCGCCCCGGGGGTAACCTTGCTGCGGCTGGGCGGCCACTTTCCGGGCGGCACGGTGTTGCATTGGGCTGACGGCGCGGAGGGGCGCGGTGCGATCCTGAGCGGGGACATTTTGCAGGTGGCGGCTGACGTGCGCCGCGTCTCGTTTCTTTGGAGCTACCCCAACATGATGCCGCTTGCGGCAACAACGGTGCGCCGGATCGCCGAGACGGTGGCGCCGTGGCGGTTCGACCGGATTTACGGGGCTTTTCCGGGACGGCAGGTGATGGCCGACGGGGCGGGCGCCGTGGCGCAGTCGGCGGCGCGCTACATTGAGCTTTTGGAGGGCAGGCAATCATAGGACGCCGGCATGACGCCAGCCCTCCAGGGCCAGGGCCGGCGTGCCGAAACCGGCATGGTTAAGCAACCGGCGGTTGTCGCTCTGTTGCGCTTGGATGACGTTTCCATTACATTTTTATGACACGTCGCGGGTTCCGGCCGCGCCGTGCGTCTCCTGGTCCTCGCCAGCCAAGGCCAAAAGGTCGCGCCGGGTGTAGGTGCTTCTCAAGCCGATGGCGATCCTGCCAAATTCAGGCCCCTCCGCGACTTCTGCCGCCGCCGGCGTTGCCTCGGTCGGCATCTGGCGGTGGCTGGCGGTCGCAGCACCCCATATGGCGGCGCTGGCTGTGATGCTTGAGACCGAGACCGACTTCAATTCGCGCGTCGGCTTCCTGTTGTCGTGGGGAATCCTGAACTTCTTCTGGATCTCGCTGTTGCGGCGTCCGGCCCTGTCGGGTGCCTTGTCGCTGACGCTGGTCGTGGTGCTGATCCTGCTGTCGCGGCTCAAGCACGATATTGTGCAAATGACCGCGAACTTCGTCGACCTGATGGTGATCGACCGCGATACCGCGGCCTTCCTGTTTACGGTCTTTCCCAATCTGCGCTGGTCGGTGATATCGGCCGCCTTCGTCACCATCCCGCTGATGTATGCGCTGTGGTGGCTGGACCCGTTTCGCATCCGCCGCCTGCCGGCGCTCGCCTGCCTGCTCGCCTGCCTGGCAGCGCTGGTCGGGTATTCCATCGCATGGCCGGATGAAGCCTGGCGCGGCTACTACGACGACGGGTACCTGTCGAAATTCGCCCGCTCCGGCGTCAACGCGGTGTCGGATTTCGTCAATTACGGATTCATGGAATCGGACGCGGTCGCGACCGAGCGCCTGAATGTGCCGCTGCTGGATTCCTGCCACCCTGCGGGACGGCGGCCGAACATCATCATGATCCACGATGAGTCCAGTTTCGATATTCGGCAGGCCGATGGCGTCAAGGTGCCCCCGGGCTATGGCAGCCATTTCAGATCCTTCGACGGCAAGGAGCGCAAGTTCCTGGCCGAGAGCAATGGCGGTCCGAGCTGGTTCACCGAATACAATGTGCTCGCAGGGCTGTCGTCGCGCTCATTCGGCCGGTTCGCCTATTTCGTCACCCGCATCGCCTCCAGCCGCGTCGAGCGCGGGCTGCCCCTGGCGCTGCGTCGCTGCGGCTACGATACGGTGTCGCTCTATCCCGCCTTCGGCGCGTTCATGAGCGCGCGCAGTTTCCAATTGACCACAGGTATCCAGCAGTTCTACGACGCGCGCGATCTGGGCGCCAAGGACGTCGAGCCCGACAGCTTCTTCTACGACAAGGCCCTGGGCCTGATGTCGCAGCATGCGCCCCACGCGCCGCTGTTCATGTTCGTCTATCTCGCCGCCAATCACTTCCCCTGGGAGACGCGGTTTCGCCCCGACCTGATGCCCACCTGGCGCAACCCCGGCAACCAGCCGGTGGTCGATGAATATCTGCGCCGGCAGGCGATGAGCGCCGATGACTATGCCTCCTTCGTCGCGGGGCTGAAAAAAAAGTTCCCGGGGGAGCCGTTCCTGATCGTGCGTTATGGCGACCATCAGCCGGAATTCTCGCCCCGTGTTCTCGATCCGGATCTCGACGAGGCCGGTATCGGCAAGAAACTGGAAAGTTACGATCCGCGCTATTACGCGACCTATTACGCGATCGACGCCATCAACTTCGAACCGGTCAAGAGTCCCGCCGTCATGGAAACGATCGACGGGCCTTATCTGCCACTGGTGATCCAGGAAGCCGCCGGCATCCCGCTCGATCCATCGTTCGAAGAGCAGAAGCAGGTCATGTTGCGGTGCAAAGGTCTGTTCTATGCCTGCAAGAATGGCGCCGAAGCCCGCCGCTTCAATCGGTTGCTGATTGACGCCGGCCTGATCCAGGGCCTGTAAATTCCCCGCCGCGGTCTACCGCAACATTGCCAGCTCAAGCCGCTTTTGGGCCGGTCGGCGCCCGCAATGCCCTCATCGGTTTACATTGAACGGAATTTCCCGTCGCCGTTGTATGTTGGTGGTCATAAATAACCTTAACCAACGATAGGTATTCCGTGCCGCTTCCTTCATTAGGTTGATTCCACTAGGGAGTAGCCTTTTACCGGCTCTCGAAGGAATTCTGCCGTGCCGACCGAAAGCTTTCTCAAACAGCCCGCCGTCACCATCGCGGTAGCCGGCGAATACACGCTTCCCAACTGGTACGACCCACGGGGAAAGCTTCGCACCTTTGCCTGCCGCACCACTCGCATTTCGCCGTACCAAATGATGGTCGACGTGCCTGTGGTCGGCAGGGTCGGCGACCGCCTCACGTCCTATTTCCGCGACTTTGGCAAGCTCGATGGCCGCATCATTGACACCAGGCGTGGCGGCTTTCTGCTCGAACTCGATTTGAGCGATGCCAGGCGTGAGAAGCTCGCCAACAAACTCACCTGGCTCGAAGAGAAATCGAAGGATCCCGGCATCCCCGAATTAAGGAAGGAGGGTGCGCGCATCGTTCCGGCACATTCGCATGCGACTCTGACCTTGGCCGACGGCGCCGTCCATGAATGCTGCATCGTCGACATGTCGGTCGGCGGGGTCGCTGTATCGGCGCAATTGCAGCCACCGATTGGAACGCCGCTTGCCGTTGGGGCTTGCGTCGGCCGCGTCGTCAGACTTTTCGATACTGGCTTTGCAGTCAAGTTCATCGAGAGGCGGAACCAGCACGATCTCGACCGGCTCATCGCTCGGTCCATGCCGCGGCATTCCCGCGGTGGCGGGAATGCTGCGCCCCTGCCGCTTTCAGGGCTCGCTTGAACCGGTACAGGCCACCCGCCACGCTCCCCTTCAAACCGCGGTTGGGGAGACAAAATGAAGCAGATCAGGATCGGCGACGTCACCATCGATGCGGTGATTGAACGGGAAGCTCCGTGGCGGCGGCCGCAGGATTTCTTGCCGGCCCATGATGAGGCCACCTTCCACCAACATTTTGCCCTCGATGGCCTGAGGTTTTCGACGCGGCGCTCGGCATGATGTCATCACCCGCCAAACCTTCGTGGTGCGAACGCCGCGCCACACGATCCTGGTCGACACCTGCACATAGCCCGAGTGTCAATTGCGCAGCGACGTCCGGTTTTGCCGCATAGCCACCCAGGCCTGCACACCCTTTCACTTCTCGCTCATATCGCCTAAGAGCGGCCCGAAACTTCTTTTCGCAGGCCTCAAGCGCACATGATTCGACTGGACAATATCAGCAAGCAGATCGGCCATCAGATCCTCTTCATCGAAGCGTCCGCGGCGCTCCAGAAGGGCGAGAAGACAGGCCTCGTCGGTCCCAACGGCGCCGGCAAGACGACGCTGTTCCGGATGATCACCGGGAAAGAGCAGCCGGATGAGGGGCAGGTCGCGGTCGATCGCGGCGTCACCATCGGCTATTTCAGCCAGGACGTCGGCGAGATGTCCGGCCGCAGCGCCGTGTCCGAGGTGATGGATGGCGCGGGTCCGGTCAGCGCCGTCGCCGGCGAGCTGAGGGAGCTGGAAGCCGCGATGGCGGACCCGGCGCGCGCCGGCGACATGGACGAAATCATCGCGCGCTACGGCGAGGTGCAGCACCACTTCGAAGAGCTCGACGGCTACGCGCTGGAAGGGCGGGCGCGCGAAGTGCTCGCAGGCTTGAGCTTCAGCCAGGAGATGATGGACGGCGACGTCGGCGCGCTGTCGGGCGGCTGGAAGATGCGCGTGGCGCTGGCGCGAATTCTGCTGATGCGGCCCGACGCCATGCTGCTGGACGAGCCGAGCAACCACCTCGATCTCGAAAGCCTGATCTGGCTCGAGCAATTCCTCAAGGGCTACGAGGGCGCGCTGCTGATGACCTCGCACGACCGCGAGTTCATGAATCGCATCATCGACAAGGTGGTGGAGATCGACGGTGGGTCGCTTACGACTTATTCGGGCAATTACGAATTCTACGAGGCGCAGCGCGCGCTGAACGAGAAGCATCAGCAGGCCCAGTTCGAGCGCCAGCAAGCGATGCTGGCGAAAGAGATAAAGTTCATCGAGCGCTTCAAGGCGCGCGCCTCGCACGCAGCCCAGGTGCAGAGCCGGGTGAAGAAGCTGGAAAAGATCGAACGGGTCGACCCGCCGAAGCGCCGCCAGACGGTGGCGTTCGATTTTCTCCCCGCGCCGCGTTCCGGCGAGGACGTCGTGAGCCTGAAGCGGGTCCAGAAGGGTTATGGCAGGCGGATGATCTACGACGGGCTAGATTTCATGGTCCGCCGCAGGGAGCGCTGGTGCGTGATGGGCGTCAACGGCGCCGGAAAATCCACGCTATTGAAACTGGTGGCGGGCTCGACGCCGCCGGACGATGGCACGGTGGCGCTCGGCGGCAGCGTGAAGATGGGCTACTTCGCCCAGCATGCCATGGATCTGCTCGACGGAGAGCGCACGGTGTTTCAGTCGCTGGAGGATGCGTTCCCGCAGGCCGGCCAGGGCTCGCTGCGGGCGCTCGCGGGCTGCTTCGGATTTTCCGGTGACGACGTGGAGAAGAAGTGCCGGGTGTTGTCGGGCGGCGAAAAGGCGCGCCTGGTGATGGCGAAAATGCTGTTCGACCCGCCGAATTTCCTCGTGCTGGATGAGCCCACCAACCATCTGGACATGGCGACCAAGGAGATGCTGATCAACGCGCTCTCCGAATTCGAAGGCACCATGCTATTCGTCTCGCACGATCGCCACTTCCTCGCCGCCTTGTCCAACCGCGTGCTGGAACTGACGCCCGAGGGCATTCACCAATATGGCGGCGGCTATACCGAATATGTCGCCCGCACCGGACACGAGGCGCCGGGCCTGCGCAGTTAGCGGCTGGAGTTTTCGCGCGAGCCGGGCGCCTGGATTGCGAGCGACAAGTCGAGCAATAGTGCTGCCTTTTCGCTGCGCTGCGGGTGGGCGACTGGGTGTTGTCCAAACGCAGCAATCCCCGTTTTCCGTCACGGTTCGGCATGCTATTCTTGGCCAACTCTTGGAGTGGAAAAACCGGGGAGCGGGGGGCATGGCAGGGGGCTTTCGAAGATACGGTGCGTGCATGATCGCCGTCGGGTCGCTTCTTCTGGCGACGACGTCTGAAAGCCGGGCCGCGGCTGATGACTCCAAGACCTGCGCCAAGGAATCCGGTGAAATCGCAATCGAGGCGTGTTCGCGGGCCATCAAGTCGGGCCGTTACAAGGGACGCGACCTTGCGCGCCAATATATGTATCGCGGCGTCGAGCAAGGTTTGAAGAAGGATTACGACCTCGCGCTCGCGGACTATGGCGAAGCCCTCCGGATTGACAAGAAATACTCGGATGCATTTTACAACCGCTGCGTCCTTTACAATGCCAAGGAGGATTACGATCGCGCTCTTGCGGATTGCAGTCAGGCTGTCAAGTTGGGGCCGGGCCCTAACGCGAGAGCGGCAACCAGCGACGGGCGTCTCGAGAATGATCATGCAAGATCGGACTACTACTCGGAGCGAGGCTTCGCGTATCTCAAGAAAAACGATTACGACCGTGCGATCCTTGACCTTGACAATGCCATCCGCCTGAATCCCGACAATGGCAGAGCGCTCAAAAGCCGGGGGCTCGCTTATCAGGCCAAGGGCGACACCGCGCGCGCCGATGCCGATTTAGCGGCGGCAAAGCTATTCGGCGAGTGACATCCGGGATGTTGGCGCGTACGCCACGGTGGACCGGACTGGAATCGGTGGCACGGCGATGGCCAGATCATCTGCTCCAGGATTCCGGAGAGCCCGACGCTGGTGTGATCAATATTACTCACTCGATGTGCAACGTTGACGCCAAAAGGCCGCTTCCGCTTTTTAGATCGGAGTGAGCCCGGCGAATTTCACCACCTTGGCCCATTTGCTGGTTTCTTCTTCGATGAGCATCCCGAGGTCAGATGGCGAACCCCCGAGCATCGTGCCACCGAGATCGGCGGCGCGAGCTTTGAATTTGGGATCGGCGAGAGTCGCATTCGTCGCGATGTTGAGCTTGTCGATTGTCGCGGCCGGCGTATTCCTCGGCGCAGCAAGGCCGTACCACGTGCTCATTTCGTAGCCCGGCACGAAATCCGCCAACACCGGAACGTCGGGCAGCGTCTCCGAGCGGGTCGCGGTAGTGACGGCAAGCGGCCGCAACGTGCCGCCCTGGATGTATCCGATGGATGAGGGGATGCTGCCGAACACGACCTGCACTTGCCCGCCGAGCAAGTCGGTCAGCGCCAGCGCCTCGCCGCGGTAGGGCACGTGCACCAGATTGACGTCGGCCAGCATCTTGAACAATTCGCCGGCCATATGCACCGGGCCGCCATTGCCGCCGGACCCCATGTTGACCCTGGCCGGATTGGCCCTGGCATAGGCGATGAACTCGGGAACGGTTTTGGCAGGAACCGATGGATGGACCAGCATGACGTTGGGCGCGCGAAGAAGCCCCGCCACCGGCACGATGTCGCGCATGAAATTGAAAGGCAGCCTGTCGTAGAGCGTGGCGTTGACCGCGTTTGCGGTCGTTGCCAGCAGCAGCGTTTGCCCGTCCGCCGGCGCGTTCACCACAACCTCGGTGGCGATGTTGCTGCCGGCGCCGGTGCGGTTCTCGATGATGAAGGGCTGGCCGAGCCGCTCGGACAGCCCATGGCCGGTCAGGCGTGCGAGGATGTCGCTTCCGCCGCCGGCGGTGAAGCCGACGATCAGCCGCACAGGCCGCGACGGATAGGTTTGCGCGCGGGCAAGCCGCGAGGCCGCCGGGAGGGCTATCGCACCACCCGCTAGCCGTAGAAATTGACGGCGTGGTAAGTCCATGGCGGCGCCCTTTCTCGGTCCAAGGTATCCTGTCGACTCTGCCAGCGAAAGGGAAGGTGTTGCCGTCGAATGGGCGATGCAGACGGCTTGATTTGCCGCCGACGCTGCTCGCATTCGCCGACGACATGATCGAGTGACCTCGACGGCGTCGACGAACTCCATATGAACTATCTCGATCGCCGGTTGGACCACATCGAACAGCGGTACGGCAATACGATCGATTGGACGTCATCAGGCCGGCCCGCGACCTCTCCATCGGGGTCGTCTGCGGCGGTGCTGCTGCCCGGGAACACCGCCGCGCAAGCCGTCGCCTATCGCGCCGCATAAGCCGTCACTTCGCAGCCTGTCTCTTTCCGTCCTCGGTCCAGTCCGGGGAACGCGCAGCGAAGCATTTCATTTCAGCAGCGGTCCACGACAACCTTAAGTAACCGAGTACCACTCCCTTGTTGTACGCCATTCGAGTTCCCGGGTCGTCCGGATAGCGGGAACCGTCGCTGCCTTGTCCTGTCATTTCGCAACGAACGAACTGTCTATTTTCTCGGCAATCGGGTCATCGCCGCATTGTGTATTTTGATAACCAAGTTGTCCTAGAGTTTCCAAATTGGACTGCAGGCCTTTTGGAATTTTCCCTGAGGCGCATGCCTGAGGGCATCGGGGCCTGGATTGCTATTCGGCTGCTGGTGCGCCGGGGTCCGTCGCCGTGGCGTATTTAATTGATCTGAATTATCGCGTCCGCCGGTGTTCTTCGCAGCAAGAAGCGCTCAAGGGCCGGCGTTAGTAAGTCCTCAGAGAGTGGAGGCGAAATGTCTTTTCTGCAGGAACTGGACGTCGCAGTTTCGCAAGGGTCGGCCGAGAGCCGCGAGCGAGCGCTATGGTATGCGACCGATTTATTGATCGTGGGCCGGTATACCGACGACGAAATCTGGATGTTCGGAGAGATAATAGGCCGGCTGGAGCAGGATATTGAAGCAGCGGCTCGCGTCCAGCTCGCGCGGCGACTGGCTCGTGCCGACAATGCCCCTGTCAAGATCATCAAAAAACTGGCTTTTGACGATTCGATTGACGTCGCCGGTCCCGTCCTTCGTCAGTCCGAGCGACTCGATAGCCGGACCCTGATTGCCAATGCCCGAACTAAAAGTCAGCAACATCTGCTCGCGATCGCGCAGCGAAAGTCGATTTGCGAGGAAGTGACGGACGAGCTCGTGACCAGGGGTGATCGAGAGGTTGTGCGTTCGGTCGCCAGGAACAACGGTGCGCGCCTTTCTGATTTCGGCATCTTGCACATGATCAAACGCTCCGAGAGCGATTCAATTCTCTTCGATCAACTGGGCCATCGGAAGGACATCCCCCGGCATCTTTTCCAGCAGCTGATCGCAAAGGCATCGGACAACGCGAAAAAGCGGCTTGAGCGTGAGCGCCCGGAGGCGGCAAGCCAGATACGGAGCCTGGTGACGGACGTCACGGGCGCGCTGCACTCGAAATTCGGACCTGCGTCGAAAGGCTATTTCGATGCCAAGAAGGAAGTGTCAAAACACTATCACTACGGCAATCTGAACGAAAACAAGATCTTCGAATACGCTCAGTCGCACAAGTTCGTGGAAGCCACGGTCGGCCTCTCCATGTTGTGCTCGTTACCTGTCGACGTCGTAGAGCGCGTGCTGGTGGACAAGAACAAGGAAATTGCGCTGATTCTGGCCAAGGCGCTCGGCTTTTCGTGGGAGACCGCGATGTCGCTGCTGTTCCTGGGCGCGCCGGATCACCGCATCCTGGCAAACGACCTGGAAGGCATGAAACGGGAGTTTGCCGGACTCAATATTGAAACGTCCCGAAGCGTTCTGAAGACCTACCAGTCACGCCGGCAAGCAGTAGCGGCTGATTCCGAGGATCGTCGCCTGCCGCAATTTCGTACTTGATAAGGGCGGGGCCAATCACTCGGGCGCGGCGTCATTTTTCAAGGTTGTCGGTTGTCGATGGGCCGGTGCCGACGAAATACAAAATCGTTCCCTCATCTTTCGTCATGCCGAAGTGACGAACGCCCTTTGGCTCGGTAAAGAACGAGCCCGCGGGCCGCACCTCAAGTTTGCTCTCATCGAACTTGTCGGCGATCCCGTGATAGAACGTGCCGCGCAGCACCACGACGTATCTGTGATCGGGATGCGAGTGCGCCTTGAGGACGGCATGCGGCGGCCAGCGGACGAGCTGGATGTACAATCCCGGTTTGGCGCGGTCGCCGACCACTGTTGCGAACTCCTGCGGGCCCAGGCCCGGAATTTTGGACCACGCCATCTTGTCGACGTCGATCGCAAACAGCGGGACGGTATCCGCCGTGATGACAGGCATTTGCTGGGCAAGGCATGAGGTCGCGAAAAGCAGCGCCAGTGTGAGGAAAAAAGGAAGACGAGCCATCGGTGCTCCTGTCGGGGAAGAGGCTGAAAAAAATTTTGGTGAGCCTGCGAGGCGATCAATCGCCAATAATCTGCAAATGATCTGGAAGGCCAGACGATAGCTCAACTCAAGCCTGAATTCCAAGGGATTGACGACCATGGCAGGTGCTACCAACCCCCGGCCGGGGGATGCCGCCCATCAAGAGAAGCGTCGCCAGGGATGTTGCGACTGCGAAGGCTCCTCGTTTCATGGCCTACCTCTCATTCGAGTTTTGCCGACCGATTGCGCAGGCAGGCTATTGACGTTGCCATTGCTTGCAAAGCTGTCCATGATCTGGGGATTGCCAGACAAAACCTATGGAGAGCTTTATGCAATTGAAGTCGATCAAGGTAATTCTTCTGTTTGCGCTTGTCGTCTGCATCGGGATGGCGTCATCTTTGCGGGCCGAATCCGTCCAGGACAACGGTTATAAGATACAAGCCCCGTTCACCGCTCAGGCCAAAATACGACCTCTTATTCTCGCAGGCAGCCCCGCGGTGTGTAAAGCCAATTACGATCAGTGCATGAGCGGTTGTGCCGGTGCCGCGCAGTGCAGCAACCAATGCATGGTGAATTACAACGGCTGTCTCCGCTAACCCGCATCTGATCAGCCAATCGGCCACTCCAATTCCCCGGTAGCGCCAGGCGCAGTGGAGACATGGATGAGATACCGCGGCCCTCTGCTTGCATTTGCGGCGATGATGTTCATTCCGCCGGAGGGCCGCGCCGCTACCCCTGTAGTGCTTGAATGCAGAATCGCCGGACAACCCCCGGACAAGCACGATCTATACGAAATCAACTACGATGCAGCGACGGTTCGATTCCACAGCATCAATAATGATGGAGCGCCCTATCAGGTTAACGGAGCACAAGTTCCGGACCAGACCTATCGTGCGCAAATTACCGACAGCGAAATCAAATGGGCCTATCAGGCCAACAACACTTTTACGCTCGGCCGCTATTCGGGCACGCTGACCCAGCTGCTCACGCTCGATAACGACAATCGTCACACGCTGACTTTCCAGTGCAAGCCCTACAGGCAGCCCACGCGCCAACGGCAGTTTTGATATCGGCCGATGCGAGCGTTTTATGGCACGCGCCGACTTGCATTGCGTCAAACGCGCAACCTGGCGCGGAGCGCCCGGGCTTTTGGCTCGACCTCGGCGCGCATGAACTTGCCACGCTCGATCAATTCATCGAAACGCGTGCTACGAAGACGGGGCGGGGTTCTGCGGAGCATGCGTTCGACGCAGCGCCACAGGATCACGGCGTGGAGCGGCGTCAGCAAAGCGGTTTGCCGGGCCGCATTCTCGTCGTAACCGAGCAGTTTCTCGCCGAGGTCGCACCAGGCCTCGTAAGCCTCCGTATTGCGGTCTCCGAAATTCACCGGCTCGAGCGCCAGCGGCGGGAGCGGCTCGATCGCATTGGCCCGCTTGAAACGCCAAAGCTGGACCGTCGAGGCGAAGGCAACCAGATGCAGCCATTCGTGAAGAAGCGTGCTGGCGAGCGACTGGCCGAGCCGCCAATCGGGCTTGTAGAGCACGATCAGGCTGAAATTGGTGGCATGGCCCAGATTGTAGAACGCCTCGCCCCGGAGCTTGCGCACCCAGGGATCGAGGAACGACGGTTCGTCGCGCAGATGCAGGCGCCGAACCAGACGCGGATCGGGCAATTCCCGCAACAGCGCGAGCGCTTGGGCGGCATCGATGCGCTCATAGTCGGCGGTCCGGTCGGGAATCTCGATCTCCGCCTTGCAGCCGGCCACGCGATAGATCCGCATCACCACAGGCTGTTGCGCCGTGCCGTCGCGCAGGAAAGCCTTCAGGGTCGGAAAATGTGTGGCGTCCGACGCCACGAACAGTGTGACGGCGCGGGTATAGGTCCGTGAAAATCCACTCGGCAGTGCCGGTGGCCGATCGGTGGTCTGGATCGGTCCAAGCTTGCCGCCGACGCGCGGCCTGTTGCGGTGGAGAAAGCCGCGCACAAGCAGCCCAAGGAACAGGACAATGATGACGGCCTGGGGCAGCATCATGATATCAGGTCGGAATTCGGCAAGCATCGCTCCATGGCGGCCATCGGCGAAAGCCAGCCCGACGATGGCCAATGCCAAGCCAGTGACCATGATCCCCACGCGCATCCGACGCGAACCCTTTATCGCTTGCCGATCTTCTCCCACAGCCAGCGCGCCACCGTATCCGGCGACGACGCACTGTTGCCGCCGGCGGCGCGCAGGTTTGCTTCGCGCATGTCGGAGATGTCGACGCGGCCGAGCAGGGGTTGCAGCGCCGCCCGCAGCGCCTGATCGCCGGCGCGCTTCGGCGCGATCAGCACGATGGCGTCGTAAGGCGGGATCGCGTGCCTGGTGTCTTCCAGCACGACCAGGTCGTATTTCGCGATCAACCCGTCGCTGGTGTAGCCCGCGATCACGTCGACCTCGCCGGAGGCGACCGCCGCATACATGAAGTCCGGCTGCAACTGCCGCTGCGCGCGAAACCGCAGCCCATAGGCTTTTTGCAGGCCGGCCCATTCCGGCCGCGAGAAGAATTCGTAATCGGCGGCGATCGACATCGACGGCGTGTGGGAGGCAAGATCGGCGATCGAGCGAATGCCGAGCGCCTCGGCGCGCTTCTTCGGCATCACCAGCGCGTAGGCGTTCTCGAATCCAAGCTCGCCCAGCAGCGTGACCTTTTGCTGTGCCAGTATTGTCTTCAGCCCGGCGAGCAATTCCTGGCGCGGCTTGATCTCGCTGTGATGAAACTGGTTGGCCCATAGCGTACCGGAATAATCGACATAGACGTCGATATCGCCTGACACCAGCGCTTCGTAAATCACGTTGGAGCCGAGGCCCTCGCGGCTCGTGGCCGATAATCCCGCCGCGCGCAGCCGCTGCGCGATCAGGGCGGAGAGCACGTATTGTTCGGCAAAGGTCTTGGCGCCGACAATGTAGCTCGATGGCGTGCGCGCCATGGAAGGCACCAGTGTCGCCGCCACCAGCGCGGCGATTCCGGCGCTACCCAACGCCGCCCGCACGCGGCTACGGGCGCGAATGCCGACCTCGATCAGCGCCAGCAACTGGTCGACGGCAAGCGCAAGTAGCGCCGCGGCGGCACAGCCGAACAGAACGAACACCCAGTTCTGCGTTTGCAACCCTGCAAAGATGTAATTGCCGAGGCTGGTCTGGCCGATCGGGGTGGACAGCGTCGCGGTGCCGATCACCCAGACCGCCGCGGTGCGGATCCCCGCCATCATCACCGGCAGCGCCAGCGGCAGTTCCACCGACACCAGCGACTGAAGCTCGGTCATGCCGACGCCCTGGGCGGCCTCGAGGATCGCAGGATCGACGCCGCGCAAGCCGGTGATGGTGTTGCGCAGCACCGGCAGCATGGAATAGAGCGCGAGCGCCAGCACCGCGGGGAGGAATCCGAACGCCGAGAAGCCAAGTCCGAACCACGCCATCGAGACGGATGCGAGCGCCAGCAGCAGCGGATAGAACAGCGCGAGCAGCGCCAGTCCCGGCACGGTCTGCACGATGCTGGCAAACCCGAGCAGGATGCCCCGCATCACGGGGCGGTTGCGCGCGGCGATCGCCAGCGGCAGGCTGATCAGAAGTCCGAGCGCCAGCGCTGCAACGCTGACCTGGACATGATTGCCGAGATAATCGGGCAGATGCGCGAACGCCTCGCTCCAGCGTGGATCGGCAAGCAAGCTCATGCCGCGCCCTCCCGCGGCAACAGCACGGAAAGCCGCTCAGCCTGCCGCCGCGGCGTGCGCAGGAGCTCGCCGACATAGGCGTCGCTGCTTTCGGAAAGCTCCGGCGGCGTGCCCTGGGCCAGCAGCCGCCCGGCGCGCATCACCGCGATGCGGTCGGCGAGCAGAATGGCCTCGGTCATGTCGTGGGTGATCATGACCGTGGTCAGGCCGAGCTTGCTGTGAAGGGCGCGGTAGTCGTCGCCGAGCGCGTCGCGGGTGAGGGGATCGAGCGCGCCGAACGGCTCGTCCATCAGCACGATCTTCGGTCGCGCCGCGAGTGCGCGTGCGACGCCGACCCGCTGGCGCTGGCCGCCGGACAATTCATGCGGAAAGCGGTCGCGGTATTGCGCACCGTCGAGCCGCACCAGGTCGAGTAGCTCATCCACCCGCGCGGCGATCTCGGCGGCGGGCCACCCCCGCAATTTCGGCGTGATCCCGACATTGCCGGCGACGCTCATATGCGGAAACAGCCCGCCGCTCTGGAACACGTAGCCGATGCGCCGGCGCAGCGCGACCGAATCGGCCGCGCGCACATCCTCGCCCTCGATGGTGATGCTGCCGGCGTCGGCGTCGATCAGCCGGTTCGCGAGCCGCAGCAGGGTGGTTTTGCCGGAGCCGGAGCCGCCGACGATGGCGAGAAACTCGCCCGCCGCGACCTCGAGCGAGACGTCGTCCACGGCCTTGACGCTGCCGCCGTCGAAGGACTTGCCGACGTGGCTGAAGACGATCGGGGGTGGGTTTGGCATTCCGGTCTGGTCTCGTGCTTGCGGTCCTTACCCTCCCCTGGAGGGGGAGGGTCGACGCGAATGAAATGAGCGGCGGGGTGGGGTGACGGTCTCTCGTATCGATAGGTGTTCGAGTTGAGAGATCACCCCACCACGTCTCACATTTCGCTGACGCTCCATGTGAGCCGACCCTCCCCCTCCAGGGGAGGGTGAAGAAGGGTGCAGTACCATGTTGCACCACTTCGTTGAACTTGTCCTGCCAAGGCGCTAATGCATCTTCCAACTTGGGAGGGATGCGGGTGGAGAAGGCAAGGCCGACGGCGGTCGCACTTGACGACGCGACGGTGGCGTTTCGGCTCGCCGACAACCGCCTCTATACCGCAGTCGAGCAGGCCCGGCTGGCTGTAGAGCAGGGCGAGTTCGTCGCCATTGTCGGGCCCACCGGATGCGGGAAATCGACGCTGCTCAATGTCGCGGCGGGGCTGCTGCGGCCAGTATCGGGAAGCGTGCGGATTTTCGATTCCCCGCTCACCGGGCTGAACCGGGAGGCCGGATATTTGTTTCAGGCCGATGCGCTGTTTCCCTGGAAGACCGCGATCGACAATGTCGCCATTGGGCTGGAGATCGAAGGCGCGCCGCGGAGCGACGCGCTGGAACGCGCGCAAGCCTGGCTCGCCTCGGTGGGGCTTGCGGCATTCGGCAATCGCTATCCGCATATGCTCTCAGGCGGCCAGCGCAAGCGCATCGGGCTGGCGCAGGTCTTGATCCGCGGTCCGAAGATCCTCCTGATGGATGAGCCATTCGGGCCGCTCGACGCCCAGACCCGCCAGATCATGGGCAACCTTCTGCTGGAGCTGTGGAGCGCCGACCGCAAGGCGGTTTTGTTCGTGACCCACGATCTCGAAGAGGCGATCGCGCTCGCCGATCGCGTGGTGATCATGTCAGCGGGGCCCAGCGCGCGCATCATCGGTGACTGGCGCGTCGGCCTGCCGCGGCCCCGCGATATCACCGAAGTCCGGCTCGACAAGGAATTTCACAGACTTCACCACGAGATATGGGGTGTGCTGAAGGCCGAAGTGTTGAAAGGCTACGCCCAATCATCGCAAGTCCCGGCGGGAGCCGGCTGATGCCGCCTTGATCTCGATGCGTCGAACGCTACACTCCGCCCCGCCAACAGCGGGCCCTCAAAAGCAAGCAATCAAAGGCAAACAAAAGGGAAGGTGTCATGGTTTTACGTGGTTCGGTTCTGGCCGTTTCAGTCGCTCTCACCGCCCTGTGCGGCGCTCACGCCGCCAGCGCGCAAGGCGTGTTTACGCTCACGTCGCCGAGTTTTAAGGACGGCGAGCGGCTGGCGGTGAAAAACGCCGGCAACAACAAATCCAATCCCAACTGCGTCGGTGAAAACGTTTCGCCCGCGCTGTCCTGGTCGAACCCGCCCGAGGGCACCAAGAGCTTCGCGATCCTGATGTTTGATCCGGAAGGCCGTCCGCCCGGCGGCGTCAGCCACTGGGTCGCCTATGGCATTCCGGCCTCGGTCACCGGATTTGCCGAAGGCGAAGTGTCGAAGCCCAGCGACAAATATGTCGGCGGCACCAGCCTGATGAAACTGTCGAACTACTTTGGACCCTGCACACCGCCCGGCCCGCTGCACCACTACACCTTCACGCTGATGGCGACCGATCTCGAACCGACCGCGCTGCAACCCGGCTTGACGCGTGACGAGGCGATCAAGGCGCTCGACGGCCACGTGAAACAAGCGACCGGCCTGATCGGCACGTTCTCCAAGCCGTGAGAAGCTGATGCAGGAATGCAGCGAATTCCGTCATGCCCGGGCTTGTCCCGGGCATCCACGTCTTCGCTAGACTGAGGTAAGAAAGACGTGGATGGCCGGGACAAGCCCGGCCATGACGAAAGGATGATTCTACCGATGTCGCGCGTGATACTTTTCGCCTTGCAAGTGCTGGTCGCGGTGGTGGGCCTGGTGCTGTGGCAACTGCTTGCGACCGTGCCGATCTTCGGCCGCACGTGGCTGCCGCCGTTCTTCTTTTCCAATCCGGTCGATGTCGGCGGCCAGATCATCGACTGGTTTGCAAGCGGCGTGATCTGGAAGCATCTCGCGATCACGCTGTGGGAATCGATTCTCGCTTTCGTGATCGGCTCGCTCGGCGGTGTCGCGGTCGGTTTCTGGTTCGCGCGAAAGCCGATCGTCGCCGCGGTGTTCGATCCCTATGTCAAGATGGCCAACGCGCTGCCGCGCGTGGTGCTGGCGCCGATCTTTACGCTGTGGCTGGGCCTGGGCATCTGGTCGAAGGTCGCGCTCGGCGTCACGCTGGTGTTCTTCATCGTCTTCTTCAACGTCTATCAGGGCGTCAAGGAAGTCTCGGCCGCTGTGCGCGACAACGCCCGCATGCTCGGCATGAGCGAGCGGCAATTGATGCGCCATGTCTATTGGCCGTCGGCGCTGTCGTGGATGTTTTCCTCGCTTCACACCTCGGTCGGCTTCGCGGTGGTCGGCGCCGTGGTCGGCGAATATCTCGGCTCGGCGTCAGGGCTTGGCTATCTGATCCAGCAGGCCGAAGGCGTGTTCGATGTCGCCGGCGTCTTCGCCGGCATGTTCGTGCTGTCCGCCTTTGTGATCCTGATCGACGTTGCGGTGACGATGGTGGAGCGTCGGCTTCTGGTGTGGCGGCCCAATGCGGGCGAGGCGCGGGCCTAGGATTTGATCCACTCAGTCAAGACGCTTCGGCTTCACTCTCCTTTGGAAGAGGTCGAATTGTGAAGCAATTCGGGTGAGGGGGTACGGACTGACAGACCTGAACCTCTCATTACGTCCGCTAAGCGTGCCAAAAGAGGTAGTCGCCGTCGTCCGCCAAACCATTTGGCCGACTGTACGGCCGCGCCCGGATTGAGTAAGTTTGGCGCAATATTCGAGTTATTTCAGCTTTTCCCGGGCGGGAGCGCATCGAAATGGCGAAGCGCGGACATGCGGTCAACCCAACGGGACCCACGACGCCTACGGAACGCAAACGTGCGCCTGCGGATATTGATCTAAAAAAAGAAAATGCAACTCTCAGGCGCGAGCTGGCCGAATCCCTGCAGCAGCAGACCGCAACCGCCAACGTGCTTAAAGTCATCAGCCGATCAACCTTCGATCTGCAGACAGTTTTGCAGACACTCGTCGAATCCGCGGCCAGGCTGTGCGAGGCGGACCTGGCGAACATCTGGCGGCCGGAAGGCACCGCCTTCCATCTTGCCGCAAGCTTTGGCATTCCCGGCAAAGACAAGGAGATGGTGGAAAACGTAAAATATCTCGAGAGCATCGGTATTGAGCCAGGCCGAGGATCGATTGTTGGTCGAGTTTTGCTGGAAAAACAACCGGTCCAGGTCCATGACATTCAGGCCGATCCGGAATACGAGCTGAGCGGAGTCATACGCATCGGAGACTACCGGACGGCGCTCGGTGTGCCGCTCTTACGCGAAGGCGTTCCAATTGGCGTCATTTTCCTCTCGCGCTGCACCGTTCGACCTTTTACCGACAAACACATCGAGTTGGTCACCACCTTCGCGGACCAAGCTGTAATCGCCATCGAAAACGTCCGGCTGTTCGATGAGGTTCAGGCTCGCACGCGCGAGATTTCGGAATCGCTTCAGCAGCAGACCGCAACCGCCGACGTGCTGAAGATCATCAGCAGTTCCCCGGGCGAGCTGGAGCCCGTGTTTAATGCCCTGCTGGAGAACGCCACCCGCATCTGCGAGGCCAAGTTCGGTACGCTTTACCTCAGCGAAGGCGACGGCTTCCGCGCCGCTGCGATGCACAACGCGCCACCCGCTTACGAGGAGGCGCGGGCCCGGGTCGTGCACCCGCCCCCCGACACCACTCTTTGGCGTGCGGCAAAGACAAAGCAGGTGGTCCAGATCACCGACGCGATGTTGGAGCGGGGATATATCGAGGGCGATCCATTCGTCGTCTCTGCCGTAACGCTCGGCGGTTATCGCAGTATTCTGGGCGTCCCAATGCTCCATGAAGACGAGCTGATCGGCGTCATCACCATCTTTCGCCAGGAGGTTCGCCCGTTCACCGACAAGCAGATTGATCTGCTAACGAACTTCGCCGCACAGGCGGTCATTGCCATCGAGAACACGCGGCTGCTGAGGGAGCTACGGGAATCCCTTCAACAGCAGACTGCGACAGCCGACGTTCTGAAGGTGATCAGCCGATCGGCGTTTGATCTGCAGACAATACTCGACACGCTTGTCGAATCTGCCGCGCGGCTGTGCGAAGCTGAAATGGCATTTATCCACCGCCGCGAGGGGGAGCAATATCGGGCAGCGGCAACTTTCGGCTTTGCGCCCGAATTTTGGGCATTTATGCAAAGCCATCCGATTACCGCTGGCCGCGGGTCCATTGCCGGCAGAGTTGCCTTGGAGCGGCGCGTTATCCAGATTGAAGACGTAGCGGTCGATCCAGAATACACGTTGCGGCAGGCCACTTCGCTCGCCCGACAACATACGACCCTCGGTGTCCCATTGCTGCGAGAAAAAGAGCTAATCGGCGTCATTGTACTCGCGCGCCAGCGCGTTGAAAATTTTACTGAAAAGCAAATAGCACTGGTCGCCACCTTCGCCGACCAGGCCGTGATCGCCATCGAAAACGCGCGGCTGTTCGACGAAGTGCAGGCGCGAACGCGCGATCTCACGGAATCCCTGCAACAGCAGACCGCGACCGCCGATGTGCTGAAGGTCATAAGCCGCTCGACCTTCGATTTGCGGGCCGTGCTGCAAACGCTTGTTGAATCGGCGGCCAAGCTCTGCGAAGCCGACAAGGCGACGATTACCCGCCAAAAAGATGGTGTGTTTTTTCGCGCTGAAACCTACGGTTTCTCTGACGAATTCGTCAAATACATCAGAAGCATTCCGGTCGTACCGGAACGACGCTCTGCGGGTGGACGGGCGCTGCTGGATGGGGTCGTGGTTCACATTCCCGACGTTCAGGCAGACGCCGAGTACACGCTTGCCGAAGCACAGCGATTGGGCGGGTTTCGCACTATTCTCAGCGTTCCTATGCTGCGCGAAGGCGTACCGATCGGTGTAGTTGGCTTGTTGCGTTCTGAAGTGCGTCCTTTCAACGACAAACAGATCGAATTGGCGACCACCTTTGCGGACCAGGCCGCCATCGCGATCGAGAATGTCCGGTTGTTCGATGAGGTGGAGGCAAAGACCCGCGACCTGTCCGAGGCGCTCGTCTATCAAACCGGCAGCGGCAACATTCTGAAGGTGATCGCATCCTCACCGACCGATGTCGGGCCGGTCCTCAAGGCCATTGTCGAGAGTGCCTGCGAGCTTTGCGAGGCATATGACGCCGTCATATTCCTGAAAGATGGCGGCGACCTGCAACCCAGCGCGCATCATGGATCGATACCGATGGCTTCAGAGAAATTGCCGATCGGCCGGAACTGGACCGCCGGACGAGCATTCCTGGACCGGAAGCCGGTGCACGTGCACGACTTCCTCTCCGCCGAAGGCGACGATTTCCCTGTCGGCCGGGAAAGGGCGCGCCGCGAGGGCTTCCGGAGTGTTCTGAGCGTACCCTTGTTGCGTGAGGGCGAGAGCATCGGAACCATCGTCCTCCGCCGCACGGAAGTTCATCCGTTTACAGAAAAGCAAATCGCCTTGCTGCAGACCTTCGCCGATCAGGCCGTGATCGCCATCGGCAATGTCCGCATGTTTGAGCAGGTCCAGCAGCGAACCAGGGAATTGTCGCAGTCGCTCGACGACTTGCGCGCCGCGCAGGACCGCCTCATTCAAACCGAGAAGCTTGCTTCGCTTGGCCAGCTCACCGCTGGTATCGCTCACGAGATCAAGAACCCGCTCAACTTCGTCAACAATTTCTCGGCAGTCTCGGTCGATCTGATCGATGAAATGCAGGAAACCCTTGAGAGCATGCAGCTGGACGAGGGCAAGCGCACCGAGATGAACCAGCTGGCCGAAACGTTGCGGGGCAATCTCGAAAAGGTTATCCAGCACGGCAAGCGCGCCGATGCGATCGTCAAGAACATGCTGCTGCACTCGCGCCAAGGCTCGGGCGAGCACAGACCTGTCGATGTCAACGCCCTCGTCGAGGAAAGCCTCAATCTCGCCTATCACGGCGCGCGGGCCGAGAAGCCGGGCTTTAATATCATCCTGAAGCGGTCTTTTGATCCGAACGCCGGTGAGGTGGACGTCTTTCCCCAGGAAATCACACGGGTGCTTCTTAACCTGATTTCCAACGGCTTCTACGCGGCGACAAAGCGCAAAGGCCAGGCCGACAGCGATGGTTATGAGCCCACCCTTGCTGCCGCGACCAAAAACCTCGGCGACAGCGTGGAGATCAGGATCCGTGACAGCGGCACTGGCATTCCGCCCGAGGTGAAGGAAAAGATGTTCAATCCCTTCTTTACGACAAAGCCCGCCGGCGAAGGAACAGGTCTTGGTCTCTCGTTGAGCCATGACATTGTCGTCAAGCAACATGCCGGATCAATCGACGTCGACACCCAGCACGGTGAATTCACCGAATTCAAGGTCATTCTTCCGCGCAAGGCAGCCTGGACCAAAGCCGGAGCAGACAAATGAGCTTGCTTATTCTTGTTGTTGACGACGAATCCGACGTCGAAGATCTGTTTCGCCAGCAATTCAGGCGCGACATCCGCTCCGGCCGCTTCACGATGGAATTTGCCCAATCGGCGGACAAGACCCTTCAACGCATCAGCGATCTCATCGATGAGTCGTTGATCCTGATCCTGTCCGACATCAACATGCCCGGAATGAGCGGCCTTGAGCTGTTACCCAAGGCGAAATCCGCGCGGCCGGACGTCCCCGTAATCATGATCACGGCCTACGGCGACGACAATACCAGGAGAAGAGCCCTGGCGGGCGGCGCCGAGGCGCTTCTGACGAAACCGATCGATTTTGTTGCGCTTCGCACCGAGATCGACGGTCGGGTGGCAAGCGCAGCGTAATCGCCGGCCGCCGGCCGACCGCGGCGCCCGCTTGGGTCAGGTCGCCCAAGCGGGAAGGGGGAGCGGTGGTCATACACCTTCTCATCAGGCATGCGCTGCTCTATCGTGCTCGCAACGCACAGCCCGCACGGAGGAAATCATGAGGACGATGTTGGGAAAGCTTGCCGGGGCACTGCTGGCGCTGGTCCTGATTTCCGAATCTGCTGCCGCCCAGAGCAAGGTGACGATCGCCGTCGGCGGCGGCGCCTGTCTGTGCTATCTGCCGACCGTGCTGGCAAAGCAGCTCGGGGAATACGAGAAGGCCGGCCTTGCGGTCGAACTGGTCGATCTGAAAGGCGGCTCGGACGCGCTCAGGGCCGTGCTTGGCGGCAGCGCCGATGTGGTGTCCGGCTATTTCGACCACTGCGTCAATCTCGCCGCCAAGAAGCAGGAACTGCAGTCCTTTGTCGTGTACGACCGCTATCCGGGCGAGGTGCTGGTGGTGTCGCCGGCGCACACAAGCGAGATCAAATCGATCAAGGATCTGGCCGGCAAGAAGGTCGGCGTCAGCGCGCCGGGCTCCTCGACCGATTTCTTCCTGAAATATCTCCTGAAGAAAAACGGCATCGATCCCACGGGCGTTTCCGTCATCGGCGTCGGCCTCGGCGCGACCGCGGTAGCGGCAATGGAGCAGGGCCAGATCGATGCGGCGGTCATGCTCGATCCCTCGGTCACTGTGCTGCAAGGCAGCCATCCGGACCTGCGCATCCTCTCCGACACGCGCACCCAAAAGGATACGCTCGAGGTGTTCGGCGGCGAATATCCCGGTGGCGCGCTCTACTCGACGACGGCGTGGATCGGCGGCCACGAAAAGGAGGCTCAGGCCCTGACCAATGCGATCCTGAACACGCTCGGCTGGATCCACGCCCATACGGCCGAAGAGATCATGGAGAAAATGCCGCCGGAGATCGTCGGCAAGAACAAGGAACTTTATCTCGCCGCGCTCAAGAACACGATCCCGATGTATTCGCAAACCGGCCAAATGGATCCCAAGGGCGCCGACGCCGTGCTTGCGGTGTTCAGCGAGGGCTCGCCCGAAGTCGCCAAGGCCAATGTCGATGTCAGCAAGACCTACACCAACAAATATGTCGCCCAGGCCAGGAAGACCACGGGGATAAATGCCAGGTAGATCGACGGGTCGATTGTCGCATGACCCCTCCCATCATTCACCGCGTCACGACCCTTGATCTGCCTGTTCGGCCGGGGCCCTGGCCGTTCGCGCAGGCGCGGCGCGCCGATATCGATGCGCATTTTGCGAACGAGCAACGCAGGAAGCCGAAGATCTGGAACGGCCGCGTCCTGCTGGCGCGCAACCCGATTTTCACGGACTACCGTTTCAGCGCCGATTATTTCGAGACCGATTTCGCCAGCTTCCTGGCGTGGCGCGACTGGGGATTTCCCGACCGCGACATTTTCAATGGCTTCGGCATGGGCGCGCTGCGCTGCTCTGACGGCGCCTTCGTGCTCGGGGAAATGGCAGCGCACACCGCCAACGCGGGGCGGATTTACTTTCCGTCGGGGACGCCCGATCCCGATGATGTCAGGGACGGCGCGGTTGATATCGCCGGCAGCGTCGCGCGTGAAGTGCTGGAGGAAACCGGCCTGACGGAAGCGGATTATGCGGCGGGGGCGCATTGGGATTGCGTAGTTTCCGGTGCGGCGATCGCGATGATCCGGATATTGAACGTCGACATGGCCGGTGAGGCGCTGCGCGCGCGGATTAACGCCAGTCTCGCCTCGCAACGGCAACCCGAGCTGTGCGCGATCCATCTGGTGCGCGAGATGCGCGATCTCACGGCGGCAATGCCGCGTTTTGTCACAGCGTTTATCGAGCGGGAGTTCGCGGCTCAATGACGGGTGCTAGCGCCGCTCACGCGCCCGATGTGCCGTCGATCCGCCCGATGTACCGTCGATCCACACGAGGCAACCGGAGCCCGCGATCTCATGAGCAAAAAGTCTTCACAACCCCTCGGGGACCATTTTCTCGCGCCGTTCCGCTTCGACGGATCGGGTGAGTTCCATCTCAGGTCGTACAAGACCAGCGAAAAGGGCGGTCTGGACAAGGACAAGGCCGAGAAGATTCTCGAAGCCAATCGGAAGCGTCTGAGCGACTTTCAGGAAAAGCTCTACGCCCAGGATCGCTGGTCGGTCTTGATCATCCTTCAGGGCATGGACGCAGCCGGCAAGGACAGCGCGATCAAGAACATCTTCGCAGGCGTCAACCCGCAGGGCTGCGAGGTTCATTCATTCAAGCAGCCGTCGACAAACGAACTCGCGCACGATTTCATGTGGCGCCACGTGACGGTGCTGCCGCGCCGCGGCCAAATCGGCATCTTCAATCGCTCCTACTACGAGGAATGTCTGGTGACGCGGGTGCATCGGGAGCTCCTCGCCAGGGAACGGCTTCCCTCCAGGTTGGTGACCAAGGATATCTGGCGCCAGCGCTTCGAGGATATTTGCGCCTTCGAACGCTATCTCACGCGCAACGGCACCGTGATCCTGAAATTCTTTCTCAACCTCTCAAGGGAAGAGCAACGCAACCGATTTCTCGATCGGCTCGATGATCCCGCAAAAGTCTGGAAATTTTCGATGGCTGACATCGCCGAGCGCGCGAAGTGGCGCAGATACATGGCCGCGTATCAGGATATGATACGACACACCTCGACGGGCTCGCCATGGTATGTCGTGCCGGCCGACCACAAATGGTTCGCGCGCCTCGTGATCGGATCTGCGCTCGTCAGCGCGCTGGACGGCCTCAATCTGCGCTTTCCGCGCGCCGACAGGGCCTCGCTGCAGGAATTCAAGAAGGTGCGCGAGGCGCTGGAGCAGGAGGGAAAGAGCACGGCAAAAAAGACGTCCAAGGTCGCAAAGCGCGCCGCGAAGGCGAGCTGATTCAGCCCCGTCTCTTTGGTTCCGGTTCGTCCGACAAGCTTTCAGTTTTGCGTCAGAACAAGGCCGGGGATGACCCGCGGCTTTGTTCCGATATTCACAAAAGCAGCGGCGATGCTACCAGCCGACGCCGACTCCGACCGGACCAACGCCGATCCCGATGCCCGGCCTGTCGTAATAGCCGCGATCGTAACCGCCATCGTAGTAGCCGCGACGTTCGATGTAGCGTTCGCGGGGCGCGTAGCCATAGGAATCTTCGACGACCACGCGACGCGAGCGGTCGCGCCAGCAACGTCCGTATTCGTTACAGACCATGCGGACGTTTTCGATGCCGTTATCCGGCATCACCGCGACGCCGTGCGAGAGAGGGGCCGCCGATGCCGCGGTCGCGAATAATGCACTCGCTCCCAGCGCCAGTGAGAATATGACCTTCTTCATTTGGAACTTCTCCTCCAAGGTTGTGGGTGATTAAGCGCCAGTAGCGGCCGATGGTTCCAGGGCCCCGCGGGTTTGTTCGGGGCCGCGGAACAAGCCGGCCGGGGCTTCGATAGTTCACGGACCGGTTGACGGCCTGGCTAGCGCGAAAGTCGCTTGACGATCTTGATCGCGCGCGCCGGGCCGCGCCATCCGAGAAATTCGAGCTTCTTGTCTTCAAGGGCGTCGGTAGCTTCGAAAAACTTCTCCAGTTCCTCGATGGCCCGCGCGGGCAGCCGCCGCACGTCCTGAAAATCGCCCTCAAATGGCGATCGGTCGGGGACCGCGAAAACTCGATCGTTTCGTTCTTTGCCGCTCTTGCTGGTTTGCAGCACCTCGAGCACGCCGATCGGCTTGCAGCGGAGCACGAGGCCGGGATAGGTGCCGGCATCGTGGATCACAAGAACATTGGCTTCGGCGTTTCGCGGTGTAGCGAATGGCACCGCCCGACCGACCTTGGCCGAACCTGGCCAGCAATGCTTTCCGACCTACCTTGTGGCGATCGGCGGAAGAGTTCGGTCACGATGAGATCGTGCGGTTTCTGCCCTCGAACCTGAACGAAGAGGAAAGCCACCAATACCCAGACCCAATTCGATAGCGCTCCGCAGGGGCGTCAATCGCAAGGCTGCCGGTTGAGGAAGCAGCGCCAGCGGCGGACAACTCGGCTGACTAGCTGCCGGTGGCCGACGCATACCACTGCTCTGGCCGCTGCTCCGGCACCAAATCCTTCCTGGCCGTTCGCCGTGGGGGCCGCGGCGTTACCGAAGGTGGGCTTCCGGTCTGCTCAAGGCGCGGCCGTCTCGCCATCGCGGGCGTGGATTTGGGGTGGCTTTGCTGTTCGATCCGTTTCGCCCGTGCGATGTCGGCCAAGGCACGGTCGAATTTTTGCAGGCGATAAAAGATGATGCCGCGGTCGATGTAGGACGCCGGAACATTCGGATCGAGCTGGATCGCGTGATCCAGGTTTGCCACTGCGCCGTGGAGGTCGCCGTTGCGGTAGGCGGAAATTCCCCGCGCGCGAAACGACGTGGCGTCGTTCGGGGCGGGGTCGGGAGCCGCGCCGGTAGTGAGTGTCGGGACGCTCTCCGCATCGCTCAGGCGCATGGCTTTTGGCACGACGGCCTCATCGGTCGCATGTGCGCTCTCGGGCTTTGCGGGCGATGAATTCTCGTCGGCAGGATACCGAAAATCGGCTCGGCTGACGGCCTCAATATCAGGCGGTCCACGGAGCGCGGCGGCAATCTTGCTTGCCGGATCAAGGGATGCCGCCGGCATGTGCATGAACAGCAAACAGCCGACAACCACGATCGAGGCTGCGGTGAGCGCGATCACGTTGGAGGCATAACTGTGAATCCTGGCGGCGGTGCGTTGCCTGGATGCCGACTGCTGCTCCACGCGCGCGAGCACCATCAGATGGTCGTAAGCCGCGCGCTGTTCGGCGTCGCCCAGGATTTCGTTGGCACGGACGATCTGCCTGAATTTCAGCGCCGCGTCGGGATCGCCCGGTCTGAGGTCGGGATGAGTACCTTTGACGGCCCGACGGAACGCGGCCCTGAGATCCTCAGCGTCGTCGTGTGGAAGGGCGCCCAGCAAATCGTAAAGCGTGTCCATTGCCGCTCTCGCTGCAGGACCTCGCCTCCGTCGGAAATTCCCGTCGCGAATTTCGCGAATTTGCTGCGGAGTACGCGTCCAACTAATTCTCACCGCCAATGCAGGATGTTGATTCAGTTGGGCAAAAAAATGACTTGTCGAACGTCCCGGACTCCCATAGCGGCATTTGCCGAACGTGGTTATCGGGAGGGCAGCGCTTCGCATTTCGTTGCGGCCTGCAGCTGCCGCAAACGCTTGCGCGCGGTTTTTTCCGCTTCCTTATAGCAACTTAGTTCGTATTCGAGTTTCAGGCGCGCCCACTGGTCGGGGTCGAGCGTCTTGAGGTCCGCCCGCCCGAAGCCACAATCCGGCGCGGCTTGTGGCGCAAGCAAGGCGCGATCGGGGCGACAGGTTTTTGGCTCAGGACTTGTTGGCGTCGCCGCGGAAGCGCTGCTCGGCTCGATCCATGTATCAGGAGCCGAACCTGGCGCACAGCTGGCAACCGCCATCGCGCACCCCAACGCGCAGAGGATCGAAAGCGAAGATATCCAGCATTCCTGGCGCATCGCTGTCCGGTCGGCCGTGTTACGTGACACGAAATCGGAACGCCACAACAACTCGGTTGTTCGCCACAAAACTCAAATCATCGCCGGCACCGGCTCGATCGCGACCACCATGCGCAAGCCAGGCGAATATTCGCCTCTCGCGCGCCACGCACATCGCACTACGAACCTCGTGCCGCAATGGCGCCTGGGCCGCCGACCAAGCGTGATGACTATGAATCTAAAGTTTGAATTGCCTTCTAACAAAAATGGCAAATCAATCCTTAATCGTCCCTGGATGATGAACTTGTGCCCGAACCCAAAGCGCGGTGATGGCCGAGAGACGTCAGAACGACGACGAGGCGCCGTGGATGGCCGGAAGGCTCTATCTGCCGCGGCTTTTTGTTTATCATTGCGAGGCGGAAGCGGGGTCGAAGCAGTCGGAGACGCTCAAGGTGATGGAACGTCGGTTGCTGAGGGCGATCGTGAATCCAGCCATGATCCGGGACAGCGAACCTGGGCAAGGCCCTCAGTTTGGCCTTCTTCGACCATTGAAGTGGCCCGGAAGCGCCCTAGTAAGCCCATAAACGCAACCGCCAATCAAAGGACCCAGCGCTACGACAATCATGCGAGTTAGTAAAAATGGTACGTCATGATCTCAAATCGATGTCTGAGGACGAGCTTGCGTCCATCCAGGAGCTAGACACCGCTGATCCCGCAGAGTCTGCACCGAGCACGGACAAGTTTCGTGCCCAATTGCAAAGTTCGCAGCGGCTCAACGAGTATTACAACCAGGTGGTCGCCGAGATCCGTGCCTCGCTGGAGCGGGTTGAAAATGAAGGCAATTGAAGCGCGTTGAGGTGGCGGACAGGGCCATCGCGCTGATGGCCATGATCGTTCGCCAATCATCAGATAGAACGTTGTGGCGCCGTTGGCCTCCCGTGCTCTGGTTCGGGAGGCCAATTCCTTGAGCAGTCTGCCTGCATTTGGTTGCCTGTAGTTGGCATTTTTTTCAGCAATCCACCGAGGAGCGCGCCGGGCAGGCGTCCGCGGTTCCCTCTGGCTTCCAGTCACCACATCTACGCCGCGCAACGAACAAGCCAGAACCGCGATTTGATCGCAAACATGGCGGAGTCTTGGCGTTTGCTATGATTCGCAATCGTTCAACGGAGTTGGCAATGTCGACGACGCATCAGGACCAGAACAAATCGAGCGGCAAGCCCCGCCAGCGCGGCCGGAAAGCGGATCAGCGCAGTCGGAAATCCGAACAACCAGAGAGCCCGAAGCTCGATCGACCGGATGAAAATCAGACCGCCGCAATGGTGGCGCCAACCGAGGCCCCCGAGCACGGCGCAGCCGCGCCGGCGGATGAACCCATCGTCGCCGAAGTCGAGCCGGCGCTATTTGACGCAGCCGCGGCGGCGCAGGCCCCCTTGGTCGGCGAAGTCTTGCCGCCGGATACTTTTACCATCGGCGCAGCCGCGCGCGTCGACTATTTTCCGGTCAGCGTTCAAGCCATCGCGAATGCCTACGCCGACTACACCAGGAAGTCGTTCGAGGACAGCAGGTCGTTTGTCGAGAAGCTGATGGGCGTGCGCTCGCTCGATAAGGCGATTGAGCTTCAGACCGAATTCGCCCGGCAGGCCTGTGCGAATTTTGTCGCGGAGTCGCAGAAGATTTGCGACCTCTCCGGCGAACTAGCCAGACAGATCTCCGCGCCTTGGGCACGCTTCACAGCAACCCTGGTCCAGACCGGGCGTCGGTCTTAAAACCGGCCGACCCGTCTTTTCGCGAATTGAGGCTGCGCAGATTACCGGCGGGAACTGCCCGCCGTGGTGGAACTCGCAGCGTATGCTCGGAGGTAATAGCGTAGCGGAGCTTTCTCCGTGGACTTGCCGCGACGCCGCGGGACCATCGCTCTCGGCCGCAGGCGAAAGTGGAAAAACCCAAATACCCGCAAACCGCAGCGGCCAGATCTGATGCCGGCAGGCTCCTGCCGGTTTAAGGAAAGTTTAAATTATACCCATCATATTCGGTTGATGAAGGTTATGAGCGCCATTTCGATTGTCGCTGTGTTTTCTGTATTTTGTGAATCAAAAGTAATTGCGATGGCGCCAGCCAACTGGCTCGGATGATCCGGGCAACAGGGGCGGGACTCGGTTTTCAATAGGCGGGATCAAGTGATCGAAACCCGGATAGCACCTCGCTTCCGCGTCATGAAAGCCGCAATGATTGAGTTCATCGGCGGTCCTGTTAATTGCACGGTGCGCGACATCTCGCTTACCGGAGCTGCGCTCGAAGTGCCGAGCCAAATCGGCATCCCGGCGCAATTCACATTGGTTATCCCGAACGATGGATTGCATCTGCCCTGCCATGTCGTTTGGCGCAGAGAATTTCGCATCGGCGTGGCCTTCGATTAGAGCGTCTCTCTCTCTCTCTCTCTCTCTCTCTCTTTCTCCGCGAGGCTGAGGCCATCCCCTCGCCGAACGCGCGATCGTGCTTGCTTCCATATCGCATCGGATGCAGAATTATTCAGTCGACATGAATGTCAGAGCCGTCTGACACGTTGCGGTTGCCGGTGGGCCGTCATCATCGGTTCACGTCGCCGGCGTATCGCATCTATGGAAAATTGCGGCTCTGCAATTGATCGAGTCTAAACGCCCCAAGGTGCTGTTGATGGGGCGGGAAAGAGTCATCTCCGCCAGATAAAGTCAGGTCCCCATGAGTCTTGCCGACGCGGACTCTTCTTCGACCCGACGCCAGCAACAAGCCGACATGCGGCTCGTTCCCGGCGGTACGCTCCGCATGGGATCCGACCACCATTATCCTGAGGAAGCGTAATGGGAGTGACGAGCATGGTTTCGCTGAATTTGCCGCTCTGGCTTCGTCTTGTCCTGCTTGTTGGTGTGGTCGGCGTTGCCTCCGGCGCGAGCCTGCTGGCTTATCGGTATTACACACGTCCGGTAACGTTGAGCGTGGCGGTGGGCTCGATCGACGGCGAAGCCGCCAAGGCGATGTCAGCTCTTGCGGGCCGGCTCGTTTCGACCAACGCCCCGGTGCGGCTCAAGGTCATCGACAGCGGCACCGCGCTTGAAGCGGCCAGGACGTTTTCGGCAGGCAAGGCGGACCTCGCGGTGGTCCGCGGTGACGCCGGCGATCTGTCGCAAGCGCAGGCCGTCGTCGTCATGAGCCATGTGGTCGTCCTCATCATCGCACCGCCGGGCTCGACCATCGACAGCATCGACAAATTGAAGGGCCGCCGCGTCGGCGTGATCAGCGGCGACGCCAACGCCAAAATTGTCGACGTGCTGAGCAGGGATTTCGGGCTGGATCGCGCCAAGGTGTTCAAGGATATCGCCTTGCCGGATGCCCGGCGCGCCATTCAATCCAAGGAGGTGAGCGCGCTGCTCGTCGTGATCCCCCTGGCCGGAAAATATCTGTCGCTGGTGCGGGACTTGTTTCAGCAGGGAAGCTCTAAAGCGTTGCCGGTACTGATCCCGATCGATTCCGCGGGGGCAATCGCCCAAGCCGAACGCGCGTATGAAAGTTTCGACGTTCCGAAAGGAACGCTGCGCGGGTCGCCGCCGGTGCCGGACGATGACCTGACGACCTTGAGGACTTCATTATACCTGGTTGCGAACAAGAAGCTCAGCGCTGATTTGATCACCAGCCTTACGCTGACGATCATGAAAGTGCGCAGGGAGCTTCTCGCCGAGGATCCGATTTTTGCGCAGATCACCGTGCCGAGCACCGATCAGGATGCCTACCTTCCGCTGCATCCCGGCGCGGCAGCCGTCTATAACAGTACCCAGCAAAGCTTCATGGATGAATACGGCAACTGGATTTACCTGACGCCGATGGCGCTGGGGGGCGCGGCCACCTTACTCGCCGCGGCCTGGAAATTCCTTGGGCTGGGCCAGCCCGCAACCGGACAAGGCCCGCTGGATTCTCTCTATGCCCTGGGACGCCGGATCCGCAAGGCCGCGACCGAAGCGGAGCTTTCAGACATTGAGGAGGAGATCGACGATATCCTCAGGACGCAACGGGCCAAATCCGCCGGCGGAGACGAGAACGCGGTGGACGACGCGACGCTCAATGTGGCCGCGCACCGGCTGGAGGGCTTGATCCACGATCGGCGAAACATGCTTGCGAGGAAGCCGGCCATCGTCTCGGCGGCCTGAGCGACGCATCGCCCAGGCCATCAAACGCAGCGCAACTGAGGACGACCAACCGAACCACGTGCAACCCAAGGAGAACAGTCATGAAACATCTGATGATCTCTCTATTGCTGGCAGGAGGCTTCATAGCCTTGAGCACGATCGATGCAGGTGCGGTGGTCTGCGCGCGCGGCGTCTATCGCGCAGGCTGTGTGGGCGCACGTGGCGCCGCAGTCGTTGGAGCCCCTCGGGTTCACCGTGCTGTTGTTGTTGCGCCACGGCGGGCCGTGGTGGTTCGCCGCAGGGTGTATTGATCACGGGCTTTCGAACAAGCCGCCTCGCCAACAATGATCGGGATGCTTTGAGGCAAGCGAACTTTCGGATTCGAGACGCCAAACGGGGATATCCCAACGATGAGCGCTTGGTTGATCTCGCTCCTTGTGTTCGCAATCGTCTTTGGCGGAGCCTTGCTGGGGGTGGTCCTTCGGCCGTTGCTGTCGGAGGGTCATCTCCACCCGGACTCCCGCGACGTTGTGAAATTGGCAACAGGCTTGATTGGAACGCTGGCCGCACTGGTGCTGGGCCTGTTGATCGCATCCGCTAAAACTTCGTTCGATCTGAAGACCAACCAGGTCAGACAAATGACCGCCAACATCATTCTTTTGGACGATCTGCTCGCGCAATATGGCCCGGAAGCAACTCACCTCAGGAGCCTCTTGCGGCAAAGCATCGAGCCGTTGGCCAATCGCATCTGGCGCGAACAGGAGAGTACGGCAGGCAGACCCGGTCATTTCGAGTCGAGCGCCGAGTCGCTGGCATTCGAAAATGAACTGGAGCATCTCACGCCGGCCAATGACACACAACGCTCCCTGCAGTCGCGCGCCATTGCGGCCTTCATGGAAGGCGCGCAGACCCGGCTGCTGCTGTTTACCCAGGCCGGCGGTTCGATTCCTGCTCCATTCCTGGTCATACTGGTTTTTTGGCTGAGCGCGATTTTTTTTGAGCTTCACCTTGTTTGCGCAAACCAATCTGGTCGTCATGACTTCGCTACTGGTCTGCGCGCTGTCGTTTGCCGGCGCGATCTTTCTGGTTCTGGAGCTGGATAGTCCTTTCACGGGACTGATGGGAATTTCGAGTACGACGCTGCGGAGCGCGCTTTTACCGTTGAATTCGTAGGGTCGAGGCATACACTGGCTTGCGGGAGGCCTGCGATGTCAAAGAGGCCGAAAATCGCGGTGCTGCCGTGACGAGCCCATTATCAGTTTTTGGCATGCCGCCTGCTCAGCAGCCGGCACTCCAGCTGATTTACGATACCGCGCCGATTGGCCTTGCTTTCCTCTCTCCCGATTGCCGTTATCTGCAGATCAACCAGCGCCTGACTGAAATATGCGGCATCTCGGTCGAGGATCATCTCGGGCGCTCGGTTCGGGACTGCGTGCCGGCTCTGGCCGACGCGGTCGAAGCTATTGTCCGCTCGATCATGAACACAGGCGAGCCGGTGATCGGAATCGAGGTCGCCGGTCAGCGCCCCGATCAAACGGACGAGCGCTCATGGATCACCTATTGGCACCCGCTGCGCAACCCGACCGGCGAAATTGTCGGTGTCAACGTCGCGGCTGAGGAAGTAACCGAACGAAAGCGCGCGGAGGCAGCGCTGCAAGCCAGTGAGCGCGAGCTGCGCAGCGCAAGGGATACCGCCGAGGCAACGTTGCGACATCTGCAAGAGACCCAGAATTTTCTGATCGAGGCGGAAAAACTCGCAGCCCTCGGGCGGCTGGTGGCGGGTGTCGCGCACGAGATCAACAATCCCGTCGGCACCAGCCTGACTGTGGCTTCGTCGCTTGAACGCAAGACCACCTTGATCGCGGATGAACTGGCTCACGGTAACCTCAAGCGCTCCGCCTTGAATGAATTTTTGAACGTCAGCCGCGCAGCGTCATCGCAATTGATCGCCAATCTCAGTCACGCAGCCGAAATGATCCAGTCCTTCAAGCAGGTGGCGACCGACCGGAATTACTCCGATCAGCGCATTTTCGATCTGGGTGATCTCACCGCCCAGATCATCAAGAGCCTGCGGCCGGGTCTCAAAACGCAGAACTTGACCCTCCGCCTCGACTGCCCCCCGGATCTAACGATGAACAGCTATCCAGGGCCATATGGACAGGTGTTGACCAATCTCTTCCTCAACGCGGTGACGCACGCGTTTCCGGAAGGCGAAGCAGGCGAGATCGGCATCAAGGTGCAGGCGGCAGGTCAGGAGAATGTCGAAATTGTCTTCTCCGATGACGGCTGCGGCATGAGCCTTGATGTCAGGCGGAAGGCCTTCGATCCGTTCTTTACGATGCGCCGCGATCAGGGATGCACCGGTCTCGGTCTGCACATCGTCTACACCATCGTCACCAATTGTCTGGGTGGCCGGGTTAATCTTGAGAGCGAGCCCGGCGAAGGAACGAAAATAACGATCATGCTGCCGCGGGTGGCCCCGAAAGCGTCCAGAGACGGGACAGGGCAGGTCTAACCCGAAACGGATTTGGGAGCTCAACATCGGTCTACTTCGACGTGCCGGTAAAAATCGACCTGGGGCGCAACTTCAATGCCTACAAGTTCTTTGGCTTCGCGATAGGGCCGCTTACGGCGGATCAATTCGCGGACGATTGAGCGGCGTCACCGCACTTGATATGCGGCGCAGTAACGCGACAGCATTTGAGGCATCGCTCATGGGGGCGAGGATATTTGCTGGATGGCAAGGATGCGACGCCGGTTTCAAGGTTGCCCGCGCATTATTCGGCTGCTTTCTGGTCGGCATGGTCCTGCGGCCGGCCGTTGCCGCCTCACAAGATGCGTCTTCTCGCGACCAGAGTGCAAATACGGGCGAGGACTTCTTCAGGCCGCCGACAAATCTGTTTCAGATGATGGAACAATACAGGACGGCTCCTGGAAGCGGCAGCACGAGCGGATCTCTTCGCGACGTCACGACCGAGACGCTCAATCTGCGTTTTGACCACGCGCTGGATCTGGCGCCGATGTGGATACTTGCGTTGCGCTCCGATCTGCCTCTGCTCGCCAGGAATCCGATCTCGTCCACCAATCCTGATGGCGATTACCTGCATGGCGTGGGCGACGCGAATGTCCAGGCAGCCGTCATCCACAATTTGAGCCAACGTTTTGCGGTCGGCTTCGGCGCCCGCCTCATCGCCCCTACGGGTGGAGACACTTTCGGCTCGGGAAAATGGCAGATCATGCCCATTATTGGCGCGCGTTACGGGTTGTGGGAGATCAATTCAGCCAGCTATTTCGAGCCGATCATTCGATACGACGCCAGTTTCGCCGGCGATCCGACCAGGAGAAACATCAGCAATCTGCAATTCGCGCCGACCGTCAACCTGGGCCTTCCTGACCAATGGTTCATTACCTTCTACCCGAGCGCGGACATTCGGATGAATTTCGGCGATCCGATCACCGGACAGACCGGCCGGTTGTTCCTTCCATTCGATGCCAGGATCGGACGCAAATTGTCGGACAATGCTGCGCTCTCGTTCGAGCTTGGAGTGCCTGTCATCAAGGATTACCCTGTTTACAATTTAAAGACGGAGGTCAGACTTAATATAACTTACTAAGCATCGAACAGGTTTTCCCACGTCGCACGATCGGAGGGCGACCGCGCCTGATTTGCCGCGGGCGCCGTTCGCGATTTGGTGTCCAGCCCGCGCGTGACGAGCTTCCAAGCCATCATCAGCGACGCGAGCAACTCTCTGCACTGATGACGACTCCAAAACGCGGGTTTGCCCGTCGTGCCAATATGCCGCAATCGGCGCCATTGATCTAACCCCCAAATCAGCGACACATTGCGCACTATCCCGTCCCGATCAGAGGGGCGTTTCGCGATCGTCACGAACGTTGGTGCGGGATGCGGTGGACGCGGCGACGTCAAACGACGAATGACGTTTTTCGCGGACGGCGAAGTCGTGTGGTCCTGACGCCCCGACGCTGGCGTCAAGCTGGTGGAGGCAACTTCGCCGGCGAGGGTGGCAAGAAAGCCCGGTCACCCGGGAGAGCGCGCTATAAGCCGTTAAAACCATTGCGCGGGGAATGCCGGGTGTTTCCGGTGTGACCGTGGTGACTAACGCGTGGTGCTTTCTACACACCACACGCGGCTGCGGGCGCATCGAGCGCCCGGCATTCCCTGCGCCCTCTGACCTCTGAGGGCGAGACGTTTCAGGACAAAACTCGCGCGAAGTGCGCGGCGAGATCGCGAAGCTGTGGATTGTCGTCATTGCGAGGAGCAACGCGACGAAGCAATCCACACTTGTTTTGTGGAGCCATGGATTGCTTCGCTTGCGCTCGCAATGACGACGTTGGGCTGTTTGACAATTCAATTCCATCTGTCACCGCCCGCGAAGGCGGGCGATCCAGTATTCCAGAGACGTCAGTGATTAAATCGAGAAGCCGCGGCGTACTGGATACCCTGCCTTCGCGGGGTATGACGATTTGTTTGTTGGATGAATCAGCGAGTTAAGCCCGGTGATGACGATCTAAAAAGCTGTCTAAGTCCATGCTGTTTGAAATCTGAATCTGAGAATGCAGGGGCGTTCTTCCTTACCCTCCCCTGGAGGGGGAGGGTCGACGCGAATGAAATGAGCGGCGGGGTGGGGTGAGGGTCTCTCCGCTCGAACAGTGCCCGAGCTGAGATCACCCCACCCCGTCTCGTATTTCGCTTCGCTCCATACGAGCCGACCCTCCCCCTCCAGGGGAGGGTGAAGACGACGGAACTAGGTCAAGCTTTCTGACTATCTTTTGGCATTGCAGCTTGGCGCATTTCTCGTCTAGAACGGGCCTCAAGGCGCGTCCGAGGCAACCAACCGTCAACGGTTTTGGCTCAGGATGAGGCTTTAAAGGGTCTGGCAATGCTGATTCGCGGCGAAAAGTGCGGAGTTCAGGGTGGAGCGGCCGATGCCGCCCGTGCCCGCGCGATTCCGGCTGCGTCCTTGCCCACCCTGCTTCTTGGCGGGCTTCTGCTTCTTATCGGCCCCTGAGGGCCGTCTGGCGCTTGGCGCCTGGGCACTCAGGGGTTCGCGCGAGATCACCCAGACCCTTCAGCGCTCAAAAAAAGCAGCGCACCACCTAGAGGAATTTTCGAAATGTCCACCGTGAACAAGTCCGACAAGGACCGCGTCGTGATATTCGACACCACCTTGCGCGACGGCGAACAATGCCCCGGCGCCACCATGACCTTCGAGGAGAAGCTCG
>Ga0210405_10000425_pt1 | contig 57099 bp, 68 predicted proteins | sample IncBWH11MmetaG_FD_155492 | JGI IMG/M metagenome (GOLD analysis project Ga0210405, IMG submission 155492) | Forest soil microbial communities from Barre Woods Harvard Forest LTER site, Petersham, Massachusetts, United States - Inc-BW-H-11-M | ecosystem: Environmental > Terrestrial > Soil >...
GACCAAAGAGACCTAAAACTCCAGCCCTGGACCGACTACTACAACCACGAGCGACCCCATGGTAGCCTCAACTACAAGCCGCCCATCAGCCGCTCCGGCGATGGAACAACGTCTTGACCATCTACAGGCACCCAGGTACTTTAAGAGTGGCTTGGGAGTAGGCGGACTACGTCGTTGTACATTACGTAGGCGAAGAGGACGAGGAGGAAGACCAGGCCTACCTGGATGAAGCGTTCTTTGAAGGCGAGGCTGAAGTCGCGGCGGCGGATGCCCTCGAGGGAGAGGAGGAGGATGTGGCCTCCATCGAGGATGGGGATGGGAAGAAGATTCAGGATGCCGAGATTGACGCTGATGAGCGCCATCAGGGAAATCACGGTGAAGACGCCTTGCGAAACGGCTTCGCCGGCGGCGCGGGATATGCCCACTACGCTTTGGAGTTGCTTGACGGAGACGCGGCCGCTGAAAAGTTTGCCGAAGACGCCGAGAGTGTCTTCCACAATTTCCCAGGTGCGAGAGCCGGCTTCGGAAAGAGATTGCACAAGGCCGACGCGCTTGTAGGCGAGGGCGGGCTCGGGAGCGACGCCGATCTGATACTTGGTGTCGGTGGTGTCGGCGATGCCCTGCTTGGGAGTGACGGCGAGAGTGAGAGTTTGGCCGCCGCGCTCGACTTCGAGCTGAAGGGTCTTGCCGCCGGAGCCGCGAACGGTGTCCACGAACTGATCCCAGTAATCAATTTTCTTGCCGTCGATGGAGCGGACGGTGTCGCCGGCGCGGAGTCCTGCGTGGTCAGCGGGCGTGCCGGAGGCGACTTCGCTGATGCGCGCAGGGATAGGGTAATAGCCGAAGGGGCGCGATGAAATATCGTTTTTGAGCGGAAGAGTGACGGTGCGTGTGGCGCCGTTGTTTTCTACTTCGACTTGCAGAGAGGCGCCTGGAGCGGTGCGAACAATGAGGGATTGCACCTGTTCCCAAGTGGGATTTTTCAAGTTGTTGACGGCGACAACGTGATCGCCGGACTGGAGCGAGTCGGATGCGGACTGCTGCGCGGGAGGAGCGGCAACGACGATTGGCTTGTTGAGAAACGCAGCGTACGGAATGCCGGCGAAAAAATAGTAGGCGCCTAGAAGAAGAACGGGAAAGATGAGATTGACAGTGGGCCCGGCGACGGAGATTAGCGCGCGCTGCCAGCGCTTTTTGGACATGAGCTCATCGGGAGCGCCTGTGGGAGCCTGATCGTTGGAGTCGACATCGGTGATGTCCTGGCCGGCCATGCGGACATAGCCGCCGAGAGGGACGGCGCTGATGCGCCAGTCCGTGGCGCCCCACTTGAAGCCGAAGAGGCGCGGGCCGAAACCGATGGAGAAGACGTCAACGCGAACGCCGAAGAGGCGGGCGATGACGAAGTGTCCCCATTCGTGGACGAGGATGATGACGCCGAGAACAAGGACGATGCCGATTGCAGTATTCATGCCTGGGGGAAGCCCTTTCGTGACTCGATATTAGTTTCGCATAGTTAGATGCGTGGGGGGAAGCGATGGGTGGGCGGGAAGCGGTAATCAGTTATCAGTAATCGGTAATCAGTAAGAGGAAGAAGAGGATCCCGCCGCAGCTTGCGAGTTGGGCTTGCCAGCAGTCTGGGTCCGGGGGCGTGGTTCTCGCAAGGTCGAACCGATTCTCTCGCGCATTCGGAACAACATTTTTGCTAACTCATCGATGCTTTGAAATAGAGGTTCACTGGCCCGCTCGTTGAGATAACCCAGGCGGCACGCGATTACAAGGTGAGTTTCCAGTTCCCGAAGTGAACCGCTTGCAATGGCAAGAAATCGGAGAAACTCTCGTGGGTTCCAACGGCCAAATCCCTCAGCGGTATTGGCTGGAACCGAGGTTGAAGCCCTTCGAATTTGTGAGGTTAGGCCAAACCGTTCTTCCACGGGGAGGTTGGCGGATACTCTGCAACATGCCTCGACAAGAACTACCGACTTCTGCCAAATCTTCAGATCCTTTACAGCTTGTGGGGCACCGCTCATGACTCACCGCCTGTCTTGATATCTACACAGGATATAAACCCCCTGTGTAACGCAAGGGAGCGATTGTCCTCTCTTACTGATTACCAATTACTGATAACTGATTGCTTTTCCCGTCAGAAGGTGTCGGAGGTGATTTCGGGGTCGTGGGGGGTCCAGTCGTCCGGGGGGAAGGAGATGCGCCAGAATTTGGGGGCGGGTTTAAGGAATTCGACGCCGACTTCGGATTTGCCTTCGGGGGCGGGAGTGACGTGGACTACGCGGACGAATTGCTCTTCGAGGGTTTCGGGGTGGCGGCAAAGGATTTTCTGGTTGAGCGTGACGCGCATGGAAATGAGGAGAAGTGCGCCGTGGGCGCTGACGTTGATGGTGAAGGCGTTTTCCGGGACGTGCTGGCCATCTGGGCCGCGGGCGATGACGAGGATGGGGAGGCGAAGAAGGACACGCTGGGTGCGGCGGCGGTTGGGAGTGGGGACTTGGTTGGAGGATGGGTTGGTCACGTGGGAGATGGCCTGGGAATAGTGTTGAGGAAGAAGAGGGCTAGGTCAAGAGACGGGAAGGACAGCTGTTCGCAGAGGGAAGGGATGGTCCCGGAGGAGGGAGTCGAACTTTTTGATTGTTTTCTCAATGTTTCTGACGTATCCTACTAATTGTTACCAGTTTGTTGCCAGTATTCCGGGAGGGCCGATGAAAGCACGGGTTGCGATGCTAGCGCGAATCAATAACCGGGAATTCGGGTTTCCCTACGTGCCAGTAGAATTCAAGCGAAACGCCGTACAGTTCCCTATCGAGTGGCAACGCAAGGACAGTGGACGGGTTATTGGCATCCACGAGTTTGAGCCGGAAGCGGTCATGGGGTTCTATGCTCGATACCAGAATAACGGCGTCAACCCCGTAGAGCCTGTTGGCAAGCGGCTGATGCAACCTCTCGGGAAAGACCCGGTCGCCGCCTACATGGAATTCCAGCGCATAGACCAGGACTTCGAACGAATCGACCGTGGGCTAGCCCCGGTGAACGTTCCCGCCGATCTCCCAAATGCCGCCCCGAAAATGACCCTTGCCCAAGCCGTTTCCAAGTTCGAACGAGACTTGACCGCCGAAGGTAAAAAGAAGCGTGCCATCGAAAGCTACCTGGGGCGGGTGCGCAACTTCGCACGGTTCTTCGAAAAGCGGCCTGGCATTCCACTCGACAGAATCTCCGCTGATGACATTCGCAACTTCCTGGTGTGGCTCCCGAACAATATCCAGCGTCGTCTTGGAAGTGGCGGTCACATCAACAACACTCTGCGCAACCATCTTCGGGATGCCAAGATCATGATGACTAGGTATGGTGTCCAATTCCCTCTCGAAAACAAGTACTGGCCCAAAGAGATCGAGAAGCGCAAGCGGAAGTATTCGGTGGATTCCATCAAAGCGATGCTGGCCGCATGCAAGCGAGAACGGAGCGACAATAATCACTGGTCTGAGCAAGACGAACGCGACCTGATTCATTTCCTGCTGAACACAGGGTTCCGAGATGAGGAAGTCGCACACGCCCAGTATGGAGACATCAATTTCAAGAAAGGGTCCATCAACGTCTATCCCAAGCCGGAATACAAGTGGTCGCCTAAGGACAACGAAAGCCGCGAACAGGATATCGACCTGAGTCCTAGCTTCCTGAAGAAGCTGAAGGCTCGAAAAGAGAAATACAGCGCAAAGAACACCGATCTGATCTTCCCGAACACTCTTGGCAAGCCCTATTTGAACGAGGGTCTGTTGAACGTGGTCCGCCGTCTCGTCAAGGAAGCTGGACTAGAGGAAAAGGCTGGACTGCATCTGTTCCGCAAGACATTTGGAACAATGGTTGCGAATGCTCGTGGAATCGAACAGGCGAGAATCTGGCTGGGCCATGATGACGTTCAAACCACGCAAGCGTATCTAGCTGCGGACGAGTGGACATCTTCTGATGATTCCGGGGCGAAGCAGCAGGCGATCTTTGAAGCGGTCGGAGATTAAGCCGCCTTCTGTGTTCGACGCTGGAGGAACCGTTCTACGGACTCCCATCGAAACTTCCATCCGCCGTCCAACTTAATAGCCTCGATTTTCCTGCCGCCAATATATCGCAACAACGTGCTGCGACTAACGTTGAGATACACTCTCACGCATTCAAAATTGAGCAGATTGTTGCGATCACAATCGGATGTACGTTGCTGCGGGATAGTGCTCAGGATTGCTACAGGTGAGGCAACTGCAAAAGGCTTGTGCTTCATGGCGGGATTGTTTCGCTGCGCTCTTAGCCCGGCCTGCGCCGTCGAGAGCGTTACATCTTTGTTCAGTTATTTAGACTGACCAGCTACTTCCTCCTAATAAGAGATCGGCCCCCGAGAAGCCGGAGGCCATCAAGAAACAGAGTACTAGGACTACCCCGGATTGTCAAGTAATTCCCTGCTTTCTATTCACATGGGAAGGCTTTAGTTAAAGACGCCATGATGATGTACGGTGCGGGTAGCTGGCGGTTCTCAGGATGCTCCTCAAGCCATTTCACGACAACATCCACGATCTGTTCGTTTGTCACTCCATCACCTGGACAGGGTTGTCGTAAAATTTCAGAGGAAGATAGGCTGGCAAAACAGGCACAATACGCCGAATTATTGTATCGCTCTGCTTTGAAGAAATTAGGCTAGAAGAATGAGGGCGACGAAATGACGCGGCGAGTTGACCCTAAGATCGAGACCATAGTTGGCAGAGAGGTTTCTCAAAACGTAAAAGATACGGACAGCCGCTATGAGAGGGAAAGAGACCTGCTCTTGGATGAATTAGACGAGGTGGGACTAAGTGTTCTCGCTGTTCATGAGGCGGCGCATGAGCATTACTTCTATTTGTCGGGAAAGGTGGTTTTGAAGTTCGTGCCGCCCGTTGTTCGCTTCCGTAAAGACAAACCCAAGCCATTTAAGAAGCAATTAGCGGGAGTTCACCTTCGCTCGTGGGAGCCTTTTCCCGAGGACTCGGAATTTATTTGGCTTCTCAAAACAGCGAAGGCACTCGCGGCAGGTGGGACAGCTTGCGCGGAGATTACGACTTCCAGATTCAGAGGCGACAAAAACGACAGATGCCGATGGAACAAGACTTGCGCCGCCGCATACAAAGGAAGAAAGACACCAACCGAGATCGAGTCGATAGCGGAGGAACTTTGGAGCCGCGCAAAGGAAAAGGTTGGACTCGAATTCACAAATGAAGATTTGAAAGCTCAGATTCGAAAACGCGGACAAGAGATTATGCCGCACCTGTTCCCGTGGCTACAGTAAGTTCCAATTCGTCTTCCCACGGTTGCTCATAATTCACTAAAGCCTCGGCAAATGCTTTCGGGTCCGCCCCGGTATAATCTGTGGCAGCGGCTCTGATTGCTACGCTCGCCGTCGCCTTGTGTTTCAAGGCTATTTCACGCTTCTCTTCTGGTAGTGAATCTTTAACTGTCATGTTTTCTCCTTCGCTGCCCCGCGACTGCCGACAGCCTTCCTCACGGCTAGTCTCGTGGCAATTGCTGTGGCTTTCTTGTGGCGCTTCGACTGGCGTTTTGGACGGCGTGCCAGAATTGAACCGGGCACCAAAGCCTGAACCCGACGATCTAGCGCACGATAGTGAAGCTCACCATCCACCAGGACCGCCAACAGGTCATTACCGCCGTTCCGAAGATTCTTGAGTTGGTTCAGGCTCAACGTGGACTTCACCTGGACGCGGAGGATTCGACGGCCTTTCGCAGCGTAAAGATCAGTGGGCGAGTTTGGGCTTAACATTCTCGCGACATGAAAGCCCAACCCCATTAGGTGAATTGCCACGCGCAACTCGGCCATCGCACCTTTCGTTCCAGAAGACAGTTCGTTCATTCCTCAATCCTTCGCCGCAATCTGCGTCAGCCTATAAAATAAAACCACAGCCGTCAGACCGCGCCCCTAACTCAAGTTGGTTCCGTCAAATTGGAACTGGATGATGGTTCCAGAATTCAACGGATATATTCCCAATCCGCCCACTGTTCCGCCGTTGTCCAGTTGTATGCTCACGGGAAATGTGCCGGACGTATTCGCGATGGTATAGGTGGTCTGCGTGGCTAGGGTTGGAGCCTGAATGGTTGCGAGACGCACGCCGCCAGTGAAATTAATGCACCGGATGTTGTTCGCAAAACTGACACTCGCAGCGTAGTTGTTTGCACTACTACCGAATACGTTCAATGTCGGTTGGCTATAGAGGAATTTTGTGAGGTCCGGCGAGAAACCACTGGTGCTAGTCACGTCCTTATAGCCGAACTGAACGTCGTGTCTTATTTGAAAATTAGGAACAGCATTTGTCATAGAACTTTCTCCTGCGGCGCAGCCGCGAACTGCAATATGAAAAAGGCTTCACGCGTCGGGCTTTAACCGACACTGGCTGATGAAGCCCGTGCTGCGGACTTGGATTCATGCTTCCGGTCTGGGAGTCATGTCAGGGCGGTGCCGCAACGTGGTGCCCCGATCTCTTTCAGTAACCGTCCTGATTTCCGCCAGATGTTTTCTTATGGTTTTTGCTAGGCGTGGCCTGTGATGACCCATCGGCGTTTTTGATCTTGCCGTGTGCACCAGCCTTACGTGCCTGCTGAACTCTACTAGGTGATGCAACCTGCACAGCTTTCTGCGCACGGTCGTCGCCCTGTGCTAATTTCGTTTTCTTTACGTCTGACATATATGTCTTCCTTACCGCTTGTCGCGGTGTTTTGAATTTCCCGTGGGCATTCTTGTTCATCTCAGGCTGTGACCTTCGAATCGTCACAGAATTTGGAAAATGAAAAGCGCGACCCGGTAGCTATCCAGAATCGCGCCTCCTGGCTGTCTTACGATCACGGCTTGTTCGAACAAGCAGCCCCGTGATCGTCCGGCACAATGATTCAACGCAAACATTTATGGGGATTGCCCAGGCTGACGTTGGCCGGAGTGTCGTTCCGCCTTCGTTTGCTGATGCTCTCGGATTAGACCGTCCCTCCTAATCACAAGTCGGGAAGGAAGAAGGAAACGGGCCGAGGCTATCAGCAAGTTTCGGCGGAAGCAAAAATTAGGAAACTTGTTTGTACTCGTAATCGTTCCAGTGATCTAACCACCACGAGCCGGGATTCTTTTCCTGAAGACGGTGGAACACGGACGGAGGTACAGAAAAATACCGGAAGACGGTTGAATCCTCGTAACGAATTGCGAGCGTGCGTGTCGTCTGATTGTAGCCAACCGACTTGATTAATTCGGATGTGACAGTTTGTCGTTTCATGTATCGCCACGAAGAACGGGTTTCTGATAACCCCACGCTTTAGCCCACTCCGGTTCCGCCGTTTCCTGGGCAGGTTCCGAGTCCAACTTGTCCTCGATCTCTGTCGCAGTCGGATTCGATTGTTCCAGTTCCTCCAGGGTTCTTGGGGCTTCACCGAACTTGCCGTTTTCAATTTCCTGTATCCAATACTGATTACTGTTGCCAGGTCCGCCCACCCATGTAGACGGTGGCTGATTTTGAAGAAACGCATGAGCTTCTTTTACCGAGTCGTATCTTCGCGTGCTCATCGGCAGGGTAAAGATGTAACGGCCATCAACACGTTCAATTCTGCAAATGCGATATTGAATACGCAGAGGCGGTGGAGGCGGGACAGGCTCCAAGCCCAATTCCGCCGCTGATTTTGGGGTTTCATCAAAAGTTCCGTCACTGAACATAGATTGAATCCAAAACCAACTATCCACGGTCCTGATCGCAAACTGTTCCGAAGCATGATCGAAAGCCTGTCTCACGGTGCGGAATTCTCGTGAGTTCGCTGGTAGAGTGAAAACATCACGAACAATCCCGTTGATGTTGCACCTCTGAACTCGGCATACGCGGTAGCCGACAACTTTCTGCTTGGTCATCCCTGCACCGCCAAATTGACTGTCGCGAGTATTTCGTCTCGACTGACACCATCCGCAATCGCATTCCGTATGGAATCACGCACAGCTTGTACGCTGTCCACAAAACCGACCTCATGCAAATCAGTTTTGGTTTGATCGTAACTAAGCGATTCTTCGATGATCGATTTCGGGTACTTGCTAAGAACTCGATGCAACACCTTCTTCGCAAGTTGTTCAGTCATCGGCGCGGCGAGATTCGGCTGGTTGGATTTCTGGCACTCACCGTGCTCAAATTTAGTGAACCAGCCATGCATGGTCACTTCCCGGTCCTGCAATTGACGAGTCCAGCCAAGACGGATGGCGTAGCTTTTCTCTGTCGCAGGTGGGTTTGCTCGTTCAGCGAGGAATTGCTCTATTACTGAAAACTCGCTCATCGAACGTTTTTGCTCTTGTAAATGTTAATTTCACGCTGGACGGCTTCATAAACATGACGCCATGAGCCTTGTCCTTGTTCACGGTCGTAAATCTGTCGTACCCGATCACGCAGTGAATGAGGGCCTGAAACATTAAGAGAGTCGCCTGCCATTGCTTTCCAAGTCTGTTCAGACGCATCCAAAGTCGTAGTTTGCGGCTGTGATTTTGCTCTTTCAGCGGCTTCCATGTCACGGCGCTGCTCTGCCGGGGTCTTGGAACGAAGACTACCGTCAGCAGTCTTGACTAGGTCGCTGTTAGAGAAAGGCTTCCCGATGGAATACTCGGCGTCTTCCTTCGCTAAGCGACTCACGGGTTCGCTACGACGCGGAGCCTCAACGTAATGCAACTTCCGGCCTGGTCTGTTGCTAATTCGGTCTATCCCGTTACGAATTGTCGTTGTTAAAACATCCTCGCGACGATTGCGAAGTTCAGTCAACAAGAGGGCGAGATTTTCGTATGCTTCATCGCCCTGATTCGCGAGTTGTCCTGGTTTGCCCTGTGTTGCCAACCACCCCGACAACTGTTGCGCAGCGTGTATGTTCTCGTTCGCGATATGTGTGAATTCCGCATGCTGCGGTGAACCGTAGAACTTCAAATGTGGCTTCAACTGCGGGAAGGCTTGGGCGAAGTTAGCCTCGGTCATATCTTGCTTCCAAACTTCGAGGAAGTAATTCAAGATAAAATCCGCATTCGCTAGTGTTTCCGGGTCTCTTCCGTCATAGTTGACAACGTTATAGTCCCTGCAAAACTTCACATAAGATTGAATTTCCTGCTGCGTGACTGTCTCCGATGTTCTAGCCATTGAATTCTCCTTATCGACTTCCGCGCAGACGGGCCGTCAAATTTGCGGCACCGTGCTTACGCATTAAGTTTTTGAACAACTGTAAGTTCGTGTTGCTGATTTTGTTGAGATACGCCGCGTCGATCTTCGTACCTTCGGCATTGAATTCTGGCAACGGCGGGAACCCGTATGCTGCATCCGTCGTTTCTCGTGCGGCGATCTGGCGCTTGGCCTCTGCACGTTGAAACTGGATGCGACGTTGTTCCGTCTCCTGGCGTGCGGCTGCGACTAATTCTTGCGGGGTCGCCTGATTAATTAAGAAGTCTTGGCGCTCCTCTGCGGCTTCCTGAGAGAACCGTGCAAGTTCATCCGAAGACGCCGGGGCCAAATTCAGTGCGTTGGATGAAATTGCTTGCTGAACCTGATATGAATTGAAGCCTGGCCCAAGCACTGACACTGTCAACGAAAAATTGGCATCGTTGTCTGCCAACCCTAGTTCTCTTGCGATGGCAGAAAATGTTTCGCGATCTTCCTGGGCCTGGGTGGATTCCGCCTGACGACGCTTTACCGGGTCCAAGACATCGGCAGACTGCCAGGTGATTTGACGCGCCAAATGTGGCTGCTCGCTCAATGCCTTGATGAACCACGCCGGGGATACTTGCTCTCCCTGATCTTCGTGGGTCCAGCCAGCAATGATGCTGCGGTTGGCCTGATTATCTATTGCGACCTTGCCGTTCACCGAAGTGCGGAAGACGTTAAGAAACGCTCGGTCCTGGGCCATGCGTCCACGGTCGGCCTGGATTTCGGCTATCCGTTGCTGGGCTTCTTCAGGCACACCCACGCGGTAGGCATTTAAGATTCGTTGTAATTGTTCGAGAGACGATGCCCAGAGTTCTCGCTGAAGCTTCTCGTACCCGGATACGCTCCCGCTGTATTTCTTCAGGAGGATTGTGATGATTTCCCTCTTTTGTTCTAGTTCACTCATATTGTTCCTTGCCGTTATCACGGCTTTGAAAATTGTTAGGGCCGGGCGCGATGCTCGAAGCACCCGGCGTTTCCCTGCCGTTTTGACCCGATAGACTTTCCCGTTGGGGATAACTACGCGGCGGCAGGAATCTGTCGAACTTTTACGTCCTTCGCTCGGAACTGATCTATTGCGAACTCAACGGTTGTACCCACGATCAAATCCGGTCTTGACGAGGCAAGAAACACTCGGTCGCCCGATTTAATCCAAGTTGTTGTGCCGTCGATCTTCGAAACAACGCCTGAGAAGCGTTGCTTCGTGCCGAAGTTGTTGAGGGCTTCAGCTACAAGATCGTCAACGAAGATCATGCGGCCCTCAGCTTGAACGTATCCTCGCCATCTTTACGTGCTGCCAGTTCCTTTTCGAGGACACTGCGATGTTCAAAGTTCTCCGGGTTCTCGGTGCCCCACTGCAACACAGCTTCCAGTACCTTGATTTCGAATTTGACGAGTGCCGGGGTGAGATGCACTTGGTGGCAATGCCAAATGATCTCATTCGCCGTGGCATCCACGAACCCAGTCATGTGTGTCCACTCCTCGGGCGGCAGATTTGCTTCGGCTTCCCGTATTTCTTCGATCTGCTCGATTTCCATCATTTGAATCGATTTCAGATCGTAAGCAATATCCCGGAGAAGGCCGTAGCCTTGATCTATGAATGTCTCCACATGATGGCGCTCGCCGCTGTTCGTTAAATAGCTGCTGAGTTCAGCGCGTAGAGATTCTGCTTCCGCTTTTAATTGCTCATCCAGTGCGCGGCTACGCTCAATACGCGCCAACTTATTGGCTTCGGTCTGTCGATTAGCAAGAGTCTTAGCGGAGAGTTCGTTCTCCGGTTTTCGTGGACGACCACGGCCTCTTTTTGATTGCATCGGGACTTTCGGTAATGTTGTGTTCTGTTGTTCCATAAAATCGTCCTTCCGGTTGCGCCGGAAATAAAACTTCTTAAAGTTATCGTTGGCAAAATCAACCCGGCTATGGGGCGTACGGAGGGCGTATTTTCGCTTTCGGATTTACGCGGCCTTCTGCTTCAACTTCTCCTGGTGGGCCGCGATCTTCAAAATATGAGACAAGAGCGCCTGTTCATTCTCGGCCTTCCCGTTGCGGATATTCCTCTTCAGTTGGTTGCAGGTCCAACAAAGACTTTGGCAGTTCCAAAACAGGTACCCAATTCGAGAATCTTTTCTATCCACGCCGCGAGGGGCGTAGTTCTCTCCGCACAGGGCGCATGGCGCGGTTACAATCGCTTCAAATTCTTTGAGAGTTAGGCCGAAAGAAAGATGCCTTTGATGGGCCTTGTATTTATAGGCGTCGTAAACTTTCTCCGGCGAGCACACACTGCAACTTTGTCTCACCCGGCCATGCTCACAAATGGAACCTCCACCCGTTCCCGCGTCGGCGCACTGTTTGCACCTGGTTCGTTCTTTTTCATGCTCACACTTCGCCATTGTCTCCACCCGGTACCTTTTGGGTCCCATCCCGAATTTTGCATGCCCCCAGTGGCATCCCTGGGTATCTCGAAAAAGCAAACCATTCGATATCTTTGTTGTGAGATACCCCTTGGGGGCCTTCGGCATCCGTACAGCCCGGCATGGCCTAACTTCCCTAAGCCGCTCCAAATGAGTAGGAGTCCCATCCACGCGGACAATCACGGCTCGACTGGATTTTCCTACGGCGCGAAGTTTTTCAGTTTGAAATTAACAAACGAAGAACACTGCAAAAGCTTGCACGATTTGTTGCAAAGCATGCTTTGTTGCGGGGCTTACTTGCCCGATTTGTTCGGCTGGTTGGACTGCGCGGTCAACGTTAACTGCGATGCGCCGATGTTACGCTGAACAAATTCGCTGATCGCCTGGCGAATCAGATACGCGCTGCTGACGCCAAACCTCGCGCTGATCGTTTCGATAGCTGCGGCTGCTGACGACTCCATACGAACGGACAGGACCTTCTCTTTCGTCGGTCCAATCGCCTTTGGTCTACCTCGCTTTGTTGCCATGCACCGAGAATACTGCGTTTGATATTTCAATGTCAACACAAACCTACACAATTAACTAGATGATTTCATCTCATAACTATTGTAGATTCAGCATTATCCAGTGTCGCTTTTCGCTAATTCACGACACTCATAGATGTATGTTGACAATAAATACCGGATTTGCTACTCTTGCCTACAGAAATAGAGGCTTAAATGGCCGACATTAAATACCTCAATACAAAAGAGATAACGGCGGTCCTGACCGAAGCCAAGAAGCACGGTAATCGTTCCCACCTAATGTTCCTCTTCGGTTTCCGCTTGGGCCTCCGCGTCTCCGAGATCGCCGGAATCAAACTGGCCGACATCGCGAACGGACGCATCTCCGTGCGCCGTCTGAAAGGCTCAGACCCCATTGAAGACCGCTTACTCGTATCCCATGAGAATCCCCTGTTTGACGAGAAACGTGCTCTAGCGGCCTGGCTACGCGAACGCGGTGATGCTGACGGTTCAATCTATCTGTTCACCAGTCGCGAAGGGTCGGCGGTCTCTGCCCGGCAAATCCAACGGCTGTTCAATCGCTGTGCGATACGTGCTGGCATCGAGCCTGAACGCGCCCACACGCATACGCTCAAGCATTCGCTAGGTCGTCTCCTCGTTGACCAGAAGGTCCCACTGTATTACATCCAGAAATCCTTGGGGCATAAGTATCTCTCCAGTACCCAGGTTTATTTGTCGATCACAGGTGAAGAATCCGCCCGTGAATCAAACAAGGTCCTGGACCAGGTCTTCGCTTAACCCACCAGAGAACCTTACCCGTAGTGCTGACCCGGTCGGCTCCCAAGCTGGCCGGGTTGCCTATTAGAGAGCGTTTCCTAGTCAGTAAGCCTGGGTTTCCCTGTTCCTAACCAGATCGTGTCTCTTGCCTTCGCTGTGCGTTTCTGTTGCCCCTTCTACGTCATAATCCATTGTGACTTTTCCCCATAATTCGTCTATTTTGGAATGCCTAAAACCTTTTAACGATCTCAATTCGTCGTAAATGGTTGAAAATGTGGCATTTCCAGCGGTTTTGTGCGTTTCGGTCAAAAATTCAAGTTTTCTGTGGCTAAAAATTCGGTTCGACGGCGTATGCGCCGAGTTATCATCCCAAGAAATGCCGGACATCAACAGCGTTGGTGACAAGTGACCGGAACATTTCGATTCACAATTTCCCTGACAAATCACTCGTCCCCATTCACCTGTCCCCATATAGATGTATACATGAAAATAAATATACACATATAACTGGTGACAACTGTTTCAGAATTGACCTAAGTCCTTTTCCATCTTAGCCTCCACCTGTCACCAAAAAATCGTGCCACCAAATCAAAAAGCGAACGGTTAGCGAACCTTTCCCAAAGCACTCTGGTGACAAGTGGATTTGCCTAGGTCGTCAAATTCAGCTGTCACCAGCCACATTTCACTTGTCACCAACCTACTCGTCATCAGCCGGAAGATATTTCTCGTACGTCTGCCCGTTGGTTTTCTGTACCGTGATCTTCGTAAGCCAGGTCGGTTCGTAAACCCTCCAAGCCTGCTGGAAGATGTGGGTCTCATTGTCTCGATGGGCGTGTGTCTCTCGTTCGTAATCGCGACGGCTTTTGGCAACTGACGCCGGAGGGATACCAGCTTTCACCTGGCGCTCCATCTTCGCGGTTATGCTCTTGATGAGTCCGAGGTAGTAGCCAGTGCGGTCAGGAACCTCGGTCGTGAAGTGGAATTTACGAATTGCAAGCTGGCGAACAAATATCTTGATCGCAATCTCGGCATCTTCCAATTCAGCAACTTTAGAGCCTCGCCCAAACGCCGACATATATACGTCCAATGTCAGATTCTTTTTCCAACGGGCCTTCTTTCGAACTTCCGGTTCCTGCTCGGCCCAAAACTTATCCAATCTGGCTTTGGTCGGAACGGACATCGTCATCGTCCCGGAGTAGTCTAACGACTTGAGAGCAGCAAGCAGTTCGAATGCGTCTGAGACTGAAATCGGTGGCAAGTCTCCGGCTTCTACTGGAATGCTATATTCGGGATACAAACGGTCCCATAGACCGAGTTTGGTTCGTCCCGCAAAAGCCTTCATGTAGACATGGCCGTCTTGTCCACACATCACCGTGCAGAATCGAGCATCGTCTTTAGTCTTAGCCGGAGCACGACTCTTACCCATTCGCGGCTTCGCCACGACTCTTGAAATCGACGTGCTGTCGGCCAACTCAATCAGTGTGTCGAGAATCGCCGGATTGCGTGTTGCCGATGCCTTGTTTCCAAAACTCTCAACTTCATCGATGTAGCAAAGAATTGGCAGATCGTCAGGCGGTTCGAAGAACGTGTCGCGAATACCTGCGCCACTGTCTGCGCTGTTGATGATCTTTAAGCCGGATACATTCCCGATCTGATGTTCGACATTGAGTATCTGGAAGACCCTGCGCCATGATTCACCTTTGCCGGAACCTGTTTCACCGATCAAAGCAGTATAGAATCGAGGCTCAACATCGAGATTCTCGAATTTAACCTTGCCTGCCATGCGAGCACCGACAACAGTCTTCGCAATCGCGTAAACGAATTGCGGAGCTAATGTCGTTCCACGAGTGGCGACATCCACGAACTTTTTGTAAATGCCATTCACCACACTCGGGTCAAACGGCGGAATCGGCTCCGCCTCATCCTCCCCAACTGTGGAATCAGCGACGATCACCGGGGCCGGAACCACTTCAGTTTTTGATTCCGGGAAGAAATCGTTGAAGTTTAGCTGTTCTTCCTGGCAAATTGCGCGAGCCACATCATACATCGTAGCGCGTTCGATCTTTCCGCCCTCTGCACCTTGGTCAAATTCCTTTACGGTCTTAACCAGATCGCCCGTGTACCCGCACCCAAAGCAGTGAACCAGGTGCGAATGACCCTGTACGACTCCGAAACATGCGGAGCCATAGTGGACATCTTTCCCACGAGGCGCATGCTGCGGCATCGGGCAGAATGACAACTTACCTGGTTTCAGTTCAACATTGTGGAAGCGAGGGTCTTCCATCTTGTGCAGTCGGTTTTCAAGTGGAGTCCATCCAACCTTGTCCTGTAATTCCTTGAACGCAGGGTCCGGTGGAATCGGCTCAAAACGGAGCGTGCCGTCGTGCTGTGCTACCAGCCTTGCTCGCTTAGACTTTGTTTCCGTTTGTCCGGCTATGGGAAATTGATTCTTCAAATCTCGCAACAGTTCGAACAGACTGTTGACCTGAGTTTCATCCGTTAACGAAGCAACTCGGTCAGCAGTGTTGTCCAATTGTTCGCCAGTCATCGTAAAGTATTTTCGGTCGTCGTAAACTTCGATCTGAACCTTTGAACCATGACCAGCAGTCGGAGCTAGCTTGAAAACTGATTCCGCTTTCTCTGGCAACAGCATTTTCACCCATGCACGAATGCCGCTTTTGCTCGGCGTGATCTCCGCGTAGGTAGCTGGCAACATCTTAAGAATGCGTTGCGCCCACTCAGTAAGTTCTCCGGTCGCCGGATTGCGACACCCATCGATATCCAATGCCGTCAAATAATCTGTCTGTTCTCCATTCGTGACGAATCCAAGATTCCCGTAGCCTTTGCCGTTCTTGATGTTTTCAAGCGCGGTGCTGTAGCTCATCCAGGTAGATGGGTCGTCGGAACTTGCGTTGTTAAAGCTTCCAGAAATGATTGGAGCTTTATGCTCTACGTCCTGCCACGTCACCCAATTCCTGTACGTCTTGAATGCCGTAGGAAGCTTTGCTAACGGGTCAGCGTATTCCGGCTCCCTCGTAGTGGCCGGGGCGCTTGGTTTCTGTTCGATTCCCGGTGCGGAAGCCTGCTCTTTTTCGATCTCCGCTAACAGTTCAAACGTTTCCGGGATGTCTAGCTTGAACTTGTTTGAAACAGTGCCCGGCTGCACGCCCGGCCACTTTTGCATGTAGTCTCGAACATTTTGTTTTAGCTCGGTTGAGATCGCGGTCATTCTGCACCTGCCGTTAAAGAAGCGAGTGCGTTTGCGCCTGCGTCAACAAACGGTGCATCTGATATTTCTACAGCCAACGCTATTGGCAACAACCCCGGCTTCGGAGGGGGAGCGACCGCGATAAATCTTGCGAACTGGCCTGTCTTGACAATTTCTGGCGAACGAGCGATTCGAGATTTAAGCAGAAAATATTTCTGCATCACTCCATTTGCTGTTACAACTATGATTCCCTGTTTTCTCTCAGGGCTATACCAAATAATCGTTCCTTCCATTGGGAACTCCTAAAATGAAATTCAGTGCGTACACCACCTTTCTTAAGCCCAATTGATGATCGGGCCTTCCTCGCGGACTATGCCGCCCTCTTTTGTTCTCTCAATTGATCTTCTGCTGTCCATAGACTTTCAAAAGCCTGTTGGACCAGCGGTCGCAACTCTTTTTCCTGCCAATTCATTTCGTCGTGTAGCTCTGTGTCGTCACGTCCCACAAAAATTCCGGCGTCCCAACATTTCACAAAAATAGCATCGAGCATGTAGCCGGATGCGTACTTCTCAGTCGTCGCTAGCCGGAACAATTCGACGGTGGCGCTGAGAAGCACGTTCTCCTTGGTGTAGGGAACCGGGCTGGCTAGCCGATGCGCTACTCGGTTCCTGGTTTCGTCATGTTCACGAATAATCTCAGCAGCCGCGCTGGTATCGTTGTTTCGCAAATCAGACAGACGTTGCTGAATAACCTGCGTCGTCGCTTGATCTGGCTTCAGTCGAAGAGCGTGCTCAATTGCACGAATTCCGATCTGCACTAGTTCGTCTCGGTGTTGATGTTTCAAAACTTGTTTAATTTTCTTTATCTGTTCCATGTTCGCCCCCAACAGCAGCCTTAGTTTCAAATCCAAGTTCGATCAATAAATTGGTCATCGTGCTCCTACGACGGAACGCGCCGAAACTTTCTATTCGCGATTCCGTTCCCAGCTTCTTCAACTGCCAAACAACTTCATTCGCAAGATCGGGAGTTTCAAACGCAGCGGCGGTCATTTCTGATGGAGTGGTAAGAACCTCTCCATCCCGGACCCGCAGGAAGAATCCTGTGTAGGTAACGCGAATCAATATGCATCGGCGTACAATCGGGTCAGTCTGTTCACGCAATTCCTTACGGCGCTGGTCAACCAGAGGCTTGATCTTCGAAACCTGATTGAAGTCAATCGGTAGCTGTGGGTACTCATTGATGATCGAACGAATTGCTTCCACAGTTTGGCGAAGGGACTGTTCTTTTTCTGCCGACAATTGCGCCTGGCCGGATGATGCCTTACTTAGCGTGGCTGAAGAGAGACCGCCATCAAGTGCAGCTAAGGCAGATGCAGAAACTTTATGCTCTGCGGTTATCGCGGCGATCTCCCCTTCGATTGAATACGCTGCAAACATACGACTCCTGAACTGCGAAAAATTTCCTGATACTTCGAAAACGCAAAAGAAAAATGCACAGAATGTGATTCTGCGTTTCAAAAATTTGTTTATGTTGGAAATCCTTGCCGAGGATGTTCCGCCTTGCCAAAAAAGAAATAGTGGACGCTGATTTTGGGGTCAACGTCCACCCGGATTCGACGGCGGCAAGGTTGCCGTCAAAACTTAATTGGCGTAGGAGTTAGCCAAATCATGGCTCCTACGCCAGGAAGCGAAAACTTTTCTAGGACAGCGATTTGAGATCGTCTGTATTGCTTCCTTCGCCGTTTACGTTCCCCAGTTAGCAACATTTCGGCTTAAACTCGCGGGACTCTGGTCCATCAATAGATGCGTGTAATAGTGGTCCACTATTTATCGCGACCGCTGGCGAACCCCGTGATCGACCTGGGCAACTCTCCATCTAGGGGTCCTATAAGGGGTCCCAATGCACTCGCCCTTATTTTCGCAAAACCGTGTCAATCGTGACACAGTCGGCTTTTGATCGAAGCGCATACTACCCCTATAAGGGGCCTGTATAGTCACGCCCTTTCGGCCTGAATCATGTCGCCAACTCCTCTATAAGGGGCCTGTATAGGGTCGCCCTTTTGTTCGGAGACGCCCTGGTGCCTCATAATATGCGCCAATAGCCTCGCACTTCCGTCTCGGAGGCTCTCCAAGGGTCCTATAAGCAGCACCAATGGATACACCTTTATTCAGTTCGTTCGCCGGAACTGCGGACTCGTTCCCTGGGCGGGATGGGCATTCGTGCAGCGTCACCATTCGGATTCGTTCTGCGAGGTTCATGACGAGGTTCTCTTGATGTATTCGCGGAATCCACCAAGACTTCGTTGATGAATTCTATATTTCTGTGCGATTTCAATCGCAGATAACTGCATGATTTCTCGGCGCACCAAAGTCGGGCTTAACCCCATGTTGTGGGATAACTGCTCAATATGTCCGCGATGATATTTATCTTTCACAGTCTCAGTCGGCGGCTCCGCCTTTGCTGGAATCTGATGCTTCGCTATGAATTCATCGAGAGCTAGGTCAATAATCTGCGGGATGGATTTATTGAACTTCTCTGCAATCGGGATTAATTGTCTCTGTCGTATTTCATCTAACAAATGCTGGTCAACTCGTTTCATGGTGTTCTCCTTAATTAGCGCCGAGCCTGAAATCGGCGCTGCGGCGTGCGATTCGATAAAACTGCACCAAATTCTTTTCTAACTGCGGCAACTAAGTCATCCATGTGCTCAAATGCGGGGCGGTGATAGAACACACGAATCCATCCGCTTCGAGTTGAGAGACGAAAGTTAAATGAGTCCGCCGAGCGGACAGGTTTAACCGCTGGAAGGTTAAATGAGGTCCACGATGCGATTGATTTAACTGCTTTGCTTCGGTTAAATGAGCGCACCGAGCACGTTGATTTAACCGCTTCAATCCCTGCGTCGGTTAGTCTTACCCAACTTGAGAATCCGCCGCGTGGATACCGCCAATCAAGACGACTGGTCGGGTCCAGATCGATTTCCATGTCCGAGATGGGGACATATTGAAGCAGTGCTCGGCTCCTCAGTTTTCTGACTGCGCGAGACACAGAAGCATAGGCGGCTTGATATTTCCCGTTCTTCACTGTGCGAATGACACTAGAGTGAAATTCCTGTTTGCTGCCGTAAGCAACTTTTCCAAAACACTTACGCACCAATTCGCGTATCGGAATGGCGTCGGTCTGTGCCGCAGCCAAGAGAATTCTCCTTTGTAGACCGGAAAATTTGAGATTGCCGCCGTTGACGGCGGGGCTGGTTAAATCATTGCGCTCCGCGCCGACATTTAACTGCGGGACCACAGATGGAGCGGTTAAATCATGCTGCTCGGCAGCGACATTTAACTGGCTCACGGACGCACCCGCACTGCGAGCACAACCTTATTAGTCATTTTGAGTACACCCATAGCGTTTGCGATCTTTGCGGATTTCTGACGACACAAAGGTAAGCTTACGAGCGCCCTACCCCACGCTGACAAGTGTCAGCGGTGTCGTTACTACACTTTCAACCTAAGTACTATAACCTAGTTTCGGTTCAGAGTCAAGGTTAACGGTTTAGATACATTGAGTGTAAGCAGGTTCTGTTCGGACAGAAATGATAGAAAGGAATTACACTGAAGCCCTTTTCTTAATCGCCATCCGGGTCGATGCCACACGCTTTGAGGAATCTTCTATCCCTGTTTCTACTCCGCTCTTTTTCTTCGACGTAATCCAGCCACGACTTTCGAAGTTCAGCTTTCTCTTCGTCTGACATCCACCCAATTTCCCTGCACAACAGGGCAGCCAGATCTTCCAGCGTGCCATTGCCTCGACGCTCTATTCTGTTCAACTCGCGGTCAGTGTAAACGTGTGACTTCCAGTTTGGTCCGACAATCATGTCTTCACGTTCTTTGACACGGGCTTCTTCTTTTGGACAGGCGCGTCCTTATCTGGTGAAGGCGCGTTCGCTCCGAAGGGAAATGAAATGTCCTGGTCGCGGATCAGTTCCTCAATCTGAATTCTACGGGCCGCTTCTACGAGGCCACGGATGTGTTTCTCTGGATTGAATTTTTCGAACTTTGGCATATATCCTCCACTCAGTTCACCACTGGTTTCGGTTTAGGCTCATGGTCTTCACGCACAACATCTTCAGACTTTTCCTCTCTGTGCCAAAATTGTTCTCCGAAGATTTCTTCGAGCGTCCTACAGGTGCAAGTATAGGTACCGACATAATTCAAGTGACCGACGAGCAGGTGCGTCAACGTGACAAGCTGAAACAGACTTTTATCCCTCAGCGTTTCTTCGGTCAGATCGAACGGTTGGAGGCGTTCATAAAGTGCCTTCCGAATTTTTTGCAGAGGATTTTTATCCAGTTCATTCATGACGCGTTCACCGCCAGTCCGTCGTTTTGGATACCTTCAAGAATCGCCCAGATAAAGCGATGCTCGACGGCTACACCGTTGCCAAACCATTGGGCATCGGATTGGAGGTTTTCTTCAATCCAGGACAGAGCAGACTGCGTAATAGGAATAAGTAGGAAGACTGAGCCGTGGTTCTCGCAGCGGAAATCAGGTCCAGATTCTGAGGTGGGCGATGTGCCAGAAGTTTGGAACGCGTCGATCATGACTTCTCCTTTGTATCAAGAAGGAGCCGCCAGGAAATTTATTGGGATCGGACTAACGGTGGGTTTTTGCCCCGTTTAAGGCCGTATCCGCCATTTCTGGCGCTGGCACCGTGGCGTTTTATCTCGCTCGGTTGCCGGACGGCTGAAATCACCGTCACTCTCGATACATTTTTCATGCTACCACAAATTACTTGGCTGCGGGAGGTCCACAGGCCAGGCAATATCATCCCCGCGAATCCGTTTGGTGTCGACTGATCTCAAAACCTTCGGCGAGGCTGGCTTAAACTTCGACATGACGCCGTTTCAGATGCTCGGGGTGATTCGGTTCCGCCTTTCGTTTGATGATGAAATTGGAAAGCTACTCCTCCACCGTACGCCGCCTGCGCGACTCTCGCTTAACGACTATCCGTTCCTAAGTGTCCACTTATTCCTCAAGCGGACACTTCCCGATGTGCCCACATGAGCCATCATGCCTGACTACTCACACTTCTAACAGACGGTTAGAACCGGACGCTTACTCAGATTCTGCCGGAAACTAACTCTCAAAGTGTTAAGACTTGGGGGGCCGATCACAGGTCAGCTGACTGTCACAGTCTAATTAACTTACCTCGGACCTTCCAAATATAGGCCAGGTGGGTAATCTAGAAGATCCAGCGAGCCATTGACTCCCAGAGAAGGGCCAGCAGAATACTGCTTGTAGTAAACGCGATCCTTGCTCGCCCACTTCCAAAAAGGGAGCCCACAACACCTAGGAAGACAAAAATAAAACCCCAATGTACCCACGGTCTCACGTAGAGAGAAGGCCAGGAGTGTCCCCTCATAAACCATTTGACAGGAGAGAACTCAAAGAAATAAACAGGAATCGAAGCTGTTAGGTAAAGGGCTGTCAACAGAGAGACGAATTCTCGCCACTTGCTGGTCTTTTCAGGGTCTCCAAAATAGAAGCACCAACCCAAAATGACCGCAAGGCTTCCGAAGATAAAAAGCAGCCAATGGCCGGTACGGTTCCCTCTGATGGCGTCTGGAAGTAGGAACATCAGCAAGAAGCCGAAGCAAGTCAGAAGGAATAATGGTCGAACCAGAAAGAACCTGCCCCGGTCGATGATTAGACTAGAACCCTCCATATGCACCACCCTCTAAGAGTTTCACGAACCTGATTTGTATTAATTTATATCACGAAGAAGTTACTCTCGTCTCAAGGCTTCGGTGGAGAACTTCTTTGGATCAACTGATCTATCTGTTGGTTGTTCTTGTCTCTCACAGTCTCGAAGTAGTCAATTCCCAGATCGAGGGCATGATCTACTCCAGGCGGCAGGAGATCAGCTCCCGGAACGTGATCTAAAACAGAAATGCTAAGGTTGCCCAATGCAACGTTGTCGATGAGAAGATTTACGGATTCTAGCTGATTAATTTCCACCAAAATGGCGCCGTTTGGCGTTTGGCTCGCAAGAATCGGATCGTAAAAATAAGGTTGCGTCTGATTAAAGATGGTTTGGTCAGTCTGGAGATTGTCAATTAAAGTCTTAGAATCGCAGAGCAACCCAACATATTCGCACACTGCGCCCGAGGCCGATACAGTGTTGGGGTCAGAAGGGGAAAGCGGGTTGTTGAGCGGGTCAGGTGCTCCCGTATTCGGATTGCTATTGCCGATGCATGCCGGATCATTAGGGCCGCAGCCGCCTCCCGAATTGCCAGGATCGCCACCGGAGGTCGGGTCGCCGCCCCCGCCTATGCCGCCCCCACCTCCGCTAACACCACCGTTACCGCAGGAAGAATCTTCCAAGGCGCGACGGATATGACGGCCATGCACATGCAGAACGTCCGCCGATGCTGTACATTCATCCAAACCAGTCAGGTCAACCAAGCTCATGGGCGTATTCCTGACGTAGGCATAGCGGTTCAAACTCTGGGGATCGACCAAATGGAAGGCTGTTATTCCAGCAGGGTCCGGCGAGGGCCAGCGGCCTTCGTTGCTGTACTCACGAGCCGGAAAATCAAAAAGTCCTGTGACAGTATCCTGGCGCTGTCCGGTGAAGGCGGGATCGGTTGAGCCTGAAGAGGCATAAGTTTCTCCAAAAGGTGCGTAGGCGATATCGAATGACATTGTTCGCGTTGGAGTCGAACCAAGACGGATACTACCGAGATGGTCGGAGTGTCCGTAGTAGAGCAAGCCGCTTGCATTGTAAACCGCTTGTGCGCCACCAACTAGAGGGATGATAGCCTTCTGTAGCGTCTGGCCGCTCATGATTGCCAATTTGCCACCGTGCGGACCGTACACAAATTGCGTGTAAACGCCAGCTTGATTCTGTTCGACCATTCTTCCCAGCGCGTCGTAAGTCATATTCACGCTGTCAATTGTTACCGGCTTCCCCGCCGAATCCCAAGAATAGGCGTGGGCGGGGTCAGTTAGCGTGTTCCCATTGGCGTCGTATGTCGGGGTGAAGCCACCCACCGAAGATATTTGGTTTGTTGCAGAATTATAACTCGCCGCAAATGTCGCGGAGCCGTTCTTGGAAATGTTACCGAAGGCGTCATAAGAAAAGGTCTGCGACCAATCTGAAGCGTCCCCCAAGAAGCCGTCGTCCACGCGCAGGACAGTGGATGAGCTAGGCTGGTATACCTGTGCGTACAGATCGACATATGCTGCCCCGGACGGCAATGTGTACGTTGTTGTTTGAAACTGCCAGCCGGAAGTGGTCGGTGTGCCAGCTCCTACATAAGTGATGGGAGTGTGGTTCGCGTCTTTCACCGCGATCCACCATCCTAGTCCGCCTCCACCGCCGGACTCTAGATATACCCAGCCTCCAAATGTGATTTGATTACCCGGTTGGGCCTGAAAATCTGCCGTATAGGCCACGGACGCTCCGTTGCTGCCGGACGGAGAGGAGAGTTGCACATAACTATTCCCCGAATGCGCCCGCGTAGGGTCAGTAATCAATTGGAAGCTTCCGCCGCTGCCAACCGAGCCGGACCAATAAGGACTGAGCCCGCTCTCGAACCCAGGGTCTTGCAAAAATTGACCCGTACAAGTGACGCTGGCAAGACGGACTAGGTCGTCGTGAACGTAACCGCACGCCTGATTGTCTGCGGCGTTGAAACCGTCTGTGATGTTTTGCGACACGAGCGAACCGTTTGCGTTCCAGCCCAGTGCGCCGATGAGGGGCGTGCCGTTCACATTGAACTGGTATTGTGTCATGCGTTCCGTGTTCGGATCGTACGTAAAAGAATCAGAATCCGTTGACCCAAACGTGAGTGATGTCGGCAGGCTGGCGCTATTAAATGCAGTGTTAGTCACGGGGTTCTGCCCGGAGGACGCAGAGACGACAGAGATTCTTCCTTCGCCGTCGGGAGTGAACGTAAAAGTTGGTAGTGGTGAGGGACCGATCAGTGTGTTCAATGCTCCGTTGGCCCAATACGTTTCGCCAACATGGTAGTAGCCAGCGGAATTCGGCGTAGATTCGTAGCCATCCGAGGGCTCTCCGCGAACGGTGTAGCTGATACCAAGATCGGTAATTTTCGTTCCGGTCTGGCTCGACGCCGTGTATGCCTCCACGAGCCTGGTTTTGCCATTTGCCATCGAGACGGAGTTCACGGTTGCGGAATCATAGACAAAGTACTTGTTCGGCGTCTTTGAAGCATAACTACCGGAAGGGTATGTAACCGAGAGTGCGCGGTGAAGTGCATCGTAGGAATAACAAGTCACGTTGCCGACGGCGTCGGTGCGTTTGACCAAATCACCCGTTGACGTGCCACAAGTGGAGTCAACGTCGTAAACATAAGTCGTGGTTCCACTCTCCGGATTGGTTTCGCTGGTCATGCGGCCCATTAGGTCGTAAACATAGCTCCTGGATTGCGTGCCCGTAGAGGCCTGAGCATTCTGTGTAAGGCCGGTGAGGCTCCCAAGCGGGTCGTATGAGTATTTTGTCCAAAAGCCAGTTTGCGGAGTGTTTTGCCCGCATGCCCCAGAGCCAGGCACAGATGTCATCTCACACACCGAGGTCAACCGACCAAGAGCATCATATTCGGACTGGTGCTGCTTAGAATTTTCTCCTGTTGGTGCAGGGCCGCGAACGACCTTTACATCGTTTTGGGTAAATGTATTTGTGATTGTTCCACCACCACCATCGGTGATCTGAGCCACCCGATTGAGTGCGTCGTAGGTAGTTGTCGTTTTGGGTGTTGAACAAGTTCCAGCATAACCGATTGAGCATGGCATTGAAGTCGAGTACGGTCTTCCATTGGAATCAAAGGTGTAGGAGACTGAATCGAGTGTGGAAGAATTGGGCTGTTGTTGTCGCTGATCGACGTAAACCCTGCCAAGGCCGTCAGAATACCTGATATCACTTGTTTCAGAAGTGCCAGTATTGAATATCTGAGACCAAGCAAAGTCGTTCACGGTTGGATATGCAGAGTTGGGAGCATAGTAAAAAGTCGTTTGATTGCCTAATTGGTCGGTTATGTAATCCGGTCGCCAGTACGCCGCGTCAGAAGCGTAGGTCGTTGAAGAGGTTCGCCCATTCTCATCCGTGACCGAGGTTTGCACTCCTCCGGTGCAGTTCCAAGTCATTGAACGAGATAGGCTCAAGGGTTCAGCCACGCTCGTCGGGAAAGAGTTCGGGCAACCAGCGGGGCCATACGCGTAAGTGGTTTGAGCACCGTTCACATCGGTAACTGTCTGGACGTTCCCAGTGTCGAAATATGTGTAAGATTTCGTGAGAGCGGTTGACCCCTGGGTGTAGTAGTTAACGCTCAGGAGGTTCCCTCTCGAACCAGTTGGAGTTGTGTGTTGCGGAGTTCCGCTGGTCCCAGTCACGGTATCGCCGTAGTTGTAAGTCGTTTGTGAAACCGTCGCGCCTGTTCCGTTAGATACGGTCACCTGTTTACGGAACGCCGTAATGTTGGTCAGCGGCGCATACGATATTGCCGTTTTCTTGAGTAAGCTCCCTGGTGAGCCCGAACCATAGTCGTAATCATCCTGCTCGCTTAGGCTTCCCGTCGAGCTGTATTTGTAAATGGTTTGAGAGGTTTTGCTATTAGCCCACGAACTGGCTCCTGAAAGATGAGTTGTAATGTTCCGCTGTATGATCGGGGTGCTTATAGCCGTGCTAGTGCAATTTGTGGTGTTTGCGTTGTAGCAGATCTGTATTTCCTTCAGCAAATTCGCGGTTTGTAGAGTGGACTCAGGGATTGGGAATGTTGAGAACGTTGGTGCTGCTCCCTGGTAGATGTCCCGTTGTGTTTCGTAAATGCCCTGGAACTGAACTACAGTTTGGTTGGCTTGGGGCGTTGGGTCAGTGATAGTCGTGACGGAAGCCGCGCCGGTCTCATGCGTACGTGCATAGCTCCAGTACGCTGAGCTACCTGTATCCGGAGTATACCGCTTCAATCCTGCTGTACTGCCGTCAGAAAAGATGCCGGTATACGTGTAGGAAATTGTACCGCCCGTGCTAAGGGTTATGGACGCAATTCTGGCGGTGGTGCACGTAGTGCCGCTATAAGGAGTGCAGGCTCCTGGAGTCGGTTCGTAGGTGAAATTATACTGCGAGCTGTCGGGTAAGGCGATACTCGTCACCAGCGGGACTGCAGCCAAGGATTTATATTCACTCACTCCGGTTACAGAGAAATTTGTGGCAACGGTATAGTTGGTGAAATTCATCTGGAAGTATGCTGATCCACCTGACGGAGGTGTGTACGTGAATTTGAGAGGGCTTGTCGTCGTTCCTGTGCCCGTGACGGTAATGGCGGTTGTCCCTAGCGTATCTGTAAAGGTAGCGGAACTTCCCGTGCTGTTGACAGTAATCTGGTTTCCGTTTCGGTCGGTCGCAGTTGCGGCGACGCCGGAATAGCCGTTTGATAAATTGAGCGGAACCACCACTACCTGCCCATTGGAGGTCGTTACGGTGTGGGTCGTTACCGTGGGCGCCGTGTTGATTGCTGCGGACAAGCTATAACCGGAGCCGTCTGCGGCAAGAGCGCCAAGAGTCGATGTCGTACCGAGATCACAGTTGGTCGGATCGTATTCCATTTGACCGTGGAATGGGTGACTTCCTCCCCAAGGATCATAGTAAATCCAATCCTTAAAGATGTAGTAATGGTGGTATGGGGGTTGTGGGTCGTCGCATGTCTGGGTAATTTCGAAGTAGGAAAGATACCCTGTCTGGATTGCGGTCTGTGCGATCCAACCAAAGTTAAAAACCGGTTGCCACGTATTTCTACCATTTACCGGCGCGGGATACCAAACCGAACTATCGTAAGTTAGGTTGTACTGAAAGTTCAGTCCCCTGCCTGGTTTGTTGAGGATTGGAATCGTCAGGTGAGAATTTAGGTTGGCGAGGTTAATCACATCTGGACCGCCACCGAAAGAACCAAAAGCAGGAGTACCAGTTTGCACCTGAGCAAGCATCTGAACGGAGATGAGCGCCAGGAAGATCAACAAAGTGAGGACACGAATTAAGCGGATCATGATTGTGGGCTCCTAGATCGGTTCATTTCGCAGTGATTTGCGCAATGCTCAACCCGGTGTTTAAAGAAGCACTTTGGAATTGCAGATCAGTCGTTAGGGTGTTGTTGAGGTATTGCTGAACATGAAGAGGAATTTGAGCCCCGGCCACGTTCTGATAATTCGAGTAACGGACCTCAGTCGGGATATCGAGCAGGGCGTTGTTGTCCGGGTGCGAATTAAAGACATATGAAACCGGTAGCAATGTTGTCGAATCAAGGTAGATATCGACTTCCGTTAAATGTTGCATCAGGCCGGAGGCGGGAGTTGAAAGATCTGGCGACACCTGAGAGGCGCTGATATGAATGACGGAGGCACCGTTCCTTGTCTCCTGCCCAACATAGGTTAGGACTGTGTTCGATGACGAAATCAGATTTCCCAACGTGAATGGGGGAAACCAGCCAGCGTCTGACATCAAATTGTGATCCACGATGGCATGCGAAATGCCGTCCTGTCCAATCCAGCTCCCGGAAGTTCTGGCGTTCATGATCGAAACAATCTCACTCCGCGTTCCGCTGCGAAAACTCATATCCAATCTGTGTGCGCCACTCACTGCCTTTAGAGTGGCTGTCCCGGTCTCGTCATCTGACCCAGCAATCCATTCCACGGTGCCCGTAAGCGTGACATCACTGACTGCACCCGACCCCGTTAATGCCTTAACCGACTGAGCCAGCAAACTGGCAGCCTGTGGCGAACTGGTTGTTGAAGAAGTGCTCTGTGGAATCCCAGCCGAACAGTTGGAAATTAAAGCTAGCGAAGCAGCGAACGCGAGGACTTTGATTCGCATAATTACTCCCGAGACGAATTTGGGCACACAAATACCTATGGGGTATGTTGAATTTTGGGGGCCGACCTAAGGGCAGGCAGGGACGGGCGACCAGACCCGTCACACGATTAGGGAGTTTCTAGGCATATGCCTATATCCTTACAGCTTTTTGTTGTCAACAGTACTCGGCGTAAATATTTTTCCGGCCTGTGGAAAACATCACTGCAACTCAAGAAGGTAACGTTGGGTTATTTCTCGCCAGAGTATAAATGCACATCCCATTCTGCGCCGACCGCAACATACCTTTCCCGCTTTAGGAACTGCATTGCTTCTTTCCGGTCTCGGATCTTTGCCCAGCGAGATTTCGTAGGGGAGTTCTGATTACCTTTTGATTCGAATCACGCCCACCGCAACTTGCCGCCGCTCCCGCTCCGGGAGTTTCAAACGCGCTTTCTCCGCTGCTGCTTTCGTCTTGAAAGGTTTCGATAGCGGTGTGAACTCGCCGCCGACGTACTTGAATAAAAGCCACTGCTCGATGATTTTCATCAGAAATTTATAGCATGGGCGGGAGTGGGGCGACTGCACTTCAGCGGCACCCTTTCGTTTCATTTTCGCTCGCGGTTCTGCTATGATGAATTATCGGGACAGCTATGGTTCCGTACAACGTCGGAGACGAAGGCCGGGCTGATTACCCGGTTAAAGGAGATACGACGTTGGTGGTGGCGTATCCGGTTACGTCACCACGCCCACCGCAATTTTTGGTATTGGCTAAAGCCCCAATCACCGACCGCGACGGTGAAATCTTGGGGTGAGATTGTGCCAATGCCCTTTCCAGAGTCTATTTCCAACACAGAAGAAGTCGTTGTTCGGGGCGTCATGGTTGCTTTGACTGTCATGGCGGGTCTTCGCTTCATTATCAAAGAAGGCTGCGATCTATACGAGGAGTTGCACAAAAAGGTAAAACGCTGGCGTCGGCGTGGTCCGTGAGCGTGTCCCAAATTTAGATGTGTTAACGCGTCGTGATAGTATCCACCAATGACACTTGTAATCTTGATTCCAACGCAAGACGGACTGCTTTTCGCGGCGGATAGCAGAACAACGATAGAGAAGGGAGTAAGTTGCGGGTTACACTGAGCCTAGCGCCCCTCCGTCAGTGATCGGACTCTGCAATCGAATTAGGTCCGCCGGGCGGCTCACCTTCCCTTCATGAATTCAATAGCGCCGAAGGAAGTAATGAAGATGGGAACGCACGTAGCTCACGGCGGAAATACGAACGGTATTGTCGTGCAAATGCCTCTGGAACTCCATCCTTAACAGTGTCGAGCAACGATGGCCGAGAAGAAACGGCAAAATACATATCGTATTCACGTCCGTCCTTGATTGGTATTTTGCCCCTGTGCTCGCATTCAAAGAAATCCTTCACGCGAGCGAAGCTCGTCGCCGACACGTTCACTCTGTTTGGAAATCCACTGGTCTCTATGCGGGAAGCGAAATTCACGGATTCTCCCCAGATGTCGAACGCGAACCTGCGAATGCCTATTATCCCACTTATGACTGGACCGGTGTGCAATCCAACACGAACGGGCCACTCCAAACCGGACGAATCGATTCTGGCTTTGACAGCCTCGATCATCTCGAAAGCAGCCAGTACCGCATCGACGGCATGAGACGGAGAAGGCGATGACACCCCTCCTACGCACATATAGCTGTCGCCAATGGTCTTTAGCCTCTCCAAACTATATTTTTCACAAATCATATCAAATGCGGTGAAGTACTCGTTGAGTTTGGAAACCAGGTCGCCTGCAGAAAGGCGTTCGGCGGATGATGTAAAATTCCTGAAATCTGTAAACAAGATAGTCACGCTGTCGTGATAGCGCGGTTCGACAAAACCTTTTTGTTTTAGCTCTTCCGCAATCTGAACCGGGAGAGCATTCAAGAGAAGAGATTCCGCCAGTTGCTGCTGTTTGCGAATTTCCTCGTTCTTCTCGGACAGGAGTCGCTGCTGAAAGTAATCAATCCGCACTCCTCTTTCCAGCATGTAGCATGCGGACATCCCAATTATATTGAACGAAATTAATGTCAATATATTATTTAGGAGTATAGGGGGCGAAATGTGTTCAAAACTCATCGCGAGTGCCGCGTAACATAGTGAAATCGCCCAGCAGACCACTGCTGCAGGTACAAATCGAAGCCTCGTGAAGGCGTAGACGTATATCAAGACCTGCGCTACCCCCGCATAATAAAGCGGTCTTTCGGCATCGGGTGTTACGGTCGTCATAAAAGAAATGCCCAAGCCAACTGCAAGAGAGCTTAGAGCGAGCGCTTTCTCAATGTGTGGAAGAAACGACAACCGGAATGTCGATAAGAGTCCCAGCGCGACGGCGGGACAACACACAGTGTAACGTATGAGCCAGACATTCCGCCGCACCGTGCCTGTGAATAAGAGCGCATCTAGGCCCCCAAAACAGGCGATCAGAAGCAATGCCAATGCAAATGCGAAGCGCATCTGAGATAGCGACGTTGCACAGTAGTATGCGTCGAAGTCAATTTCGATTTCCGATGCAAATCGCAAGGGGAAACGCCTGACGAAAACAGTTCCGGTAGGTGTCTGCATTTATTTCGCCTAACTCACATCCTTGCTGGTATCCCGGTTTTAAGTGTCGAGACTATCGGCCCGTAAAAACGAAAATGATCTGTTGGTCTGTTATCGCCTCGTGAGCGTCTCAATTTATTAAGCTGACTTATACCATACCTGTCGCAAATGGAGGCGAATGGATACTTCGGTCATTTCGACGCCCTGTACATCCCCGTGTATCTCGCGTGCCGATTCGTCCAAATTTTGCGCATGTAATTCATCCGGGCATCACGATCAGGGTTCGGGTCCGGGGGAGAAATAGACAAAACTTCTACTGACGGAATGCCGGGTTCCGGGGCGCTTTTGATTTTGTCGATCAGGAACCCATATACCTCGTTGATTTCGCAGCAGTGCGGACACTTCATCGTGATTTTGCTGTTCAAGTGGTGGTAGTGACTCGGGAGAGGTTCCGGCCAGATCACACGGAAACCGTGCTCGCAATTCGGACACATAAACGAATCGTACGGCATCGGGAACTCCTGCATCGTGAATTTGTGCAAGTGGAGCGACGGGACACCAGTTTACTTCTTTTGCCCTATTTCCCCATGTTGTGCTGCTTATTCTTTCTGTCTTCTCATTCGATTGAACTCTACTGCCGCTTTGTAAAGCACAACTTCATTCGGGTCTAAGATGTATTGTGGTGACGCATTGACGTAGCCCCCGATTACGCTGGATGCGAGTGTTTCCTGGTAAAGCTTCCGTGAGTAGCACGCGATGGGAGCATAGAAGGTAGCATTAAGTATGAACGGCTCGGGTTCTGTATGTTGCGTGACCCAACTGAATTCCAACGTCACGTATTTCAAGTTTATAGTCGGCTCTTGGTTCCACGACAGTGCGACTGCGCTGACCAAGAGGCGAATGAATGCTCGCCGAGACTTCTCATCCTGAAAGATGATGAGCACCGAGGTCCATTGCTTTCCGATTCGGACTGCGTAAACATCAACCCCAGCCTGCGAAAACATCAGCTTGAACTGCCGCGACTGCTCGGGCGGAATCTGACCCGGTGAAGTGAGACGAACATCGTCAATCTGGAATGGCTGGGTCGCTTTGGCGCAAGGCGAATACTTCTTAAACAAGCGAGCAACGTACTGGTCTAGTTGCGGCCCGGTGAGGCAGTTCCCGAATGCACAGGGCATCCAATTTTCTTGTGCCCTGATGCAACTCGGCAGGATGAGGACTGCTGATAGAAGAAGTAGTCCAACTTTCATGAGCAGAGACTCCTGCGGAGTTCCGGGCCACCCTGACGCCGTGAATGCTGGCGTTCCGAGGTAAAGCCGGGTTCGGAGTAAGGGCGTTCAACATTGAGCGAGTTGGCAAGCCGCCCCGCAGTTCCCAGCTTTTCCATTTCGAACAAGGTCGGCTCTTTAATCGGCGTAACTGTTGATCGTTTCTTTGGTGCTATCTGGAGCCAGATTCTATATCAACGTGGTAACATTTGCGCGAATGATAGGGCGATTCCGAGGCCGGAGGCAATAGTGAAAATAGAACTAAAGTGGGATAAGCCTATTCGCTTGAGGGACAGATCATCCGAGATGAATTTGATCTATGCCTGCCGTGACCGCGACCTTAAGCGTATTCCAGACAAGGCTGGAGTTTATGTCTTCGCACGAAGGTTCGGCCAATTAATCGCGCCTCTTTATATTGGTCAATCGTCGTCCTTGAAAAAGCGAATCGACTTCCAGTTTGGTAACGCCAGGCTCATGATGGGAATTAAGCACGCAGATGCTGGCCACCGAATTTTATTATTCGCACGGCTGAGATTGCACCCTGGTCAGCAGGAACAGAAAGTTTTAGACATCGTTGAATCGGCGCTAATCAAACACGCCCTGACCGAGGGGCATGAACTTCTCAACAAGCAGTTCACAAAGACGAAAGTCCATACCGTCAGGTCGAAGGGCAATATTTCGGCTAAACAAATTGCACCTTTGTATATGTATGTGGAACGCTAGCAGATCAGGCTCGAAAACTCCTCTAGCTTGCATAAAATCGATGACGCAGGAGAACAAGTGGACACAGTATGGTTGGGCGTCAAGATCGGCATCGGAATCGTCATAGGAATGGCGGTTGTACTCTTTGCGTGGCGCGAGATCACAGGATTTGCCCTGACGAGGCAATTCACGAAACGCGGGTGCACTTACCAGCATGAAGGCGGTAGCGAGACTCATCCAAACGGATGGATGACCAGAGACCCCAATAACAGCGATTGGATTCTTTGGGACATTGATCGACAACGAATGATGCGGCTGAATGACGAGGCACAGAAATCTGAGCCTTGGAGGGCATCCGACGAAAGTCTAGTCGAATTCTTGAGCCTTGCCGAAGGCTACAACAAATGGTTGAACGGTTTGAGCAAACCAGAGGAAGGAACACAGTCATGACTGAGGACGCGGACAAACGCCGACGAGATTTGTACGATGAACATCGAAGGCAGGCCTGGCAAGACATTCAGAGTTCCACGGATAGCTTCGATAAGAACTTGCTGGCGGTCTCGACTGCCGCGCTTGGATTCTCGGTAGCGTTTATCAAAGACATCGTTCATCTGCCAGCAGCAGCATGGCATTTTGTTCTTTACGCCTCATGGTTGTCGTTTGTCGCTTGCATCGTGATTACCGTGTTTTCATTTCGCTTGAGCGTGGCTGCGCTGAACAGGCACCTGGAGTATTTGCAACACTACTACGACAAGCAAGACGAAACTTATTTGAGCAAGAAGAGTGCAGCCGGGATTGTGCTCAATGCGTTCACATGGATAGCTGCTACATTCTTTCTTGCTGGTATAATTTGTACAGTTGTCTTCTGCATGAGAAATCTTGGGTAGAAGGAGACTGCATTGAACAAACGAATCTTCGGAAAAGATGCAAGAGCACCGATTGCTATTACACCTGTTCAACAGAGCCTTGAGAAAGGCCGAGCGCCAATTGCTGTGACGTCAGTTTCAGACGCAGAAGAAAGAGGCCGTCAGCCCGTAAGTATTACCCCGGTCCAACCTGCGCAGCCAACGACACCACAGTCGGATAATTCTGGCGCGTCTGGAGGAACCTCTGACAGTGGAAACTCCGGGACCTCAACGGGGAAAAAGGACTAGAGCTTAGACCTCGATTTCTCTCACTTCATATTCCTCCGACTCCGCAAGTTGTTTTCTGAATGCTTCCGCTTCTTCTCTTGTATCGAGTCGAAAGGCGTCTTGCACCAGTTCTTCTTTCGTAACTGGATTATTTTTCTTCACCACGACAAACATCTTTGTCATCATTTTCTCCTGGTACATCGTGGGTCTAAGGCGTAAGTATCGTCTTCACGGAAACATCAGATGCACGAGCGGACAGTACCCCGAGCGAAGTGTCGCGCAACACAAGATAGTAACTTCCCGGACTCAATTGCGCCGTTCGGTGGTACGTCATGGTCTTGGTCGCGTTGAAGTCGCCGTAGGTTTTCACATTTCCCCACCCGCTCTGTTTCAATGTGATCATTTGATCGGCAGGTATTAGGAAAATATCGATGGGATTGCCATTCACAACCCGGATGGTGATGTCCAATTTGCCGCCTGACGGGAAGTTATAATTAATAGATTTCCAAGACGCAGCCGGAACATTTTGAATCTCATCCGTAACCGTAAGCGATTGGTGCAAGAGATTGACACTCTGGCCTGTTCTAGCGTTTTCATAGATGATTATGAAGAAGCTGAAACCCACGAGTAGAATTACAGCCGCAAGGAATGATTTTGTAAATTTGCTGATTATCGGCTTTGGGTTAACCGTCGCAACGGGCTGAGAACCCGCTTTTCCTACGGCAGCATCCCTTGCCGCTGCGTAGACCGACTCAGACAACTCGCCCTTGTCCCGTAGTTCTTGTAATGCTTTTAAGTCTTCCGCAAGACCCATAAACCCCTCCGCGATTGTTCTGGATTCTAGTTCGCTTTGGTTTAACTTAGCATTCAAGCGCACATTCGTTCGCCTTAAAACAAGAGACGAGTGGCGTCCTGGTAAAGAGTGGGTGTATCCTCTTGGCCTATGCCACGCCGCCCAAACCCTCCACCGCCAAAACCACCTGACTGGCCACCAGCTAAAACTTACGAGGCTCTAAAGAAGCAACTAGCTGATCTCGAACAGTTTCGTGGAAAGAACTATCGGCAGGTCGAAAACCAAGAACAGGGTTGGACGAATCTTACGGAAAATATCTTTACCCACGGTTTTGGCGAGAACAGCAACAACATTAGCCAATTCCATCAGGCGAGATGGGCAGGCGAGCACTACATGGGAGGCATGAGCGAAGGTCTGATACAGAATAATTTCGACAAGCGTGTGGAGGCACTTGACGCGACGATCAAAAGCTCCCTCGCGGAATTGGAGTTGATGATGGAACCGATGAAACCAGTGCCAGCCAAAAGCGCACCAGTCACGGTCGCATCCGACTCACGAAAGGTTTTTCTAGTTCACGGCCACGATGAGGCCGTTACTGAATCCGTAGCCAGATTCCTAGAAAAACTCGATTTGCATCCGATTATTCTCCACGAGCAGCCGAATATGGGCAGGACCGTTATTGAAAAATTCGAGGCGCACGCCGACGTGGGATTTGCAGTCGTGCTGCTGACACGCGATGATATCGGGGGTTTAGCGTCTGGTGGAAAACTTGAGCCAAGGGCAAGACAGAACGTCATTCTGGAGTTAGGGTATTTTATCGGGAGATTGGGGCGCTCGCGTGTGTGTGCGCTCTACGTTGAAGGAGTTGAAATTCCTTCAGACTTTCACGGCGTGGTTTATGTACCATATGACGCCGCTGGCGGCTGGCGACTGAAACTAGCGAGTGAGATTAGGGCGGCGGGATTGCCCGTAGATATGAACCGGGCTTGATTGACTCATTTTCCAAGAAGTTCCTGGGCTTCGGATGTTCGCATTTCGGGGCTTTGCCAAACCGTTGAATGCAATTCTTGCGGGAGAATAGGAACTGATAGGTATGTCAATTATCGTGCAGACGCGGGTGGAACTCTGGAAACAAATCTGGAGTTGGCCCGTCGTCGGAGGCGTCCTGTTTCTACTTCTAAGTTCAGGCGTTACATTTTCCACCACGGACCATCCGTTGCTCGCTGATTTATTCTATTCAGTCAGCGCGGTCCTCTTCGTAGTGAAATTCTTGACATGGGAAGATGCTAGACAATTGGACAGGCCGAAGAGAAACAGGTCCTACGGGCTTGCCATCGGGTTAACCTTGCTCATTCTCTGCGCAACGATTTGGGGAAACCACAGGCTAAGTGCTTCCCGCCAGGCGAGACCCGGAGTTACGCAGTCGCCCTCAGTAGAACACCCTCCCGAAAAGAAACCTGAGGACAGTCCGAAAGCCGGGGCCATCGGGGCGCAAACTACAACCTCTCCTGAAAAACAGGTACCCGACAAACAACCAAAGCTGACGGGGCAGGAAGGAAAAGCGTTAGCCAGACACCAAGGCAAAGTTGCTGGCAACATTCAGCCAAATGTGGCATCACCGCCAGCGATTCAGATCAACAACGCACCGAATGGAATTGCCATTAGCGGCGGCAACGTGAGCAACCCAACGGTTAACAACTATCTACCGCCGCAGAGAGGGCTGACAACAGACCAGCGCGACAAGCTGGTCGCTTGTCTACGACAAAGCGGCACATTTAGTCTTCTGGTTCGTCATGCGGAACACAATTTCGAGGCGCAAACATACGCTGATTCTCTTGCGTCAGCTTTAAGAGATGGAGGATGGGCTGTCCCTGACGACGCAATGGCGACCTTCATGACAGAAACAAGACAAGGCCGAGGGCTGCAGATACTAGTTAACGATATAAATCACGCCCCGCCTGGTGCTGCGGCTTTACAGAATTGTTTAAAGCAAGTCGGCTTCGAAGCCGTTGGAATGCCTATGCCCCAGATTATAGGTCCGAAGGATTTTGTATTATACATTGGCGTCCAATAACCCATTCGGGAACGGCAAACTTCCGCTAACGTGATAATCAAATCCTGATGCCACTGGACTACGCCAAGGGCGAACGTCTCACGTCATAGAATTCAAGTGGTCTGGCGAGTCTCAGCCGCTCAATTGTATTTCAAAAATGGAGGTAGCGGCGGGACTCCAACCCGCTAAGAGTTTTGCAGACCGCGCCCCGTTGCTACGCTGGTCCGAGTGGGCGGGAATGCGTTTCTTGCAGCTTATTGAGGATAGTATTCGTCAGCGTGATTCACGAAGAATTCGATCAGCCAATCAAACAAGTCTAGCGTAGCCTTGTGGTATTTACGGAAATCATCTCCCGTGACATACAGCCCATCGCCTCCAAGCGGAAGATGGACTGGCGTGTGGGACACCGGAGTGTTCGGGTCAATCTTTCGGACTACTGGGTTCTGGAATAGCTCGGGGTGGATACTCCGCAACTTCGCTGCTGCTGAACCTTCGGCGTGCTTCGTGGCATTGGCAACAAGCCGCAATTCATCAATCAACGGCCACGACGGAAATTGTGTCAGGACTACTTGGAAGTGCTGCTCGTACCAGTCAATTAGGTTTTGCAACTTGGTATCCGAAGCCTCGATGTCGAATGCGCCGTCTCTGGTAAGGTCTGCAAGCTGCTGTTCAATAAGGTGAAATAAACCAGCAGCAAACAGATTCAGGGTTCCCTGATACATGTCGTTGAGGTTTTCGTAAAAGGACAGCCCAATATCAAATGCGCGTTCGGCTTCCTCCGACCCGTCGCCGGAGTAGTCTTCTCCAACTGGTTCAGACATCAATTCATCGTACGCTTGCTGCTCTACGGCATCAGCCATCTCGGTCAATTGCGAAGCCAGTGGAATGATGTGTGCTTCGACCCACTGTCCGTAGACTCTGACGAACGGAAGCACGCCCATACGCATCCGCCATACAATGTAAGACCCCTGAACAGCCATTCCGACTTACCTCCACGACGCTGGTCATTGTTTCGGATTTCCGGCACCTGGTGTAATCAGCCGGGGAGGGCAGCTATTGCTCAGTTTGTACTCAACCACTTCGGCCTCCAGATCACAGTTGAAGAATTGGTGGACCCCTCGCTGGCTTGAAGCCGTGCGCGTGTGGTTCTTGGCCCTACTCCTCTTGGAGTTTAGACAGGCCAATTGGTTGTAAACAAGGAATCGAGTGGAATAAAGACATCTGAAGATTTCAAAAGTGCAGGACCAAGGCCATCTTCTTTCTTCGAGAAAAACCACACCCAAACTTGCCTGCCCAAAGATTTGACGCGATTCACCAAGGGGCAGTAATCCGCATCTCCGCCGATCAATATCGCAACATCGAAATGGTTTTGAAAAGCGTGTGTAAGCATGTCGGTGGTCAAAGCAATGTCAACGCCCTTTGACTTTCTATCGCCGCTCGGTTTCTTGAAGACTTTTGGAGCAAATCCGATCTTGTGCAGGGATGTCTCCGCATCCTCCACATCATCGTGACTCCCGATTAGACTCGTGTAGTAGTAGGCCCGAATTGCCTCAGATTCTAGGGCTTCAACCTCTCCACTGATGCAGTAGGGGCGTTGCACTGGACGCGGATTCGGCATCCAAAGAAAAACATCCTTTTTCCAGTAGGGTCCCACTTTGAGGGCTAAATGGTTTCTTGAGGCGAACTCCTGACCACGAATGGTGAAGTTCTCACCGTCAACAAAGAGCATCCAACGCCTAGACATAGCGAACGGCTCCAACCCTATAGTATTCTATCGTCGTCCCGCGAGTAGTTCTCACCGCCTTGATGAGAATTTCAGTGCTTACCCCACTCAACGTAAAGCTCTTGAGCCTTGTTCGCCTCTTTCGTGAATCCCAAATGTATCGTGACGAGGTTAGTCACCATCCAAACTGCACTTGTAGCGACCCGAATCACTTCAACAATTTCGCCTTCGCCGTACGACGGCTTCAAATTATGCCCATCGAAACGTCTTCCTATCTGAGAAAGACCAACATGCGTGAAGCTGTGAAGCGCAGCTTGCGCACCACCTATAAAATTGGTGAACAATTTTTCAGTTGCAAACTCTTTATCCATCCACTGACCGATCTTATCGAAATCAGTGTGATAAGTGTCTTCTTGGAGGCTCTTTATATCCGCAGTCGAACCTTTCACGGCAACGTGGGCACGTACCAAAGCTTCCACACATGGCCGAACCAACGCAAATGCACTGCCGTATAAGTGGCGTTCGATGTCACCTAGAATCCCCTTATGAAAATCAAAAATGAGCGCCCAATATCCCATCAACAGAATGTTGCGGTCATCATCGGGACACTGCCCACGCTTGACCACCAACTCCTCCAGTTGCTCGCCTAGCTTCTGAGCACTGGCAAGTTCTCTCGAAATATCAACTTCCTCGGCAGACTTTGCAGGTTTAGCTGCGACGGGCTTCTCGGGCTTTTCAGCCTGTGCGCGGGGTTGAGTATCCGCACGATTAACAACTTCCATGATCGCACCGCAAACACCACATCTGCCGAAAGCAAATCCGCGATCACGCGAAACGCCCTCTGATTTGCAACCTGGCGTCAGGCATCGGAATGCCAGCCATTCGTCGCCGTTGTTCCCCTTGCCAGCGTGAGGCCAATCAAGAACTGCGTATGCTTCTTTTTCCGTCATAATCCTGCACCTGAATGTTTCAGATCAGATTGTCACTCGTCCATCGATCTTCATTCTATGCCCGGCTAGTCAGCCCGTAGATGCACAAATCTGGCTTAAGGGACGCCGTGATGATCTGTGGGGTTCTATGGTATTCTTGACTCTTCGCCGGGCTGGCGGAACTGGCAGACGCGCCGGACTCAAAATCCGGTGGGGGCAACCCCGTGTAGGTTCGATTCCTATGCCCGGCACCAAAATCCCTTCAAAATCGCAGTTTTGATTGTTACCAGTTGTTGCCAATCCTGCCAAAAACCTGCTACACGATGACACACCGTGATACATCCTCGCAGTACGAGATTCACTGAAAAACCGCTAAAATGGCACAAATCTCAAGTTTTGGCTGGTACTTGGCTGGTGGAAACTTAGGAGGAGGGAGTCGAACCCACACGGGGAGTGATCCCCGGCAGATTTTGAGTCTGCTGCGTCTGCCAGTTCCGCCACTCCGGGAGAACCTATAGGAAAGTAACATGAGGGGGGAGGGAGGGTAAAGCGGGGGTGCAAAGCTAGCGAGTGGAGCATCTCCAGAGATAGAGACACTTCAAAGAGCGAACCTTCCTGACATCAGGTTCTGGGTCGGAGATGCACACAACCAGGGCAGTCACAGTCACTCGATTTGCGGCGTTCGTGACTCGAGGGTAGGTCAGGTCTGGTCCGCTAGTTTTGGGTATGCTCGCCACGGGCTCGCACTCGCGCACAACCTCAACTTGGAATGTATAGACCAACCGGTAGTCGGTTGTCGGCTCGCTACATTTCCGGCACTCAAACTGGGTATGCTGTGCGCTGTCTAGCGCAGCGGCTGTAAGCAAAGGATGTCCGCTTACCGCAGTCGCGGACTCAAGACTTCCATCCTGTCGAATCGAGAGCTTTAAATCCACATCGCCCTCGATGTGCGCTGCTCGCGCAAGCGGGGGATAGATTGGTTGAACCAGCTTGGCCAACACAACGCCGGTTTCAGGGGTATTCATGACACTGGGGTTCTGGGACCCAGCAGCGAGAGGCAAGAGGTTGGATAGGGCGAGAGAGAAAACTAGCGGGATGAAAATACGGCCCATGGTGAACAGTTTAGTCGAGAGGCAGTAAAGTGTCGAGAAACTAAAATCGTGCTCGACTCCGGGCCCGGTTCACACGCTAACCGAAAGCGGCTCGGTGGCCGGCAGGATGCCGGCGCTACCTTGCGGCGGCGTGGCACAGGGTTATGCGGGGGTGGTGGCGGTGGCGGAGTTGATGGTGGCGGGAATGTTGACGGAATGGCCGTCGAAGAAGCGGCGGAAGCCCTCGATGGCTTCGTGGATGGCTAGTTCCCTTTTGTCGGGAGGGGTGGCGTTGATGATGCGCTTGAAGGGAGCGGCGAGTTCGCTGGCGCCTTGCCAGGCTTCTTCGGGAGTGCCGGGCCAGGGCCAGTTGATTTTGTGCTTGGTGACGTGGACGTCGTGGAAGCCGGCGAGGCAGAGGAGATGGTCCAATTTGTTTGCGTCGGCGAAACGGAAGACATGCGGCGCGTCGGGCGGGGGCGGAGGGACATCGACGTATTTCAGGAAGGGTTTGATCATGGTGCTGAAGAGAGGATTCTCTTCCATGGGGCCCCAGGTGACGAAGGAGACGCGGCCGCCGGGCTTGAGGACGCGGCGCATTTCGCCGAGGGCTTTCTGAATATTGGGAATGAACATGATGCCGAAGCGGCAGGTGACGCGATCGAACATTTTTGGAGGGAATGGGAGTTGCTCGGCGTCGGCGGCGCGGAAGTCGATATTTTTGATGTTGCGGGCGGAGGCGTTTTCTTCGGCGATCTGGAGCATTTCGCGGAGGAGGTCGGTGGCAGTTACGCGGCCTGTGGGACCGACGGCGGCGGCGACACTGAGGGCGGGTTCGCCGGAGCCGCTGGCCAGGTCGAGTACGTGCATGCCGGGAGAGATGGCGGCGCCGTGGACGACGAGTTCGGTGGCTTCGCGGGATTGGAAGGCGAGTTGGGAATACCATTTTTTCCAGGCGGGGGCGGCGGAGAGCCAGTCCTGGCGGACGAGTTCTTTGGGGTCGGGAGTGGGAGAAGGAGAGGTGGACATTGGGTGCTCCTTTGGTGCGGATTGGGGGAGAGAGAGATTGCGTTGACAGTTTCAGTTTGCTCGGGGAGGAGTGGTTTGTAAAGAGGGCGGGAAGAGAAAGATCTAACGCAGAGGCGCAGAGGGCGCAGAGAAGAGAAGGAGGAGGAGAAGCAGAAAAGCGGCCCGCCTCAGAAGGCGGGCCCTACAAAAGCGACTCCAAGAGCACAGCGAGGAATCGCTGTGCCACAAGAGCTTCGGCCACTAGAAGGCGCCCTGCATGCTGCACTGGACGCGATTGCGGCAAAGGGCTAGTGTATAGGCCCAGGCTGGAACAGGGGCCACGCACCAGCGTGGCTACAGCCTTAAGAGTGAAAATATGGCGAGTGGAAGCATAGTTCCCGGCTCGAAGGATGAGCAGCGGGGATTGACGTATTGGATGGAGCGCGTTCTGAAGGAACTGGAAGAGGTGCGCTCGGCGCCGGACGCGGACGCGGTGCATGATTTGCGGGTGGCGTTGCGTAGGTGCAGGTCACTGGCGGCGGTGATGGAGGAGGTGGATCCTGATCCGGCGTGGCCGGAGATGCGCAAGATTGGAAGGAAACTTTTCCGGCAGCTCGGAGAACTGCGGGACACGCAGGTGTTGGAAGAGTGGATGGGCAAACTGGGAAGCGAGAACGATGCGGTGCGGGAGCGGCTGCAAGCGCACCTGGGGAAAAACGAAACAGAAGAGCGAGAGGCGGCGCTGCGAGCGGCGGGAAAGTTTGAGGCGAAGGGCTGGAAGAGTTATGAACGCGTGCTGGGGCACAGGGCGCGGGTGGTGGCGCCGAACGGACCGGCGGCGAAGAGCCTGGCGCTGGAACGATTGCTGGCGGCGAAGGAGTTGCATTTGCGGGCGCTGCGGACGGAGAAGCCAGAGCCGTGGCACGAACTGCGCATCGGCGTGAAGAGATTTCGATATACGGTGGAGAGCTTGCTGCCGGAGTTGTATGAGAGTTGGGGCGAGAATCTGAAGCGGGTGCAGGATTTGCTCGGCGAAGTGCATGACCTTGATGTGTTGGCGGAAACGATCGCGAGGGTGGCGGCAGACGAGCCGGAGGATGTGCGAGCGAGATGGAAGGAAAGGATCGCGGCGGAACGGCAATTGAGGCTGGATGAATACCGTCAATTGAGCATGGGCGAGAAGCGGCTGTGGCAGGACTGGAAAGAAGGGCTGCCGCAAGGGGCGCAACTGGAGGCGTCCGCAATGGCCAGGCTGCGGGCCACGGCCAGAGCGCTGGATGCGAGCCACGGAAAAGCGGCACAAGTGACGCGGCTGGCGTTGCGAATCTATGGGGAACTGCGGCGGGTAAAATCCGGTCGACCGTTTTCGGACAGGCATCTGCAGAAGGTGATGCGGGCTGCGGCGCTGTTGCACGGGATTGGAACAGGGCTGAAGGCGAAATCGCCAGAGAAAGCCGCGCGGAAATTTTTGCGGAGATTGCCGTTACCGGTAGGATGGACCGAGGCAGAGTGGGAATTATTGGGGATGGTGGTGCGCTATCACCGCGGGCAAGAGCCTAAGGCGAAGGACAAAGGGTTTGCGCGGATGACAGAGGCAGAACAGCAGGAGCTGTGCGGGATGGCGGGAGTGTTGAGGTTGGCGCGCGTGCTACGAAAATGCGGGGCGGTGTCCGGAAAGGAATTGCAGGTGGAACCGTCCGTGGATGCGCTGATCGTGCGCGTGCCGGGGCTGGAAGACACGGAAGCTTCGGCGGCCAGCGTGGCCGCGGGGAAGCACCTGCTGGAGACGGTTTTGGGGCGGCCACTGATTGTGCAGACGGTGCCGGGTGTGCCGAAGATTGTGGAATTGCCGAAGCGGGAAGAGAAAGTGCCGTTCACGGCGGCAGCTTCGGATTAGGCGGGGATTTTTGCGGGCCGGCGTCCTGTTGGCCTGGGGATTCGTTTACATTTTTGGAGTAGCCCAAGAGCACAGCCAGGAATGGCTGTGCCACTTGGGCTGGGCCACCTGAAGGTGGCCGCTACTTGGCGGCTTTGCGGAGAAGTTTGGGGGTGGCTAGCCAGAGGAGTTCGCCGCTGGGGGGGACGAGGCGCTTTAGTTCGATCAGGGCCACGCCGGATTTTTTCAGGGAGGTGATGTGGTGATTGGAGCCTAGGGAGGTGGCGATCAGGTCGTCGAGATGCGGGGCGTGGCCGAAGAGGAAGACGGCGGAGAGATCCTTGTCTTTGGAGAGTTCGCGAAAGAGTTGGAGGGGCTCGGCGCCGGGGAGAAGTTGATCGGTTTTGCGGATTTTGTTTTTGGAATAGCCGAGTTCGGTGGCGAAAACTTCGGCAGTTTGATAGGCGCGGAGATAGGGACTGGAGAGGAGGAGATCAGGGGCGGCGCCGATTTCGGCTACGCCTTTGGCGACCTGGCGGGCTTTTTCGACTCCCTCTTGCGTGAGGAAGCGATCGGGGTCGGGGGGGCATTTGGGATCTTCGCGATCGACGGCAATACCGTGGCGGACGATGTAGAGCTGCATGCGGTTTGCTCCTGGGAAGAGTTTACTAGAGGAATGTTGCGTTTGGGTGACAGAGAGATAGGGTGTGTCGGAGTAAGAGGAAAGAAAGATTTAACACAGAGAACACAGAGGTGACACAGAGTTCACAGAGAAGAAAGATTTAACGTAGAGGTCGCTGAGAGCGCTGAGGACGCTGAGAATAGGGGGAGAAGAAAACCCAAGAGGGCGGCGTAAAGCCGCCCCTACACCGGACAGGCTGAAGCCTGTGCCGTTGGGCTGGGCCACCTGAAGGTGGCCGCTACCTTGGGCGGGAGAAATTGGCGGGGCGGAGATAGAGGTGGGTGTGGAATTCGCGTTCGAAGAGGGCGGCGTTTCGTTCGGCGTCGCGAATGTCTTCGGTGGCGTCGCCACGGGCGCGGAGCTGGATGGTGACGGCGCCGCGCTGGAAGGTGGCGCGCATGTCCTGGACGCGCTGGCGATGGGAGTGATCTAGGCCCTCGGCGATGCGTAGGATGGCGGCGAGGCGTCGCGCGATGCGCTTGTCGTTGTTGTTAAGAGCGGAATAGGCAGGGTGATCGGCGTTGGGCGTGGATTTGCGATTGTGATAGCGGACGACGGCGGCGACGATATTGCGGTCGCGGCCTTCGAGGCCGGGGATGTCGCCGTTGAGAGCGAGATATTCGGCGTGCTTGTGGTGGCCGCGATGGGTGATGCGATGGCCGATGTCATGGAGGAGCGCGCCGGCTTCGAGCTGTACGCGGGCCTGCGGCGGCATGTGGTGGAGAGGCTGAAGGTTATCGAAGAGCATGAGGCAGAGTTCACGAACGTGCTCCGCGTGGCGCTGATCGTACTCGAAACGGCGGGCGAAGCTGCGGGTGCCGATGAGCATCTGGCGGGATTCGGCGGTGTAACGGTGAGGTTCCTTGCGGGAGAAAGCGTCGCGGGCGATTTCCTGGATGATGCCTTCGCGGATGCCGACGGTGGGGATGAGGAACTGGCGAATGTTCAGATAGCGTCCGAGGACGACAAAGATGATGGCGGCGATGCCCATGACGTCTGCGCGGTCGCGGCGGACACCGTAGGATTTCATGCGCTCGCGGAGATCGCGTTCGAGGATGTCGGGAAGGCGCTCGCGAAGGAGAGAGACGTCGAGGGTGGGCAGGCCTTCGCGGCGAGGGCCAGGAGCGACGTTCGAAAGAGTTTCGGCATTACCGCCGAGGGCGACGGCGAGTTGGTCGGCAAGATTCGGGCGATTCGGGAGGCGCGATTCGAGGAGCGCGCGAACGTAGCGGCGGACCTGTTCGCCCTGAGCGGGACGGATGACGCCGGGAATACCGAGAGTGGTCATGAGGCGAACGGTGCCGACGGGAAGCTGGGCGCTCTGAAGAATGGAATGATCGCGAAGAATATTAATTTCGAGGCTGCCGCCGCCGAGATCAACGACACAGTTGGGCGGGGATTCGGGGCCGAGAGCGGCAACGGCGGCTTCCCTGCCGAGGCGCGATTCTTCCCTGGCGGTGATGACTTCGAGGCGGAGCCCGGTGGCTTGCTTGACGCGGCGAACGAGGGTTCCACTGTTGCGTGCTTCGCGGGAGGCGCTGGTGGCGACGGCGCGATATTTGGTGACGCCGTACTCCTCCATGAGTTCGTGAAGATGGCGGAAGGCTTTGACGCCTCTCTTGAGAATTTCTTCGCTGAAGCGATGGCGGACGAAAACGCCTTCGCCGAGACGGAGCGGAAAGCGTTCGTTGACGAGAGGTTCGATATCGAGAGCGGAGAAGGCGCGGACGATGGACAGGCGGACGGCGTTGGAGCCGGCGTCGATGGCGGCGATGTGGACAGGATCGGGCATGAGTTCTTTTACCGCCAGAGATGCGCTAACGCGGAAGAAGGAGTGTATTTGGAAGCGCGAATGCCGAGTTGTTCGCCGATGCGCTGGCGCAACTGCTTGTTGACGGCGGAGACGCTGGCTTCGCCGTCGAGTTCGATGAAGGCGTTGCGCTTGGCCATGTTTTCGAGTTCGCGCTTGATCATGGTTTGGTAGCGGACGAAGGACCAGTAGAGATCGTGAGAGAGAGACATGTCGCGGCCTGCTTCCCAATAGCTGATGGCCTGGGCTTTCTTGAATTCGCGGGCGAAGGCGGTTTCCGGGCGGACGTTGAGCCAGAAAGTGAGATGGGGGCGGAGGGCCATGGCGTAAAGGCCGGTGAGGTAATCGCGATTGATGCCGCGGACAACGCCGCGCGCGATGAGCGTGAAGATGAAACGGTCTGCGAGGACGACGGCGCCGGAGCGGAGAGCAGGAACGATGCGGTGCTCGAGCTGGTCGAAGAAATCGGTGGCGTACATGAGGGCGAGGGTGAGGCGGGTGACGGCGTTTTTGGCGAGGAGTTCGTCGATGTCGCGGCCGACGAGATTGGAGCGGCGGAGGCCGCTGGTCTGAACGGAGAAGCCTTCGGATTCGAGCCATTCTTGCAGCAAGGCGATTTGGGTGGAGCGGCCGGAGCCGTCCATGCCTTCGATGACGATGAGCGAGCCGTTGAGTTCGGTGGGGTCGAGGCCGACGAGGGGTTCGCCGAAGAAGCATTGGGCGGACTCGGGCTCAGGCTGCGCGTGCCTGGCGGGAGAATCCGGCGCGGCCTGCTTCGTGGGAATTTCGGGAGCAGCGGCTGGGGGAACGGCCTCGGGTTTTTCCTTATCTTTTTCTTTTTCGTGGTCGGGCATGGCTACTCGACTTCCGGAACGTGCGGAGCGAAGCGCTTGAGATCGATTTTGGAGGCGACGATGTCGCGCATCTGCTTCTGGAGCTTGTTGACAGGGAGCGTGCCGTCGAGAACGACGAAATTGTCTGTGTCCACCATTTTGTCGTACTCCTCGAGAATGCGGGCCTGGAAAAGCTTGAAACTTTCGGGGCGCTCGTAGGAGAGGCCGAGGTCCATGCCGGCTTCGTAGTATTTGAGCTTGGGGCGGCCGCTGAGGATGCGGTCGACGGCAACTTCGAGCGGGGCGCGGAAATAGAAGGTGATGTCGGGGACGGGAGCGAAACGATATAGATTGCGGAGCCAGCGATGGGAGCAGCCGCGGGCGGCGTCGCGGGCGAAGGCGGTGTAGACGTAGCGATCGGCGAGGACGAGATAGTCGCCCTGGAGAAGGGGCATGATCTGGCGTTCGCAGCGGTCGGCGAAGTCGGCAGCGTGGAGGAGGGAGAAGGTGGTGGGGGTGAGGAGACGTTTTTGTTTGCCGCGGCGGGTGGCGGATTTTACGAGGGGAGAGGAGTTCCACTCGGTGAAATGGAGGCGGTAGCCGCCGATTTCGAGCCAGCGTTTGAGGAGATAGAGCTGGGTGCTTTTGCCGGAGCCGTCGGTGCCTTCAACTACGATGAGCGCACCGGGGTATGCTCGGCTGGGAATGGGGCGGCCGGGCTGGGGAAGCGTTGTCTTCGAGGCGTCTGGGCGCGGGGGCGCTTTGACGACGGTGTCTGGGCTTTCCATTTGGTCGGTCGAAGAGATTAGTGCTTGCGATTCAGCGTAGTCTGTCATTGTTACAGGACAATTACAACACAGGGGGAGCGGGGGAAGCAAAAGAGGGAGCGGATGAAAGAATAGGACTTACGGCAGAGGACGCTGAGGTCGGCGCGCAGAGTTCGCAGAGAAGAGCGACAAGAAGCAGGGTGCCCGCATAAGCGGATTCCTTGGAAGTAGAAATACAGGCCGCAAAAGCGGGAGCGTCGCTCCCGCACTCAAAAGGGTGAACGGCCCGCCCGCCGCGGCGGGCCCTACGAGAGGTAGAACGCTGGGCCACCTGAAGGTGGCCGCTACACTAGAAGAAGGAGAGTTTAACGGTTAGGTATTTTTTGGGGTTTTTGCGGAATTCGGTTAGGAAGGTGCGAAGTTCGGCGGAGGCCGCGGCCATGTTGTCGTAGAGCTGCGGGTCGTTGAAGATTTTGCCGACGGAGTTGTCGGTCTTGTTTAGCTTGGAAGTGGCATCGGAGAGGTTGGTGCTGGTGTCACGGAGCTTGTTGTAGAGGACTTCGTCGGTGGCGAGTTTGCCGAGGGTGCCCTTGCCGGCGCGGATGTCGCCCATGATGTTGTTGCCGTTTTCGATAGCGGCTTTGGCCTGATCGTAGAGAGTGGGATCGTAGAGAAGCTTGCCGATGGTGCCTTTTTGCGCGCGGACATCGTCGAGGATGGAATTGACGCTGTCGACGCCCTTGTCCACCTTGGTGTAAAGCTCGTCAGTCATCACGAGCTTGCCGAGAGTTCCCTGCCCCGATTGAACGCCGGCGACAATCTGATCGCCCTTGGCGAGGATGCTGTTGAGGTGATTGTAGGCCTGGTCGTCGGTGAGGAGCTTGCCGATGGTGCCCTTGCCGGCGTGGACGTCGGCGATGATGTCCTGAATTTCCTCGCTGAGCGCCTTGAGGTTGGCGAGAACATCGGCGCTGCCCTCGACAACTTCCTTAATGGCTTTTTCTTCGGTACCGGGGATGGACTGGCCTTCCTTGAGGGGAACGCCGGTGTAGCCGCGCTGGACGTTGAGGTAGCGGTTACCGAGGAGGCCTTCGGTGACGAGAGAAGCGACGGAATCGGTGAGGACGTCACCTTGATACTTGCTATCGATGCGGATGTCGACCTCGATATTGTGCATGCGGTCGGGGGTCTTCCCGGCCTGGCGGGGCACGAGGCGAATCTTTTCGACGTTGCCGATCTCGACCCCGTCGAGACGAACGGGCGCGCCGACGGCGAGGCCTGCAACTTCCGGCAAAAAGGTTTTGAGGCGATATTTGGGGCCGAGGAAGCCTGCGCCGGTGACATAAAAGATGGCGACGGCGAGGATGAGAAGGCCGACGAGAACGAACAAGCCAACGCGCAACTCCGACCAGGTGATCTGCTTGCGCTGCGCCATCCGAACAGCCCTCCGTAGACTGCTAAGAGTTGTGCACGACAACTATACAGGAATTAAATCAAAAATCTCTGGAGATACGGATCCTGTGATTTCATAAGGTCATCAGGAGATCCTTCGAAATAGATTTTGCCGGCCCGCAAGACAAGAAAGCGCGTGGGAGCCACGCGGGCCGATTCGGGCGAAGAATCGCGGCGGACTTTCCTGGTTTGCGGGTCGAAATGAAAATTGGCGAGGGCGAAGCCGTCCTGAAGGCGATGGGTGGCGAGCAAGGAGGTGACGCCATAGACGTCGCGGAGGCGGAGGATGAGGCTGATGATGGTTTGCGAGGTGATGGGATCGAGGCCGGCGGTCGGGGAGTCGTAGAAGACGATGGGAGGACGAGTGATGAGAGCGCGGGCGATGGAGACGCGGCGGCGCATTCCACCGGAGAGTTCGGAAGGAAGCGAATCGATGGTGTGTGCGAGTTCGACGAAGCGGAGGACTTCCTGGACGCGCGAGTCGATTTCATCCTGGTCGACGCCGTCCTCGTAAAGGCGGTAGGCGACATTTTCGCCGACGGTGAAGGAGTCGAAAAGGGCGCCTTCCTGGAAGACGAAGCCGATCTGGCGGCGGGCGGCGAGGAGTTCGGATTCGCCGAGACTGGAGATGTCCTGATTGAGAACACGGACGGAGCCGGAATCGGGGCGGAGGAGGCCAGCGGCGAGTTTGAGCAAGAGTGTTTTGCCGGTGCCGGTCTCACCGAGGAGGACTACGGTTTCGCGTTCCTGGGCGGAGAAGGTGACGCCGCCAAGAATTTCTCCTTCGGAAAAGCCGAGGCGGACGTTATTGAATTCGATGGCGGCGTGGCCCACTGCGGCAGGAGTTGCGGCGAAGCTGGTGGTGGAGGGGTCCATAAATGGTCAGAAGAGCTTATCAGCGAGATAGAGAGCGATTTTGGTGAGAAAGGTGTCCGAGACGATGATGAGGACGGAAGAGACGACGACGGCTTGGGTGGTAGCGCGGCCGACGCCCTGCGTGCCACCCCGGACGTTGAGTCCCTGATAACAGCCGACGGTGGCGAGGATGAAGCCGAAGACGACGGTCTTCGAGAAGCCCTGCATGATGTCGGAGAATTCGAGAATTTTGATGGCGCGTTCCCAGAAGGTGGTGGCGTTGATGCGCAGGGAGAGAACGCTGGCAACCATGCCGCCGACGAGACCAACGAAAACTGAGATGGTGGTGAGGAGCGGAACGGTGATGAGGGCGGCGAGGACGCGGGGAGTGACGAGCTTGCGGCTGGGGTCGGTGCCCATGGCGCGCATAGCGTCGACTTGCTCGGTGACGAGCATGGAGCCGAGTTCGGAGGCGATGCCGGAGGAGCAGCGGCCAGCGACGAGAAGGCCGGTGATGGAGGGGCCGAGTTCGCGGACGAGGGCGAGGGAGACGATGTCTCCGGTGAGGGAGGCCTGGCCGAAGCGAATGAACTGGGCGCCGGTCTGGAGCACCATGACCGCACCGATGAAGAAACCTGAAAGAAGGACGATGGGGAGCGAGCCGACGCCGATGTCGTCCATCTGATCGAGAGTGTCCTGGATGTAGCGTGGTCCGGAAGCGAGATTGGTGAGGGACTGGAAAGAGAGTTTGGAATAGTTCTGGATCTTGAGGACGCTGGTTTTGGCGAGGTCCTGAAGGACCTCCGCGACGGAGGGGACTTCGGGAGCGCGCACGCCATGCGGTGCAACGTGAGGTGTGTCGGCCACGTAATTCTCTGGGAAGCTTCGAAGAAAGCGTAACCGGGGAGTGGGCGAGCGTCAAGGCAAAGAGTGGCTAGAGTGGTAATGAGGTTTACGAAAGTGCGGCCATTAGTTCGAGTCGTTCGGTGCGGAGACTGTGATGGACTTCAACATTCTGACCCAGCGTGCGGGGCGTTTGTCGTGGGGGGCGACGAGGCGGAAGGGGCCGAGTTTGGCGTCGAGGGGAGCGCCATCGAGGGTGTCCGCGACGAGAACTTCGGAGTTGGCGATGCCGGAATCCAATTCGGCGAGGGCGAAGACAACTTTGTAGCCGTCCTCGGCCTCAGCGATGACGAAGGAGGTCATGAGCTTTCCGCGAAGCTGATCGCCATGAGGGGCGCCGGCTTTTTGCAGCAACTCCTCGAGCAAAACGCCCTCGTAGGTTTCGGATTTGTTTTCGTGGGGATTTGTGACGTGAAGGGTCGTCCGGGGCAAGTTTTTCAAGTCGGCGACTGTCAGGGAGAGAGGCGTGGAGACCGCGCCAGTGATTTTGAGTTGCGGAACGGGAGCCGGGGTTTGGGCGGCGGCCTGTTGCGAATAGAGGAAAGGGGCCACCGAGGCAGACAGGGAGAGTGCGAGGACAACAGTTCTGCAGCGTCGTTTGAGCATGGCGCACCCGATTGGCGACGAGATGAGTTCGATGCTACTGCTTTTCGAGCATGATCTCCGTGGACTTGATCACGGCGGAAACGGTGTCGCCTACCTTGAGGCCCATTTCAACGGCGCTACGCCTGGTGATCACGCTTTCGATGACGTTGTTTCCAACCTGGAGGACGACATGAGCCATGACGCCGCCAAGCTGGAGTTCGGTGATTTTGCCTTCAAGCCGGTTTCGTGCTGAGAGTGTCATAGGACCTAGCATAGTAGCTGCTTCGTGCGGAACTCGTCCACTGGAGAGATGCGGTGTAGAGTTATCAAGCTCTGCGCAGTCCGGGGTAAGGGAGACAGTTTTTGAGCACCTGCCACCAGACCCGATGTCCATAACGGAACATACATGGAGGTTTGACGCGTCTAGCATCCTCTTGAGGCTCCGACATGCAAGCTCAAGGGCAGAAAAAAGTAGGTCGGGCGTGCAGGGTCGAGGGATCCATCGTTCTGTACCGGCCGGCAACGAGAAAACAGTTGAAAGCGGCAAGGTCACCAGGGCGAGCGGAACCGTGGTGGGGCGTTGTAATCGGAGTCCCCCTCTTTTTGCGGACACTGGTGCGCCTTGTGATTGCGTGCCCCCACCGGCACAAGGGCCCTCCGATAACCCTGCGCGGCCCCATCCCCTCCCATTTGCCAGGCCGCTCCGACTATGGCCCGGGAACGTATATTACTTGCCTGGATTGCGGGCAAAAATTCGCATACGACCACAAGGCCAGACGACTGGTCGATTACTGGGGCATCCATGACCCCGAGGCGCGGGCGGGAGTGCAACGGAAAATTGCAGAATTCTTTTCGCCAGTTCGAGGAATTGCGGCGAGGTTGGGCTGGACCCATACTCGAATTCCGTTGAGTGGTGTTGCGGGATCAAGGCACCGGCCCGGGATTTTGATGAAGGGCTCCTAGAAAAATCGACAACGCGGGATTGCGAGCGAGTGGGTGACGCGTTCGGAGTTGAGATAAACGAAAATTCAAACTGAAAACACGCGGGCTGCAGGCGAGGGACATGACGAATCCGGCTTCGGCTTTCCCCCCGTGCCCGGCCAGCAATTGGTTGGGGCATCCGTGGAACGCTAATCCGTTGCAAGTGGAACAACGGGACGGATCGCGGCGGCGAAAAGAACGTCAGGGTTCGGGGACGTTGGCGGAGAATTGGGATTGGTCTTCGGTTTGGACGAGCTGACCGCGGAGAGTGGCGGATTCGGCACGATCCTTTTGGGCTTTCACGCGGTATTGAACGGCGCCGACGGTGCCAATGGCGTTGAAGATTTTGCCCATGGCGTCGTTTTTCTTGCCGGAGTGTTCGAGTTGGTCGGCAAAATTGTCCTGATCTGCGGCGTCGGCATCGAGTTCGTTGATGCGGGTGACAAGATCCTTGATGCGTTCCTGGCGCCGGGCCTGGAGGATGGCGGGATCGGTGGGAGATTGGTTGGCGGCATCCCAGACGGAGTCGTCGTACTGCTTTAGAATTGCGGTAAACGCGCGGAGATTGTTGATGCCGTTTTGGTTGCCTTGATGGGCGGCGAGGCGATACCAGGCGAGGGCTTTGCCGTTATCGGGCTGCACGCCCTGGCCGAACTGAAACATCCAGCCGAGTTGATTTTCGGCGTTGCTGTTTCCCTGCCCTGCTGCTTTGTAAAACCAAGACATGGCCTGGCGGTAATCCTTTTGGACGCCGGTGCCGTTCTGGAAGATGTAGCCGATGTTTTCCTGAGCCTCAGCATTGCCGTGATCGGCGGCTTTGTAATACCAGGAGAGGGCTACGGAATAGTCCTGGGGCTGGCCCCAGCCTTCTCCAGCCATATAGCCGAGCTGGTTTTCGGCGTTGGAGTTTCCGTGGTCGGCCGCGCGGCGATACCAGGAGATGGCCTTGGCGTAGTCGGGTTTGCCAACGAAGCCGCATTGGTAGAAGTAGCCGATCACCTGTTCGGCGTCGGGGAGATTCTGATCGGCGGCCTTGCGATAGAGAGCGAGAGCCTGGCGGTAGTCGCGGCGGACACCGCGAGCGTTTTCGAGCATCTTGGCTAGATTGAATTGGGCGAGGGCGTAGCCTTGATCGGAGGCGGAATGGTAGAAGGCTACGGCGCGGGCGTAGTCCATTTTTACGCCGAAATTGTGTTCGTACATGACTCCGAGCTGGTTTTGAGCGGGAGCGAAAGCCTGGTCGGCGGAGCGGCGGTACCAGGGGAGGGCTTGGGTGTAGTCTTGCGCGACACCGCGGCCTTGGAAATAGAGATTGCCGAGAGCAAATTGGGCCTGGGCGTCGCCGGCTTCGGCCTGTGCGCGAAGCGAATAGAGATCGTTATCGGAGGCGGAGGGCGCGGGTGGCTGCGCTTGGGCACGCATGGCGGAGTATGGTGCCAGGAGAAAGAGTGATGCAAGAGTGGCCCGAGCGAGAAAGCTCATGAGAGTGCCTCCGTCCCAGCGCGATTAGCAGACGATATTTAGAAGGCTGGCAGGCGGAGGCGCGGGGAACGATAGACCGGTAGTACCAAAAGGTGAGGAATGTGCTTAGTTTTCCACTTCCAGGGCAGCCTCCGGGTGAAGCGGCGGGCCGGGAATTGCGATGCACTCCGGAATCTGGCTCAACCTTTGACTATTCATGTGAGTCTTTGCTGCTGAGTGCTACTTCGATTGGTACCTTGTGAAAAGTTTGCACAACACGGTTAATGTCAGCCTGCGAGATAGTCGTGGATCCATTCTTTTTTTGAGCAAAAATCAAATTCAGGTGACCATCTGGTGGAAAAAGTTCGACGCTTAATCGTTTCGGGGGATTCTGCGGAAGCCCGTATTGAAATCCTCTGAACTCCTTTCCCTGAACGGAGAATATCCCAGAGTTTGGGTCCCCTCCGACACATATCGCCTTAACCATCAGCAAAACACCTTGGCTTACAACCTTTCTGCTGTCAGTGAAGATGGTAATTTTGTCCGGTGTCGTCTCGAGGATAAGGCGCTTAAAGTTGTAATCGGACTGCAACGCCTCATCGCCATAGATTTTTCCGAAGGTGTGTTTGTCGATTTTGCCCTGCTCAAGGAGATAGTTCATGAACTCGTGTGGCTGTCCGCTCGACACAGAGAGAACTTTGCCGGAACGAAATGCAATAATGGCCTTATTCCCACCAACTATTTTGGTTTTCTCCACATCGATATCGGTCCAGGGGACCTCAAACTCGTAACCGAAATAAGAGAGCGCTGTGCCAGATGCTTGTGAAACGGAAGAGTCAGACAGTGGGACAGGGGTGAGCCTCACAAACGGAAGTTTCCGTGCGGTATTGTGAGCCTCGAGAGCGAAAAACGTTTGAGTGCCAAAAAACCAAAGATAGATCACGCATGCTACGACCACGATACCGAGTGAGATCAGAAGGCGCTTCCGGCGGGACATAGATCCCGTTCTCCTCTCAAGGCCACGAAATACTCTTCAAACGAGTGGCTAACCGCGCCAGGTTCTGCAGGGTGCCATGTTGTTATGATGCACGTTTAGTTTATTCAGAGGAACTGGCACAAAGTGCAGGAACCGCCAAACTGCTATCAACGATGGTATGGAAAAGCAGTGCGGCTGGACGGAAATGGGCGTGGCCGATAGACTGGTTGTTTATGCTTCGATTCTATACGGCGGGTGAATCGCATGGGCAGGGGCTGCTGACGTTTTTGTCGGGGCTGCCGGCTGGTTTGCCGGTGGATACGGAATTTATCAATCATGAGTTGCACCGGCGGCAATTGGGATATGGACGCGGCGGGCGGCAGAAGATTGAGAAGGATGCTGCGGACATTTTTGCGGGGGTGCGGCTGGGGCAGACGATCGGGGCACCGATTGCGCTGAAGATTGAGAACCGCGACTGGAAAAATTGGGAGAAGATTCTGCCGGTGGGGGCTTCGGACGCGGCGGAAACGCAATCGCGGAAGCTGACGGCGCCGCGGCCGGGGCATGCGGACCTGGCGGGTTCGCAGAAATTCAATTTTCACGATGCGCGGTATGTGCTGGAGCGGGCTTCGGCGCGGGAGACGGCCGCGCGGGTAGCGGCGGGAGCGTTTGCGAAGCTGCTGCTGAAGGAGTTTGGGACGGAGATTGCGAGCCACGTGATCCAGGTGGGGCACGTGCGGCTGGAGCGGGCGGCGAGATGGGAAGAGATTCGCGCGGTGTGCGGGGACCTGGATTCGCCGCTGCGGTGCGTGGACGCGGGCGTGCAGGAAAAGATGAAGGCGGAAGTGGATGCGGCGCTGAAGGCCGGGGACACGGTGGGCGGAGTATTTGAAATTGTGGCGCACCATGTGCCAGTGGGGCTGGGTTCGCACGCGCAGTGGGACGAGAAATTGGATGGACGGCTGGCGCAGGCGCTGATGAGCGTGCAGGCGGTGAAGGGCGTGGAGATTGGTGCGGGGATACTGGCGGCGGGTTCGTATGGCAGCGAAGTGATGGACGAGATTTCGTACGATAAGATGGCGCGGAGATTCCGGCGGTCGAGCAATCGGGCTGGCGGATTGGAAGGCGGGATTACGAACGGTGAGGATGTGGTGATTCGTGGTTACTTGAAGCCGATTTCGACGCTGCGGAAGGCGCTGGGAACCGCGGACATGGTGACGAAAGAACCGGTGCGGGCGGCGTACGAGCGTTCGGACTGGTGCGTGGTGCCGGCCGGGGGAGTGGCGGGCGAGGCGATGGTGGCACTTGTGCTGGCGGATGCTTTTCTGCAAAAATTTGGAGGAGATTCGCTGGCGGAGATGCGGCGGAATTTCGAGAACTATGGCCAACAAATCGACAAGTTCTAAGGGAGCGAGCGTGGCGGAAGAGATGACAGCCGTCGCGACGCCTAAGGGGAAGATTTATCCGATCGTGAAGTACGGCGATCCGGTGCTGGAGAGGCCTGCCGCGACGATTACGAAATTTGACGCGGAGCTGGAGCAACTGGTCGAGGACATGTTTGCGTCGATGTACGCGGCGAATGGCGTGGGACTGGCGGCGCCGCAGATCGGGAAGAGCATCCGGCTGGCGGTGGTGGACGTGACCGTCGGGAAAAATCCAGAAGCGAAGATTGTGCTGGTGAATCCGGAGATTATTCACGCGGAAGGCGAAGTGCGGGAAGAAGAGGGCTGCCTTTCTGTACCGGGATTCCGCGGGTACGTGGTGCGACCGCAGTTTGTGACGGTGCGGGCTCAGAACGCGAAGGGCGAGACGTTTGAGATTCGCGGGGAGAATTTGCTGGCGCGGGCGTTTTGCCACGAGATCGACCACCTGCATGGAATTTTGTTTTTGACGCACCTGAGCATGCTGAAGCGCGACTTGATCAAGCGAAAGATCAAGAAATTGAGGAAAGAGGGCGAGTGGTAACGGCGCCGCGCGAACGGGTGAGCCGCCCGTGAACCGGATGCGCATCGTATTTTGTGGCACACCGCAGTTTGCAGTTCCCTCCTTGAAGTATCTTCTGACACAAGAAGAGTTTGAGATTGTGAGCGTGTATACGCAGCCGGACCGCCCGCGGGGGCGGGGGCAGGAGATTTCGTTTTCGGCGGTGAAGGAAGTTGCGGTGGCGGCGGGGCTGGATGTGCAGCAGCCTGCGAAGGTGCGGGCGCCGGAGGTGGAAGAGCATCTGCGAAAATTGGTGCCGGACGCGATTGTGATTATCGCGTACGGGCAGATTATTCCGGCGCGGTTGCTGCCGATTCCGCGATTGGGTTGGATTAATCTCCATGCTTCCCTGTTGCCGAAGTATCGCGGGGCGGCGCCGATTCAGTGGGCGATTGCGAACGGCGAGACGGTGACGGGAAATACGACCATGCGGATTGACGCGGGGATGGATACGGGGGAGATGTTGCTGCAGGAAGAGATGCGGATCGGGGCCGACGAGACGGCGCCGGAATTGGCGGGGCGACTGGCGGAGGCGGGGGCGGCGTTGATGGCGAAGACGCTGCGGGGATTGGTTCGAGGAGAGTTGGTAGGGCGAGCGCAGGAACACGCGGGGGCGACAATGGCGCCGATGTTGAAGCGCGAGGATGGACGGATTGA